>Ga0272445_1000049_pt1 | contig 113315 bp, 108 predicted proteins | sample YNPCB0031_FD_194404 | JGI IMG/M metagenome (GOLD analysis project Ga0272445, IMG submission 194404) | Hot spring sediment microbial communities from Yellowstone National Park, WY, United States - YNP-CB-003-1 | ecosystem: Environmental > Aquatic > Thermal springs > Hot (42-90C) > Sediment...
CAGGATTTTTTATGGAATTTGTGATGAAAAAAATAATTTGCTTCCAGCAGGCGTTTATTTTATAAAATTTGAGGCAGATAAATTTAAGGAGGTTAAAAAGATTTTAATTTTAAAGTAAGGAGGTAAGTTATGAGGGTAAAAGCACTCGTTGTAGGGATAATAATAGGGGTATATGGATTCCTGTATGCTCAGGAGGAAATGAAAATGGATAAAGAAGGTGGTCAAATCCAATGGATAGAAGGAACAAGAGGATGGTCTGAAAATGGAATTTCACTATGGACATGTGTTCCTCCGCTACCTGATTACAATGTTGGAATAGGGACAAATACACCCCAATATAAATTAGATGTTGTTGGTTCTGGAAGATTTCAAGGAGATGTTTATATTCGCCAATGGCCAATAAGGGTTACATCTCAACCACCTGAAGGATATGTTTTAAAATGGGTAGGTTCAGAAGGTGCATTTATTCCTCAACCTGATTTAGGGGTCAATGTTTATACAGTTAAATTAACACAAAATTTTGTTACAAGTGCATGGGATCAATGGGTAGATGTTCCAGGAATGAGCATAACTTTTACCCCACAAAAGGATGCAGTTTATATCTTTGTATCAGCAGTAGGAAGATGCACAGATGGTGCAGGATATTATGCAGAATTTGGGCAGATTGGTTTCATTTTAAGAGTTATAAATGTAAATACAGGACAACCTGTTGCATATTCTGGTCAGGTTGTAACTGATTATGACATGGACCCAGGCGGAGGGGAATGGCTTGTTACAACTGGATGTGCATCAATAAATGGAGTAAAAGTTAATGTTACACCAGGACAGCAAGTTACTTTTAAAATTCAAGTAATGCCATTTGAAATATATTGTGTTGGTTGTTATTTTGCAATCAATCCTACAATTCAACCTCTTGGTGTTGGTGACCATTGTGTTCTTACAATTGTTGAATAAGGAGGTGTAAGATGAAAAAATTTATTTTTATTCTTTTAGGAGTAGTTTTTGCAGTTTATTTAAATGCACAGGAAAAAAGTTTTAATCCTTATATAATGAAAAAAATAGAAAGGAAAGGAGCAGTTGCAAGGGTATTTACTGCTGGAAGTTCTAAACTTATAAATGGTTTAGCAGAAATCAATTTTGAGGATGATTTAAAAGAATTTGGGGTTAAAGATGTTTCAGAAATTAAAGTGATTGTTACACCTCTTAATACATTCAGTGGTCTTTATGTAACTGATTTAACTCTTAAAGGATTTAAAGTGAAATCTGAAATTGGAGATAAAAATGCTGAATTTAACTACTTAGTTCTTATCGTTAAAAAATTCCCAGAAATAAAAGAATTAGAAAAAAGAAAATAAATTAAAAAGGGGAAAGAAATGATTAAAAATAATTATAAATGGATAGGGTTTTTATTTTTAATCGGCTTTCTATATGCAAAGGATATAGAACCATTCAGATTTTATAGACAAAAACCATTAAAAATTGAAAAAACACCTAAAATAAACTCAAAGCTGGAAGTAAAAGTTGTTCAACCAAAACCAAGTAAAAAAGAAAATATTTTTGGATTTGGATGGTTCTCAAAAGAAATTTATAATGATCAAACACCTGGTGCAGATGATGGATACGACCATAACCCATCTATAACACTTGATGGTTATGGATATTTATGGGCTGCATATTCGTCTTCACAGGGAATTGGTTCAAACAATGACACAGTTTATATATTTTATTCACCTGATAATGGAAATACATGGTATTTAAGATTGAAATGGTATTCAGATGATACCCTGTATGGTGTTTTCTGCCCAAGAATAAGTGCAAACAAAGGAGACAATTATATATACCTTAATGCAACCCTTGGTGAAAAAGCAAATTATAGTTTTTATCCGGGAACTCATTGGACATTGAGATTTCAACATACAGGTAATGGAAACATTTCTGATGTTTACGGAGCTCAAATAAATTCATACTCAGGATATTTAAGAGGAGCAATTTCTGCTGATGGAACACCTAATAGCCAATATGTTTATTTAATTGTAATTGATTGGATATTTGATGATGATGCAGGTATTGAAGTTTACAGAAGTTCTGATAGGGGCTCGTCCTGGCAACTTGTTCATAAAGAAAGTTTTTATGATTTTATAACATCAGCAGTTGATGCAACCCCAAAATATTCTTCATCAGGTGCATTTCTTGCATATTGGAGATATGATGGCTCAAATTCATATACATGGGTAGCAGAAGTAACCCAAACATCGTGGTCAGGATGGAGTTCAATTGACCAAGGACCTGCAGTTGTAAGATGGCCTGTTAAGGCTGCATGGAATGGAACAAAAAGAATTGTTATATGGGAAGAACATACTGCAAATAACAATTCTGACATATTTTATAGATATAATCTTGGAACAGGATGGTCTGATAGAATGATTTTTGATAATACAACAAACAATTTTGTTTCTCCAAGCATAGCAATTACATCTGATGGAAATGCATTTTTAGGAATAATAAGAGATGAGAATAATGATTATTGGGGACATCCTTCATTATTTGTTTCTAACAATTTTATAAACTGGGGAAGATATTTCTGCAATTCTGATACAACTTATGATTATGATGTTGTTCAGGAATATAATGGGAGCGGTCAATTTTTAAGCATAGTTTTAACAGATCTAACAGTAAAAGAGGTAAACGGTAAGAAATTACCATTTTTAATATGGAGAAAGGTTCAAAATACCCAGGGTGGTGGGGACCCGTGGATTTCAGGTATTCAGGAAATTTATTCTGTTTCTGTTGAACCTGATCAAAGTGGAAGCACTTTACCAGGTCAAACAATAAGTTATTTAATGAGTATAACAAATAATGGTAATTTTGACGATGTTTATAATCTATCAACTTCAGGAACACTTCCTGGATGGACTGCGGAAATATATGATTCATCAGGAACAAACCCTATATCACAGATTGCAGTTAATTGTAAATCAACAAAATGGGTAACCCTTAAAATAACACCTCCTGAAACTGTTCAGTATGGAACATGTGATACAACTTTCTTAATTGCAACCTCAACGACACAAAGTAATGTAAAAGATTCTGCAAGAGCAATAACATGTATTGAGATAGTTGCAAATATTCTTGTTGAACCTGACACAAGCTCTGAAATTCTTCCTAATCAAACAATAGATTATTATTTAAGGGTTATAAACAATGGAAATGCAAGGGATAGCATACTGCTTTCACTTCAAAGCTTCCATCCTTCTGGATGGACAACAGCACTCTTAGATACACTTGGAAATCCTGTTAATTATGTCGTTGTTGACCCATTTGGTGGAATGAAAAGAATAATTTTAAGAGTTACTGCTCCACCTACTCCCCAAACAGGTGAAAAGGATTCAAGTATTGTAACAGGTGTAAGCACATTGAATCCTTCTGTTTCTGATAATGCAACTGTTATATCCTATGTAAGTTTACAGGTAAGCATTTTGGTTGAACCTGATACAAGTTCTCAAATTCAACCAGGTCAAACAAAAAATTATTATTTAAGGGTTATAAACAATGGAAATGCAAGGGATAGTATACTGCTTTCACTTCAAAGCTTCCATCCTTCTGGATGGACAACAGCACTCTTAGATACACTTGGAAATCCTGTTAATTATGTTGTTGTTGACCCATTTGGTGGAATGAAAAGAATAATTTTAAGAGTTACTGCTCCACCTAATGCTCAAGCAGGTGAAAGGGATTCAAGCATTGTAACAGGCGTAAGCACATTAATTCCTTCTGTTTCTGATAAAGCAACTGTTATATCATATGTTCCATTACAAGCATACATAATTGTTGAACCGAACCAGGAAAAAAATGGTCTTCCCGGTGAACTTATAAAATACAGGGTATATGTAAGGAATTTGGGGAATGCACAGGACCTTATTGATTTATCAATTACTTCAAGCAAAGGATGGGCTGACCCTGTTATAAGAGATACATTTGGAAATATTTTACCTGATAATGATAATGATGGAAAACAGGATGTAACGCTTTTACCAAATGAAACAAAATGGGTTGAATTATGGGTAAATATACCTTCAAATGCTAATGCAGGTCAAAAGGATACTACAAAAATTCTTGGTGAATCAAATAATGTTAGTGGTGTTAAGGACGATGCAATTTTAATAACAGGTGTTTTGCCTCAAATCCTTCAATTAATTGTTGATCCTGACCAAAAATCAAAGATTGAGGCAGGAACCAAAATAACCTATGATCTTTATGCTGTTCTCAAAGCAAATACATCTGATACAGTAAAATTAAGTTTACAGGGTCCATTTCCATCTGGATGGAATGCATCTTTATCAACACAAAAAATTTACGCTACACCTTATGATACAATTCCATTTAAAGTAACTGTGACTGCTCCAAAAATGGAAATAATAGGTCCAATTAGAGAGATAATTGATAGTTTTCATCTTGTTGTTAAAGGTGAATCAAAAACATCACCTTCAATTTATGATATTGCAACACTAATTACAATTGCAACACCAGGTCTTGATGTTCATAATTTTGCTTCACCATTTAGAGCAAAAGATGGAACAACATTCATTTTCAGTTTGCCTGAAAAAGGAAAAGTTACAATAACTGTTTATAACAGATTGGGTGAAAAAATAAAAGATGTTATAAAAGATAAAGAGTATCCAAGAGCAGGAATATATACATATTATTGGGATGGGAAAAATGAAAAAGGGAATAAGGTTTCTCCAGGGGTTTATGTTTATGTATTTAAATTTGAAGGTGAAACAATAAGAGGTGAAAGGGGAATAAGGATAAAGAAAACAGCAGTAACAGGAGATTAAAAAGGAGGAAAAAATGAGAAAAATAATTATACTCTTATCTTTAACAGGGTTTTTATTTTCACAGGATTTTGGAACAACATCTCTTCCACTTTTAAGGGTTTCATTCAGTGCAAGAGCTTCAAGTCTTGGTGAAGCATTCACTGCTTCACTTGATGATGGAGCAACACTTTGGTGGAATCCAGGTTCAATGGGGCTTATGAAGCACTGTGAAGGATTTATAACAAATCATATATGGTTTCAGGACTTTAGAGATTACTATTTAGGAAGTGTATTTGCAACAAGAAAAGGTGTATTTGGAACTGGTTTGGTTTATTCAGGAGTAAAGGGAATAGAATTATGGGATGAGCAAAATTATCCCCAAAAGGGAAATGATAAGGCAAGCTCCTTCATCCTTCAATTTGCTTATGGAAGGAAAATACACCGTCAAATTTCAGCTGGTGGAGGAATAAAATTTTTAAGTGATAGAATTGTTAATAAAACCGGAACAGGATTTGCTTTTGATGTTGGTGGATATTATTCTTATAAAAAAGAAATAGGTTTTGCAGGATGTATAAGGAATTTTGGACCAGCAATGAAATATGGGAAAACATCATCTTCACTTCCAACTGAAATAAGATTTGGTGGAAGATTCGGTCCTTATTACTATAATACAATATTTACCGATCTTTCTTATGTAAATAAAACAGGATTTACTTTTTCAATAGGAGATGAAATATGGTTTAAGGATGTTGTTGCTTTAAGATTTGGTTATAAAAGTGCATATCAATTGAATGATTTGACATTTGGAATCGGAATAAAATACACAGGACTTCATATTGATTATGCATTTGCAGGCTATGGAATTCTTGGAGGAACACACAGGATATGGTTATCAAAGGAATGGGGAGAACTTTTACCTGTTGGCGGGCTTATAGTTAAGGTAATTGATGAAGAAACAAAAAAGCCACTGGATGCAACAATTGAGTTTGGAAAACCAATTGCCAAAAAATTAACAACTGACACAATAACTGGAAGTGTTAAATTTAAGAATTTACCAATTGGTCAAATCGGATTTAAAGTGGAAAAGGAAAAATATTATCCAAAGGCAGATTCTACAACTATTGAACCTGATGTTGTTAAATTAAAAATAGTCAAGCTAAAGAGGATACCACCTGGTGGAATAATGGGTAAAGTTATAGATGTTGCAACAAAGAAACCATTGCCTGCCAAAATAATTTATAAAGGAATATTTGAAGGTGAAACATATTCAGATACAATAACAGGAATATACAAAATTTTAAAACTTGAAGCAGGAGAATATACTCTTTCTGTTGAGCCCGGAATTTCTGGATATATTCCACAGGAAGCAAAAGTAGAGGTTAAACCTGGTGAAACAGTTAATAAGGATTTTGAGCTTATAAGAAAAGGTGAAGTCATTATCCTTAAAGGTGTTAATTTTGAAACAGGAAAGGCAACTTTAACACCTGAATCCTATGCAATTCTTGATGAGGTTGGTAAAATACTTGTTGATAATCCACATATAAAAGTTGAAATTGCAGGTCATACAGATAATGTTCCAATTAAAACAAAAGAATTTCCTGATAATATGGCTTTATCACAGGCAAGGGCTGAAGCAGTTAGAAATTATTTGATAGAGAAATTCAAAATAGAACCTGAAAGGCTTGTTGCAAAAGGATATGGTGAAACACAGCCAATAGCATCAAATAAAACACCAGAAGGAAGGGCAAAAAATAGAAGGGTTGAATTTAGAGTAATTGAATAAAAATTAAAGGAGGAATTTATGTTAAACATTTTAATAGGGGTGTTGATTTTTCAAATTGATACAATTGAAATAAAATTTAAAAATCAGATTTCTTTAATGGAAGCTTATCCAAATGAAGCGGAAAATATAATGCAGGAATGGATTAGAGAGCCTGATATTTATTTTCCATATCTTCTAAAAGAATTTAACAGTCCTAAATCATCAATTTTCATAAAACAAAAAATTGCACTAACTTTTGGTAAAATGAAAAGGGAAGAGGCATTACCTCATCTTTATAATTATCTGAAAAGCACATCATCAACATTAAGAGCAGCTTGTGCAGAAGCAATAGGGGAAATTGGAAAAATTGAAAGTTCTTCATATTTAATACCACTTTTACAAGACCAGCATGATGCAGTAAGGGGCGCAGCAATCACTTCACTTGGCAAATTAAAGGATAAAAATGCAGTAACACCTCTTATCCTCCATTCTCTTAATGACCCATCATTTGTAAATAGGGCAAGGGCAATAGTTTCGTTGAGTGAAATTGGTGATAAAAGTGCATTATCTTATATCATTAAATTTAAGGATGACGAAAATGAGGTTGTAAGAGCAAGTGTTGCAAAGGCAATTGCAAACTTTAAAGATGATCAATTTTTACCCATTCTTGAAACACTTATTAATGATAAGGAGCCAATTGTAAGGAAAGAGGCATTAATTGCAATGAGTGAATTTGAATCCGAAATGTTTTATAAAAATTTAAGAAAAGCAGTAAGGGATTCATCTTATATTGTTAGAACAGGAATTCCTGAAATAATTTCTTCAAAACCAATCCCCCCTGAAACATCTATATTAATATTGTATCAACTTCTTAATGATCCTGAAAAAGCAGTAAAAGAAAAAGCGATTTCAACTTTAAATTCTATAAAAACAAATGGAATAAAGGGTTTTTTATTTATAATGAAGGGAAATTATCCAATTGAACAAAAAAGATGGGCAATTGAAAATTTGATTTCAGCATTGGGTCAAAAAGAATGTATGAATATAATTTTAAATGAATTTCCCCAATGGGATAAAAAGAAAGTTGAAAAAATTGTGACAGGACAAATTGAAAAAGGAATGACAAAAGAAGAAGTTTTTCTTTCAATTGGGAAACCTTCAAGAACAAGGAAAATGGGTGAAATTGAAGAATGGGATTATGACAATTTAAATAAAACTTTGAAATTCAAGGAAGGAGTTCTTATAGGAGAGAAGGGATTTTAAAATCTTTTCTTTAAGAGAAAATACGGGAAAAAAGGGATCTGAAAATTTAAATATGTAAGAAATTGAGCAAATTCTAAAAATTTTTCTTTTTAAAACTTCTTCTATTGTTTCATCATTAATTCCTCCTATAACATAAACAGGAATTTTTAAAATTTTAACTGCTTCTTCTATAATTTCCCATTTTGTTAAAGATTTAAAGGGTTTTGTTGGTGAACGAAAAGGAGATGAAAAAGAGACATAATTTGCTCCTTTTTTTTCTGCTTCTATACCTCTAAATAAATTATCATAACAGGATATCCCTATTATTTTTTCAGGTCCTAAAATTTCTCTTGCTTCTTCAATATCAATATCCTCTTTTCCTAAATGAACGCCGTCAGCATTTACTTCTTTTGCAATATAAGGGTCATCATTTATTATAAAAACACATTCATATGCATCACATATTTTCTTAACTTTTTTTGCAATTTCAACAATTTCTTCTTTATTTTTATTTTTTTCTCTTAATTGAAAAACATTTAAACCACCAATTATTGCTCTTTCAATTTTATATAAAAAATCCTCTTTTATTAATTCACTCCCCCCTATTCCATATAAAGGACCTAATCTTTTCATTCAAAAAATTCTTTTAAATGTTTTTCACATAGATTCTGCTTTAACTGTGCATTCAAAATTTCTCTCTGCCAATGAGAATTATAAATTGAACAATTCTCATTTTCACAAAATTTAAATTCTTTCCCTTTAAAAATAGATTTATAAAAATGAATTGCTTGTAGAATATACCCCTTTAAAATGTCTGTTTTCCTTTCATCTATTTCTTTTATATAATCAATTTTTAACGGAATACCAATTTCCTTTGCTAAATAATATTCTCTTTCTCTTGCAGGTCCATATACAATTCCAGGAACAGAAATTATTACAGGGACACCAAAAATTATAACTCTTATATGCCATCTTCCTCCTTCAAAGGTTGCTAAAATCTGATCAGAAAAATAAATTATCCACTCTTTATTTAAATTTAATCTATCTTTAAGCAAATTCTTAATAATTTTTAAAAAATGATTGCCGCTGTATATAATTCCCTTTTTCCTTATTTTTCTTTTTAAATTTTCTTTTTCATATTCTATTTCAATTTCGAATGGATTTTCATTTAGTTCACTTTTATCAGGATTTAAAACTCTTATTTTTGCCATCTCATTTCCAAGAAAATCTATTTTATCAGGAAAATTTAAAAGAAAATCTTCTTCCCTTTCAACATCAAATTTAAATTTTTTAACAAAATTTATGATTTCTTCATAATTGACATCTTCAAATTGAGGACCAGAGATAACAATTTTCACTTACCCATTTTTTTTAAAATTATTTCAGCAGCCCTTTTACCTGATAAAAGCATTGCCCCAAAAGTTGGTCCCATTCTTGGAAGGCCAAAAGTTTCTGAAACTGCCATTCCAGTAACAATAAGTCCTGGAAATACTTCACCTGTATGCTCAACAATTGCATCTTCTGATGCCTCAACCCACATTGCTCCCATTCCTTTTGTTTTTATATACCCCCTTTTTTCAAGGGACTTAACAACATGGGCTTCATGCCCTGAAGCATCAACAACAAAATTTGATTCAAGAGCAATTGGATCAACACATGTAATCTGTCTTGGTAACCCTTTTACACCTGCCCAGTTCACAACAACACCTGCAACCTTTGTTTTTCCATTTTCTTCTCTTATCACAACATCTTCAAAATCTGTTAATTGTAAAAATTTGGCACCTGCATCAGAAGCAGATGCTATAAGTTTTGAACATGCTTGAGCTCCATCAGAAACATATAAACCCTCTTCAACTTCTTCATATTTTATTCCTATCTCATCAAGATATTCGTTTGCAGGTTTTCTAAAAGTCAATTTATTCATAAAATAACCACCAATCCAAAATCCTCCTCCTATATAATTATTCCTTTCAATCACAAGGACATTTAATTTATTTTTTGCAATTTCTCTTGCGCATGTAAGTCCAGCAGGTCCTCCACCAACAATTATAACATCAGATTTTATAATTTCTTTAAACATTGAAAGAAAACTTTCAACAATTGCTCTTGTAACTTCACTTTCTCCTTTTTTTGCAAATATCATTTTAACCTCCTTTTATTTTCCAGAAATGGTTAATCGGTCCTATTCCCTTTCCAATTTTAAGAGAATTTTTTATTGCACCATAAACAAACTTTTTTGCTTTTCTTACAGAACTTAATACATCAAACCCCTTTGCAAGATATCCTGCAATACAAGATGCATAAGTGCATCCTGAACCATGAGTATTTTTAGTATTAATTCTTTTTGATTTTATTTCATAAATTTTTTTACCATCTGATAAGTAATCAATAGCATATTCACCATCAAAATGCCCACCTTTTATCAAAACCCATTTAGCCCCTTTTTCCTTAATCCTTAAAATTGCTTCTTTAATGTCTTCAAAATTTTTAATTTTTATTCCTGAAATCTCTTCTGCTTCAAATTTATTTGGTGTTATAATAAGGGAAAGAGGTAAAAGCTCTTTTATCATTATTTTTTTTGCATCTTCTTTTATAAGGTCATGACCTGTTTGAGATTTCATTACAGGGTCTAAGACAAATTTTTCAATTTTATATTTTTTAAGTTCCTCTATTACTACTTCTATTATTTCTTTATTTGAAAGCATTCCTGTTTTGACTGCATCAGCACCTATATCTTCGATCACAACTTCTATTTGTTTTTTAACAAAAGGAGGAGGAAGATCAAAAATTTCAAAAACACCTTGTGTGTTTTGAGCAGTTAATGAAGTTATTGCTGTAGCACTAAATACTCCAATTGAATTCAATGTTTTTATATCTGCCTGAATTCCTGCTCCTCCCCCTGAATCAGAACCAGCAATTATTAAAACTTTTGGTATTTTCATTCTATCTCAATATTTTCTGTTTTCACCAATTTACCCTTATAAAGAAAATCAATCTGTCTTAAAGTAAAATGATAATCAAATTCTGTCAGCGATGATATTGCATCAATAGGAACAATTATTTCATATCCTAACAAACATGCTGTTCCTGCTGTATGCAAAACACATATATTTGCAACAGTTCCAGTTATTATAATTTTTTTAATTCCAAAACCTCTCAGATAAATATCAAGAGGGGTTCCAAAAAATGCATCATACCTTAATTTTTTAATCAAAAATTCATCCTCTAAAGGTTTTAACTCTTCAATAATTTCTGCACCATATGTTTCTTGAATCGCATGCTCTCCCCATATTTTAAATTCAGGATCATATTTTGTATGCCAATCCTGAGTAAAAAATATTTTCATTTTATGTTTTCTTGCTCTTTCAAGCAAATTTTTAATAAACGGAATTGTTTTAATAGTATCAGGAACAAAAAGTTTTCCTCCTTCTTTTGCAAAATCATTCTGCATATCAACTATTATAAGTGCTGTCTCTTCTTTTAAAACCTTTATTTTTTCATAAATTTTATATTCAGGAATCTTTATTTCCATCTTTCCCTCCCTTAAAGTATTTTTCAAATAAATTCATAGGACAATAAGGACCACACATTGAACATGCACTTGTTTTAGATTTTCTTTCTTCATAAATTTTTCTTGCTTCTTTTGGGAAAAGCATATATTTAAACATTTCTTCCCAATCCAATCTATACCTTGCCTCTGATAATTTCTTATTCATTTGCCACGAATATTTTATTCCTTTTGCAAGGTCTCCTATATGGGCAGCAATTTTAGACGCAATAACTCCATATTTTACATCAGAAGGTTTAGGTAATCCAAGATGTTCAGAAGGTGTTACATAACATAAAAAATCAACACCAAAACTTGCAGCAATTGCTCCTCCTATTGCTCCAACTATATGATCAAAACCTGCACCTGTATCACATGGAAGAGGTCCAAGAACATAAAAAGGGGCATTTTTACAGAATTTCTTTTCCATTTCTACATTCATTTTTATTTCATTTATCGGAATATGACCAGGACCCTCAACCATCACCTGAACACCTTTTTCCCTCGCTCTTTCAACAAGTTCTCCGAGTAAAATCAATTCCTCTATTTGGGGTCTATCTGTTGAATCAATAATACTACCGGGTCTTAATGCATCACCAAGACTTAATGTAACATCATATTCTCTTGCTATATCAAGAAGTTCATCAAATTTTTCATATAAGGGATTTTCTTTATTATTATGTAACATCCAGATTGCTAAAAGACCACCACCTCTTGAAACAATTCCTGTTATTCTTTTTACATTTTTTAATCTTTTTAAACTTTCAAGTGTAATTCCTACATGAACTGTCATAAAATCAACACCTGATTTTGCATGTTCTTCTATAACTTCAAATAAAACAGAAGGGCTCATTTCAAGAATATTTCCTTTCTCTTTTGCAGTTCTTACTTCTGCTTCATAAATTGGAACTGTTCCAACAGGAACTATTGAATTCTCAATAATTATCTCTCTTATCTTTTTTAAATCACCACCTGTTGATAAATCCATAACAGTATCAGCACCATATTCTATCGCAATTTTCAGCTTTTCAATTTCTTCTTCAATATTAACATAGTCAAAAGATGTTCCAATATTTGCATTTATTTTTGTCCTTAAACCATTTCCTATCCCGCATGGCTTTTTTAAACTTTTATGATTTGGATTAAAAGGAATTACAATTTCTCCTTTTTCTATTTTTTCTCTTATAAATTCAGGAGGTAAATTTTCATCCTCAGCAACTTTTTTCATTACATCTGTTATGATTCTTTTTTTTGCAAATTCAATCTGTGTCATTTTATAAAATGAAACACGAAATTATTTTGAACTCAATTTCCTCTTTTTTTCGTTTAGAATTGTTAAAACTCTTGCTATTTCCCTTTTTGTTTTTCTTATTTCCATTGGATTAGTTAAAGAACCCATTACTTTTTGTGTTCTCAAATCAAAATATTTATCTTTAAGCTCGTGAAGATATTTTTCAATTTCTTCAATTGTCATTTCCCTAATTTCATGAGGTTTCATACTCCTCCTTCACTTAAAGATACAAATCTTGTTTTTATTGGCAATTTAAAGGAAGCAAGTCTTAAAATTTCTCTTGCCTCCTCTTCATTTACTCCGGCAATTTCAAATAAAATCCTACCCGGTTTTACAACTGCAACCCATTCTTCCACATTACCTTTCCCTTTACCCATCCTTGTCTCTGCTGGTTTTTTTGTAACAGGTTTATCAGGAAAAATCCTAATCCATAACCTTCCACCTTTCCTTAACTGCCTTACTATTGTAACTCTCGCTGCCTCTATTTGTCTTGCACTTATCCATGCAGGTTCAAGTGCTTTCAATCCATATTCACCAAAGGCAAGATAATATCCTGCTGTTGCTTTTCCTTTTCTTGTTCCCCTATGCTGTTTTCTGTATTTAAGTCTTTTAGGTTGAAGCATTATTCCTCCTCTTTTTCTTTCATTATCACATCACCTTTATATATCCATACTTTTACTCCAACAGTTCCATATTTTGTAAAGGCAGTTGCTTCTCCATAATCTATATCACTTCTTATTGTTTGAAGAGGAACTCTTCCAACAAGATACCATTCCTTTCTTGCCATTTCAGCACCACCCAGCCTTCCCTTTGCCTGAATTCTTACTCCTTTTGCGCCCATCCTTATCGCAAGAGAAACTGCTCTTTTCATTGCCCTTCTATGGGAAACTCTTTGTTCTATTTTTTGGGCTATATTTTCTGCAACAAGAGTTGCATCAAGCTCTGGTATTCTTATTTCACTCACATTTAATTGAATATTTTTATTTCCTGTTATTTTCTCAAGCTCTTTTCTAACCATTTCTATTTCCTGTCCTTTTCTTCCAATTATTACTCCCGGTTTTGCAGTTTTAATTGTTACCGTTAATTTATCTGAAACTCTATCTATTATAATATCAGAGATTGCAGCATCTTTAAAACGTGCTTTTAAGTATTTTCTTATTTTCATATCCTGTTCAAGATACTCTGCATATTTTTTCTTATCAGCAAACCAATGAGCTTTCCAATCCTTTATCACTCCCAATCTAAAACCATATGGATGAACTTTCTGCCCCATTATTCCCTCTCCCCAATTATTATTGTAAAATGGCTTGTTTTTCTCCTTGCAATTGCAGGAACACCTCTAAAACCAGGTCTTAAAAGCCACCAGCTTGGACCCTTATCTGCTTTTGCAACTTTTACATAAAGTTTTTCACGGGGTAATGCATTCTCCTTTGCTTTTTTTTCGTAAGAATCAATTGCCGATTTTAATGCTTTATAAGCAAGTCGCGCAGCTTTTTTAGGTGTAAGAAGTAATATCTTTTCTGCTTCTTTTACACTTTTTCCCCTTATCATATCCATAATTAATTTTGATTTCTTTGCTGAAATTCTTAAATATTTTATCCTTGCAATTCCTTCTACCATTTTATCCTTCTATTTTTGTTTTTATTTGTTTTTTAACATCTTTATGCCCCCTATATGTCCTTGTAGGAGCAAATTCTCCCAATTTATGTCCAACCATTGCCTCAGTTATATAAACTGGTATAAATTGCCTACCATTATGAACAGCAATTGTAAGTCCTACCATCTCTGGAATAATTGTGCTACTTCTTGAATAGGTCTTTATAACCCTTTTATCATCCTTTTCTTTTGCTTCTCTTATTTTTTTCAAAAGTTTTTCATCTACAAAAGGTCCTTTTTTAAGTGACCTTGGCATATTTTATCTCCATTTTTAAGTCTATAATTTTAATATAAAATAAACTAAAATTTCAAATTATTTTACTTTTTAAGAAAGTTAACCATATAATTAAATTCTATGAAGAGGTATAAAGTTTGGGAAATTGAACATACTGCTGATTTTGGAATAAAGATATGGGCATCATCTTTAAAAACATTATTTGAAAAGGGAGCAAAAATTTTTGAAAATTTACTTGTAGATTTAAAAAATGTAAATGCAGAAGAGAAAATGGAATTTGAAGTAGAAGGAGAAAATAAAGAGGAACTTTTTTTGAATCTTTTAAGGGAATTACTTTTTATTTTTGAAACAAAAGGATTTATTCTTAAAAAATTGAAAGTAGAATTTAAAGATGATAATAAAATTTTTGTAAGTGGAAAAGGTGAGAAGTTTTCCCCTTTAAAACATAAAAGAAAATTGAATATAAAGGCTATTACATATCATAATTTTTATCTTAAAAAAAGTGAAAATGGTTTTGAAACACAAGTTATATTTGATGTATGAAAATTAGAGAAATAAAAAAAATAAAAGAAATTATTCTTAAAGAAATTCATAAAGTAATAATAAATCAAGAAAAAGTAATTGAAGAACTTCTAATTGCACTTCTTTCAAAAGGGCATGTTCTTTTAATTGGTGTTCCTGGTCTTGCAAAAACATTGATAATAAATACATTAGCAAAAACGCTTGGTTTAAAATTTTCAAGAATTCAATTTACACCTGATCTTATGCCATCTGATATAACAGGGACGGAGGTTTTACAAGAGGACCCTCTAACAAAGGAAAAAAAATTTAAGTTTGTAAAAGGACCAATCTTTACAAACATTCTTCTTGCAGATGAAATAAATAGAACACCTCCTAAAACCCAATCTGCACTTTTAGAAGCAATGCAAGAATTGAAAGTCACAATTGGAGGAATTGATTATTTACTTGAAGAACCATTTTTTGTTCTTGCAACCCAAAATCCAATAGAGCAGGAAGGAACATATCCATTGCCAGAAGCCCAAATTGATAGATTTATGCTTAATACTTATATATACTATCCAAATTATGAAGATGAAATTGAAATAGTAAAAAGAACAACAGGATATGAATTTCCTGAACCAGAAAAAGTTCTTGAAAGGGAAGAAATAATTCTTCTTCAAAAAGAAGTAAGGGAATTGCCTGTTCCAGAACATGTTTTTGAATATGCAATAAAACTTGTGAGAAATACAAGACCCGAAAGCACAAAATTTGAAAGTGTTAAAAAATATGTGGATTATGGAGCAAGTCCAAGAGCATCTCAATTTTTGATAATAGGAGCAAAAGCAAAAGCATTTCTTGAAGGAAGAGAATTTGTTGAAGTAAAGGATGTGAAATATATAGCACCAAGTGTTTTAAGACATAGAATAATTTTAAATTTTGCTGCAGAAGCAGAAGAAATCAATAAAGAAGAACTACTTAAAGAAATAATTGAAAATACTGATTGGGAAAAATGAAATTTTTAATTTTATTTTTGATTTCTAAAATAGTAATATATGGAAAATATGATGGAATAATCCATCCCCCTTCCCAAGAATATATAATATCCTTAATAAATGAAGGGGAGAAAAAAGGAGCAGAAATTGTTATACTAATGCTTGACACACCTGGTGGACTGGATCCTTCAATGAGAGAAATAATTAAAAAAATAATGAATTCAAGTGTGCCTGTATGTGTTTTTGTTTATCCACAAGGAGCAAGGGCTGCATCAGCAGGTGCTTTTATAACAATTTCAGCACATATCGCAGCAATGGCTCCAAGCACAAATATAGGTGCTGCTCACCCTGTTACAATAGGAGAAGGGCAAAAGGATACCATAATGATGAAAAAAGTTTTAAATGATGCAGTTGCTTATATGGAATCAATTGCTAAAAAAAGAAAAAGGAATGTTCAAGTAGCAAAACAACTTGTTGAGAAAAGTTTGTCTATTTCAGCAGAAGAGGCATTGAATAAAAAAATAATAGATTTAATTGCAAATGATTTAAACGATTTACTTTCAAAAATAGACGGAAAAATTGTTGAAGTATCAGGAATTGAAAAAAAGATAGAAACAAAAGATGCAGAATTATTAGAATATAAGATGAATTTAAGAAATAAAATACTTTCAGTTATTTCAAATCCAACAATTGCTTATATCCTTTTAATACTTGGCTTTTATGGTCTTTTCTTTGAAATAACCCATCCTGGAGCAATATTTCCAGGGGTAATAGGTGCAATATGTTTGATACTTGCCCTTTATGCTCTTCAAACTCTTCCAGTTAATTATGCAGGTGTTTTATTAATACTTCTTTCAATGATTTTATTTTTGCTTGAAGTTAAAATACAATCGCATGGAGCACTTGGACTTGGTGGTGTTATTTCACTTCTTCTTGGTTCTTTACTTCTTTTTTCAAGGGATATACCATATCTTCAGATTTCTTTATGGGCAATTGCAGGTGTTATTGTTGTAACATCTATTTTCTTTTTAATAGTGATTACAAAAGTTATACAGGTTCATAAAAGAAAACCTGTAAGTGGAAAGGAAGGAATTATAGGAGAGAAAGGAATTGCAAAAAGTGATATTGATAAAAATGGTGGAATAGTTTTTGTTCATGGAGAAATTTGGAAAGCAATAAGTAATGAAAAGATAAAAAAAGGGGAAGAAATAATTGTAAAAAAAATTGATGGACTTAAATTGATTGTAGAAAAAATTAAAGAGGAGGTATAAAATGATAACCTTTTGGGCAGTTGTTGTTCTTCTTGTTTTACTTATACTTTTTTCAGCAATAAAGGTTCTTCCTGAATATGAAAGGGCTGTTGTATTCAGGCTTGGAAGATTTCATGGAGTTAAAGGTCCTGGTCTTTTCCTGATAATTCCAATTGTGGATAGGATTGTAAAGGTATCTTTAAGAACAATTGTAATGGATGTTCCGCCCCAGGATGTTATAACAAGGGATAATGTATCTGTTAAGGTGAATGCAGTTGTATATTTCAGAGTTGTTGATCCCCAAAAAGCAATAATAGAAGTTGAAGATTATCTTTATGCAACTTCACAGATTGCACAAACAACTTTAAGAAGCATACTTGGTGAAGCAGAACTTGATGAATTATTGGCTCAAAGAGAAAAAATAAATCAAAGGCTTCAAACAATAATAGATGAACATACAGATCCATGGGGGGTAAAGGTATCAGCAGTTGAAGTAAAACATGTTGATCTTCCTGAGGAAATGAAAAGGGCAATGGCAAGACAGGCAGAAGCAGAAAGGGAAAGAAGGGCAAAAGTTATCTCTGCGGAGGGAGAATACCAGGCTGCTAAAAAATTATATGAAGCAGCAAAGATAATATCAGAACAACCTGTTGCAGTTCAATTAAGATTTTTACAAACACTTACAGAAATTGCTGCTGAAAAAGCAACAACAACAATTTTACCTGTTCCAATTGACCTTTTAACTCCTTTTATCAAAAAATAAAGGATTTAGATAAAAGATTAAAATTATCTATAATTTCTTTATTTGTAGCAGTTTTTGTTTTTATATTTAAACTTATTTCCTACTTTTTAACAAATTCAATCGCTCTTTTAACAGATTCGGTTGAAAGCATAAATAATATAATTGCATCTTCTATTTTGTTTTTTTCAATTAAAAAATCCTTAAAACCACCTGATGAAAAACATCCCTATGGACATTATAAAATGGAATACATTTCTTCTTTCATTGAAGGAATCCTAATTTCATCAATGGGGTTTTTTTTATTCTACATTTCAATTAAAAGATTTTTAACACCTTTTGAATTAAGAAAATTAGAAACAGGAATAATAATTTCTGGAATGGGTGGAATTATAAATTTTATAACAGGCATTTATTTATATCAAAAAGGGAAAAAATTGGGGTCAATAGCAATAAAAACAGATGCAAAACATCTTTTTTCAGACACAATAACCACGACAAGCGTTTTATTTGCTCTTCTTATTATTGCAATTACAAATAAAAAAATAATAGACCCACTATTAAGCCTTTTTTTATCAATCTATATAATTTCTCTTGGAACAAAATCCATAATAGAAACTGCTGATGAAATACTTGATAGAAGAATTGATGAAGAAGATATTATTCAAATAAAAAAGATTTTGGATTCTTACTCATCAAGTTTTATAGAATTTCACGAACTTAGAACGAGAAAATCTGGGAGGAAAAAATTTATTGACCTTCATATAGTTTTCCCAAAAGATAAAAAAATATCAGAAGTTCATAAAATATGTGATGAAATTGAAGATAAGATTAAGGAAAAAATTAAAGATATTGATATTATAATACATCCTGAACCTTATGAAAATGATTGACAATTTAAAGTTTTTAAAAATATAATTTAAATCTAAAATGAAAGAAAAAAAATTTTTAATAGAAGTTTTTCCATGGATAATTATATTTTTATCTTTAATTCTAATTTATTATCTTTTTAAATACATTTATTTTAATCCGATTTTATTCCTTATTTTTTCTATTGTATTTTTCTTAGCAAGATTTATAAGAATATCTTTAAAAAGATTTTCAATATTAACATTAACACCAATTTTTGCTTTTCTTTTTCCTCTTTATTCCGGTGGATTTACCTCAGGAATTTCAAACCTTTTAGGAGTTTTTTTAGGAGAAAGAATATGGAGGAAAACCCCTTTATTTGATACAATAAGAAACTCTTTTACTTATGCAAGTGCCATACTTATATTAAGTTTAATTTTACCCCCAAAGGGAAACCCCTCTTTTTATAAGATCCTTATCTTTTATCTTCTCTTTTCTCTTATTTTCCCTTATCTCTTTTATCTTCCTAAATTTTTTGAATTAAAATTTAAAGAATTATTTTACATTTCAATATGGGAGCACATTTTTGCGTTAACAATGAATGGATTAGCTTATGCTTTTTATAAAATTTCAACATCAAAGATGAATCTTGAAAATATTTTGTATTTAATTTTCATAATTTTATTAGGTTTAATTATTTTTAACTTAATAAAAATAGCAATATATTCAGACAAATTGAATTTTGAAAGGAAAATATTAAAAATATTAAAGGAAAAATTAAGTTTTGAGAGTGGATTAAAAGAAGTGGAAAAATTGTTAAAGGAAGAATTCAAAATAAAAGAATTGAAAATTGCTATTTGTGAGAATAAAGACGAAGTGAAAATAATATATTCAACAAATATACCTTCTCTTTTAAAAAACCCTATAAAAGTTAAAAAATCAGATGGGAATTTTTGGGAAGTTATTGAAAATAAAAAATATAAGTATTTACCCCATTCAAAAGAAAATGGAAGTGAGATTGCTTTTCCTCTTATTTATAACGAAAAATTAGTTGGCATTTTAATTTGTAAAAGTGAGAAAAAAGATGGGTTTTATGAGGATGACATAAGGAGATTAGAAAGAATTTTAGAGCCAATATCAAGTTCTTTAGAACTTTTGATAAATATAAGCAATTTGAAAGAAATATCTTGTACTCTGGATAAGGATGCAGAACATCTTGCAGGAATTACGGAAGAATTTAGCGGAAGTGTGGGAGAAATAAGTGAAAAGATATTAAAGGCGAATAAAAATCTTGAAAATGCAAGAGATTTACTTCAGAAAAATTTTGAAATTTTAGAAAATATTGGAAAAACAATGGAAGATGTGGGAAGTGAATCAGAAGAGATATTAATCACTTCTAATGATTTCTTTAAAAAAATTCAGGAAGGATATGAATCATATTTAAATTTGAAAAAATTTCAAGAGAATTTTTCAAAAGAATATGCAGGTATAAAAGAGGAATTTGAAAAATTTTTAAGTTTTTATAGAAGAATTCAAGAATTAATTGAATTTATGGTTGATTATACTACAAAAACAAGGTTGCTTTCATTAAATGCAGCAATTGAAGCAGCAAGATTTGAAGAGAAAAAAAGTGGGTTTGGAATAATTGCAGAAGAAATTGGAAAACTTGCAGAAGTTGGAGAGGATTTGACGAAAAAAATGCAAGAAGAATTCACAAAGGGTGAAGAAGCAATTTTAAGAATAAGAAAGGGATTTTTAGCATATGAAGAACTTGAAAAAGAAACAAATAAAAGAATGGATGAAATAAGTATTTATATGGAGGAAATGAGGAAAAAAATGCTTGTATTTTCAGAAAAAATAAAGGTATTTCCTCAGGTTATGAAAAAAGATATTGGTGATCTTCAAAACATAATAATGAAAATGGGAGAAATCTTAACCTTTTATGAAGAAAATTTTAAAAATTTTGAAGAAATTGCCTCTCTTTCAGAGGAACTTTCTGCAAGTTCAGAAGAGATAGCGGGAAAAGCACAGGAATTAAATTTAATAAGCACAAAACTTTCTGAACTAACAAAAATTTTTGAATGAAATGATTTACGCATTTATTTTATATCTTGTTGTTCTTTTTATTATAGGGATTTTAACTTCAAAACTTACAAAAACGCTTGAGGATTTTGTTCTCGGTGGAAGAAAACTCGGTGCATGGATAATTGCCTTATCAGAAAAAGCAACAGATTTTTCAGCATGGCTTTTGATAGGATTACCAGGTCAGGCATTTAAAATGGGATTAGGGGCATTATGGGCAGGAATTGGATGCTTTATAGGTTCTTTATTTAACTGGACAGTAATAGCAACTCCTTTGAGAAAACTTTCTGAAAAATATAATGCATTAACTCTTCCTGATTATTTTGAATCAAGATTTAATGATAAAACAAGAATATTAAGAATTACTTCATTTATCCTGATAATTATATTTTTTACCTTTTATATTTCTGCTCAGATTTCTGGAAGTGGTAAAATTCTTTCTTCTGCGTTTGGTATATCTCCTATTTATGGAATGATTATTGGAATTGGTATGATAACCTTTTATACAATGCTTGGTGGATTTTTCGCAGTTGCAATTACTGATTTTATTCAAGCACTTTTAATGCTTTCAGCCCTTTTAATCCTTCCAATTTTAGGGATAATAAATCTTGGAGGAATTGGTAAATTTATAGAAATTTCAAAAAATGTAAAAGGAACAATTTTTTCTCTATCAGGAGGTGAAGAAGGACTTGCAATGGTTTTAGGAGTCATAATAGGTGGGCTTGCAATAGGACTTGGTTATCCAGGGCAACCTCATATCGTTGCAAGATATATGGCAATAAAATCAGAAAAGGAAATTAAAAAGGCAACCATAATTTCAATGACATGGACATTCTTTGCACTAACAGGAGCAATTTCCACAGGAATTGTTGGAATCCCAATTTTAGCAGGGAAATTAAAGGACCCTGAACATATAACATCAATGCTTGCAAAAACCCTTTTAAATCCTTTTATTGCAGGAATTATAATTTCTGGTGCAATATCCGCAGTTATGTCAACAGTAGATTCACAACTCCTTGTTGTTACATCTTGTTTTGTTGAAGATATTTATAAAAAAATGATAAATCCGGAAGAAAAGCAAGAAAAACTTGTTATTTATTCAAGAATTTTAACATTTTTAATCTCACTTGTTGCATTTATATTGGCATTAAAGGCACAAACACTTGTTTATTGGTTAGTATTATATGCATGGGGAGGACTTGCAGCATCTTTTGGTCCCCCCTTAATTCTTTCAATATTATGGAAAAGAACAACAAAATGGGGAATATTTGCTGGAATGATAGGGGGTGCAATAACAATAATTTTATGGTATAATATTCCTTTTCTAAAAAAATTAATATATGAACTTGTTCCCGGATTTTTCTTTTCACTTTTTTTATGTATAATTTTTTCTTTATTAACAAAAAAGGAGGAATAGAATGGAATGTAGAGAAAAAGAAAATTTAAAAAAATGCACATGCACTTACCAGCCCTGCTCGCGGAAAGGAATTTGTTGCGAATGTTTAAGATACCATTTATCCAATAACGAGCTGCCAGGATGTGTATTTCCACCTGAAATTGAAAAAACATACGATAGAAGCATAAAAAATTTTGTAAAATATTATGCTAAAAAATACAAAATATGAGAAGCTTACTTGTTATAAAACCAGATGCTGTAAAAAAGAAAAAAATTGGAAAAATAATAGAAATACTTGAGGAAAATGGATTTGAAATAAAAGGGATAAGAATGAAAAGATTTACAAAAGAAGAAGCAGAAAATTTTTATATTGTCCATAAAGGGAAAAAATTTTTTGAAAAATTGATAAATTTTATAACCTCAGGAGAAGTTGTTGGAATCCTCGTTGAAAAGGAAAATGCAATAGAAAAATTAAGGGAACTTGTTGGAGATACAGACCCCAAAAAAGCAAGATGCGGAACCATAAGATATATGTTTGGAGAAGACATAACTTATAATGCTGTTCATGCAGCAGATTCAGAAGATTCCTTTAATCGTGAAGTATCCTTCTTTTTCTGAACTATATGCATTTCTTTTATTAAAGGACTTAAAAGAATTAAAGGATAAAAAAATTTTAAAAGTTTTAAAGGAAAAAGATAATTTTTATTTGATTTTTAAAGAAAAAATTTTAAAAATAAATTTTTCTTCAAATTTTTATAGGATTTCCCTTTTACCCTTTTATGAAATAAATGGTAAAAAGGCAAAGTTTTCAAATTTAATTGAAAATTTCAAAATAAAGGAAATAGAAAATAAAAAAGGTGAAAGAATTTTTATATTTTATCTTTTAGGAATTTCTCCTTTATATGAAAAATTAGAAAGAAAATTAATAATTGAACTTTTAGGAAGGTATAAAAATTTAATTATAACCGATGAAAAAAACATTGTTATTTATGATTTAAAAGAAAAATTTAAAAATAAAATTTATTCATTTCCACCCCCTAAAATAAATTTATTTGATACAGAAAAGAATGAATGGGAAAATTATGTTAAAAAATATTTTAATAATTATTTTGAAAATTTTGGAGAAGAATTTAAAAAGATGATAAAAGAATTAAATTTAGAAAATGTTGATAAATTTTATCTTTTATATAAAGATGAAAAACCTTTTTTTATTTCCCCATGGAAAATTGATGGAAATTTTGAAATTTTTGAAAATTTCTCTTCTGCAATTGAAAAACTTTACAATTTTTATGAAAAGGAAATAGAAATAAAAAAAGAGGAAAATAGAGAAATTATTAAGAAAATTGAATTTTATGAAAAAAAGATGGAAAAAGATATGGATTATGAAAAATATAAAAAAATGGGCGAGTTATGTATTTTGTATAAAAATGAACTTGAAGGGAAAAAAGGGAAATTTGTTTTAAAGGACCCTGAAACAGGTAAAGAATATGAAATAGAAATTAAAAAAGAACCTTTGAAGGAAGCAGAAAAATATTTCAAAATTTATAAAAGTAAAAAGGAAAAAATTAATAAAATTTTGAAAAAAATTGAAGAATTAAAAAATTTAAAGGGAAAAAAAGAGAAAAAAATTAAAAGAAAATTTATTGAATTCAAAACACCTAATGGATTTAAAGTTTTTGTGGCAAGAAATAAAGAAGAGGCAAATGAATTAACTTTTAAATTTGCAAGACCATGGGATTATTTTTTGCATGTTAAAGATTATAAAGGTCCGCATGTAATAATTAAAAGGGAAAAAAATCAAACCATACCTGATGAAGATTTATTTTTTGCTGCAAAAATTGCAGCAGAATTTTCAAAGAAAAAAGGGAAAATTGAAGTAATTTATACAAAAAGGGAAAATTTAAAACCTGTAAAGGGTGAAATTGGGAAAGTTAAAATTTCTTCTTATAAAACTATCTGGGTGAATATATAATTATTCTATAACCTTATAGACCTTATCGTGGGGTCTTACCCTTTCATTAACCTTTATTCCAACCTTATCACCTTTTTTAGCAATCTGAACTTGTTTATGTTCTATTTGCATTGATTCAACTACTTGTTTAAAATCAGTGGTTGCTCCTTTAAAATGAAGAATATCCCCTACCTTTATTTCATCACCTGTAACTTCAATTGCAACAACACCTATTTTAGCATAATAATCTAAAACCCTTCCAACCTCTTTTTCTTCCATAAGACCTCCTTTTTATATTATAATTATAAACTATAATGATACCTAAAATAAAATTTAATTTAAACAGGGATTCCTTCTATATATCTTCTTTCTTTGATAATTCTTGTTATCATTAAATTTATTTTGTCACCAAGTGAATATTTTTTGTTTTTTGATTCAAGTGAAAAATTTTCTCCTATGAATTTGAATTTCCCCTTTAATTCCCTTAATGGAACAAATACATCAACAAGTTCATTTATTAAACTTACATAAAAACCATTTGGACTTACCTTTGATATTACACCCTGGAATACTTCACCAATTTTTTCTTTTAAATAATCAATTGATTTTAAAAGAACTATATCCCATTCAGCCTGCTGTGCTATTCTTTCCATAGTTGTGCTTCTTTCAGCAAAATCTTCAAGTTCCTCCTCCGTAAATATTTTTTCATTTCTCATACACCCTCTTAATATATTGTGAATGACAAGGTCTGGGAATCTTCTTATAGGAGATGTGAAATGAAGGTATTTATCAAGACCAAGTCCATAATGTCCCTTATTCAAAATACTATATTTTGCCTGTTTCATTGCCTTTAATATCATTTTTTTAACAATAAACTCCCTTTCATCTCCTTTTATATTATCAATTATATTCTGTAAATCAAATATTTCTGAAATGCCATATTTTAATATTTTTTGAGGAAGTTTCTCTTTTAATAAAAATTTTAAAACAATTTCAAGTTCCTTCAATTTTTTAAAATCTGGTTCTTCATGAATTCTATAAATTAAAGGGTAATTATTTTTTTCAAGATGTAAAGCAATTATCCTGTTTGCAAGAATCATAAATTCCTCAATTAAAGAATGGGAAAAAAGTGCTAATTTTCTTTTAATTTCTTCTATTTTTCCTTCTTTATCAAAAAGAATTTCTGGTTCTGGCATATCAAAATCAAGTGAACCCCTTTCATATCTTTTTTCCTTTAAAATATGGGCAACTTCCCCACATATTTTTAAAACATTGTATATTTCTTTTTTTAACCTTCTTTTTATCTTTTTACCTTCCAGTATTTCCTGTGCCTCATTATAATTCAATCTTGCTTTACTTTTTATAATACTTTCAAATATCTCATAATTTCTTATTCTTCCTTTTTTGTCAAGATAAACAAAAATTGAAATCGCAGCTTTTTCTTTTCCTGGAAGCAAACTACAAAGATTTGAGGAAAGAATTGGTGGAAGCATTGGATAAACTCTATCAAGTAAATAAAAGGAATTTCCTCTTTTATATGCTTCTCTAAAAACCGGTGTATCATAAGAAGTATAAAAGGAAACATCTGCTATATGAATCCCAATTTTATAACCATCTTTAAATTTTTCACAAGATATTGCATCATCAAAATCTTTTGCTGTTTCAGGGTCTATTGTAAAAAGAACAAGTTCCCTTAAAATAGTTCTATTACTTTTAGGAATTTTTTCCTTAAACCTTTTACAAAATTCTAAAACTTTAATAGGAAATTCTCTTCTAATACCAAATTTTTCAATTACAACTTCATAATCAGTTTCAGGATCATCTTTTTTACCTAATATTTTTGTTATTTCACAAATGTCTCCTCCTTTTAAAGGGAAAAATGTAACTCTTAAATTTTCTTCAAGATTTATTCCTTTTGGCTTTTTAATAATATTTATTCTTGGAGGAAAAATTGGGTCATCAGGAAAAATGTAAAAACTTTTATAATCTCTTAAAACTGTTCCTATGAATTTTTTTCTTGCCCTTTCTAAAATTCTTACTACTCTACCCTCTTTATTTTTTCCTCTTCTTTTTTCAAAAATTTCAACTTCAACATAATCACCATTAAGTGCGCCTGATAAAAACTTTCCGGGAATAAAAATATCTCCTTTTTCATAACTTAAAAAACCATAATTCCCTTTTTTTACTTCTATTTTTCCCCTTACTCTTATTCTTTTTTTCATTTAAAAAAGCCCAACTTCTTCCTTCTTATAAACATATACTCTATTTTTACCCTTCCTTTTTGCAAGATAAAGAGCTTTATCTGCCTTTTCAATTAATAAGTTTTTCTTCTTATCATCATCAGGAAATCCAGCAATTCCAAAACTTGCAGTTATATTTATTTTTGTTGCATCATCTATATAAAATTCCCAATTTTCAATCAGCTTTCTTATTTCCTCACATTTTCTTATTCCCTCATCTTTTGGAAGGTCAAAACATATTGCAAATTCTTCACCTCCATATCTTGCGCAAAATCCCTTACCTTCTACATTTTCTTTAAGTATTTTTGAAATTTCTAAAAGGATTTTATCACCTGCAGGATGTCCATAAAAATCATTAAATTTTTTAAAATCATCAATATCCATCATAACAAGTGTAAATGAAAAACCTTTTTTTATTCTTTCTTCTAAAAGCTGATGAAACATTCTATGATTAAAAAGTCCTGTTAAACTATCCTTTGTTGCCCTTTCTTTTTCCCTTTCATATATCTCTGTCCTTTCAAGAACAATTTCACATTGATTTTTAAGAAAATTTATTATTTCTTTATCTTCATCAGAAAAAGTATCACGAGAAAAGGATAGAATTGAAAAAACATATTCTATTCCCTTATTTATTTTAAGAGGGACAAAAATGGCACTCCTTATCCCATAATTTCCTTTATTTAAAATAAAAGTTTCCCTTTTAATTCTTTTAAAAATTAAAGGATATTCATTTTGATAAGCAAAAGAAAAAAGAGAATCCTCATTTAAATATATGTATTTCTCTTTTATAATACCCTTTTCATCAAAAATATAAAATATTTCAGCAGTATTTTCATTTATTTTTTTTGAAAATATAAATATATTGATCTCAAACATATTTTTACATATCTTAAAAATTTTTTCAAATATTTCTTTTTTTTCAATATGTCCTCCTGTTTCCATTGCAAGTTCAAAAAGTGCTCTATACCTTTGTGCAAGAATTTTCTTATCCTTTAATTCAAAAAAGAATTTGAGCATAATACTTATTTTCTTGGCAATCTTTTCAAATATTTCTTTTGCACAAGGGGGAAAATAATTTATTTCATTTGAATCTATATAAATAAAACCATAAAGATTCCCCTCATGAATTATGGGCGTTAAAATAAATGAGCCAACATAAATTCCACTTTCTTTATAAATACCCAATTTTTCTCCAGATGAAATACCTTCTGATAAAAAAATTGTTTTCTTTTGTTTTATTCCCAACGAAATTAAAGGTGAATCCTCGTCAATTAAATATGGAAGATTTAAATTTAAAACTTTTGAATTTCCTGCTTCAACCCTAAATCCTCTTTTTATATTATCATAAAATAGGAATAAAAGAGTTTGAGGTTTATAAATTTCAAAATAGGTATCTGATAAATAATTTAAAAGTCTCTTAAATAAAGAATAGGGTTCTTCAGGTAAACTTGTTTCTTTTATTCCCTTATACAATTCTTCTTTTCTTAATTTTAAGGCATCAAAAAAACGAAGTTTTGAAGAAAGTTCGTCTATCTTATTTTCTTTTTCTTTCATTTTATTTTCAATTTCTTTTAAATAGTATATTAAAAACAAAGAAATAATTGAATAAAAAAATAAAGGAATTAAAATTTGAGAAAATTTTTTATTTAAAAAAGGAGGAAAAAATTCTGAAATCAAAAATAAAAAAAAGAATAAAATTCTTTGAAAATATTTTGGAAGAAAAATTAAAAATAAATAATAGGGGATTCCTTTTAAAATTCCATTTAATCCCCCTGAAATATGTGAAATCAAAATAAAAATTAGTGATAAAGGGTATGTTAAAAATTTTATCTTATCAAAATAAAATTTAAAATAAAAAAAAGTTAAAAAAAAGAGAAAGAGGAAAAAAATTAAAATTAGAGAATTTGAATAATTTTTTAAGAAAAAACCTTTTAAAAGAAAAATATAAAAGATAATACAAAAAATTAATATAAAAAATTCAAGATAATTTCTAATTATATATTTTTTTAACCCTTGTGCCAGGGAAATAAAATCTAAGAATTTCTTCATAATTTAACCCCATTTTGGAAAGTTCTCTTGCACCATACTGGCATAGTCCTATACCATGTCCAAATCCTCTACCTTTTATTATAACTTCATCTCCTATAAAAATCAAATCAAACCAAGAAGAAGGTAAAGGACCTTTTACAGGGTCTCCAAAAATTTTTCTTATTTCATTACTTTTTAAAATTATATAACTTTCACTAAAACAAACTTTAATTTCATATATCCTTCCTTCTTTGCTTTTATTTATTATTTTCATTTTTTGAAGTATATCGTTTGGTGCTTCTATTCCATAAATTTTTAAAAAATTGTTTTTTAATAAATTTATAAAATCCTCTTTTTTATATTTTCTTTCCCAAACATAATAAGGAGAACTTTTACATAAATCTTTCCCATTTAAATTACATCTAACATTTCTTAAATAAAAAACTTCATCTATTGTAGGAAAAGCATCTTTAAAATTTGCTGTAATTCCACCACATGTGGAATGATAAAGGGTGAGTGCTATTTCATCTTTATAAACACTTACAATTCCTCTTGTTGAATTAACAGCAGCAGTTGCCCATGGATTTTCAAAATCTTTTCCAAAATAAACCTGATCCCTTATATCAGAATAAAGATGAAAAGGGGAATTATTTCTTTCAATATATTTTCTTAATGCATAACTTCTTGAGCAAATCGCTTGTGCTTTTGCAGATTCGACAAGTGAAGGATTAGCTGGTCCTATTTCATTTGGAACAACTGAAAGAAGATAATCTTCAAGTTTAAGAATATTTATAACCTTTTCTCCACTTTCAAAAAGTATTTTGCCCCTATATCTTTTATTTTCAAACAAAAGATAACCATCATTTGTTTCAAGTAAAATAGGAGTTTCAAATAAAAAACTCTTTCCTTTGTAATAAATCATTAATTTATCAAAGGAAACAAACTCAAATTTTAAAAAATCTCCTGGAAAAGAGGTATATTTCTTATTTCCTGCAATTATTCTATATTTTGAGGTTGCAGATAAATAATAAGGACCTCTACCCTCTTTTAAAAGAATTTTAATTTCCGGTTCTTCAAATTTCTTTCCTTTATATTTATATATTACTTTTCTTTTTATTTTCTCTTCTATAGGAGGTGTTAATAATGTTCTTTCACATGAAAGAAAAATTAAAAAAAATAAAAAAAATATTCTCATATTTTTATTCCAATTTTGTTCTTTATATCTTCTAAAAATCTTTCATAATGGCTTCCACCCCAATAAATTTTATTACATTTAGGACAAATATGAAAGCTATTAAAATTTTCATATACATAATAAGGGACTTTACCTTTAACTTCATTTTTAGAAATTTCTCTAACTTGTTCATTACAAAGAGAACATCTTGTAAAAGGTTTAATTTCATTTTCAAGTGATAAATGTTTTATTATAAAATTCATTGCTTTCCAAAAATTCATTTCAGGAACAAGTAAGACATTTTCTCTAAATATTTTTCTAAATTTTTTATTTCTTGTAATTAAAATTCTTTCTTCAATTTTTTTCTTTATATCATTCAAACTTTTAACTATTTCTGTATCAATACCAAGCAATCTTAGCCATCTACCATGTCTTACACAAGTAAAGTCAACCATCAATTTTATCCTTTTATCACTCTGCATAACCTTTTTACTTTTTTTCTTAAATCTATTAAATTTCCTCTGTTATCAATGCATATATCTGCTCTTTTTATCTTTTCATCCTGTGAAATACATGATTCTAACATACCCCTTATAATTTCCTCTTTAAAACCTTTACTTTTCATTCTCTCATAAATTGAAGATAAATCAGAAGCCACTGTAATTATTAAATCAAATTTGTCCTGTGTATTTAATTCAAATAAAAGCGTTCCTTCAACTGCTACATATTTTGAATCACTATTTTGAACCATTTCAAAAATTCTTTTTAAAAGAAATGGATGAATTAAGGATTCAAATTCTTCCTTTTTTCTTTTATCTTTAAAAATTATCTCTGCTACTTCTTTTCTTTTTATATTTTTTCTTTTAAAAATTTTTTCAATTTCTTCTCTTTTCTCTTCAAAAATTTGATGTGCTATTTTATCACCTTCTATAACAAAAAAATTTTCTTCTTCAAAAACCTTTAAAACCTCTGTTTTACCAGAGCCAGGAAGCCCTGTTATCCCTACAATAATTTTATTCTGCAATTTTTTTTAAAAGTTTTTTATTTTTTGGATTAAGTTCTAAGGCTTTTTTATAAAATTTTTTTGCCTCTTCAAATTCTCCAAGTTTTTTAAGGACATCCCCATAATGTTCAAGAATGACAGGGTCTGAATCTTCAATACAAACTGCCTTGTAAAGATATTCTTTAGCTTTTTCATAATCTCCTAACTGATAATAAACCCATCCAAAGCTATCAAGATAAAAACCATTTTCAGGTGAAATTTCTAATGCCTTTTCAATTAACTTTTTTGCAAGGTCAAGTTTTATACCCCTTTCAGCTAGCATATATCCCCAATAATTGTATGCTTCTCCATTTAATGAATCAATCTTTATCACCTTTTCAAAGCACTTTTCTGCATTTTCAATAAGATTTAAAGATTCATATATTGTTCCCAGTTCAAACCATTTATTCGCATTTAGGGAATCGTTTTTAAGGGATTTTTCATAAAATTCTATTGCTTTTCTTTTTTTACCAATTTGTGATAGAAGAAATCCAGCAAAATAATTAATTCCTGGATCAGATGAAAATCTTTTTAATCCTTTTTTTATTTCATAAAAGGCTTCCCTTTTATTCCCCTTTACTATCAATAAAAATATTTTATAACTTATATATTCCGGAACATTTGGATTAATTTCAATTGCTTTATTTATATAATTAAGGGCTTTATCATAATTAGAAAGTTTGTAATATACCCTTGAAAGATAATAGTAAGAAAGATCATCCTTTGAATTAATTTCAACTCCTAACAAAAGGTTTTTCATTGCTTCTTGCAAATTTCCAATTTCATAATTAAGATAACCTTTTATCCTTAAATATTCAGGTTCCATATCTTTTAAAGAAAGGAGAATATTACATATAGAATCTGCTTTTTTATATTCTGATTTTTGAATCAGAATATAAATTATATTTTTTTTAATATCTAAATCTTTTTCTCTTAAACTATCAGCTTTTAAAAGATAAAATAAACTTTTGTCGTAATCAAAAATTTTTTGATATGCATCTGCGATTACAATAAAGTCTTTTTCATTTTTTATTTTTAAATTTTCAAGTAATTCTAAACCTTCTTTTATTTTTCCAGTTTGAATTAAAATTTCTGCTTTTAATCTTATAATGTTTTCGTTTTCTTTAAAGTATTTTTCAAAAAATTCTATAAGGTTTAAAACTTTTTCTTTTTCACCCTTAAGAATTTCTATATTTATTAAAAATTCAGCATCTTTTTCTTCAAAAGGCATAAGGGATAAAAAATAATTTTTTAAAGAAATGTAAGAATTTTCATCCTTTTTTATAAAGGCAGAAACAATAAGATATACAAGAGTTTCTTTTGAAAATTGAATTTTATTTTTATATTTTTTGTATAAATTTAAAATTTCGTCATATTTTTTAAAAGAATATAAAATTTTTATATATTCTTCTATGTATTCCTTTTTCGGATAAAGGGAAACCAATTCCTTTAAGATTTTTTCTGCTTTGTCGTATTGAGAAAAATTGTAATAATTTTGATATAAAAGGTAAAGATAATCTGGGTCAATTTTTTTGGGATGTATAAAACAAGAAAAAGTTAAAAAAAAGAAAGGTATAAAAAATTTTCTCATTATTAAAGTTCAATATCTTCTGGAATCAATTCCGTTCCACATTCTTCACAAAAATAACTATCAGGGGGGTTTTCATGCCCACATTTTGGACATACAATTGTCTTCTTTTTTTCCTCCCCCTTCCCAAGTTCATCCATAAATTTCTCTTCAACTAAAAATTCCTCTTTCTTAGAAGCTGTTGGAGGTTTAAAACTTTCTTCAAGAATACTTTCTATTTCTTCAAGTTCTTCTACAACTTCTTCTTCAGGAGGTGGGGTTTCTTTTTTGACTCTTGTAATTGGTGGCTCCACTTCTTTTTTAATTACCTCTTTTTCTTCAAGTATTTCTTTTAAAAATCGCATTTTCTCGTCAATCTCCTTTATCTTTTCCTTTATTTCTTCTATTTCAGCCTTTTTTTCTTTCTCAAGTGCCCTAAAAACATCTTCTTCATATTCTCCAACCATATATCTTAATTTTGCTTCCTCAAGTTCTTCTTCATGTGAAGTTTTCTCTTTTAGGTATTGAATTTTTGTTTTTTCATATTGGGCATAAAATTTTCTTATAGTTTCCTTTTTCTGTTCAATTATGGAATTTAGTTTTTCAAGTTTCAAATTATAATCATCATAAACTTTTTTAAAAACCGAAGGTTTTGTCTTATCTTTTAATGCCTTCAATTTATCTAACCTCGCTTTTATTTCTTTCTTTTCTTCTAAAAGTTTCCTTAATTCATTTAATTCCGGAGATTCCAAAATACACCTCCTTTTTTAAAAAAATGTTCATAAGCCCTGTTAAAAAAAGTATTCTTTTATTACAAACTTTTGTTTGCATTTCCTTTTGAAGTAAAGAAAGTTCATAAATAATTTCATAAATCTCTTTATCATTCATAAATTGTTTTCTATTATTATAAAGTCTTTTCATTATCATATTCAAAATAGAATTTATTTCATTTTCTTTAAAATCCATTTTATAAAATTTACTTAATAATGAAGAAATTTTTTTCCCTGGCTCAATTGAATCTATAATTTCCTTTGAATCATATACTTCTTTTAATATATCTTTTAAAAAAGAAGAGGAGGAGATGGATTTTTCCTCAAAGGCAAGAGAAACAATTTGAAGAACATTATAAATTTTTCCAAAATTACCCTTGGATGATTCAATTAAAAAATTAATAACATTTTTTGACAAAATTTTTCCCATTTTTGTAAATTGCCTTGAAATCCATTTATATGCATCTTCCTCTTCAAGTCCATCAAATCTATAAATTTCATATTTTGAAAGTTCTAAAAAATTTTTTTTATCATATTCTGTTTCTGGTATAATAAGGATTAAAATATTATTTGAATTTATTTCCTCTATTTCTTTTAAAAAAACTTTTAAATAAACTGGGAATCTATCAAGATAAAGTAAAAAAACTTTTCTTTTTAATGAAAAAACATCCAATTCAGAAAATCTTTTTATAAATTCTTCTCTTCCTTTATTTGTTTTTATATCTTCATCAAGAGTATAAAAGTGGTATTCAGAATTTGTGGCTCTACAAAGGGCTTCCCAGCTTTTTTTCATAAGGTATGTATCTTTACCTTCAAATATAATAATTTTTTTAATTTCTCCCTTTTTTAAGTCCTCCAAAAAATCTTTATAATTTTTCATTTTTCTTTAATTTTATTTAAAATTTGTGAAATTTTTATTAATTCTGATTTAATTTCCATAAGAAAATTGATATCTAATTTGTTTAAAGGTAAAAGGAGTTCCTCAGTTCCTTCTTTATAATGAAGAATTTTTTTCTTTGCTCCCTCTATCGTAAATCCTTCTTCATAAAGAAGTTTTTTGATATAAAGTATTAATTTTATATCATGAGGAGTATAAAGTCTTCTTCCCCTTATCTTTTTTGGCTTAAGTCCAGGAAATTCTTCCTCCCAATATCTTAAAACATAATCTTTTACTCCTACCAATTTTGTTACCTCACTTATTGTATAATAATTCTTTTTAAATTCCAATTTCTTCCAATTTTTTTCTTATATAAAAACTTCTTAAATAATCCCTTTCTTCCTGATCCAATGTTCTTTCAAATTTATACTGCAAATGGGCTGGTTGCTGAAAAATCATAATTTCATTCAATAAAGAATAACTGATGTTTTTAAATATTCCAAGATTAATTCCCAATCTTATTCCAGAAATAAGTTCCATAGTTTCAAACGAAGATAGTCTCCTTGCATTTTTTAATATTCCATAAGCTCTATAAATTTTATCTTCCAAAAGTGTGTGTTTTTTTTCTATTAATTCTTTCCTCTCCCTTTTTTCCATATCAATTATTTCATATATTTTGGATTTGAAATCTTCAATTATTTCTTCTTCAGATTTCCCAAGACTTGATGAAGTAGAACATTGAAGGATATTTCCAACAATTTCGCTCCCTTCACCATAATATCCTCTTATTATCATACCTTTAGAAATTGCATCTTTTAAAACCTCTTCTATTTTTCCTGTAATAAAAAGAGCAGGAATATGAAGTAAAACAGATGCTCTAAAACCTGTTCCAAGATTTGTAGGGCAGGAAGTGATGAAACCGAGTGGCTCTTTGTAAGAATATGTTAAAAGGGAACCTATTTCATCATCAATTTCTATAATTTTTATGAATGCCTCTTCTATTTTAAAATTCTCGTAAATACATTGAATTCTTAAATGGTCCTCCTCATTTATCATTATACTTATTCTCTCGGACTCATCAAATAAAACACCATTTCCTTTATCTTTTTTAAAAAGGTCAAAAGTAGCCAAATGTCTTTCAACTAAAAATCTTTTTCCCATTTCATCAAGTTCCCAAGCGGGTAAACTTTTTATACCCTCCAGCATATTTATACTCTTAATTGCATCTTCAATTTTATAATAAATTTTTAAAAGTTCTTCGGAAGAAGCGGAAGGAGGGAAAAGAAAACCTTTTATATTTCTTGCTAATCTTACCCTTGAAGAAATTACAATATCATCCTTTGAAGAATTTTTAAGCCATTCTGGAAGCTTATTTAACATAAATTTAATTCTTTCTTCAATCATTTCCTTTCTTTAATGTCTTTAAAATATCCCTTAATTTGGCAGCCCTTTCAAACTCTTCTTTTTCAACAGCATCTTTTAGAGCTCTTTCAAGAATTCTTATTTTAAATTCCTTTGTAACTTTATATTTAGGAAAATATTTTTTACCTTTATGAAAAGTAGTCCCATGGATTTTTTGTATTAATTTCATTATTGACTCTCCAAAAGCATCATAACAGTACTCACATCCAACTTTTGTCCTCTTAAAAAAGTCAAAAAGGGAAAGTCCACAATTTGGACAAATCTTATTTTCCTCACTTACTTCTTCCCTCTTTTTTAAAGGTAAAGGAGATTTTCCAATACCCATTGCTTCTTCCTGGGCACATTGTTTACACAATTTTTTTACCTTTTTTTCACCTTCCACAATTTCTATAAATTCAACCTCAGCCTCTCTTTTTTTGCACCTTTCACAAATTTCCGCCATTTTTACTCCTTTTTAATTTTCCATTATCTAAATAATACACTATTTCAAATCTATCTTTCAACCTTTCATTATGACTTACTACAATGAGGGTAATCCCTTTTTCCCTTTGAAGTTCCATAAAAATATCCATAACCTTTTCTTCATTTTCTTTATCAAGATTACCTGTTGGTTCATCAGCAAGGATTATTTCAGGACCTCCACAAAGTGCCCTTGCTATTGCAACCCTTTGCTCTTCACCACCTGATAAATCTTTTGGTAAAAAATTTATCCTTTGTTTAAGACCTACTCTTTCAAGATAATACTTTGCAATTTTTTCCGCCTCTTTAAAATCATATCCCCTTATTAAAAGAGGTATCATGCAATTTTCAAGAGCAGTAAGTTCAGGCAATAAATTATAAAATTGAAAAACAAAACCTATTAGTTTATTTCTCATCATTGAAATTTTTAAATCAGATAAAGAATCTATTTTTTCTGAATTTATATAAATTTCACCTTCGTCTGGAAAATCTATAAGACCAATTATATTTAAAAGAGTTGTCTTACCTGAACCAGATGGTCCTAAAATTAAAACCCTTTCTCCCTTTTTTACTTTTAAATCAATTCCCTTTAAAACCTGTATTTTTTCCTTTCCTTTTATATAAGATTTCCATAAATTTTTTACTTCAATCACAAATTCATTCATATCTCAATGCATCCCTTAAAATAATTTTTTTTGCTTTTTTCGCTGGATATAAGGTTGAAAGAAAAATAACAAATAAAGAGGCAAAAATAATTAAAACTATGTCTAACATTTGAACTTTTAATGGCATATAATCAATAAAATAAACATCAGGTGGAAGTTTTAAAATTTTAAATTTATCAAATATTATGCTAATAAAAGAGCCAAATATTACACCAACAAAAACACCAATTGTTCCAAGATACATCCCTTCAAGAATAAAAAGCTTAAAAATTCTATCACCTCTATACCCAATACTTCTTAAAATTGCTATTTCTCTTGTTTTTTTCACAAGGAGCATTAAAAGTGTTGTTATTATGTTAAAGGAAGCAACAAATATTATCAATATAAGTATCAGAAACATTGCAAGCTTTTCAAGTTTCAAGGCAGAAAAAAGGCTTTTGTTCATTTCTATCCAGGTTACTGCTTTAAAGGGGTAACTAAGTTTTTTTTCTATTTTTTTTGAAATAAAATCTGCTTTATAAGGTTCCTTTAAAAATATTTCAAGACCTTGAACATAATTTCTTTCATAATCAAGCAATTCACGAACATTATTTATATTTGTGATTAAAAGGCTTGTGTTAAAATCAAAATAACCTGCATCAAAAATTCCAGAAACACAATATTTATTAGTTTTCATCATAATTCCAAAAGGTGTTATTTTAGAAAGAAAAGGAGAATAAATTATAATTGTGTCTCCCTCATAAACTCTTAATCTTTGAGCAATATCAATCCCCATTATTACATTTTTTCCTTCAATATTAAATTTTCCATAAACCATCCTTTCCTTGAGATAATTTTTTATAACTTCACTTCTTTCTTCTATCCCCCTTATTATTCCTCCATCTGCATATTCACCATTTTTTATCATAACTTTTGCATAAACAAATGGAGATATTTCTTTAATTCCATTAATCTTATCAATTTCTTTAATTAATTCTTCATATTTGTCAAAAGGTTTATCAAAATATTTTGAAACAATTATATGGGGAGAAACCCCTATTATTCTTCTTTTAACCTCTTCATGAAAGCCTGTCATAACTCCTATAACTATTACAAGCGCTGAAACACCTACAAATATTCCAAATACTGTAAAAATTGATAAAAAACTTAAATATCCTTCTCCTTTAAACTTAATAAATTTTTTAATTAAAAAAATTTCAAGTTTCATGTTTTGGTCTTAATTGCGGGAAAGAAATTACTTCTCTTATATTTTCTGCATTTAGTAATATCATGCAAAGTCTATCTATCCCGATTCCAAAACCTGCTGTTGGAGGCATACCGACTTCAAGCGCTGTCAAAAAATCTTCATCTATTACATGGGCTTCTTCATCTCCAAGATTTTTATATTTTAATTCCTCCTCAAATCTTTTTCTTTGATCAATGGGGTCATTCAATTCTGAAAATGCATTGACTATTTCAATACCAGCAACAAACAATTCAAACCTTTCCACACATCCATCCTTTTCTCTATGTTTTTTTGCAAGGGGTGAAATTTCTATTGGATGGTCACATACAAATGTTGGTTCCCATAAATTTCTTCCAATAAGTTCATCAAATAATTTATCAATCATCTTATGATAGGGAAGATTTTTAACTTCATAAACTCCCTTCTCAACCCCTTTTTCCCTTATTTTTTCTTCATTTTCTTTTTTTATTTCAATCCCAACAACTTCTGAAAGAGAATCTAAAAAATATATTCTTTTAAAAGGAGTTTTAAAAGAAATTTCCTTACCATCAAATTCTATTTTTTCTTTTTTAAAAACTTTATCAATTAAAAATGTAAAAAGTTTTTCCATAAAATCCATCAAAAAGAAATAATCTTTGTAAGCAATATATCCTTCCAAAAGAGTAAATTCAGGATAATGAGTCCTATCTATCCCTTCGTTTCTAAAATCTTTTGAAAACTCATAAACCCTTTCAAATCCACCAACAATTAATCTTTTTAAATAAAGTTCATTGGATATTCTTAAATAAAGTTTTGTATCAAGAGCATTTGCATATGTTATAAATGGTCTTGCAGTTGCACCCCCATAAATTGGTTGTAAAACTGGTGTTTCAAATTCAACAAAACCATTATTATTTAAAAATTCCCTTATTGCATCAATAATTTCTGTTCTTTTTAAAATTATTTCTTTTGCATTCTTGTTAACTATAAAATCAAGATATCTTTGCCTATATCTTTTTTCCTTATCCTTTAATCCATGATATTTTTCAGGTAAAGGCATAAGAGATTTTGTAAGAAGTGTATAATCATTTACAAATATTGTGATTTCACCTGTTCTTGATTTCATAACTTTTCCACTTATCCCAATAATATCTCCTATATCTATATATTTTTTAAAAAAATTAAATTTATCATCTCCTATTGAATCCTTTTTTAAATATATTTGAATCCAATCAATTTCTCCGAGTAAATCCGCAAAAAGTGCCTTACCAAAATCTCTCACTGCTTTAAGCCTTCCAGCAATTTTAACATCTCTATTCTCAAAATTTTCATAATTTGATTTTATTTCTTCAATTTTTGCATCTGTATCAAAATAATAAGGATATGGATTTATTCCATTTTTTCTTATTTCTTCTAACTTTTTAATTCTTAAAAAATATTCTTCAGGTTTCTCCATATTTTTTAGAAAGTAAAAATTTCCTTATAAATGGTTCAAGGTCCCCATCAAGAACTTCTTCAACACGAGGGGTCTCGTAACCTGTTCTATGGTCTTTTACAAGTTTATAGGGATGTAAAATGTAGGATCTGATTTGATTACCCCATGCCACCTCTTTTTTTTCTTTTTCCAATTCTTCAAACTTTTTATCTTCAATCTTTTTATAATATTCATATAACCTTGCTCTTAAAAGTTTCATAGCATTTTCTCTATTTTGATGTAATGACCTTTCACTCTGACACACGACGCTTATTCCTGTTGGTAAATGGGTTATCCTTATTGCAGTTGATGCCTTTTGCACATGCTGACCACCAGGACCAGATGCTCTAAAAGTTTCTATTTTTAAATCATCAGGATTTATATTAACTTCAATCTCTTCTCTTTCAGGATAAACAAAAACTGCCGCAAATGATGTATGTCTTTTACGAGCAGCATTAAAAGGGGATATTCTTACAAGTCTATGAACCCCTTTTTCTGCTTTTAATATTCCATATGCATATTCTCCTTCAACAAATATTGTCCCTGACTTAATCCCTACTTCAGCAGGTTGAACATCAAGGTTTATTTTAAAATTTTTCCTTTCACAAAATCTTATATACATTCTTAAAAGCATTTGAGCCCAATCATGTGCTTCTGTTCCTCCTGCTCCTGGATGTATTGTTAATATACAATTTTTATGATCATCTTCTGAATTTAAAACCAATTTTATCTCTATTTCCTCAATTTTTTCTAAAATTCTCTCTATTTCCCCTTCTATTTCTCTTAAAATTTCAGGTTCATCACTCCCTATTTTTGCAAGTTCCTTTAAATCTTCTATTTCTTTTCCTAAATTTTCAATTTCTTTTAAAATATTTTCTCTTTTTGAAATCTCTTTTAAAATTGACTTTGCCTTAAAAGAATTTTCCCAAAATCTTGGGTCTTCTGTCATTTTCTTTAAATTTTCAATTTCTTTATAAATTTTTTCTGGTTCAAAGAAAACCCCTTATTTCTTCAAATCTTTTTTCTATCTCAGAAATCTTTTTAATTTCCATACTTAATAAAGTTCTTTAAGTATAACTTAAAACATTTTATTTGTCAAATAAAAAGAATAATCTTTATAATTTAAATTTGCGTCCGTAGCTCAAATGGAAAGAGCACAGGGTTGCGGACCCTGAGGTTGTGGGTTCAAGTCCCACCGGACGCGTTATCTTATTTTTTTACCATCTAAGAAAAGAAGTCTTTCCCATTTCTCATCAATCCTTTTTTGAATTTCTTCAATAAGGTCTTGTCTTTCAAGAAGATGCTTAAATCTTTCCTGTTTTTCTAAAAAAAATTTTACAGGTAATTTATTTTTTGGTTTATAATTTATTCTATAAACACCATTATCAATTTCGTAAAGGGGCCAAAAACAGGTTTCAACAGCAAGTTTTGCCATTTCTATTGATTCACTTTCTTCATACCCCCATCCAGGAACACATGGAGAAATAACAGCAATAAATTTTGGACCTTCAATTTCAAATGCTCTTCTTACCTTTCTTATTAAATCTCCAAAATGGGAAGGGGAAGCCTGGGCTACATAAGGAATTCCATGTGCAGCAATTATTTCTGTTATATCTTTCCTTTCCTGCATTTTTCCTGGAATTAATTTTCCTGCTGGTGAAGTTGTTGTGCTTGCTCCAAATGGTGTTCCTGATGACCTTTGAATTCCTGTATTCATATATGCCTGATTATCATATAAAACATATAAAAAGTTATGTCCCCTTTCAATTGCTCCTGAAAGTGCCTGAAGTCCTATATCATATGTTCCACCATCTCCTGCAAAAGCAACAAAATTTATCTTTTTATCCTTTTGTATAATTCCCTTTTTCTTTAATGCTTTAAAAGCAGTTTCAACACCTGCAATAGTTGCTGCTGCATTCTCAAATGCAGAATGTATCCATGGGACCGGCCATGCAGAATAAGGAAATATTGTTGTTGTAACCTCCATACAACCAGTTGCATTTGCTACTATTACAGGGTCATCAGATGAAGATAAGACCATTTTAACTATTGAAGGAAATGGACAACCAGCACAAGCCCTATGACCAGATGCAAGCCCTAAATTTCTTTCTGAAAGTTCTTTTAAAGAAAGTATTTTTTTCATTATTCCTCCTTAACCCCTATATATAAAACTTCAGGGAATTTTTCACCTTCTGAAAATTTTTTTGTTATTTCAATTATTTTGAAGGCATCATTTAATGTAAATTCCCTTCCTCCAAGTCCAAATATAAAATTTATTATATTTATTTTTTCAGGAAGAGGATAAAGAGCTGCCTTTGTTTCAATTGAAACAGGACCTCCAATTGTGCTTAATGTTTCAGCCCTATCCATGATGCCTATTACCTTAAATTTCTTTATTTTTTCCCTCAAAATTTCATAGGGAAATGGTCTAAATGTTTTAATTCTTAAAAGACCAACTTTCATCCCTTCTTTTCTTTTAATGTCTATTGCCTCTTTCATTGTTCCTGCTGCTGATGACATTGAAATTATAAGAAAATCAGCATCTTCAATTTTATATTCTTCTACAAAAGCAGGGAAATTTGTTCCAAATCTTTCATTATATTCATTTGTAACTTCTTGTATAATTTTCTTTGAATTTATCATCGCTTCAATTTGTCCTCTTTTATGTTCAAAATAATAATCATAAAGATCAAGAGGACCAACAGTTATTGGATTTTGAATATCAAGCAAAGAATAAAGAGGTCTTCTTTCACCAAGAAATTCTCTTATTTTTTCATCAGGTAAAGTATAAACAACTTCCATTCCATGAGTAATTATAAAACCATCCATACAAACCATTGCAGGAAGATTTGCCTTTTCTGCAATTTTAACTGCGATTATTATTGTATGGTAAACTTCATTTGCATTTTCACAATAAAATTGAAGCCAACCAGCATCCCTTGAACCCATTGTGTCTGAATGGTCACCATGGATATTGATTGGAGCAGATAATGCTCTATTCCCTACAACCATTACAATCGGCAATCTTAAACCAGATGCTATGTAAAGCATTTCATGCATTAATGCAAGCCCTTGCGATGAAGTAGCAGTCATTACCCTTGCACCTCCTGCAGAAGCACCGATGCAAACAGACATTGCAGAATGTTCTGATTCAACAGGAACAAATTCAGTATCAACTTCTCCATCAGAAACATATTTTGAAAATATCTGAACAATTTCAGTTGCTGGAGTTATTGGATATGCTGCAACCACATCAGGATTTATTTGTTTCATTGCATAAGCAGATGCTTCATTCCCTGTAAAAGCATGTTTTATAAAAATTTCTTTTTTCATTTTATATTCTCCATTTCTATCGCCCCTTGAGGGCAAACTTTTGAACATATTCCACAACCCTTACAAAAATCTAAATCAAAATTTAAAATTTTCCCGCAAGAAACTTTTATAACTGAATCAGGGCAATAAAGCCAGCATAAAAGGCAATTTGTGCATTTATTGGGATCAAATTTTGGAATTTTTGATTTCCAATCGCCTGTTTTAAAATAAATTGAAGTTGGAACATCTTTTATAATCGCACCTTCTGGTAAATCTTTCCATGATTTAAACTTCATTTTACCTCCTCATAAGCCCTTTTTATTGCTTCAATATTTTTTCTTACAACTTCTTCCTTAAACTTATTCTTTAATCTTTCTTCTACTGCTTTTAAAAAATCTTCAAATGGTAAAATATTTAAAATTTTCATTAAAGCACCAAGCATCGGTGTATTTGGTAAATCTCTACCCATTAATTCTCTTGAAATTTTCGAAGCATCAACCACTTTTAAATTGCATTCTATACCGAGTTTCTTCTTTATTTCGTCAATTGATAAAGAACTATTTACAAGAACAACTGTATCCTTCTTTATTCCCTCACGAATTTTTGGAGAAGTTAAAAGTGTATCATCAAAAATTACAACAACATCAGGTGATGTAATTCCATAATGCCCTTTTATCTCCTCATCACTTATTCTTGTAAAAGCAACAACCGGTGCCCCTCTCCTTTCAGGTCCATATTCGGGAAATACCTGAATATATTTATCTTGATGCATCATTGCTTCTCCTAAAAGAAGAGCTGCAGTTTTTGCACCCATTCCCCCTCTTCCATGCCATCTTATTTCAATCTTCATTTTTACTCCTTATTTTGAAGAAAATTAATTATAATGGATGAAATATTTTTTAACAAAACCTTATAATATATAATTTAACTTAGGAGGAAAAATGAAAATTCTCCTTTTAATCTTTGTGGCAAATATAAAACCCTATTGGATTTTTTTAGAAGATTATAAAACAGGGATATCAATTTCAAAATGGATTGAAGAAATTGGAGGAAGGAAAAGAACGATTTCAAAATTTCTAAACTCTTTTTCCCTTTTTATCCCTGAAAATGAAATTCAAAATTTAAGAAGATTTTCAAAGGATATAAAAATTGTAAAGGAATTTAAAAGTTTTTCTAAGGATTTTAAAGAATTTGATGTTTCTGAATTTTATTATGAAGATTATCAAAAAATATTGAAAATAGATAAGGTTCATCAAAAGGGAATATTGGGAGATAATGTTAAAATAGGAATACTTGATGCAGGTTTTGATTTTAATCATCCTGCCTTAAAGCATATTTCAGAGCCAAAATACAAAAGACTTTTATATACTCATGATTTTGTTTCAGGAGACCATCTTTTTATAAAGTTTGGGACAAATGTTTTTAAAGAAATAAATTATAACAATCTTGGTTCTGCTTATATAAACAGTTTTGATTTTAAAAAATCCCAAAATGAAGCTATATTTTTTTATAGTTATAGTCATGATTCAATAATTTATAACAAAAATTTGTGGAAAATATATGGATGTAAGGTTAATGAGATGGGAGAATTTACATTTTTGCCAAAAATTGTTAAAAGAGATACTTTTGCAATAAATCCATCTTTTGAAATAATAGGAGATACAATATTTTTGAGTTATAAAACAAAAAAATTTAATTGGAATATAAATTTTTCAAAAATTTCTCTTTCAAGCTTTGATTTGATTTTTGACACTACCATTTTTTCTTCAAAAATCATTATAAATCCAGAAATTTTAAATGCCTTCAATAAATTAAATATATTTTTTATAGATACACAAGGATTTAAAGTTATTTATTCGCAAGACAAAGGAAATACTTGGAATGAAAAATTAATTTTTAAAGGAAAGTATATTGATTACCAAATAAGGAAAAATGAAAATGGATTTACTGGAACAATTATAAAAGGTTTTCCATGGGAAAAAGACACAATTTTTCTTTTTAAAATTGATTCAACATATGATTCTGTATTTTATAAAAAAATTGATGAAGGAGCTCAAGCAGATATTATTATAAAGAACGATACAATAAATTTATGCTATTTTGACTATGAAAATCTTATTTTTTCTCAATACATTGACACAAATTTTTTAATCACAAAAGAAATTGATAAAGGAGATTTTATACATTCACCAAAATTTTATTTTGAATCAAACAATTTAAAACTGATTTATTCAAACGACGGAACCCTTTTTACCTATTCCTTATTTTCTGATTCAAAATTTGAATTTGGATTTTTATATACCGACCTTATAAAATCAAATGATGATGTGATAATTATAAGAAGAAGAGGAGATGATGTTGTAACATTTGAAGAAGAAAAAGATTATGATTTTTATACTTTTTCTCATGGAGCAAGAGTTTTAAGTGTTATTGGTGGAATGTCTTATGAACTTACAGGTGTATCACCTGCTTCTCAATTTATTCTTGCGAGAACAGAAAGAACTAAAAATATTTATGGAAGCGAATTTGAGAATATTATTGAGGAAGATTTTTGGGTTGAAGGTCTTGAATGGTTAATATCAAAGGGAGCAAGAATAATAAATAGTTCCTTAGGATATATTGGATGGTGGAATAAAAAGGACCTTAACGGAAAAACTGCACCTTCATCAATTGCAGCAGGTAAAGCAATAAAGAAAAATGTAACTCTGGTAAATGCTATAGGAAACTTGGGGGAAAATGAATATCATAAGGAAATTGGTGTTCCTGATACAACATTACATGCACCTTCTGATGCAGATTCAATAATAAGTGTTGGAGGAATTGAAATTGAAGAAGACACGATTTATGTTCATGAAAAATCATGTTATGGACCGTCAGCAGATGGAAGAATAAAACCTGACTTAGTTGCTCCATGGAAAGCAAAGGTTGCTGTTATTTATTTTGAAAATGGTGATACAATTAAAGGTTATTCGTATGCAAGTGGAACTTCTTATTCAACAGCAATAGTTACAGGAATATGTGCATTGGCATTATCTTCACATCCTTCTTGGGATGCAAGAAAAATTTTAAAATATATAAAGAAAACGGCAACAAGATTAAGATATGGTGATTCTGATACAAATAGTGTTTCTGGATGGGGATATCCTGATGCTGAAAAATTTGTATTTTTGGAAAAACCTGAAATACCTATTCCAGAAGAAAAAGTTGAAAATGATGCTCTTTTACCACCTTATCCAAATCCAACAAAATATGAATATATTAATTTTCCTTTTATAATTGTAGAAGGTGAAAGTTATGTAGAATTTAAAATTTATGACCTTTCAGGAAATTTAATTTTTGAAAAAAATTTTGAAAATATGCCATGTGGAAAACATCTATTTAAATGGGATTTAAAGGATAAAAAGGGTAAAAAAGTTTTACCAGGAAATTATATTGCTGTTTTAAAAACATCTTTTAATACTTCTTACCAAAAGTTTAGTATAATAAAGTGAAATTTAAAAGAATTTTAATTGCAAATAGAGGGGAGATTGCTGTAAGAATAATAAATGCATGTAAAGAACTTGGTATAGAAGCAGTTGCGGTTTATTCTGAAGCTGATAAGGATTCATTACATGTCCAGCTGGCAGACGAAGCAATTTGCATAGGTCCTCCACCACTTTCTGAAAGTTATTTAAATGCTTCAAGAATAATAAGTGCAGCAGAAATTACAGATTGTGATGCAATACATCCAGGATATGGCATGTTTGCTGAAAATCCTGATTTCGCTGAAATGGTTATTACATCAGGTTTTAAATTCATAGGTCCTTCTCCTTCCATTATAGAAAAAATGGGAGACAAAATATATGCAAAAAACATAATGAAACAAGCAGGAGTCAATGTAGTTCCTGGATCTGAAAATCCTGTTAAGGATGTAAAGGAAGGAATTGAAATAGCAAAAGAGATAGGATTTCCAGTTTTAATAAAAGCAGCAGGTGGAGGTGGAGGAAGGGGAATGAGGATTGTAAGAAATGAAAAAGATTTTGAAGTCAATTTTACGCTTGCAAAAGCAGAAGCCCTTGCTGCTTTTAAGGATGAAAGAGTTTATATAGAGAAATTTATTGAAAATCCAAAACATATAGAAGTTCAAGTAGCAGGTGATGGAAAAGAAACTTATCTACATTTTTTTGAAAGAGAATGTTCAATTCAGAGAAGACACCAGAAATTAATTGAAGAAGCACCAAGTCCTTCAATTGGTGAAAAAGAGAGAAAAAAATTAACTGAGATGGCAGTAAAAGGAATAAAATATTTAAAATATGATAGTGTTGGAACAATGGAGTTTATAATGGATGAAAATAAAAATTTTTATTTTATTGAAATGAACACAAGGATACAGGTTGAGCATCCTGTGACAGAATTTATAACAGGAATAGATTTGATAAAATTACAGATTAAAATAGCAGAAGAGGGGAAAATTGATTTAAAGCAGGATGAGATAAATATGAAGGGACATTCAATTGAATTGAGAATAAATGCAGAGGATCCGAAAAAGGGATTTTTGCCCTCACCTGGAAAAATTGAAAAACTTCATTTTCCAGGAGGACCGGGTGTAAGGATAGATTCTTATATTTATCAGGGATATAAAATTCCATCTTTTTATGATTCTTTAATTGCAAAATTAATAGTTTATGGAATTGAAAGAGAGGAAGCAATAAAAAGAATTGAAAGATGCCTCAATGAAATTAAGATTGAAGGAATTCAAACAACTATACCTTTTTATAAATTTTTAATTAAAAAGGAAAAATTTTTAAAGGGAACATATACAACAAATTTTGTTGAAGAAATAATAAATGAATATCTATCTTTATAAGTAATTTTCCGGAAATTCTATTGCTTCCAATATTTTTTTTGCTTCTTTTGTCTCCTTTACATCATGAACCCTTATCATATCAACTTTTTTTAAAATTAAAAAAGATGTTATACAGATAGTTGCATTTTTCCTTTGTGATGGATCTTCAATATTAAGAACTTTACCTATAAAAGATTTTCTTGAATGTCCTAAAAGAATAGGATATGAAAGTTTTTTGAATTCTAAAACATTTTTTAAAATTAAAAGATTATCATAAACCCTTTTACCAAATCCTATTCCAGGATCTATTATTATTTGCTCATCTTCAATTTCAAAATTTTTTAAAAATTTTATTCTTTCCTTTAATTCTTCTTTTATTTCTTCTATTGTATTTTTATAATAGGGATTTTTTTGCATATCTTTTGGTGTTCCTCTTATGTGCATTACAACACAACCAGCTCCATATTTTTTTATTACATAAGGCATTCTTTCATCAAACTTCATACCAGAAATATCATTTACAATGTTTGCACCTTCTCTTAATGCCAATTCTGCAACTTCTGATTTATAAGTATCTATTGAAATTGGAATATCAGTTTTTTTCCTTAATTCTCTTATAACAGGTAAAACTCTTCTTTTTTCTTCTTCAATTTCAACAGGGTCTGCACCTGGTCTTGTTGATTCTCCTCCTATATCAATTATATCTGCTCCTTCATCAATCATCTGTATAGCTCTTTCAATTGCGGCATCAGTATTAAAATATTTTCCTCCATCATAAAAGGAATCAGGAGTAACATTTAATATACCCATAATAAGAGGTCTATCTTTCAAGGAAATATAACCATCTTTTATTTTTATTTTTTCCATATTGACTTTTTTGGATAATTTATTGTATAATTTATATTCTTTTTTAAGGGCCCGTAGCTCAATGGGTAGAGCAGCGGACTCATAATCCGTTGGTTGCAGGTTCGAGTCCTGCCGGGCCCATTTATTCCTCAAAAATTTTATTTATTTCCTTTTTTAATTCCTCAATAGAAAATGGTTTTGGGAAAAATCTTTTTAAACCTTTAAGATTTTTAATTTTTTCCCTTAAATCATAAGAATCATACGCAGTTACTATTATGAATTTTATGTCAGGATATTCCATTTGTAAATTTGCAATTAGTTCAAGACCTGACATATCAGGTAATCTTACATCTGTTACAAGAAGGTCATAAGGATTTTGCTTCCATTTCTGAATAGCTTCTGCTGCTGTCCTTACACTTTCAACTTCATAATCACTTCCCAGAACCTGACTCACAAAAAAAGCAAGAGGTGCCTCATCCTCTACAAATAAAATTCTCTTTTTACTCCCCTTCATGTTTTATCACCTCTATAAATTTATTAAGTATTTCAGGGTCAAATTTTTTACCTGAATATTTTTTTAAAAATTCAATTGCTTCCTCTTTTGTAAGTTTATTAGAATAAATTCTTTCATTTGTAATTGAATCATATACATCACATATTGATAGTATTCTTGCACCAATAGGAATTTGCTCACCTTTAAGTCCATCAGGATATCCTGTTCCATCATAATTTTCATGATGATGCTTAATAATAGGTATTGCATCCTTTAAAAATTTTAGAGGTTTTAAAATTTCAATTCCTATGTTTATATGTTCTTTCATTTTTTCATATTCCTCTTCATCAAGTTCAAAAGGTTTTTCCAGAATATATTCCCTTATACCTATTTTACCTATATCATGAAGTAAGGCAGCATATCTTAAAATTTTTAGCTCTTTTTCTTCAAGATTAAGTTTCTTACCGAGAAGATGGACAAGTCTTGCAACTCTTGATGAATGCCCCTTTATACTTTTATCTTTCGCCTCTTGTGCTTTAACAAGAGAAAGAAGACTTTCAACATAACTTTTTTCAATTTTTTCAAAAAGCATTGAATTATAAAGTGCAATTGAAATTGTATTTAAATAAATATCAAAGATATCAATAATTTTCGAAAAATAAAAATCTTCTTTCCTTGTTCCAATCATAAAAACACCAAAAGGTTCTTTATTCTTTGTTTTTAATAAACCAATGCATATTTCTTTTATCTCGCCTTCAGGATAAGTTACAATTTTTGGTTCTTTTTTTTGCTGGAGCTTTTTAAAAAATGGGTGATAGAAATCAAATTTAAATTCCGGCTCAAAGAATTTTTCAAATCCAATAAAATGTTTAAGGAATAAAGTATCCGGGTGTTCTTCATCTTTTAATAATATTGCTGCATCTTCAATTTTAAAAATTTCCTTCGCTCCTTTTAATATCCCTATACAAAGTTTTTCAAAATCCAATTCTTCATTGAGGGAATCGGTTATTTTATGCAATTCTGAAAGAATTTTTAGTTTTTCCTCAAGTTGCTTATCTACTTCTTCTTTTGCCATTTCCAATTTTTTATAAGCAATTTTAAGCTCTTGATTGGCATTTTTAAGTTCTTCTAAAAGTTTTTTATTTTCCTTTAAAAGTTTTCTTTTAATTAAAGCATTTTTAACAGCTATTTTTATTTGCTCTGCCTTAAAGGGTTTTAATATATAATCATATGCACCCATTTTTATTGCTTCAATAGAAGTATCCAACGATGCGAAAGCAGTCATCATTATAACCTGTATATCTTCGTCAAATGCTTTTGCTGCTTTAAGAACATCAATTCCAGAAATATCAGGTAATTTTATATCCTGGAGTATACAATCCGGATGAAAACCTTCTATCATTTTTATTGCATCTTGTCCGGTATAAGCAGTCCTTATTTCATAATCAGGTGATTCAGCAGAAAGAAGCCTTGCAAGGAAAAGGGTTAAGGCTTCTTCATCATCTACAATTAAAATTTTCTCCTTCATAATGGCAAATAAATTCTAAAAATTGTTCCCTTCCCATATTCAGATTCTACTTCTATTTTTCCACCATGTTCTTCAACAATTTTATGCACAATTGCAAGTCCTAAACCTGAACCACCTTTTTTTGTTGAAAAAAATGGTTCAAATATGCTATGTATATATTCTTCCTTTATCCCTTTACCATTGTCTTTACACCATAAAAGAGCATTATTTCCAAATCTTTTAACTCCAATCTCTATTTCCCCTTCTTTTTCAATTGCTTCTATAGAATTTCTTAAAAGATTTAAAATCACTTCTTTAAATTGGTCAGGGTCAAGGTAAACAACAAGTTCCTCATCTTCAAAATTTTGTAAAATTTTTATCTCCTTTCCAACTATTTCAGGAGTAATAAAAACAATGCTCTCTTTTAATAAATTTACTATATTTACAGGAATTTTCCTTACAGGTCTTCTGCTGGCAAAAGATAAAAGATTTTTAATAAGTCTATCTAATCTATATATTTCTTTTAAAATCATATCCATATAAATTTTAATATTTTCATCTTTTGGAAGTTTTTCGCTTATGAATTCTATACCTGTAGAAATACTTGCTAATGGATTTTTTATTTCATGAGCCATATAAGCAGCAATTTTACCCATTGCAGATAACCTTTCTGTTCTTCTAAGTTGCTCTTCAAGTTTTGCAACTTCTCTAATATCCTCAACAATTAATATTATTCCATTTATTACATCACTCGGTCCATATACAAAGCTACTTGTTATCGCAAGCGGAATTGTCTCACCTTTTATATCAACCATAAATTTTTCCCTAAAAAGTGGGGTTCTATTTATAAAAGAATTCTCTATTTTACAAAATCCACCCTTTGGATGGGAACAAATAAAATCACAAATTTTTCTTCCTATAAGTTCTTTTGCTTCTTTCTTTAAAAGTAAATTGAACCCTTCATTTACTCTTTTTATGTTCAAATCTGTATCAGTAACAACAATCCCTACTGGAATATTTCTTAACACCATTTCACTAAATTTTACTTCTTCTTCCAAAAAAGATAGCATTTCTTCTCTTTCTTCTTTATTGAAAATATTTTCAATAATAATAGAGATTTGAGATGCGAGATTTTCAAGAAATGCAATATCTTCTTCAGAAAAATCGTAAAAACGAGGAGATGAAATAACAATAACACCGATTTTTTCCCTTTCAGTTTTAAGAGGAATAGCAACCTCAGATTTTATAAGGTCTGAAACTTTTATATAATAAGGAGATTTTGTTACATCTGGAGAATAAATTGTTTCTTCATTTTTAAAGGCAATACCTGAAAGCCCTTCTTCACCTATCTTTAGGCTTAAATCCCTATATTTTTCGTATCCAGAAGAAGAGATAAGTTTTAAATAATCATTTTCCTTTAAAAGAATTCCTACAAAAGAATATCCAAAATTTTCTCTTATTATATTGCAAACTTCATCAAGGTATTCTTTTAAGGAAGAAACTTCTATTTCTCTCTCGGTTAATTTTTTTAATGCCTGAATTAAAATTCTGTTTTTATTATATTTTTCAATTTTAAAGATAAATTCAAAATAAGGTTTTAGAAAATCTTTTACAATATAAATTCTTTCAAGATTTTTAGGATTAATAACATATAAAATTCTTAAAGGTTTCTCTTTAATGATTAAAGAAGCATATTCTTTTGAAATCTTTTCCTCCTTTATTTGAATTTCCTCTATTGAAAAAATTTCTTCTTCTTGAGGAAAATGATAAATTAAAGATAATTTTCCCCCTTTTTCCTCCATAATAAGAACTTTTTCAGAATTAAAAATTTTAGAAAGGGCTTCACATACATTTTTATAAACAATTTTAATGTCAGTTTCCTGAATAAAAGAATCTATTAAAATATTTGTTAATTTCTTATGAATAAAGGAAAGCTCTTCCCTTAAATTAATGCTTAAAATTTTTTCAATGAATTCTACCTCATATTCAAAACTTTTTATTTCTTTTTCAGATAAAACACCAGTTGTTACGAAAACAATAAAGCCCTTTTTAGTTTTAAAAGGAATGACATAAAAATAAAAATTGTTTAAAGAAAAATGTGCACTAATTATATTTTCAGGAGACCCTTTTAAAACTTTTTCAAACTCCTCTTTTCCTTTTCCTTTCCAGAAATTAAAATTTTCATAATTTAAACCAATTCCCTCAAAATCATAAATCTTAATAAAAAGATTAAGAATTTTTTCAACATAATTTTCTAATGAGATTTCTTCTCCTTCACTTTCCGGAAGTGAATAACAAAGGTTGATTTCTTTTTCTCTTCTTATTATATCCTGATACAAATGAAGATTTTTTATAATTAAAAGTAAAAAATTACTAATTTTTTCTAAAAATCTTATATCTAAATTTTTAAATGCATCTTCCTTTTCAGAACCTATACCTATTGTTCCATAAACCATTTCCTTATCTTTTATTGGAATAATAAGTTCTGATTTTTCTGCTTGGGAAGACCTATAATATTCCTTAACTTTATCAACATCCGGTGCATAAAAGACCACCCCTGTTTCAATCACTTTACCTGTAATCCCTTCTCCTATCCTAAAAATATTCTTTTTAAATTCTTCCTCTTTAAAAGGGGGTCTTGTAATTAAAGCAACCCTTTTATAAACTTTAAGTTTTTCATCATAAAGAAAAATTGTAACTTTACCTGCTTTTGTAAGATTTAATAGAAATTGAGAAAATTTTTGTAAAATCAAATTTATATCCTGAATCTGGGAAATCTCAGAAAAGAAATCAATTAAATTTTCATGATAAAATATCTCACTTTTCTTTTCAATGAAAATAGCCTTTGTATTATTTAAAAGTTCTATAATATGAGTATTATAAATATTTTTAATTTCTTCTAATTTTTGGAATTCATCTCCACGATACACAGAAATAAAAAATTTTTTTAATTCTTCTTTATCTTCTCCGAAGAAATCTTTTATAAACTTATCTCCCTTTTCATTAGCATAAATTAATTTACCTTCAGAATTAAAAACTATTACAGGATTTGGTATGTTTTCAATTAAAAGTAAACTAAAATTGCTAAAACCCTTCATTTTCTAATTTATTTAATCTTTCTTTCACATCTTTATTATCAGGTTCCTTTTCTATAATTTTCAAATAGATTTCTTTTGCCTTTTCATATTCATTTATTGTTTCATATAAAATACCAAGATGAAATAGGGCATCTATATTTTCTTTATCCATCTTTAATATCTTCTTTAGAATTTTCTCCGCCTCTTCATAATTATTAGTAAGTAAAAGCATCTTTGCCTGATCTAAAAGAGCTTCAATATCTTCTTTCATCATATATTTCTAAACTTTTCTATGTTATCTTTTTTGCCAATAAGGACAAGGAGGTCTCCTTTTAAAATTTCTTCTTCTCCTCCAGGTGCAACTATGAGTTCTTCTTCAACAGAAGTTTTGCCATTCTCTTTTACAATAGGTTTATTCCTTTTTATTGCTAATATATAAACTCCATAATCTGTTTTAAGTTTTGTCTCCTTTATTTTTTTATTTTCCATAAATTTAGGGGCAATCCTTTCAAGTATTTTATATTCTTGTGAAAGAGTTATAATTTCAAATATATGAGGTGCTACTATACTTTCAGCAACACGATGAGCCATTTCCTGTTCTGGGAAAATAACTCTATCAACTCCAATTTTCATCAAAATTCTTTTATGAAGCTCACTTCCTGCTTTTGCCATAACTCTTTTTACACCTTTTTCCTTCAATATCATGCATGCTAAAATGCTTGCTTCTATTTCATTGGTTATACAAACAACTGCTGTATCAGCATCTTCAATTCCAATAGAACTTAAAGATTTCTCGTTTGTTGCATCCATTACATAAACTTTTGTCACAAATTCTTCAATTTCACTTACCTTTGTTTCATCCTTATCAATTGCAATTACCTCAGCCCCTTTTTCACTTAAAGCCTTTGCCAAAGCACTTCCAAATCTTCCAAGTCCTATAATAAAAATTGCCATTTTAAATTATAATTATAATATATTTTAAAAAATATTTCAATCTTCATTTTAAAAGAAGCATAGCATCTCCATAACTTAAAAATCTATAATTTTCCTTAATTGCAATTTCATATAATTTTAGAATTTTTTCTATTCCTGCAAAAGCACAAACCAATATAAGATTTGTTGATTTTGGTAAATGAAAATTCGTTATTAAACAATCAGTAATATTAAATTTAAAACCCGGATAAATAAATAAATTTGTAAATCCATTTTTTTTATTTTTTAAACCATATGTTTCAAGAGCCCTAACACATGTTGTTCCGCATACAAAAATCCTTTTTCTTTCTTTTTTAACCCTTTCAATTTCATCTATTGTTTCATCAGGAATTTCATAATATTCTTCTTCCATCTTATGAGTTCTTATATCCTTTACCTTTAATGGAATAAATGTTCCTTTACCAACCTTCAAATTTATATACTTTATTTTTACCCCTTTATCTTCAATTTCTTTTAAAAGTTTTTCTGTGAAATGTAGAGAAGCAGTTGGAGCAGCAATTGAGCCCTCTTCTTTTGCAAATACAGTTTGATAATAAATTTTATCAATTTCTTCAGGTTTTCTTTTTATATAAGGAGGTAAAGGAATATTTCCTTTCTCTTTAATTAAATCTTCACATTTTCCATTTTCAATTTCAAAAATGAATTCGTTTTTTCCCTTATAACATTTTAATATGTATTCATCTACATAGATTTTTTTCCCTAAGGGATTTTTTCCTTTAACAAATCCCTTAAATTTATTTTCATCTATTTTTTCAAGAAATAATATTTCTAATTTCCCTCCTGATTCTTTCTTTGCAAAAATTTTTGCAGGGATGACCTTTGTATTATTTAGAATAAGGAGGTCTCCTTTTTCAAAATAGTTAGAAATAAATTTAAATTTCGTATGGACAATATTATCAGAATTGATATCATAAACAAGCAATTTTGCTTCATCTCTTTTGATTAAAGGATATTGAGCAATAAGATTTTTTGGAAGATAATAGTTGTAAGATTCTAAAGAAAAAATTATTTCCTTCTTTTTATTATAAACCTGTCTGATGGCTTCCTCTTTTTCCTTGTCTTTTTCCCTTTTGTATACCATCCCCATGGACTTTTTGGAATTTTGCCTTTTGTTCTACCTTCTCCTCCTCCATGTGGATGATCACAAGGATTCATAGCAGTTCCCCTTACATGGGGTCTTCTTCCCATCCATCTTTTTCTTCCTGCCTTACCTATTACAACAACTTCATTATCAGGATTGCTTACCCTCCCAATTGTTGCCTTACATTTTAGATTTATCATTCTTATTTCTCCTGATGGAAGCTGAACATGTGCATAATTACCTTCTTTTGAAAGTATCATAGCAGCATCTCCTGCTGCTCTAACAAGTTTTCCACCTCCACCAGGTATAAGTTCTATATTATGAATCTCTATTCCCTCTGGTATCTCTGAAAGAGGTAAAGCATTTCCAGGTCTTAAAGGTGCACCAGTCCCTGAAATAACCTCGTCACCTACTTTAAGACCATCAGGTGCAATTATATATCTTTTTTCACCATCTTTATATTGTAAAAGTGCTATCCAGGCAGTTCTATTTGGGTCATATTCTATACTTAAAACTCTTGCAGGAACACCATCTTTATCCCTTTTAAAATCTATAATTCTATATAATCTTTTATGTCCACCACCCCTGAATCTTGTTGTTATTCTCCCTTGATTATTTCTTCCACCTGTTTTTTTCAAAGGAACCAAAAGGGATTTTTCTGGCTCTTTTTTTGTAAGTTCAGAAAAATCAAGGGTTGTCATAAACCTTCTTGAAGGTGTATAAGGTTTATATTTTTTTATTCCCATTTTTATGCTCCTTCAAAAATTCTTATTCTATCACCTTCTTTTAATTTAACATATGCCTTTTTCCAAGATGAAGTGTAACCGTATCTCCTTGTTCTAATCCTTCTTCTTTTCGGCTTTACATTTATTATCTTTACTTCCAAAACTTTTACTTTGAAAAGCTCCTCAATCGCTCTTTTAATTTCCGGTTTTGTTGCATTTTTTGCTACCTTAAAAGCATATTGATTATATTTATCCCTTAAATAAACACTTTTTTCTGTTATGATTGGTTCAATAATTATATCGTGTGCACTTTTCATTTTTTATTCCCCTGGAATTCAACATAATCTTCAAGTCCTTTTTTTGTAAAAACAACATATTCAGAATTAAGAACTTCATAAGCATTCAAATCCTTACCCATCATTATCTTCACTTTTTCAATGTTTCTTAAAGGTAGAACAACATCATTTGACATTTTATGGGTTGCTATAAGAACCTTTTTCCCAAAAACTCCAATTTTTTCTAAAAGTTTTACACCTTCTTTTGTTTTTCCATTTGAAAAAGAAAAATCTTCAATAACAAGTATTCTTCCTTCTTTTGCTCTATCGGAAAGTGCCTGCTTTGTGGCAAGTCTTTTTGCCTTTTTTGGCATTTGATAATGATAATCCCTTGGCTTTGGTCCAAATACAATTCCTCCTTTTCTCCATATTGGTGATCTTATAGAACCATGTCTTGCTCTTCCTGTATGTTTTTGAGGCCATGGTTTTCTTCCACCACCACTTACTTCCCCTCTTGTCTTTGTGCAAGCAGTTCCTCTTCTTTGATTTGCAAGATACATTCTCACATATTCCCATAAAAGATGAATATTAGGGGAAAGTCCAAATATTTCCTCATTTAACTCAATTTCCCCTATCCTTTCACCTTGAGAATTAAAAAGGGGTGCTTTTATTGCCATTAAATTTTCCTCCTTTTTGCCTTTCTAACAATTATATAAGAACCTGAAGGACCAGGAACAGCTCCTTTAACAAGGAGAACTTCTCTTTCTTTATCTATTTTCACAACTTCAAGATTATGAATTGTTATTTTTTCATTTCCATAATGTCCTGCCATTCTTTTACCTTTCCATACCCTTCCTGGATCCGTTGTTTGACCTATTGAACCAGGTCTTCTATGGAACATTGAGCCGTGAGAAGCAGGTCCTCCTTTAAAATCCCATCTCTTGACGACTCCAGCAAATCCCCTACCTTTTGTTTTTCCAATAACATCAACTTTTTCCCCAATTTTAAAAATTTTATCAATATCTATTTTCTCTCCCGGCTTAAATTTATCTATCTCATCTGTCCTTATTTCTTTTATAATTCTTGCTGGATAAATTTCCCTTTCACCAAAAATTTTTTTAAAAATCCCGAGAGTCGGTTTATTAAGTTTTTTCCCTTTTACATTCCCATAACACAATCTAACCGCATTGTATCCATCCTTCTCCTTTTTTCTTATATCCAGAACATAGCATTCGGAAAAGTCCAAAACTGTAACAGGAATAACATCACCTTTTTCGTTAAAAATCCGTGTCATTCCCAATTTTTTTGTGATTACTCCTCCCATATTAAACTACCTTTATAACAATATCTATTCCAGCAGGTATCTCAACTCTTGATAATTTATCAATTGTATCAGGAGTCGGATTTTTTATCTCTATAAGCCTTTTATGTATTTTCAATTCAAATTGCTCTCTTGACCTTTTGTCAATATGCGGTGAGCGAATGACTGTAATAAGGGTTCTTTTCGTAGGAAGAGGAATTGGTCCTGATACAAGAGCCCCTGTTGCTTTTGCAGTTAATGCAATCCTTTTTGCAGATTTATCTAAAAGCCTTGGGTCAAAGGATTGTAATTTTATTCTTATTTTTTGTTCCATTATTCTATTATTTCTGTAACTATTCCAGCACCAACTGTTCTACCACCTTCTCTTATAGCAAATCTCAATTCCTTTTCAAGTGCCACAGGATACATAAGTTCAACTTCAAGATTAACATGGTCACCTGGCATAACCATTTCTCTTCCCTCTGGAAGTTTTATTGTCCCTGTGACATCGGTTGTTCTAAAATAGAATTGTGGTCTATAACCTGTAAAGAAAGGAGTATGTCTCCCACCCTCTTCCTTTGTTAAAACATAAACTTCTGCCTTAAATTTTGTATGTGGTGTAATAGAACCAACTGCTGCAACAACCATACCCCTTTCAACCTCATCTTTTCCTATTCCTCTTAAAAGAAGTCCTACATTATCTCCTGCAATTGCTTCATCAAGTGTTTTTCTAAACATTTCAATACTTGTCACAACAGTTCTGCGAGTTGGTCCAAAACCAACTATTTCTACTTCCTGTCCTGGTGTAATTCTTCCTCTTTCAACTCTCCCAGTAACAACTGTTCCTCTTCCTGTTATTGAGAATATATCTTCTATTGCAAGTAAAAAGGGTTTATCAATATCTCTTTTTGGTTCAGGTATATATGAATCCATAGCATCAAGAAGTTGCCATATTGGACTGCAATTAGGACATTCCCTTTTGCCACATCCGCATTGTAAAGCTTTTAAAGCACTTCCTTTTATAACTGGTGTTTCATCTCCTGGAAATTCATACTTATTTAGGAGATCTCTTACTTCCATTTCAACAAGATCAACAAGCTCAGGGTCATCAACTGCATCAGTTTTATTTATAAAAACAATTATATATGGAACATTAACCTGCCTTGCAAGGAGCGTATGTTCCCTTGTCTGTGGCATAACACTATCAGTAGCAGCCACTACAAGGATGGAACCATCCATTTGAGCAGCACCTGTAATCATGTTTTTTACATAATCATGATGTCCCGGACAATCTATATGTGCATAATGCCTTTTTTCCGTTTCATATTCAATATGAGCGAGGTTTACGGTCAATATCTTCGTTTCATCTCTTCTAAAAAGTTTTACATCTGCTTTCGCAACTTCTTCATAAGATTTTTCTTGAGCAAGTCCTTTTGTCGCAAGAACCTTAGTTATGGCAGCAGTAAGAGTTGTCTTACCATGATCAATATGCCCTATTGTCCCCACATTAACATGGGGCTTTGTCCTTTCAAATTTCTGCTTTGCCATTTTTACACCTCCTTAAAAAATCATTATTTTTTTCATAACCTCTTCAGGAACAGGGGCAAAATGTGATATTTCCATCCAAAAATTGCCCCTTCCCTGTGTTAAAGACCTTAAAATTGTAGCATATCCAAAAATTTCTCTTAAAGGAATTTCAGCAGAAATTCTTTGAAGAGTGTCAGTTATTCTTATAATTTTTTTCAAAGAAGCATTTCTTACACCAAGATCACTAACAACATTACCAACGAATTCAGTAGGAACAGTAATCTCAACCTTCACAATTGGTTCAAGTAAAATAGGATTTGCTTTTAAAAGTGCATCCCTTAATGCTTCCTGAACTGCGTTACCAAGTCCTAAAGGGGTTACATTTTCACCTTTTGAAATCTTCTTAAATTCAATCTTTATGTCAATTACCGGGTATCCTGCAATTGGACCAAATAGTAAAACCGTATTTACTGCATTTGTTATGATTTCTTTAAATTCAATCGGAATTGAATTGGGAATATTAACATAAGTGCCTTTTTTGGGATTAGGAAAAATAGAAAGTAAAACTTCTCCAAAATGATGAACTTCCCCAACCTTTTTTGAAAATTTAGAATATCCTTCTGAAGGAATTGAAATTGTTTCTCTATAAGCAACTTGAGGTTTTCCTGCTCTAAATTCTACATTGAATTCCCTTTTTATCCTTTCAAGTATCACCTCAAGTTGAAGCTCCCCAATTCCACTCAATACAAACTGTCCAGATTCCTCATCTTTTTTTACCCTAAAAGTTGGGTCTTCTTCATAAACAAAATTAAGTGCTTCTTCAAGTTTTGGTAAATCAGAAACTTTTTTTGGTTCTACTGCAATTGAAACAATGGGTGAAGGAAAAAGCATTTCTTCATAAATAATAGGATTTTGAGGATCACATAAAGTATCACCTGTTTTTACAAGTTTTGCTCCAACAATTCCAACTATTTCTCCTGCTGATGCCTCTTCCAGAGCATTTCTTTTATTAGCATGAAGTAAATATAACCTCTGCACCCTAAAAATTTCGTTTGTTCTTGGATTTAGTATTTTTTCACCATTTCTTATTTTTCCAGAATAAATTCTAACATAAAGTAATTTACCAATTTTCCTGTCCATTTGAATTTTAAAAACTACACCACTAAACGGCTCTTCATCAAAAGGTTTTCTTTCAATTTCTTCTTGTGTAAAAGGATTTTTACCAATCATATTATTTTTATCCAATGGGGAAGGTAAATACCAGCATATTGCATCTATTAATGGTTGTATTGCTTTATTTTTTAAAGCAGAACCAATAAAAACAGGAACTATTTTATTTTTTATTACACCTTTTCTTATAACATTTCTTATATAATCTACCTCAATTTTTTTATTTTCAAGGTAATATTCTGCAATTTTTTCATCAATTTCAGAAAGAGAAATAAAAATTTCCTCTCTCCATTTTTCTATTTCTTTCATTTCTTTTACCTCTTCTTCCCTATATTTTTCACCAAGTTCATCTATATCCCATATAAGTTTTTTACAAGTAATTAAATCAATAACTCCTTTAAATTCATTTTCTATTCCAATTGGCAATTGCATCAAAACTGCATTCACATTAAATTTTTCTCTTATTTCCTTTAATACTCTAAAAGTATCTGCCCCAACTCTATCCATTTTATTTATAAATGCTATCTTTGGAACACCGAATCTATCAGCCTGTCTCCATATAGTTTCTGATTGTGGTTCAACACCCCCAACTCCACAAAAAAGGATCACAAGACCATCAAGAATTCTTAATGATCTTTCAACCTCTACAGTAAAATCTACATGACCAGGTGTATCTATTATGTTTATCCTATAATCCTTCCAATAACAGGTAGTTGCTGCTGACCATATAGTTATTCCTCTCTTTTTTTCTTCTTCAAGATAATCCATTGTAGCGGTTCCTTCATCAACTTCGCCAATTCTATGAATTTTTCCTGTATAATAAAGAATTCTTTCAGTAGTCGTTGTTTTCCCAGCATCTATATGAGCAGCAAAACCTATATTTCTTATTTTACTTTTATCCATAATCACCATCTAAAATGAGCAAAGGCTCTATTTGCTTCTGCCATTTTATGAACAGTTTCTTTTATCTTAATTGCCCTACCTTCGTTCCTTGCTGCATCTATAAGTTCCTTTGCTAACCTTTCTATCATGCTCTTCTCTGGTCTTTCTCTTGCTGCCTTTATTATCCATTTTATAGCTAAAGAAATCTGCCTTAACGGAGGAACCTCAACAGGAACTTGATAAGTAGCACCCCCAACCCTTCTTGGTCTTACCTCAAGAAGCGGTTTCACATTTTCAATTGCTTTTTCAAAAACCTTGATTCCATCTTCACCTGTATCCTCTTTTATTTTATCAAGTGCTTTATAAAATATTTTCATTGCAAGACTCTTTTTCCCATCCCACATAAGGTTATTTATGAATTTCATAGCAAGAACTGAACCATATTTTGGATCAGGTGGAATCTCTCTAACAGGTGCCCTTCTTCTCCTCATTTTTCCTCCTTTTATTTTTTTGGCATTTTTGTTCCATATTTACTTCTACTCTGTTTCCTTCCTTCAACACCAGCACAATCATATTTACCTCTTATTATATGATATTTAACACCTGGCAAATCTTTAACTCTTCCACCTCTAACAAGAACAACTGAGTGCTCTTGAAGATTGTGTCCTTCTCCTGGAATATAAGCAATAATTTCTTTACCATTTGAAAGCCTTACTTTTGCTACTTTTCTTAAAGCAGAATTTGGTTTTTTAGGTGTGGTAGTGTAAACTCTTATACATACTCCTCTTTTTTGAGGACAACCTTCAAGTGCAGGAGACCTTGATTTTTTCTTTTTAGGCTTTCTCCCTTTTCTTACAAGTTGATTAATAGTCACCATTTCTCCACCTTTTCAATTTTAATTTTTCAACTTAATTTTTATTTTAAAATTTAAAGTTTTAAATTTTAATGTATTTTTCATAAATTTGTCAAACTTGACATTAAATTCTTCTTTCCTTTATATTTTATAACTTAAATTTAATCATTAACTGCGGGGTGGAGCAGCCTGGTAGCTCGTGGGGCTCATAACCCCAAGGTCGCGGGTTCAAATCCCGCCCCCGCTATTTATTTTTATTCAAAATGGCAATAGAATCTATAAACGATAAAAATTTTGAAGAGAAAATATTAAAATCTGAAGTGCCTGTAATTATAGATCTATGGGCAGAATGGTGCCATCCGTGTAAAATGATAGAACCTATTTTAAAAGAACTTTCTGAAAAATACGGTGAAAAAATAAAATTTTATAAATTGAATGTTGATGAAAATCCAAAAACACCTTCAAAGTTTTCTGTAATGAGTATTCCAACATTAATTTTCTTTAAAGAAGGAAAAGAGGTTGGAAGAATAATAGGCGCTGTTCCTAAAAATCATCTTGAAGAAAAAATAAAGGAATTTTTTGGAATTTGAATATAGAAAAAGAAATAGAAATTTTATCAAATTTACTTAAAATAGAAATAAAGGATAAGAAAAAGTATGTGGAGCATATTGAAAAAATGCTCAATTTTTTTAAAATTCTTGATGAAATTGATTTAAAAAATTATAAACCTTTTATACATTCTGGATTTAACAAATTGAATTTAAGAGAAGACAAGGTTTTAGAATTTAACAATAGAGATAAAATAATAAAAAATTTTCCTGATAAGATACAAGATTTTTTAAAAGCATTCTCACCAATAAAAGAGATAAAGAAAAAGTGAAAGAAATAGATCTTTCAATAGACCTTCTAATTCAAAAATATAAAAATTTTGAAATTCTTCCAAGTGAAGTAGTGGAAATATTTTTAAAAAGAATTAAAGAAAAAGATAAGGAAATAAATTCTTTTATAACTATTTTTGAAGAAGAAAGTTTTGAAAGGGCAAAAGAATTAGATAAAAAAATTAAAAATAAGGAAAATATAGGCAAGCTTTTTGGTATTCCGATAGGAGTAAAAGATAATATACTTGTAAAGGATGCACCATTAACATGTGCTTCAAAAATTCTTAAAGGTTATATTGCTACTTATAATGCAACTGCTATTGAGAAAATTTTAAAAGAAGATGCAATAATAATAGGCAAAACAAATATGGATGAATTTGCTATGGGTTCAAGTAATGAATATTCCTATTTTGGTCCTGTTCAAAATCCCATTAAAAAAGGATATGTTCCTGGTGGTTCTTCAGGTGGTTCAGCAGCAGCAGTTGCTGCTAATTTTTGCACCTGCGCTCTTGGTTCAGACACAGGTGGTTCTGTAAGGCAACCTGCAAGCTTCTGCAATCTTGTCGGGTTTAAACCTACTTATGGGAGGGTATCAAGATTTGGACTTGTTGCGTTTGCATCTTCCTGTGATCAAATAGGACCAATTACAAAAAATGTGAAGGATGCATGGACAATTTTTAAAATAATAGCAGGTTATGATGAAAAAGATAAAACAACAATAGATTTTCCATTAGAAGAAATACCTAAGGAAAAAATTTGTTTTAAAATAGGATATCCAGAAAGTTATTTAAAAGAAGGAGTTGATGAGGAAATAAATGAAAGGATTTCAGAAGTTTTAATAGAATTTTCAAAAATTAAAAATTACAAATTAAAAAATATTGAAATAAAATCCTTCAAAATTGTAATTCCAGTATATCATATAATAACAAGTGCAGAAGCATCTTCAAACCTTGCAAGATTTGATGGAATAAGGTATGGATTTAGAGAAAAAGGAAATGACCTTGATGAAACTTATAAAAAAACAAGAGGAAATGGATTTGGAGAAGAAGTTCTAAGAAGAATAATAATGGGTGCTTTTGTTTTAAGAAGTGGATATTATGAAGAATACTATTTAAAAGCGCAAAAGGCAAGAACTTTAATACTTGAAGAATTTATGGAAAAGTTTAATGAGGTTGACTTTATAATTACACCAACATCCCCATTTCCACCATTTAAAATAGGAGAAAAAATAAAGGATCCATTAAAACTTTATCTTGCCGATATTTTTACAGTTTCAGCAAATTTAATAGGTGCTCCAGCAATTTCTATTCCATGTGGTAAAAATAAAGAAGGTTTACCAATAGGACTTCAAATTATGGGAAAACCTCTGGATGAACCAAGATTATTCAAATTTTCTCTTGAAATTGAAGAATTTATAAAAGAAAAATATGGAAGTTAAAATTGGACTTGAAATTCATGTTGAATTAAAAACAAAAAGTAAAATGTTCTGCTCATGTAAAAATGAATATGGAGGTGAGCCAAATACAAGAATATGCCCAATATGTGTTGGAGAGCCAGGAACACTTCCTTCTCCAAATAAAGAAGTTATTGAAAAATCTATAAAACTTGCAATTTCATTAAATTCAAAGATAAACAAATTTTCAATATTTACAAGAAAAAATTATTTTTATCCTGACCTTCCAAAAGGATATCAAATAACTCAATACGGTATAAGTATTGCAGAAGGAGGATATATTGAAATAAATGGGAAAAAAATATTTATTGAAAGAATAAATGTTGAGGAGGAGACAGCAAAATCAATTTATACTGAAAGTGGAGAAGTTCTTTTAGATTTTAATAGATGTGGAATACCTTTACTTGAAATAGTAACACAACCAATTATAAATTCACCAGATGAAGCAGTTCTTTTTTTAAAAGAATTGAGAAAAATAATAAGATATATTGATATTTCAGATTGTGATATGGAAAAGGGAATGTATAGAGTTGATTCAAATATTTCAATTCAAGGAAATGAAAGGGTTGAAGTTAAAAATCTAAATTCTTTAAAATCTGTTTATGAAGCATTAAGTTATGAAATAGAAAGACAAAAAAAACTTATTCAAGAAGGGAAAAAAGTTGAAAGAGAAACAAGATTGTGGGATGAATTTAAAAAAGAAACAAGAGTTACAAGAATTAAAGAAGAGGAATTGGATTATAGATATTTTCCAGAACCAGATTTGCCTCCCCTTTTAATAGATGAAAAAATTGTTGAAGATTTAAAAAAGAATATGCCAGAACTTCCTTATAGTAAAAAAAATAGATTTATAAAAGAATATTCTTTAAAGGAAAAAGAAGCAGAAATACTAACTTCAGAAATTGAAATTTCAGAATTTTTTGAAGAAACCTTAAAGGAATATAACAATCCAAAAGAGGTTGCAAACTGGATTATAACAGAAATACTTGCTTATACAGAGCCAGAAAATGTAAAAAAACTTAAAATTTTGCCGTATGAACTTGCAATTCTTATAAAAAATGTATGTGAAGAAAAAATTCCAAGAAATATCGCAAAAGAGATTTTAAAAAGAAAAATAAATGAAGGAATAAATGTTTTGGATTTGATAGAAGAAGAGAAGAAAAAAATTTTTAAAGATGAGGAACTTCTTGAAAAAATAATAAAAGAAGTTTTAGATAAAAATAAAGAAGTTGTTTTAAAATATAAAAGTGGAAAAGAAGGAGCAATTGGATTTTTGATAGGTGAAGTGATGAAAAATTTAAAAGGAAAAGGAAATCCAAAAGAAATAAAGGAGAAAATTTTAAAACTTATTAAGGATTACTAATCTTTTTCTTTTCCAATTTTTCCTTTATTGGTCTTAAAAATTCTTCTTCTGTTATAAATGGATTTACCCTTAATGCCTTCTCAATTATTTTCCTCCTCTCCTCTTCTGTTTGTGCCATTAAATATTTTTTTCTCAATTTAACAATTTTTTCTCTCCTTTTTCTCCTTCTTTTAAGTTCGGTTTCATGCAATCTTCCCTTAGGCATTTTTTTATTTAAATTAAGAATGGGCCATGGAGGATTCGAACCTCCGACCCCCGGATTAAAAATCCGGTGCTCTGCCACCTGAGCTAATGGCCCAAAATAGAGTTTATAATTATAAAGAAAATTAAACAAAAAATCAAATAACTTGACAATTTTAAAATTTTTTTGTATTTTTTAAGAAAACTTTTGAGGTGGGAAAATGAGAATTGATAAGTTTACAGAAGGTGCAAAGGAAGCAATCGCAAGGGCACAAGAACTTTTAGTAAAATTTAAGAATTCTCAACTTGATGTTGAACATTTATTTTATTCTCTTTTAGATGGAGATAGTGTTGTTTCAGAAATTTTTAAAAAATTATCAATTCCAATTAATCTTGTCAAGGAAAGATTGTTAAAAAATTTAAAGAATTTACCATCCTTTGAAAAAGGAAGTTATCCATCTTTGCAAATTTATATAACACCAAGGCTCCAAAGGGTATTTGAAATTGCTGAAGAGGAAGCAAAAAGATTGAACGATGAATATATTGCACAAGAACACTTTTTTCTTGCGATGAGTGAAATTCCTGATGGTGAGACAGGAAGAATTTTTAGAGATTATAACATTGATAAGGAAAAAATTTATAGGGCACTTTATGAAATAAGAGGAAGTCAAAAGGTTTCTGACCCATCTGCAGAGGCAAAATATAAGGCACTTGAAAAATATACGGTTGATATAACAAAACTTGCAAGGGAAGGTAAACTTGATCCGGTTATTGGAAGAGAAGAAGAAATGACAAGGGTAATGCAAATACTTTTAAGAAAAACAAAAAACAATCCTGTTTTAATAGGTGAGCCGGGAGTTGGTAAAACTGCAATTGTTTATGGAATAGCACAAAAGATAATAATAGGGGATGTTCCTGATGCATTAAAAAATAAAAAAATTCTTGCACTTGATATGGGAGCACTTGTTGCAGGTAGCAAATTTAGAGGAGAATTTGAGGAAAGATTAAAAATTGTTATTGAAGAAGTTAAAAGGAAAAAAGACGAAATAATACTATTTATTGATGAAATTCATACGCTTGTAGGAGCAGGTGCTGCTGAAGGTGCAATTGATGCTGCAAATTTATTAAAACCATCACTTGCTTCAGGAGAAATAAGAGTTATAGGAGCAACAACACTTGATGAATACAGGAAATATATTGAAAAAGATGGTGCACTTGAAAGGAGGTTTCAACCTGTTTATGTAAGGGAACCAACGATAGAGGAAACAATTGAAATATTAAGGGGATTAAAATCAAGATATGAAAATTTTCATAAAGTAAAAATAAAAGATAGCGCTCTTGTTGCAAGCGCTAAACTTTCTGCAAAATATCTTTCCGGAAGAAAACTTCCTGATAAGGCAATAGACCTTCTTGATGAGGCATGCAGTTTTACAAAAATGAAATTTTCTGAAATGCCAGAAGATTTAAAATCTTTAAAAAAAGAAATAGAAAAGCTTGAAGAGGAAGGGAAAATAAGCATTGAATATGGAAATGAAAAAAGAGCAAAGGAAATAAAGGAAAAATTGGAACATTATAAAAAAATATTTGAGGAAAAGAAAAAGGAATGGGAAAAAAGTGTAAAAATTGATGATGTTGTTGATGAAAATGATATTGCGTTAGTTGTGTCAAAACAAACAGGAATACCTGCTATTAATTTGCTTGAAGATGAAGCAAAAAAACTTTTAAGGATTGAAGAAGAATTAAAAAAGAAAGTAATAGGGCAGGATAAGGCAATTGAAGCAATTGCAAATGCAATAAGAAGGACAAGAAGCGGAATTGCACCTTATGAAAAACCTATTGGCATATTTTTATTCTTAGGACCAACAGGTGTTGGGAAAACTCATCTTGCTAAAAAACTTGCAGAATTTCTTTTTAATGATGAAAATGCTCTTATAAGAATTGATATGTCAGAATATATGGAAAAACACACAGTTTCAAAACTTATAGGTGCACCACCTGGATATGTAGGATATGAAGAGGGAGGAACCCTTACAGAAGCAATTAGAAGAAGACCATACCAGGTAATTCTTTTTGATGAAATAGAAAAGGCACATCCAGAAGTTTTAAACATTTTATTACAGGTATTTGACGCAGGAAGATTAACTGATGCTCAAGGACATGTTGTAGATTTTAGAAACACAATAATAATAATGACCTCAAACATTGCTGGTGAAAAACTTATAAATGGAGAAAAAAGTTATGAGGAAAGATATTTAATTGCAATGCAAGAAATAAGACAATATTTTAAACCTGAATTCTTAAATAGAATTGATGAAATAATTGTTTTTAATCCATTGCAAGAGAGAGATATTTTGAAAATAATTGAACTTTTACTCGAAAAAATTGAACAAAATTTGAAAGAATTAGGAATTGAGATTGAAGTTGATGATTCAGCAAAATTGTTTATTGCACAAAGGGGATATGATCCAAATTATGGTGCAAGACCTTTAAAAAGAACAATATCAAGGTATATTGAAAATGAAATAGCAAAAATGATAATAGAAGGAAAAGTTAAAAAAGGTAATAAGATAAAAATTGAAGAAAGAAACGGGATTTTGAATTTTGAAGTAATTTAAATCACATCTTTTTCCATAAGTTTTTTAATTCTTTCTATCCCATTTATTTTATATATTATATTTACAACTTCTTCTGGTAAAAATTCTTGCCAATTTTTATCATTAATCATGAGTTCCCTTATTTTTCTGCCTATATATTCTTCCCTTTTTAAAAATGGAATTGGTTTTACTTCAAACCCTTCCTTTTCACACAAAATTTTAATTAATGGATGATTTGAAAATATCACATCAAAAGGTGGGGTAAAAGATTTTAAATTTGAGAGCCATGGAAAATTGTTTTCAATATTTAAAATTGGAATTACAATAATTTTATCAACACAATTTTTTAGTGCTTCCCTTATCATCCATATCCTTTCACCTGCTGTAAATGGATCATCTAATGTAAAATTGTTTTGTGCTGCCATAACAGCAATTATAATTTCTTCAAAATCTTTTAAAATATATTCAACTGCATGTAAATGACCTTTATGAAATGGTTGAAATCTTCCCGGATATAAGGCTCTTTTCATCCTGTTTTTTTAGCCTCCTCTATCATTTTTAAAAATTCTTCCTCACTTATCGTTTTAATTCCAAGCTCTTTTGCCTTTTGAAGTTTTGAACCAGGTTCTTCTCCAACAACAAGATAATCAACCTTTTTACTTATAGAACCTGCTGCCCTTCCACCAAAATCTTCAACAATTCTTTGTGCTTCCTCTCTTGTAAAACTTTTTAATGCACCTGTAAATACAAATGTTTTTCCATAAAAGGGGTTTTCCTTTGAAACCTTTAATTCTTCAAATTTGATACCAGCAGCAAGTAATCTTTCAATAACTTTTCTATTCCTTTCTTCCCTGAAAAATTTAACAATTGAATCTGCCATCTCAGGTCCTATTCCTTCAATTCTTAAAAGTTCAGAATGAGTAACATTAAAGAGCCTCTCAATTGAACCAAATTTTTTTGCCAGTAATTTTGCTCCATGTTCCCCAACCAATGGAATCCCAAGTGCATATAAAAAACGAGCAAGTGTTGTATTTTTACTTTTTTCAATTGCATTCATTATATTTTCTGCTGATTTTTCCCCCATTCTTTCAAGAACTGCCCATTGATGTTTTTTAATATAATATATATCAGGAATTTCCTTGACAAGACCTCTATCAACAATTTGTTCTATCAATTTTGTTCCAAGACCATCTATATCCATTGCTCTTTTTGATGCAAAATGTTTAATTGCTCCTTTTAATTTTGCAGGACAGGAAAGATCTATACATTTAAGATAAGCACCTTCTTTAAAAACATTTCCACCACATATTGGGCATTTTGATGGTGGAACAATTTTCTTCTCATCCCCTTGTCTTTTTTCTTTTATTACTTTAACAACTTCAGGAATAACCTCACCTGCCCTCCTTAAATAAACCCAGTCACCTATCCTTACATCCATTCTCTCTATTTCATCAAAATTGTGAAGAGTTGCTCTTTGAACAATAACTCCACCAACAGGCGTAGGATCAAAAACTGCAACAGGGGTAATTATTCCTGTTCTTCCAACCTGAAATATAACTTCCTTTATTTTTGTTGTAACTTCAGGAGCAGGATATTTACCTGCAATTGCCCATCTTGGTGCTCTTATTGTTTTTCCAAGTTTTTTCTGCATCTCAAAAGAATTTACTTTTATAACTATTCCATCAATATCGTATGGAAGTGCATCCCTTTTTTCTTTAAATTCTTTATAATATTCTATAACCTCATTTATATTTTTGCAAAGTTTTATATAAGGATTTACTTTAAAACCCCATGATTTTAAAGCTGAAAGAACTTCCCATTGGGTCTTAAATTCAATTCCTTCACAATATCCAATTCCCCATGCAAAAAAGTCAAGTTTTCTTTTTCTTGTTATGTTTGGGTCAAGTTGCCTTAAAGAACCTGCTGCTGCGTTTCTTGGATTAGCAAAAAGAGGTTCCCCTGTTTTCATCCTTTCCTTATTGAGCTCTTCAAAATCTTTTTTATTCATATAAACTTCACCTCTTATGTCAACCCTTTCAGGAATTTTATACTCTTTATTCTCAATTAAATAAAGGGGAATTGTTTTAATTGTTTTTACATTAAGTGTAACATCCTCACCAACATTCCCATCACCTCTTGTTCCTGCTCCTCTTAATATTCCATTTTCATAAATTATTTCTGTTGAGAGACCATCTATCTTTGGTTCAGCAGTATATTCAATATCAATTCTTTCTGGCAAATTAAGAAATCTTTTTACTCTTTTATCAAACTCAATTATTTCTTCTTCATTTCTTGCATCCTGTAATGAAAGCATTTCTTCCTTATGGTAAAAGGGCTTGAATTCTTTTTGAGGGGGTGCACCAACTCTTTGAGTAGGAGAATCTGGTGTCTTAAATTCTGGAAATTTTTCCTCAAGTTCAACAAGTTCTCTAAAAAGTTTATCATATTCTTCATCTGAAATGACAGGGTCATTTAAAACATAATATCTATAGTTGTGATAATTTATTTCTTTTCTTAATTGTTCAATTCTTTTTTTTGCCTCTTCCCTTTCCATCTTTATCCTCCTTAAAAATTATCTTCAGAATATGCAACACCTACATTATTTTTTCCACTTTCTTTAACTTTAAACATACTTTTATCAGCAAGTGTTAAAAGCTTATCTGGATTTTTCGTTGAAGTTGGAAATGTAGCAACTCCAAAGCTTGCAGTTATAAAAAACTTATGAGATGAAACCTCAAAACTACTTGTTTCAAAATTCTCTTTAACCATAAGTGCTATTGCTCTACCCTCTTCTAAACTCACATTTGGAAGCAAAATAGTAAATTCGTCTCCTCCATATCTGGTAAGAACTGCTCCTGGAAAATTCTCAAATAAAAGGTTTAATCTTTTCCCAACTTCTTTAAGGGTTTTACCCCCTATAATATGTCCATAAATTTCATTTATTTCTTTAAAATTGTCAAGGTCAAGAAATATGCATGTTATAGGGTAAAATTTTTTATCAGAGATATATTTTTTCATCATTAGATGAAAATATCGTGAATTTGAAAGTTCTGTCAAGTCATCTTTTATAAGAAGTTCCTGAACCTTCTCATTAAAAGTTATACTCTGATAAACTATTTCAATTAAAGGGATATAATCAAGAATTTTATCATTTATTTCATTTTTTATTATTCCAAAAATCGCATCCTCTTTTTTAAAGGAAAAAAGTTTTTTAGTAAAACAATTGGTAAAATTTATTTCGTCTTCTGATTTAAAAGAAAAAGGCAAATCAATTTTCCCTTTTTTCTCCCATAAAATAATCTTATCCTTTAATTTCCTGTAAATAAATACACAAGTAGCCCCTTCCTCCTTTACAATATGTTGCATTATCTCTTTTAAAAGATTCCTAACTCCTGCATAATTACCCATTACCCTTGATAATTTTTCAATAAAATAACTATTTTCTTTCATAAGGTAAAACCTCATATACAATTCTTAAAGGATGATTTTTAAAATAAAATTCCCCATCCTCTTTAATTTCAATCTCTTCAGGAACCTGTAAAATAAGTCCCCTTTCTTTATCTGGTTCATCAAGTAAATCAGTGCCAATTGCTCTTATTTTTATACCTTTTAATGGAAAATCAAAAACCCAGAATTCTTCAAGAGTGTCAAGATAAAATTTAATTCTTTCAAAAATTCCCTTATCTTCACATTCAATATCCCAATCAGATGAATTTAATAAGAATGAGAAAAAAGTTACTGAATCTGTGTATATTAAAGAATTTAATGGGTCTTTACCTTTTGCAAGTAAATTTGCTATATTTATTGCAGGACCTGCTGCATCTATATCACCAAAACTGTTATAATTTATAAAAATATCTTTACCAGGTTTTCCACCTGCAATACCTATTCCTATTCTAAAAAGTGCCTTTAAAGGAGGATAATTTTCCAGAACATCTGGGAACCAATCTCTATATTTTGAATAATTATTTCTTATAAATTCAAGAGATTTTTTATACATATCTCTTGCACATAAAATTGCTTTTACAGGAACTTCTTCGGAAGGCAGAATTTCAATTTCTTTTTCAAAAAGTTTTGGAATCCTTAAATTTCTTCCTTTTGGAAGTGTTGCTTCTTCAAAAATATTTTCAAAAATTTCATTTGAATTTTCACAAAATAAAATTATTCCACCATCACCAAGGTCCTTTAATGGAAATCCACCATATTTTTTAATTATTGAAAGCATATCCTTGTTAAATTCGTTTTTTATATAAAATTCTTTTGCAGGGTCCTTTAATTTAAGTGACATAAATGTTGAACCTCTTATATCGTAAACAAGAACACAAATAATTTCCTTAAATTTTTGATAAAGATTTTGTGGGATTTCAAAGGGCAATGAAAATTTTAAATTTTCCATTTCTTTTAAAATATAATATTCACCTTTTGGTAATTTCTGAAATGCTATCCAATAAGAAATATCCTTTAAGTTTTCATCATTAACTTCATAAGGAACTATTTTTATTAATTTGGTTAAAAGAGAAATGATAAGATTTGGTATAAGTAATTCTTCAAAGAAATAAGAAAGTTCCTCTTCAAATTTAACAAAATCCATTTCAAGTTTTATAAATCCTTTTTTTATGAAATCTTCCAAGAGCTCATAATTCTTTTTTTCTTTTTTCTTATAAAGATAATATTCAAAAAATATATTTTCAAAATTTCTTTTAAATTTTACATCTTCTTTTAAAATATTTTTCTTAACTTCTTCCCATTCTTTAATTAATATATAAAAAGAAGGTAAACTATAAGAAGGTTCTTTAAAAGTAATTTCTTTAAATTTTTCTTCATATTCTTTTTTAACTTTTTGAATAGCATTATAATCGCTCAAAATTATTCCAAAAGAACGAAGCCATTTTGCACTTTTTTCTTTTATATAAGGCAAGAAAAGGTTTAATTTCTTTTTCAAAACTATATCCCTTAATTCTTTTGAAAAATCCTCCAGTTCTATATTTAAACTCTCCCTTAAATCATCAACCAATTTTCTCTCTTGAATTTCTATATTTTTAAAAATCATATCTTCTTTTTGAGAATTTTTTATATTTTCAATAATTTTTTCAAACTTACTCATATATTTTTCGGGAATTGTAAAACCAGTTAGATATTTTGAAACATTTTCTTTATCATTTATAACCATATCTTCAAAATAAAAATCAACATAGAAAGTATGAAGTATTTTTAAAAGGTCTAAAAATTTCTCAGGAATTCTCTCTGGTAAATTTTCTGCTTTTAAAATTAAATAAACAAATTCCTTTAAAGATTTATCCTGAAAAATTGAAAGAATTTTTTCATTATACTTTCTTATATCCACTTCTGGAAATTTTAAATTTTTTAATTTAATCAAAAACAAAAAATAAACAAATTTCTCTTCATCGCGAATCTTATCACTTAAATTTATTAAATGTGTTAAAAAATCTTCAAAATTTTTTGATTCATAAGTTTCAATCACAAAAATCTTTGGTTTCCCATCGCTTTCAAAAAAGAAACTTTTATCTTTAATTTTTTCAAAAATATATTTTTTTAAAAAATTTAATTCTTCTTCATTCCACAAACTTTCAAAATTTTTTATTTTTAAAGAAAATGGAATTAAAGATTTTTCTAAATAGGATGTAAGCAATTTTACTTGGGAATAGGTGTTTTTTCTCTAATCATTCTTTCAAGCTCGTCAGGATCCCTTGAAAAGGAAAGAGCAGTCTCAAGTGTTATCTTTCTCTGCATATATAATTTATAAAGGGATTGATTCATTGTTTGCATGCCATATTTCTGACCTGCTTGCATTAAGGAATAAATTTGATGAGTCTTATTATCTCTTATCATTGCTCTAACAGCAGGAGTAGCAACAAGAACTTCACAGGCTAAAACTCTTCCTCCACCAATTTTTGGAAGAAGTGCCTGTGTAATAATTCCTAAAAGGACAAAGGAAAGTTGTGTTCTTACTTGTTGCTGTTGGTGAGGAGGAAAGACATCTATAATTCTGTTTATTGCTTCAACTGCTGAGTTTGTATGAAGCGTAGCAAGTGTAAGATGACCTGTTTCAGAAATTATAAGGGCAGCCTCAATTGTTTCAAGATCTCTCATCTCTCCTATCATTACAACATCAGGGTCTTGTCTTAAAGCATATTTTAAAGCCCTTGCAAAACTCTTTGTATCTGATTCAACTTGCCTTTGTGTTATATATGCCTTTTTATTTGCAAATAGATATTCTATTGGGTCCTCTATCGTTAAAATATGGCATCTTCTTTCATTGTTTATCTTTTCAATTATTGAAGCAAGTGTTGTAGATTTACCATGACCTGTAGGACCTGTAACAAGAACAAGCCCTTTTGTTCTTGAAGCAAATTCTTCAACAACAGGGGGAAGACCAAGTTCTTCAAAATTCCTAATCTTATAAGGAATTGTTCTTATTGCGATACTTATTGAGCCCCTTTGTTTATAAGCATTTGCCCTGAAACGGGAAAGACCTGTTATACCAAAAGAGAAATCAACTTCCCATTCCTCCTCAAGTTTTTTCTTTTGCTCATCTGTCATAACTGAATAAACAAGTTGTTGTGCTTCTTCTTTTGTAAGAACATCATAATTTGAAGGAACAAGAACACCATCTATTCTAAAAAGTGGAGGTGAACCCGCTGAAATATGAAGGTCAGTTGCTCCCCTATGAACCATCTCCTCTAATAACTGCTTCATTGTAACTGGCATATTTAACCTCCTTTAAATTTTTAAAATTCTGTTGTTATCCTTAAAACCTCTTCAACAGTTGTTATACCTTTTTTAATTTTAATTATACCATCCTCCCTCAATGTATGCATACCTTCTTCTCTTGCCTTTTCTCTTATCTCATCTGAAGAAGCACCTTTTAAAATAAGTTCCCTTAAACTTGGTGTTATTGGCATAACCTCAAATATCCCTATTCTTCCCTTATAACCTGTTCTTCCACATTTCTCGCATCCCCTTCCTTTATAAAATTTTATATCTTTTAAAAGTTCATCAGGAACACCAAGTTCCTTTATTATTTTTTCATCATAAGTTGTTTCTTCAATGCAATTTCTGCATATTTTTCTAACAAGTCTTTGAGCTTGAATCAAAATTACTCCAGAAGCAATTAAGTAAGGTTTTATTCCAAGATCAACAAGCCTATCAATTGTTGTTGGTGCATCATTTGTATGAATTGTTGAAAAAACTAAATGCCCTGTTAAAGCTGCCCTTATTGCAATTTCAGCTGTCTCATGATCTCTTATCTCACCAACAAGTATTACATCAGGAGATTGTCTTAAAAATGCTCTTAATGCTTCTGCAAAATCAAGCCCTACTTCTCTATTTACCTGAACCTGATTTATTCCCTCAATATTATACTCAACAGGGTCTTCAACCGTAATTATCTGTCTATCAGGAGTATTTATTGTAGATAAAGCAGAATATAAAGTTGTTGTTTTACCACTACCTGTTGGTCCTGTAACAAGGATTATTCCATAAGGTGAACGGATTGCCTTTTCAAATTTTTTAAGGTCCTCTTCTTCAAAACCAAGCTTTGTTAAATCAAGTTGAAGTCCTGATTTATCAAGAATTCTCATAACAACCTTTTCACCATAAACGGTTGGAATAACTGAAACCCTAAAATCTATAACTCTATTATCAATTCTCATATTTATTCTTCCATCTTGTGGTTTCCTTCTTTCTGCAATATCCATATCAGAAAGCAATTTTATTTTTGAAACAATACCTGCTTTCATATGATAAGGAGGATTCATTACTTCTTGCAATACTCCATCAATTCTGTATCTTATCCTTAATGTTCTTTCATAAGGTTCAATATGAATGTCTGATGCTCCTATTTTTACAGCCTGAAATATTATATGATTAACAATTTTTGTAATTGTTGTATCTTCACCAAGTTTTTTAAGGTCCTCTACTTTTTCTTCTTCAATTTCACCTTCTATAAATTCAAAATCCTCAACTGCTACCTTTATTTCATCTTTTTCTTCTTCTTTTTTAACCTCTTTAATTATTGTCTCCATTTGAGGATAAAATTTCCTTAAAGCCTCATTCAAAGCAGATTCAAGGGCAATCGCAGGAGATATTTCAAGCCCTGTAGAAAACCTAATTTCATCTATTGCTATAATATTTGTAGGATCAACCATTGCAAGAAAAAGAACATTACCTTTTCTTGCAAGTGGTAAAACTTGATATCTATAAGCAGTTTCAGGAGGAACAAGTGAAAGAACATCTTCAGGAATTGTTTTAAGGGTTGAAAGGTCAACAGGTGGAACACCAAGTTGTTTTGCTAAAAATTTAACAAGTGTTTTTTCATCAATAACACCCATTTCAACAAGGGTTGAACCAAGCCTTTTACCTGTCTCTTTTTGCCTTTTTAAAGCTTCTTCAAGGTCCTTTTCAGTTATAAGTCCTGCTTTTAAAAGCATTTCACCAATCCTAAGTGCCATATTACTCTATTTTTGTTTCTTTTATAATTTCTTCAATCGTTGTAATTCCTGCTTTTATTTTTCTTATCCCTGATTCCCTTAATGTTATCATACCTTCTTCTATCGCTGCCTTTTCAATTACATGTGTTGGAGCTTTTTCAAGAATTAATTCCCTTATCCTTTTTGTCACAGGTAAGACCTCAAAAAGACCGGTCCTTCCTTTATAACCTGTCCCATGACAATTTTTACATCCAGTTCCTTTATAAAATATAACATCTTTAAAAACTTCTTCAGGATTTGGACACAATTCATATAAAATTGATTTTTCCGGCTTGTATGGAGTTTTACATTTTTCACATATTTTTCTAACGAGTCTTTGAGAACTAACAACAAGAAGTGTTGAAGCAATCAAAAATGGTTCTATTTCCATATTTATAAGTCTTGTAATTGTTGCAGCAGCAGTATTTGTATGAACAGTTGAAAGAACTAAGTGCCCTGTAAGTGAAGCCCTTATAGCAATTTCTGCTGTTTCAAAATCCCTTATTTCCCCAACCATTATTATATCAGGGTCCTGTCTTAAAAATGCTCTTAATCCTGATGCAAATGTCATTCCAACCTCTTCTTTTACTTGAACCTGATTAATTCCCATAAGTGTAAATTCAACAGGGTCTTCAACTGTTGATATATTAACTTCAACTGAATTAAGCTCTGTCAATGCAGCATAAAGTGTAGTTGTTTTACCACATCCTGTTGGTCCTGTAACAAGAACTATCCCATTTGGATTTCTTATTGCTTTTCTAAAAATTTCAAGTGACTCCGGCTCAAAACCAAGTAAATCAAGTTTTAAAGGAATTTGTGTTCTATCCAAAACTCTTATCGCAACCTTTTCCCCAAAAACTGTTGGAACTGTTGCTACTCTTAAATCAATCATTCTATCTCCCATCCTAACCCTTATTCTTCCATCCTGTGGTTTCCTTTTCTCCTCCAATTTCATTTTAGCCATTATCTTAATTCTTGCAACGATTGGAGGAGCAAACTTTTTTGGCTTTCTAAAAATTTCATGTAAAATACCATCTATCCTATATCTAACCCTCACATCATTTTCATAGGGCTCAATATGAATATCAGATGCATTCCTTGCAACTGCATCTGAAATTATCATATTAACGAGTTTAACAATTGGACCACTTTCAATTTCAGCAGTAATATCACTTATCTCTTCTTCCTTAACCTGAGGTCCTTCTTTAATGATTTCGTAAGATTCCATTAAAGCTTTTATTTCTTCATCCTCTATTAAGGTAGAACTTAAACCACTTTCAGAACTTTTTGAAAGATCTCCTTTACCAATAACTTCAATTTCAGCTTCTTCATAGGTTTTTGCAAGTTCACCAATAACATCTTCAATTCCATAATATTTTTTAATTGCTTCCCTTATGTTATCTTCTATTGAAACAACTGGAATTATGTCCAATCCAGTTATAAATTTAACATCTTCTATTGCAAATTGGTCAAGGGGATTAACCATTGCAAGAATTAAATTTTTCCCTTTTCTTGCAACAGGAACAACAAGATATTTTGCAACCAAGTCCTTTGGAACAAGTTTAATAACATCTTCACTTATATTTTCAAGTTCTTTTTTAGTAGCAACAGGAACATTAAATTGTTTTGAAAGAACCTTTAATATGTCCTTTTCCTTTACAAGACCAAGTTCAAGTAATACTGAACCCAATCTTTTACCATTTTTCTTTTGATATTCAAGTGCTTTTTGAAGGTCCTCTTCCTTTAAAAGACCTTCTTCAATAAGCATTTCCCCTAATCTTTTTATCTTTTTCATATTTTAAATAATAAAGTATTTTAAAAAATTTGTCAATAATCTTTTATTAAAATTCATAATCAATTTTTCTCATTTTAAGTTTAATTTTTTCATCAAAATAACTAAAATTTATTTCTTTTGGGAAAAAATCCTCAAAATCAGAAAAAATTATACTACCATTTTCAAACAAAATTTTTCTCAAAAAAACATTTTCCTTATCAAAAATTATCAAAAAATTATTTAATTCTATTTCATAAAATTTTTCATTTTCTTTAAAAGAAAGAACTTTATATTTTTCAAAAAAATTTAAGGGATTAAAAAATAAATAAATTGCATCCCTTAAAAATTTATCATGAATATCTTTTACAAAAAACGGAGGAGAAAAAACTTTTATGAAAAAGGTATCCTTTTCAAATTTCAAAATAAAAAATCCTTTCATATAATTTGTTCCATAACTTTCAAAATCACCTTCTGCATAAATATATTTAATTTCCCTATTTTCATATTTATTCAAAATTATTTTTTTAAAATCATAAAAATTAATTTCCTTTTTATAAACCCTTGCACATGAAAAAATAATAAAAAAAATTAAAAAAATTTTCCTCATTTCCTTTCAAGAATTCTTAAATATTCACTAACTGCTTTTGGAAGTCCAAAAATTAATGCATCAGCAATTAGCGCAAAACCTATTGAAACTTCTTCAATTTCTTCAATTTCAATAATTCCATATAAATTTTTTCTTGAAAGGGCATGACCTGCTTTAACAATTAATCCTTTTTCCTTTGCAAATTTTGCTGCTTTTTTTAATCTTTCAATTTCAATTTCCCTTTTTTTTCCTTTTGAAATTGCATAGGTATTTGTATTAAGTTCAACAGCATCACAATTTGCTTCAACACATTTTTCAATCTGTTTTATATCTGGCTCAACAAAAATGCTAACCTTTATTTTTTTTGATTTTAATCTCTCAACTGCTTTTTTAACATTTTCAAAATTATTAATAACATCAAGCCCACCTTGTGTTGTAACTTCGTTTTCCCTTTCAGGAACTAAAGTCACCCAATCAGGTTTTACCTTTAATGCAAAATCTATCATTTCCTTTTCAATACACATTTCAATATTAAGTTCTCCTTTAATTATTTTTTTAAATTTTAAAACATCTTCCTCTTTTATATGTCTTCTATCAATCCTTAAGTGTGATGTAATTCCGGAAGCACCATAATGTTCACAGATTATTGCAGCAACAGATGGGTCAGGAAATTTTTCCTTTCTTGCTTCCCTTAAAGTTGCAACATGGTCAACATTTACACTTAATTTTATAGGTTTCATATTTTAATTATAATTTTTTTATTTGCAATTTTGCAATTAAAATTTGCAATTTTGCAATTAAAATCTTTAAAATTTATTTGTAAATTAATGATGAAATTTTTGGCATGCTTTTTTCATATAATAAAGTAGAAAAACGAAAGGAGGTGAAAGATGAAAGCAGTAAATAAAAGCAAAAAGGGGTTCACATTGATTGAACTCCTAATAGTGGTCGTAATCATAGGTATTCTTGCAGCAATAGCAATACCTAACTTCATATCAATGGTAGCAAAGGCAAAGGATGCATCAGTAAAATCTAATATGCATGCTGCACAAACAGCAGTTGAAGAGATGTCAACAGTATGTGATGGACATTACCCACTAGATTTTGGAACTCAAGTTAATATAATAAGGCAAGAATTAAACCTTCCTACATTGGCTGACTGTCCTGAAGGTGAAGGAAATAAATCTATAGCAGGGACTGCAAGCGGTAGTCAAATTCCACAAAATGTATGTGTATTTTTACCATCTACATTTAGAAATCCTGTTCTTTCCGGAGCAAATGTTCTCGCATGGTTTTCAAATAACCCATATCAACAACAAAACCCACCTGCTAAATGGTATGATGTAATAGCTCCTCAAAATGCAGGGTGCGTTCATTATATTCCTTGGGATAATACCCAGGGTGCCGGAGTAACACCAAATTCATACCCTGCCTATGCAATTGCTGGTCAAAATGCAAAAGGTGGAGATATAGGACTCTATCTTGTAACAGGTCAATAATTTTCTTTGGGGGGAGATTTTTCTCCCCCCCTCAAAAGAAAATTGAATATTTTAGAAGTTCAAAACATTTATAAATCTTTTAGAAGTTTATTCTCAAAAGTTTTAATTTTAAAAGATATTTCTTTTTCTTTAAATAGAAATGAAATATTTGGATTTTTGGGACCAAATGGTGCAGGTAAAACAACAACAATAAAGATAATTGTTGGTCTTTTAAATCCTGATAAGGGAAAAGTGAAAATTTTAGGGGGCTGTCCAAAGGATGAAAATATAAGGAAAAGAATTGGATTTTTGCCTGAACAACCATATTTTTATGAACATTTAACTGGTGAAGAATTTTTAGATTATACTGGAAGGTTATATGATATTCCTAAAAAGGAAAGAAATGAAAGAATAAAATATTTGCTTGAAAGGGTCGGACTTTATAAAGATAGAAAAAAAATGATTAGAACATATTCAAGGGGAATGCTTCAAAGACTCGGAATCGCAAATGCTTTAATTTCCGACCCTGAAATTTTAATTCTTGATGAACCACTTTCAGGTCTTGATCCAATTGGAAGAAAGGAAATAAAGGATTTAATATATGAGCAAAAGAAAAATGGTAAAGCAATATTTTTTTCATCCCATATTCTTCCAGATGTTGAAGAAATATGTGACAAAATAGGAATAATTTCTTCTGGGAAAATATTAAAAATAGGTTCATTAAATGAAATATTAAAGGGAGAAATAAAAGGTGTTTTAATAACTGTTCGTAATTTAAATTTTGAGAAAATAAATGATTTAATTTTTGAAAAAAGGGGCAATGAATATATTTTAAGGGTTTTACAAAATGAAGTTGAAGATGTTCTTAAAAAATTGCTTTCGTTTGAAAATGTAAAAATAGTTTCAGTAAAAGAAGAATTTTTCTCACTTGAAGAAATATTTTTAAAAATAACGAAGGAGGAAAATGAAAAAGGGATTTACACTTGTTGAACTTTTAATAGTTATAGTTATTATAGGAATTTTGGTTACAATAAGTATTCCAAATTTTATAAAATTGTTAAATAGAGCAAGGGATACAAGTTTAAAACAAAATATGCATATATTACATACTGTTGTTGAATATTATTCTATAATAACAGACGGAATTTATCCTGGTGGAATTGATACAAAAACAGGCGATATAAAAAATGGGATTCCCCCTCCTGATAATGAAAAATCAATTGCAGGTGGAGTAAGAATTCCCCCCTTCCCTCCTAATGCATTACTTTTACCCCATTCGGGTTTTAAAAATCCTTTTATTTCTTCTGAAAAGGCAATTGATAATCTTTTTGAACCCGAGCCAATTCCACCATCAGGTTGCACATATTATACAGGATATAAGGAAAATGGAGAAATTGCAAATGAAGGTGAACCTGCAAAATATTATAAAATAACTGCATATGGTTCAAATGGTCCTTTACCTTTAAAATTGCCTTAAAATTTGAAAGGATTAATAGCAGTTTCTTTAAATACATTTCGTGAATCAGTAAGGCAAAAAATATTTTTAATAATTGTTATTTTTGGAATTGTTTTAATTCTTATTTCTTTCTTTTTATTTCCACTTTCAGTTGGTGAGCAAAGTAAAATATTGAGGGATTTTGGACTTTCAGGAATATTCAATTTAAACATAATTATCATAATAATTTCAGGAGGAACAATTATTCATAAGGAAATAGAAAGAAGGACAATTTATTTAACAATTTCATCCCCAATCAAAAGAAAGTATATAATAATTGGGAAATTTTTTGGTCTTTTTTTAATAAGTTTATTAAGCACAATCGGGATGACGGTATTTCTTCAAATTTTAATATTTTTACAAGAAGGGAAATTTGACCCTTCAATTTTCATAGCAATTTATCCCTTTATATTTGAAATTGGAATTATGATAGGAATTTTAGTTCTTTTTTCTTCCTTTTCCTCTTCAATTTTTTCATCATTTGCTGGTTTTTCCTTTTATATAATAGGGCATCTAATAGAATCTTTAAAGGAGTTTGCAGAAATTTCAAAATTGAAATTTTTAAAATTTCTTTCCTATTTTTTATATTACATACTTCCAAATCTTGAAAACTTCAACATAAGAGCGAAAATAGTTTATAAGGAATTACCTGAAATGGCTTATTTCATCTTCTCAACCTGTTATGGAATTATCTATATAGTTTTTCTTTTATTTTTATCACAAATAATTTTTGAAAAAAGGGAATTTAAATGAAAAAATTCTTTTATGTTTTCGTTTTATTATTTTTAATTTTTAATCTTCAATATCGTCTTGAAGAAATAAGAAAAGTAAAGGAAAAAGCAGAAGAAATAATTTATTTACCTAAGGGGAAAATTTTAAAATACTTATTTGGTGGAGAAAAAAACTCATTTGCAGATTTTTTATGGCTAAATTTTATTCAATATTATGGTCATCATCTTCAAACAGATAGAAAATTTCCCTATTTATATCAAATACTTGATGTTTTAACAGAACTTGATGAAAAATTTTTACATGCCTATACATTTGGTTCTGTTTTGCTTGCCCATGACTGTAAAGATAGGGAAAAAAGTGAAAAACTCTTGAAAAAGGGTATTTATAATAATCCTTTAAAATGGGAATATTATTTCTGGTTTGGTTTTTTAAATTATACATTTTTTAAGGATTATGAAAAGGCAGGCAGATATTTTAGATTATCTTCAAAAAAACCAGGAGCACCTGAAAGTGCTTATAGATGGGCTGCTTTTGTGTATTATAAAAAATTGAAAAAACTTGAATTATCACTTATTTTATGGGACGAGCTTTATAGAAATTCAAAAAATGAATTTGAAAAAAATATAGCACTTTCTTATATAAAATTAACATTGCATAAAATACATTTAAGGGATTTAAATAGGGCTTTAAGGGAATTTATAAAAAATGAGAAAAGGTTACCTAAAAATCTTGATGAAATGGTTTATAAAAAATATATAAAATCAATACCAGAGGATCCACTTGGAGGAAAATATTATATACAAAAGGATTTAATTATAAGCACAAAAACACCAAAAATTTTTATTCCTGAAATTGATGAACTTCTTAATTAAAAAATCTATATTTAAAAATATACCATAATGCTTTAAATCCATCCTTCCAATTTATTTTTTTCCCTTCCTTATATGTCCTTCCATAATAACTTATTCCTGTTTCATATATTCTCCATTTTTTAGATTTTGCTACTTTAACAGTAAATTCAACCTCAAAGCCAAAATCATTTTGTTTTAAATTAATATCCTTTAAAACATCCCTTTTAAACATTTTATAACATACTTCAATATCAGAAAGTGTAATATCACATAAAAAATTTATTAAAAAGGAAATCAATTTGTTTCCTAAATAATGGTGAAAATAAAGGCACCTATGTGGCTTTCCATAAAATCTTGAACCATAAACGACATCTGCTTTATCTTCCAAAATAAGTTTTAACATTTCATTCCAATCGTTTGGATCATATTCAAGGTCTGCATCCTGAATCACAATTATATCACCTGTTGAATTTTCAAAACCCCTTCTTAAAGCATATCCTTTGCCCATATTTTTTTCATTGAATATTATTTTCAAATTCCTTTCCTCTTTCAATCTATTTAAAATTTCCCTTGTTCCATCATTTGAGCCATCATCAACAACAATAACTTCTTTTTCAACAGGATAATTCAATTTAACATCATGAACCATTTTTATAACCTTCTCAATATAATCTTTTTCATTATAAACTGGAATTATTATTGATAATTTCAATTTTTAAATATCAAGAACTTGAACTTTTTTTGCATTTTCTTCAATAAATTTCCTTCTCGGTTCAACCTTATCACCCATAAGAATCGAAAACAATCTATCTGCCTGTGCAGCATCTTCAAGAGTAACCCTTTTCAAAATTCTTTTTTCAGGATTCATTGTTGTTTCCCATAATTGCTCAGGATTCATTTCACCAAGCCCTTTAAACCTTTGAACTATAACTCCTCTATCTCCAAGTTTTTTTAATGTTTTTTCCAATTCCTCTTCTGTATAAACATAATAAACATCTTTACCTTTTTGAACTCTATATAAAGGTGGTTGTGCTATATATAAATAACCTGCTTCTATTAATGGTCTTAAATATCTATAAAATAGTGTTAAAAGAAGTGTTCTTATGTGAGAACCATCAACATCAGCATCAGTCATAATTATTATTTTATGATATCTTGCTTTTGAAGGATCACATTCCTCTTCTCCAAACCCTGTTCCTATTGCTTGAAATAAAACCTTTATTTCCTCATTTGCTATTATCTTTTCCATTGATGCCTTTTCAACATTTAAAATTTTACCCTTTAATGGTAAAATTGCCTGAAATTCTCTCATCCTCGCCTGTTTTGCACTTCCACCAGCAGATTCACCTTCAACTATAAAAAGTTCACTTTCAGAAGGATCTTTGGAAATACAATCAGCAAGTTTTCCTGGAAGGGAATCAGATTCTAAAAAGCTTTTCCTTCTAACAAGTTCTTTTGCCTTTCTCGCTGCCTCTCTTGACTTTGCTGTTAAAATAACTTTTTGAATTATTCTTTCTGCATCCTTTGGTTTTTCTTCTAAATATCTATAAAATTTTTCATAAAATACTGATTCAACAATTCCCTTTACATGACTATTTCCAAGCTTTGTTTTTGTCTGTCCTTCAAATTGAGGATTTCTCATTTTTATATGAATTACAGCAGTAAGACCTTCCCTTGTATCTTCACCCTGTAACAAAAATCCTTCTTTTAAATAGCCGTTTTTCTTACCAAAATCATTTAAACATTTTGTAAGGGCTGATTTAAAACCAGAGACATGGGTTCCTCCTTCATGAGTATTTATAGTATTTACAAAACTTAAAATATTTTCAAGATAAGAATCGTTATATTCCATTGCAATTTCAATTATTATTCCTTCTCTTTCCTCTTTAAAATAAAAGGGCTCACATATTGGATTTCTTGCCTCATCAAGATAACTTATAAAAGAAAGAAGCCCCCCTTTATTTTTAAAAACTTCCTCTTTTTTTATCCTTTCATCCCTTAATATTATTTCAACATTTTCAACAAGGAAAGAAAGTTCTAAAAGTCTATCCCTAACAATTTCATATTCAAAATCTATCTTCTTAAATATCTCCTTATCCGGCTTAAATCTTATACAAGTTCCTCTTTCTTTTGTTTCTCCAATTTCTTTTAGTTCAGTGACTTTATAACCTCTTGAAAATTCCTGATACCATATTTTCCCATCCCTTTTAACCCATACCTTCATGTATTCAGAAAGAGCACAAACAACAGATGCACCAACACCATGAAGTCCTCCTGAAATCACATAAACTTTTTCATCAAATTTACCTCCTGCATGTAAAGTCGTCATCACAATTTCAACACCTGGCTTTTTAATTTCAGGATGTAAATCAACAGGAATTCCTCTTCCATTATCCGATACAGTGCAAGAATTATCCTTATGTAAAATAACTTTAATTTTTGAGCAAAAACCAGCAAGTGCTTCATCCACACTATTATCAACAATTTCAAATACAAGATGATGGAGCCCCCTTTTTCCAACATCACCTATATACATTGCAGGTCTTCTTCTTACTCCTTCAAGACCTGGAAGAACCTGTATTTTTGAAGAATCATATCTTTCTTCCTTCATCTTTTTCCCCTTATTTTTATATCTTTTATAAAATTTTCCCCAATTCTTTCATTTATTTTTTTAATAATTTCATCTTTTATAAAATAAATTTCATTTTTTACAAAAGGTGAAAAAGTATTTAAAAAAATGACCCCATCTTTTACATCTTCAATTTTTAAATAATTTTTATGTTTTAAAGGCAAAATTTCATAAAAGAAGGAAAAAATCTCCATCTCTTTCTTTTTATTTTCAGGGAAATTTTTGAAAAAATCCTCAATTATCTTATTAATCCTTTCCATTAAGAATATTATTATAAAATAAATGTTTATAAAAAATCAATCTAATTTCCTAACAATCCAATAACTAACACTTATATGTGGAAGAGTTATAAATAATTCATTTTTACCTTGCTTTAAAAATTTTTTTGGTAAATTTATAATAAACTCCTTAAAATTTTCTACATCCTTTAAATTAAATAGACCTATATAATTTCCGTTTAAATATACTTGAATTTGCTGAAAAGGGAGTTCTAAAAAACCCGGTGAAATATTTTTATAAATTGTCATTGAAAAATTAATGTTTTTTGCCATTCTACATATTAAATATACATTATCCTTTATTTCCCCTTTTATATAAAAATTAAATCTTTCACCTCTTGAAAAAATGCCGCCTTCAACAAATTCCTTATCACCTATCTTACCAACAATTGGAAAAAATCTTATCTTTATTAATGGCTCATGCATATAAGAATATTTATGAGTTTTTTCTGAAATCGGATCTCCAATATCTAAATAATCTATTATTTCATAAGAACCTTCAATATAATTTTTTTGAGCATCAAAAATCTTATTCACATTAACTCTTCCTATTTTGACATAATTTCCTGTAACTTGCCTCTGATAATAAACGATTGTATCTGCTAAAAATGTAAATGAATTAAACCATGGAATTTCTTCATCATCCAAACTAAAATAAACATAATATTTTCCGTCCTCCTTAAAATGATACTTTAAAAGTTCAAAATAATTAGAGGGATGAAATTCCTTTGAAAATCTATACATTCTCCAGTTTAAACTGACTGAAAATGGAACAATCTTTTTTTGTGAGAAAAATTTTAAACGAGCTCCTGTTATTGAAAGAATATCCCCATCTTTTATGTTCTCCTTTATCCATTTTGAAGCAACATAATGGGGATAATTTTTGTAAACTGTAATAAAAATGTTTTTATTTTCAAAATCTATACTTTGAAATAAAAGAATTAAAAAATAAAATCCATAAACAATTTGCTTTATATAAGGAAATTTTATTTTTTTAACCAAAAAATCAATTCCAAAAATAGAAATTAAAAATATAAAAGGGAAAAGCCAAACAGTATGACGGAGAAGTTGAACACCTCTAAAAACTGTTAAACTTGAAATAAACCAGAAAACTAAAAAATTTATAAGGGAAATTTTGATAAATTCTTTTGATTTTTCATTTGAAAATGTTTTTTTGTTAAAAAATCCTATAAGGAAAAAGATGAAAAGACCAAAAGGCAATTGACTTGAATAAAATTCTATATTTCCACTTTCCCATAAAGAAGGATAAAATCCTAAAAAGATACCAATAAAATAATCTCTAAAATATTCTGTTAAAAGAGAAAATATCGCAGGAAAAGAGTAGAAAAAGAAAATTGATTGAGTATGTATGCCTGTTGGTAAAAGGGTTTTTGAAATGAAAAAATATATAATAGAAGGGATTGCCCATATAAAAATAAGGGGAATTGTATAAAATAAAAATTTTCTTTCTTTTTTTATAAAAAAATAAATTAAAAATATTAAAATTATGAAGATAGTTTCCGGACGGGAAATTGCCAAAAAAATTCCTGAAATAAAAAATGGGACTTCTTTTTTTAAAAGAAAAAATATCATATTCAAATAGAAAAAAAGAGTTAAAAAACTATGTCCCATTCCTAAATAAAAAATGTATCTAAAAGGAACAAAAAGAGAAAGCATAAATACTGCAACAAAACTTAAAAAATTATCACTTGTGCAAATTTTAAATATATGGAAGATTAAAAAAATAGTAATGAGTAAAAAAATAACATTAATCCAAAAAATAACCGAAGAAAATTCTTCAATATTTCTTATACCAAATTTATATATAAAAGAATAAAAAAATTGAGCAAAAAAGGAAGGTTCCATTGGAATTGCTGGTTCATCCTCATTAAATTTAAAGGGAAAACCTTTTGCCATTTGAAGAGAATAAGAAAGTGTAATATAAGAATCATCAACAGGAAAAAGAAATATTCCATTTGTATCTTTAATAATTTTTATATATCTAAAAAACGTGAAAGAAAGTAAAATAAGAAAAAGTAAAATAAGAAAAAAATTTTCTTTTTTCATATTAAAATTATATAGGAATTGACTTTTCTTTTTCTATACTTTATAATTAAAATATGAAAATATGTCCAAGATGTGAAAAAAGTGTTAAAGAAACTGAAAGATTTTGTAAATTTTGTGGATTTTATTTTCCTTTAATTGAAATAGAGTTTAAAAAACTTATTGTGATTCATGCAGATATAGAAGGATTTACAAGATTTTCAAGCATTTCTTTGCCTGAAACAGTTGGTGAAACATTAAAAAATATATTCAGTTCATTGATTTCTATTTTTGAAAGTTATGGAGTATTTATAAATCAATTTTATGGAGATGAAATAGTAGGTCTTATGGGGCTTTCTGGAATCAAAGAAAATTTACCTGAAAGGGCTTTAGAAATACAATCAAAGGTGCATTCTTTTTTTAAAAATTATAAATTAAAAATTTCAATGGAATATGGTGATTTATTTTTAACATTTCATAAAACAGATGGCTCCTCCTATCTCCTTGTTTGTGGAGAAGCTGAAGAAAGGGCAAGAGAAGGAATGAAATTTATAAAAGGAGGAGAAACTGCAATTGGAATAAATTTATTGAATTCTTTAAATAAAAATATAAAAACTTTACCAGCCACAAATATTAGAAACGATATATTTATATTGCAGGGGATTTAAATGGCAAGTATTGTTGAAATAAGTGAAAAAATTTTAAAACAAATAGCACTTGCCCTTAATACAGCAAAACTTTATCCTCCAGGACATCCTCTTTTTGAAAAAATGGTTGATGAATCTTTGAAAATCCTAACAGAAATTCCAGCAGGTTTATCAACAATTTCCTTTTATTTTTTTGAAAATACAGTAATAGTTGAAAAGGAAAAAATAGATATATCAAAATTTCCAGCAATACAATCTTTAATAAAATATCTTAACAGGATTAATGTGAAAAGTATTTCAATAGATTATAATGCTGATAGAAAGGATTGGGAATCCTTTTATAGAATATTTTCAATACCTATAAAGGAAATCAAAGAAACAGAGGATGTAGGAGTTTTGCTTTATAGATTAGGAGCAGAAAGAATAAGAATTAACGATGTTGAATTTGGAGTAATTTCAGCAAGACAAAAGGTAGAAGTAAAATTTGATATTGAGGATATAGTTGAAAGAATTAAAAAAGGCGAAAAAATTTCACCTTCCGAGTCCATTGAATTTTTTAAAACTTTAACTGGGACATTAGTTGAAAATTTAAATTATTTACCAAAAGAAGAAATAATTTTAAAGATAAAAGAATTTAAAGATAATTTAGAAAAAAATTATGGGATTTTTGAAATGGAAAAATTATCTTTGATTTTATCTCAAATTTTTGAAGAATTATCACCGGATTTAAGAAAAGAAGTGCTTGAAGGCATGCTTGAGACCGAAGAATTGAAAAATATGGGTAAGGAAATCATAAAAAATCTTCCTGAAGACCAGCTTTTAAAATTTATTATCTCCTATAAAGGTAATAAAGAAGAAATAATTGAACATTTACCAATTGAAAAAAGGGGGAAACGAGAAGGTTTATCTGTTGGGAAAGGAGAAGGAATTTTATCAGAAGAAATAGCACAAAGGATTACAAAACTTTACGAAATGCTTAAAAGGGGAAGCGACGAAAAGAAATTAAAGGAAGAAATATCAGAATTTTTGATAGAATTACTCGGTATAAAGGATTATAAAATTAATCCTGAGAAAGTTCCTGATTTTGTTAATTCTCTTAAATTAATAGCATCCTTTCTAATAGAAAAATACGGAATAGATGCGTTTGAAGAATTTTCGATACTTTCCTCCCATATACTTTCTCTTTTAACTCCCGAGATTAAAGAAAATGTTTATTCTTATCTTTCAAAGACAAAGGAAATGGCTGAAATGATAAGAAATATTTTGCCAAGTTTACCAGATGAAGAACTTGTAAATCTTTTTTCTTCAAGAGTTAAAAATTTTCCTGAAGAATTTGATGAAATTTTAAATTCATTACCACCCGAAAAAATAGAAGCCCTTAAAAAAAGAGAATTAATTGAAGGAGAAAAGATTTTTACCCCTTCACCAAAATTGCTTGAGATAGAAAAACTTGCAAAGGAAAGACAGCTTATAATAACAGGTGAAAAGAAATTTGAAGCGATGAAAAAAGAACTCAAGGAAGGAATAAGGACAGATGAATTTGAAGGTATAATAGAACCATTTTTAAAGGATATAAAATCAGAGGATATTGAAAAGAGAAAATATTCTGTAAATGGTATAGGAAGTCTTTTGCTTTCTTTCTTAAAAACAGGAAAAATAAGGCTTGCAAAGAGATTAATTGAATTTTTTAAAGAAAATATTAAAGAAGAGGAAGAGCCGGAGGTATTTTTTACATACCTTGAATATTTTCAAAGAGGATATGTTATAGCAAAAGAAAATAATATTAGTGATATAGTAGAACTATTTGAAGTTGAATTTAAAGAATTGCTCGATATAAAAGAGAAAAGAAAATTTGTTATAAGAGCACTTGGAAAAACAAAAAGTGATTTTGCTTTAAGAATGTTATTAACAACTTTATGGGAGGAGGAAAGTTTAGAAGAAATAAAAGATGCATTAACTTTATTAGGAGAAAAGGCAATAAAAGAACTTCTAAAACTTTTTCCAGAAATAGAGAATTTAATGATAAGAAAAAGAATAATTGACCTTGTTGTATCACTTCCTCAAATGGATTTAAAAGAATTGAAAGAATTACTTTTTGATAAAAGATGGAGTGTTCAAAGAGATATTTTATACATTATTGGTGAGAAAAAATTAGAAGAACTTATTCCCTATATTGAAGAAATTGTTCTAACAGGTCAAGATATAGTGAGGAAGGAAGCAGTAAGGGCACTTTCTAAAATGAAAAATGATGAAGCAAAGAAAATTCTTTTAAAAAGTTTAGAGGATAAAAATGAAGAGATAAGGAAAGAGGCAATAAAGGCACTTTCTGGATTTACTGATGAAGAAACAGCTTTAAAAATAAAGGAATATTTAAGAAAAAATATTGAAAAAATTGAAGAATCAGAAATTTTATTAGAAATAATAAAAGGTTTGAAAAAAATTAAAGATAAAGAAATAGTTCCCCTTTTATTTAAAATATTAGAAGAAAAAAATATTTTTAGAAAACCTAAATATCCACCCGAACTTAGAAAAGAATCTTTAAAGTATCTTGCTGAATTTAAAGAAGATAAAAAAATTATTGAAAAATTAAAAGATTTTAAAAATGACCCTGAACCTGAAATAAGAACATTTGTAAAAATATTTTTATCAAAATATGGAGGATAGTAAAGTTTGTTTTAAATGTTTCGCTTATATTCCAAAAGATTCAATATATTGTCCTTCATGTGGTATAAATCTAAATAAAGAAGAATTAGAAATTAAAGAAATAAAAGCAAAAGGGGAAAGGAAATATGTAACCATTATGTTTATTCTTATAGAAAGACCTTTAATAGAAAAATTGGATGAAAAGGTTTTTAAAGAAAGAATTGAAACTCTTTCAGAAATAAATAGATTAGCAAAAGAATTTGGAGGATGGATTGATAAATGGATTGGATTGAATGGAGCAATGATAATATTTGGTATTCCAAGGACAAAAAGGATGGATGCAGAAATTGCTTGTGAACTTGCTTTGAAAATAGAAGATTATTTAAAAAGTAAAAATTTAAAATATAAGATAGGAATAAATTCTGGATGGGTTTATTTTGGAGAAATCGGTTCAGATATTTACACATATAAAACTGTAATAGGTGATACCGTGAATATGGCATATAGACTTGCAGAAATCGCAGATTCAGAAATAATAATTTCTGAAGAAACAAACTCCCTTGTTGAAGAAAGATTTTTTACAACAAAGAAGAAAAAAGTATTTTTAAAGGGGAAAGGGGAAATAATTTCTTTATATGAATTGAAAGAATTAAGGGAAAAACCAAAAGAGATGCGTTTTAGAATACCATTTATCGGAAGAGAAGAAGAATTAGAAATTCTTAATTCTTATAAAGAACTACTAAAACAGAAAAAGGGCAATGTTCTTTTTATAAAAGGTCCTCCTGGTATTGGAAAAACAACTTTAAAAAATTACTGGCTTAAAATGTTTAAGGAAAAAAATGATTTTTATATATTTGAAGTTGAACCAATTTTTGAAATTCATGGAAACCCTATACAAACAATTCAAAGATCCTTAGAGACATTTTTTGAAAGGGAATATTTTTTTGATCATGAAATAAGAGAAGAGATTGAACCCTATTCTTATATTGAGTTACTTAAATTTAAATTGAGAACTTTTTTAGAATCTCTCCTTGAAATAAAACCTGTTATTTTTATAGTAGATTCAATTGAAAAAATTGATGAATTTACAAAAACTCTTATAGAATATTTACTTATTACTTTAAACAATAAAATATTTTTTCTCCTTTTGGGAAGAGAGAATTTACTACCTTATGAATTTACCTTTATAAAAGAAAGGAATCTTTTACCTTTCAATTTTGAAGAGATAAAAACAATATTAAAATCTTTTTTTAAGGAAGAAATAAATGATGATTTTGTTAAAAAAATCTTAGAAATAACAGAAGGTATACCCCTTTATGTAACAGAATTTCTTAAAGTTATTTCAAGAAAAGGAACAAAAACAATTGAAATACCAGGAACTTTAATAGGAAGCATTCTTGAATTTTATGATATTTTAAATAAAGAAGAAAAGGAAGTTCTTAAGAAAATGAGTGTGTTGATAGAATGGGATGAAAATGGAGATTTAAAAGATTTCTTTAATGAAAATGAGAAAAAAATAATTAATGATTTAGTAGAAGAAGAAATATTTGAAAAGGTCGGCAGTCGTTATAAATTCATAAATCCTCTTATAAGAAATGTAATTTATGATGCAATATTAAAAAAAGAAAAAATTGAAATGCATTCAAAAATAATTGAAAAAATTATTAATAAAATTGATCTAAAAAAATTTTCTTCCTATCTTTTTTATCATGCCTACAATGCTGAACTATGGGAAAAAGCATTTGAATTTGCACTTCTTTCTGGAAAGGAAAGAATTTTACAGGGTTCTTTCAAAGAGGCAATAGATTATTTTAATAAATCAGAGGAATGTTTTCAAAAATTAAAAGAAAAGGATTTTATAAGATTAAGTGAAGTATTTGAATGTAGAGCAGAAGCAAAAAGAAGTTTAGGTCTTTTAGAAGAAGCAATAAAAGATATTCACAAAAGCATTGTAATATTAGAAGGAACTAAGGATAATAAAATATTTCTATTAAAACAAAAACTTTCAGAACTTTATCTTGAAAAAAATGAGTTAGAACCCTGTAAAAAATTAACATTAGAAATTTTAAACGAGAAAGGGAAAATTTCAGATGATATTATTGCTTCATCTCATCTTGTTATGGGTAATCTTTATTTTATTCTTGGACAATATACTCTTTCACTTTTGGAATACAATAAAGCATATGGCATAATGAGAAATCTTGAAAATAAAAAGCTTTATAAAATAGCCCTCATGCTTTCAGAATTGCATAAAGAAATTGGAAACTTTGAATTTTCAATGGAATATTTGAAAATATCAGATGAAATTCTTAAAACAAAAAAGGATATATTGTGGGAATTCAGGTTAATGAAAAATAAATTTGACCTATATTTAAAAATAGGAAATTTTAAGGAAATGTTTAAAGAAATAGATGAAATTATTGCAAAAGCAAAATTTTTGGAGAATAACTATTATTATTTTGTATTTCTAACTTTAAAAGCACTTCTTTTATCCTATTTAAAAGATAAAGAGTTAGCAAAAAAAATCATTTCTGAAGCCCTAACTATTTCCTCAAATTTTAAAAACGATTATAAATCTTTGTTTAATTTAGCAAAAGCAATGTATTTAATAGAGGAAAAAAGTTATTTTTTAAACTTTTTAAGAGAATTATATAAATTTAAAGAAAAATTCCATCCATCTCTCCTTATTGATTTGGAACTTCTTTTTGCTAAAATTTCTGATAAGCATGCGGAAAAACACATAGAAAAAGCCTTTGAAATTTCAAAAAAAATAACATCACCTTATATTCATCTACTTGTATTTTGTGCTTTTGTAGATGTATACAACAAAAAAGGTGATAAAGAAAAGGTATATCAATATTTAAGGAGGGCGAACTTTCTTCTTAAAGAACTTTCAGAAAAATTTAAAAATCAAAATCTTAAAAAACTTTTCCTTTCGCATCCTGATTTTGAGACGATTAATACCCTATCCTCTTTGCATTTTTAATTGACTTTTTTATTGCATTTTTATAAAATTTTAAATTAAAATTAAAATTTGATGATTGAATTGCTTATATGTAAAATTAAAAATTTAAAAATTGGAATAGAAATGGATAAAATAATTGAAATTGTGGAAGGTAAGGAAATAACAAAAATTCCTATAAATTCAAAAATTTTAAAGGGTATGTTCAATTTAAGGGGAAATATATTACCTTTTTTTGATATTGAACAAATTTTATTTAATGAAAAAGAGGAAAGGAAATTCAATTATTTTATAATAGGAGAATCAAAAAAGGGAAGAAAAATAGGAATAGGTATTGATGAAATAGTGGAAAGTATAAAAATAGAAACAATGCCTTCAAAAATTGCACCTGATAAAATTTCAGAGGAAATTAAAAAAAATTTTTTAAAAGGAGTTCTTGAAAAAGAAAATGAATTTATTTATGTTTTGGATTTAGAAAATTTAATGGAAAGGGAGGAGATATGAATCCAAGGATTTTGATTGTGGATGATGCAAAGTTTATGAGAAAACTTTTAGGGGATATATTAAAAAAAGGAGGTTATGAGATATGTGGAGAAGCATCAACAGGGGCAGAAGCAATAAAACTTTATAAGGAATTAAAACCTGACCTTGTTACAATGGATATAATAATGCCTGATATGAGCGGAATAGATGCAGTAAGGGAAATTTTAAAAATTGACCCAGAAGCAAAAATCCTTATGGTATCAGCAATGGGACAGCAGGCACTTGTTCTTGAATCAATACAAGCAGGAGCAAAAGATTATATTGTGAAACCCTTTCAACCAATGAGGGTTCTTGAAGCAGTTGAAAGAATAATTAAAAAATGATAAAAGAATTAAAAGAATATAAAGAAATATTTGAATCAGAAGCAAAAGAGATTTTAGAAAAATGCGAGAAAATTGTTTTAAAAATTGAAAAGGAAGGTTTTAAAAAAGAATTTTTAGATGAACTTTTCCGTCATTTTCATACCCTTAAAGGTTCATCTGCATCAATAGGGGAATTTGAAATAGAAAAAATTTCCCATGAACTTGAAGACAAACTTGATGAAATAAGAAAAGGTAAAAAAGAATATTTAGATGTTGAAGAATTATTCAAAAAAATTGATGAAATAAAAAAATTAATTGAAAAAAAAGAAGAGGGTGAAATATATGAAATTGAAATATATCTTTCAAGTGAAACTCCTTTAAAAAATGTAAGAGCATTTGTTATAATAAAAGAAATAAGCAAAAAAGCAAAAATAATTGAAACATATCCTGATATTGAAAGTATAAAACAAGATAAATTTGATTTTTCCTTTAAATTAAAAATAAAAGGTAATAAAGAAGAAGTTGAAGAAATTCTAAATCTATTTTCTGATATAGAGTATTATAAAATTTTGCCTTTAAAAAAAGAAGAAAAAGAAATAATAGAAAAAAAAGAGGAAATTTTTGAAATAAAGGTTAAATCAGAAAATATTGATAGAATAATAAATTATATGGGAGAATTGGTTATAGAAAAGGATAAACTTAAAAATATAATATATGAAAAGAAAGACAAAGAAATAATAGAAAGTTTTGATCATTTTGAAAGAATATTAAATTCATTAAGCGATTTAACTATTAACTTGAGGCTTGTTCCTGCAAAAATAATATTTGGAACAATACCAAGATATGTAAGGGATGAAGCAAAAAAACTTAATAAAGAAGTTGAAATTGAAATAATAGGGGAAGAAATTGAAATAGATAGAATTATTTTGGAAAAATTAAAGGAACCAATATTACATATTATAAGAAACTCAATAGACCATGGAATAGAAGAGCCTGAAGAAAGAATTCGTATTGGTAAAAAAAGAAGTGGTAAAATAATTTTGGAAATAAAAAAGGATAAAGGAATAGTTTTTATAAAAATAAAGGATGATGGAAGAGGAATTGAAAAAGAAAAAATAATTAAAAGAGCAATTGAACTCAATATAATAAGAGAAGAAGAAATTGATAAAATTGATGAGGAAAAAATTCTTCAAATTTTAACAAATCCTCTTTTTACTACAAAAAAAGATGTGACAAGGGTTTCAGGAAGGGGTGTAGGACTTTATGCAGTAAAAGAAACGGTTACTAAAATTGGAGGTGAAATAAAGATTAATTTTGAAAAGGGAAAAGGAACAGAAATTATTCTAAGGATACCTGTTTCACTTGCAATTATAAAATCTGTGATTGTAGAGAGCGGAAATGAAAAATATGTTATACCCTTAAATTATATTTCAAGCATAAGAAGTATAAAACATATAAAAATTTTTTCAATACAAAATAAAAAATTTACTATAATAAATAAAAAATTATATCCCATTTATAATTTCAATAAACTTATCGGGATAAAAAATGATGAAAAGGATTTAAGGGAAGGTATTTTAATAGAAGGAGAAAATATGAATTTTGTTTTACTTGTAAATAAAATAGTATCTGAGCAGGATGTTTTTGTAAAAAATATTGATGAAATTTTTATGAAGATTCCTTATGTAACAGGAGGAACAATTCTTGGAGATGGAAAACCATATTTAATAATAGACCCTATTTCACTTGTGAAAAAAGGAGCGGAATGAAAATTAAAGATTTAAGTCCTTTTCAATTGGATGGATTAAAAGAAGTAGCAAATATTGGTTCTGGGCATGCTGCTACCTCTTTATCCCAATTGATTAAAAAAAAGATATTTATGCAACCACCTGATGTTTTTATTGGAAAAGCAGAAGATGTATTTAATAAGATAATAGAGGAAAATTATCTTGCAGTTGGAATATTGCAATATTTTTTGGGTGATTTAACAGGTTTAACACTTCTTTTAATGAAGGAAGAAGAGGCAAAAAAAATTCTTTCTTTAATAATGCAAGAGGAAATAATAGAAATAAAGGAAAATGAAGAATCTGCTTTAAAGGAAATAACAAATATAGTAACAGGTTCTTATATGACTTCACTTTCAGAATTTTTAAATCTTTTGGCACTCCCATCTGTTCCCTTTTTAAAAATTGACATGTCAAAAACAATTGTAACATCAGCCCTTTTGAGTATGGAATCCTATGAAGAATTTGCAATATGCATAAAAAGCACTTTTTTCGTAGAAGATGGACCAAAAATTACAATGAACTTTTTCTTTTTACCTGATGAAAGTGGAATAATAGTATTAACAAAGAAGCTTGAAGAAATGATAGAATGAATTTAAGAGAAGAAGAAATAAGGATATTAAAAAAATTTTCTGAGAAAATAGACCCAAAAGACCCCTCTTCCCATAATAACCTTGCAATAGTATTTTTTAATAGGGGTCTTGTAGAAGATGCAATTTCAGAACTTAAAAAGGCACTCCAAATAAATCCGGATTTTAAAATTGCTCAAAGAAATTTAATAATAATATTAAAAAGAACAGGTAAGTTAGAAGATTATGTTGAAAAACCATTAAGAGAAGTTATGCAAAATCCTGAAAATATAGAAGCAAGATTAAAATTAGCAGAAGCATATTATCAATTAGGTAAGTATCCAGAGGCATTAAATGAATATAAAAATATTATAGCAAGAGATCCAAATAATATAAAGGCTTTAAAAGGACTTGGAAATATTAAGAAAAAAATGGGGTTGCTTCAGGAAGCACTTGCTACTTTTAAAAAGGCATACAAAATAAATCCTGAAGATGAAGAAGTATTAAGAAGTATGGGCGAAATATATTATAATATGGGATTGTATGAAATGGCAATAAAATATTTAAGAAATGCAATAAAACTAAACCCTGAATCAGCCGAAGCACATCTTTTCCTTTCCTTTGCCTTGGGAGAAACAGGATTGATTGAAGAAGCACTTGATGAAGCGATAAAGGCGAAAGAATTAAATCCTTATATAACAGAAATAAGGGGATTGGTTGAAATTGAAGATGAAAAAATATCTGCTGAAGAAGAACTTAAAGAAGCATTGGGAATAAAAGTTAAGGAAAAAGTAGATACTTTTAAATCAAGATTAGAACTTGCCCAAGTATATAAAAATAAATTTTTGTTAAAAGATGCATTAAGGGAATTAAATAGAGCACTTGAAGAAAATCCTGATTCAAGAGATGCTTTAAAATTAAAAGCAGAAATTGAAATTCTTCAAGAAGAATACGATGAAGCCCTATTAACTCTTCAAAGGATAAATCCAAAAGATTTCCACACATGGAATATGACAGCATGCATCTTTTTAATAAAGGGATTTAAAGAAAGAGCAAAAAAAATATTAGAAGGCATAAAAAATTATCCATACGCTCTTAATAATTATGCCCTTTTATTTGTTCCAGAAAATTTAGAAGAAGCAGAAAAAATTTTGAGAAAAGCACATGAAGCGGAAGAAGGATTTTTAATACCCCTTTACAATCTTTATTTTTTAAAAATTTTACAGGGGAAAAAAGAAGAAGGAGAAAAATACCTTGAAGAAATTAGTGAATTTTATTTACAGGATCCTGTAATAGTTTACAATTATGCTAAAATTCTTATAGAAAAAAATAATATTTCACAGGCAGAAAAAATTATAAAGAATTCTCTTGAATTCTTCCCTGATAGTTTTTTACTTTTATCACTTCTTAAAAAAATATATTCTGAAAAAGAAGAGAAAATTGAATTTGAAAAACCGAAAAAAATTGAAAAGGGTGAAGTATTTCTTCTTGCAATCAGTGGTCTACCAAAAGGAATTCCTTACTTTCCAGAGGAACTTGAAATAAGGAAAAAGGATTTGACATTTAAAATTGAAAATGCAAGGAAATTAATTGAAGAAGGAAATTATGAAGAAGCACAAAAGATATTGGAAGAAGCAAAAAAAATGTATCCAGATGATTTTGAAATAAACTATACTCTTGGTAACATGTATTATAAAATGGGATTTTATGAAGCAGCAGAAAATATATTTATAAATTTGAGAAAAAATACAGATGATCCGAGAATAATATTCAAGCTCGCTGAAATATACACAAAAACAGGAAGGCTCTATGATGCTGAAAAAGAATTAGAAGAAATAAAAGAAAATCCTGTTATTTATAATGAAGTAATGCTTCTTTTATCAGAAATAAAGGAAAAAAAGGGAGAATATGGAGAGGCTTTAAAAATAATGGGAAAAATTTTAGTAACAAAAAAAGATGATACAAAAGTTTTAACAAGATTTGGAAAACTGCTTTTAAAGATAAAAAGATATGAGGATGCTAAAAAAACATTTTTAAAAATATTAGAAAAAGAACCAGATAATAAAAAGGTAAAGTATTATCTTGCTCAGGTTTATTTAAATAAAAAAGAGATAGATAAAGCAAAAGAAATTTGTGATGCCCTTCTTATAGAAGAAAAAAATGATCCATATCCACGACTTTTAAAAGCAGAAATATTAATAAAGGAAGGAAAATATAAGGAAGCATTACCATATCTTGAAGAGTGTATAAAAATAAATTTCTGGATGCCTCTTGCCCATTATTATTTAGGAATTGTTTATGCCCTTGAAGGAAAATATCAGGAGGCAATTTCATCATGGGAAAAGGTTGCAAAGATGGAACCAGACACAAAGATGGGTGAAAAGGCAAGAGAATATATTAAAACAACTTTAAATTTTTTAAATATATTCAAAAGGGAGGTGGAATAATGCCTGTTCAGGGAAATTTAAAAGAACTTTCAATTGTTGATTTTCTTCAAATCCTTTATATGAACAGGAAATCCGGAATAATGGAAATAAAAGGAAATGGTAACAATTTTAGAGTATTTATAAAAAATGGAAATATAAAATTCATAGAGGAAACCGGTAAAAATATACTTTTTGAAGAAATAAAGAAAACGGGAATATTAAAAGAAGAAATGATAAAAGTTTTTGAAAAAGTTCAAGGTGAGGATAAAATTCTGGAAAAAATTTTAAAAGAACCTTTAAATAAGGAAATAATAAAAAAAATAATAATAAATCTTATAAATGAAAGAATGTTTTATTTAATGCAGATGAAAGAGGGAAGTTTTATTTTTAATGAAATAGGGGAAGAAAAAATACCTGAAACAGAATTGGAAATTTCTACACAGGATATAATACTTGAAAGTTCAAGAAAAATAGATGAATGGATGAGTATTACAAGTAAAATACCTGATTTTTCTTATGTTTTATTATTATCAGATGAATGGACAAAAAAGGAAAATTTCAAACTCGAACTTGATGCAGCTGAATGGAAAATCCTTTCTCTTGTTGACGGAAAAAGAAATATCTCTGAGATAATATCAATTTCAAAGGAAAATCCTTTAAGAATTGCAAGAAAAATTTGTGACCTTATTGAAAAGGGAATTTTAAAAGTAAAAGAAGTTAAAGCATTTGAAGAAGAAATTAAGAAGAAAAGGGCAGAAGAATTTTTTATAAAGGCAAGAGAATTTGCTAAAAATGGAAACTATCTTGAAGCAGAAACATTCCTTTTAAGAGCAATATCTCTTGCACCAGATTTTTTAATGGCTCATCTTGCCCTTGGAGATATCTATTATGTTCAAAAACAATATAGACTTGCGACACAAGCATATTATGAAGTAATAAGAAGAGACCCTGAAAATCCTCTTGGATATTATAATCTTGGATTTGTTAGAATAAAACTTGGGGATATTCTTGGAGCACTTGAAATAATAGAAAAGGGATTAAAAAATGCAACAGGAAAAATGAAAGAAGAAATGGAAAATCTTGTTAAAATTTTAAGAAAATTAATAATTGCTACTGATTCTAAAAGGAGTATATTTTAATGGAAGAAACTTTAAAGTATGACCCAAAATCTTCTTTAATACTTGATTTAGTAGAAGAATATATAAATCATTATCTTTATGAGGAAGCAGAAACCCTTTTAAAAGATTATTTAAAAGATTCTCCTATAACCCCAAGAGCAATAAAATTGTGGATGAAAATAGCAGAAGCACAAAAAGATTTTGAAAAATATAGAAAATTAAAGGAAAAAATTGAAAAAATTGAAAAAATTTATTTTGAAGAAAAAATAAAGATTAAGGAAAAAGAATTTTTAAAGGAAAGAAAAGAAATAGAGGAAATAAAAGAGATTGATGATTTCCCATTTATTGAAATAAAAGAAAGCATTGAAATATTTTTAAAAGGATTTGGGCTTGGCAATGTAAAAAAAATTATAGCAGAAGATAAAAATATAATTCTTTATATTAAAAAGAATGAAAGATGGAGGGGAATAAAGTTTAAAGAGAATACAAAATTTCCTAATGTTACATGGGTTATGAAAAGTATTGAAAAAATAGAATGAAAAGGATTGATTATTTGGAAAGCATTGTTAAAATTCCCGGGATAAGAGGGGTTTATGTTTTTGATGAAAATGGAAAAGAAGTTTTTAGAGAATCAACTTTTTCTCGTGATAAGGAATATTACAAACCATTCGTTGAATCTTTTCTAAAAAATAAAGAAAAATTTCCAAAAATTCTTTATTTCTTTACTGAAAAACATCTTTTAATAATTGCTCATAATGAAGAAATTTTTAAAGGATTTTTAATCTCAATTTCCTTTAAAGATGTAAATCTTGGTCTTTTAAGAATAAAAATAAAGAAATTTTTAAATATTGATTGAAAAAATTAAATTATTTTCCTTTTCAAAAAAATCAAAATCCAAAAAATTTTTTGCTACAAAAATTGCAGTTTTAAAATGTTCTGTCTGTTTTGACAATTTTATTTTACCACCTGCAAGTGAAAGCCATAGAACAAGATTATCTGATAAATGATAATCTACTGAATTATTTAAGGAAATATTAATAAATTCATTAACACAATCTTCAGCGATTTTTTCTGCTGGAACCCCTTTTTTACATAAAATATCATTTCCAACAATCCCATTATTTTCCATTTCCCCCCATATTGTAAAACTACAACCCGGTGATAATGAATCCTGATAAAGATATTTAAAATGAAAATTCCTAAAACCTTTACTTATCAAAATTTTTTCTGCTACCTCTTTCATCCTTTCACAAACTTTTTTCTCTTTAAGAATATTTGAGGAAGAAATTATTCCATTTATTACGAGCAATTTTCCTCCTTCAAAATTTAAATTTAGATTTTCTTTTAAATATTTTCTAAAATCGTTAAAATTATTGAAATCGTATAAAGATTTTTTCCCTTTTAAAAATATTTTTACCTCGCCTCCCCCTTTTGGATAATATCCCCTTTTTAAAATTTTCATTTCAAATTTTTCTATAATTTTCAAAATTTTCCTTACTATAACATTTTCAAAATAATCAATTGTTGGTGCTCCAGGAACATCAGTTCCACCTTTTATATGAAGATAAACAGGATTTTTTGAAAATATTCCAACTGGGAAGATTGTTTGAAGGAAAAGAGAAATGCTTCCTGCTGTCCCAAAATCCAGAAAAATATTTCCACCTCTTATTTCACCTGGTTTAAATTCCACTTCGCAAGAACCAATTTCATCACCTTTTACCTCTGAATCACTAATCATTTTTAAAGCTTTCAAAATGTTTAAATGTTGTGCTTTAAGACCTGGATTTGGTCTTCCTTTTCTTATATTATAAATTCTAAATGGTTTATTCAAAAAAATTGAATAAACGAGGGCATACCTTAAAATTTGCCCTCCTCCTTCACCATAAGAACCATCTATTTCTATCATATTCAAATGGTATCCCCCTTTTAAATCCTAACTTTTTTGCATATTTAACAACTTCTTCATATTCCTCTTTTGTTATTCTTCTTGAAAGCTCTTCAAAAAAATATGCCTTATAACATGGTCTATATTGTTCCATTATATTTATATAGGAATTTATTGAAATTTCTTTTGCTATAAAATCAAGAATTTCAAAAGAACCTGCAATTCTATTAGGTAAAACAAGATGCCTTATTAAAAGCCCTCTTTTTGCTATTCCATTTTCTATTACAAGGTCACCAACCTGTCTATGCATTTCCTTAACTGCTTTTTTTGATACTTCAAAATAATTTTTTACATCTGAATATTTTTTACCTTTTTCTGAATCAGAATATTTCATATCAGGCATATAAATATCAACTATTCCATCAAGCAATTTTAAAGTAATTAAAGAATCGTATCCACCAGTATTATAAACAATTGGCAATCTAAATCCCTTAGGAATTGCAATAAAGAGTGCTTCAAGTATTTGAGGAACAACATGAGTTGGACTTACAAGATTTAAATTATGACAACCCATTCTTTCCACTTCTAAAAATATTTCAGCAAGTGTAAAAGGATCAATCTCTTTCCCTTCAAGTAATTGACTTATCTCATAATTCTGGCAAAAAACACAATGTAAATTGCATCCTGAAAAAAATACAGTTCCACTTCCCCTTCTTCCAACAAGCGGAGGTTCTTCTCCAAAATGGGGTCCAAAAGAAGACACAATTGCAAATCTTCCAACCTTACACTCCCCCTTTTCATTCTCATATCTATTTACTTTACATCCCCTTGGACATAAAATACATTTTTTAAGATAATCAAGTGATTTTAAAACCCTTTTTTCAAATTCACCCTTTTTATAAATTTCAAGGTAAGAAGGAAAACTCATTCCATTTTATATTTTTCAAAAAATTTTTTCTCAAATTCTAAAAGCCTTTTCTCCTTTATTGCTTCCCTTATATTTTTCATCAATTTTGAATAAAAATATAAGGAATGATAAGTTGAAAGATAGAGAGCAAGATATTCACCAGAAGAAAAAAGATGCCTTATATAACCCCTTGTAAAATTTTTACAAACATAACAATCGCATTCAGGGTCAAGTGGAAGTTTATCTTCTGCATAAATTGCATTTTTTATTCTTAATTTACCATAAGAAGTGAAAACAAGACCTGTTCTTGCATTTCTTGTTGGTAAAACACAGTCAAATATATCAACACCATTTTTAACTGCAAAAAAAATATCTTCAGGATATCCAACACCCATAAGATATCTTGGTTTTTCTTCAGGATAAAAGCATATAATTTCAGAAATAATTCTTTTTCTATCCTCTTCAGGTTCTCCTACTGCAAGTCCTCCTATTCCATATCCATCAAAATCATATTCTTTAAGAATTTCAATGCCCTTTTTCCTTAAGGGAGTATAAATACTACCCTGTCCTATTCCAAAAATTAAAGGTCTTTTATTTTTACCCTTAAAAATTTTATCAAAAAATTCTTTTGACCTTTTTGCCCATTTAATTGTTAATTCTAAGGATTCTTTTGCATATTCATAAGAAACAGGATAAGGGGGGCATTCATCAAGGGTCATAAAAATATCACTTCCTATATCAATTTGAATTTCTATAACCTTTTCAGGTGTAAAAAAAATTTTCCTACCATCAATATGGGATTTAAATTCGACTCCATCTTCATCTATTTTCTTTAAACTTGAAAGGGAATAAACCTGATACCCACCTGAATCTGTAAAAATAACACCATCAAAATTCATAAATTTATGAATACCACCAAATTTTTTTATTATCTTTTCGCCTGGTCTTTGATGAAGATGATAAACATTTGTTATAATTCCCTGTATCCCTATCTCTTTTAAGGAATGAGGAGGCATCGTTTTAACAGTTCCAAAAGAGGCAACAGGAAGAAAAGCAGGTGTTTCAATATATCCTGATTTTGTATATAAAATACCGTATCTTGCATTTCCATCTTTTTCAAGCACCTTGAACATACATTTGAAGTATTTTTTATTTATAATTTATAATTTTAAAGTATGGAAGAAGAAAATTACAAGATTTTGAAAGAACTGTTAAAAGATGAAGGAATTTTTGATTTTAAAGTATGTAAAATAGATGATTTAAAAGAGTATTTTAATTTACCTTATGAAAAAATAAAGGATTTAAATTATGGAATATCAATTGCAGTTTGTGTTCTTGAAGAAATTTTAAATACATTAGAAGATGGTCCAAATAGACTTTATTTAAATCATTATAAAAATTTAAATTATTATCTTGATAGAATTTCATTAAAATTATCCTTTCAAATAAAAAAAATGGGATATAAAGCATTACCAATACCTGCATCTTGTATAATTGATTGGGAAAAACAAACATCTTTTCTTTCTCATAAAATGATTGCAAAAAAGGCAGGAATGGGATGGATAGGAAGAAATAATTTAATAGTTCATCCTAAAAGGGGAGCAAAAATAAGACTTGCTTCAATTTTAACAGATATGCCTTTAAAAACAGATGAAGAAATTATAAGAGAATGTAAATATTGTAGAAAATGTATAGAAATATGTCCTGCAAATGCAATTGGAGAAAGCTATAAGGATTTTGATATGAAAAAATGCCTTGAAAAATTAAAGGAATTTGCAAAAAAATATGGATTTGGAAAACAATACATATGTGGATTATGTGTTAAAGTATGCAACGGAGAAAAATAAAACCTAATCCTGTCAAACTATTTACAGCAGTATTTACTGCTAATATAAATTTATTTGAGGAAGTTAAAAAAATTCTTGAAGAAAAATTTGGTGAAATTGATTTTGAAAGTGAAATTTTTGATTTTGACAATACAAATTATTATGAAGAAGAAATGGGGAAAAATTTAAAGAAGAAATTTTATTTTTTCAAAAATTTAATTTCTCCTGAAAAAATCGTAGATGTTAAAATTGAAACGATGAAGATTGAAGAAAAATTTATGGAAAATGAAAAAAGGAAAGTAAATATTGACCCCGGATATCTTGATTTATCTAAAATAATTCTTTCTTCGAAAAAGGACTATTCCCATAGGATTTATCTTGGAAAAGGGGTATATGCAGAAGTAACCCTTTTTTTTAAAAAAGGAAACTTCCACATATTCCCTTATACATACCCTGATTACAGAAGAGAAGATTATATAAAAACATTTTTAAAAGCAAGGGAAATATTAAAAAAACAATTAAAAGAGTTTCCTGTTGCTTCATTAAGAAATCTATTTGAAATATAATTCGTTGCTTCATTAATTTTTCTATTTAAAAATAACTTCATTTTTATATTTTGTTTCCTATTCGGATTTTCTTTATACATTTCATTCTGCTTTCCTTACCACTGACCAATTTTTCTGTTCTACAAAAGCACTATCATTTTTTCTATTTGAGTCAATTCCAAGTATAGGGAAATAAAATCTCTTAATTAGAATTTCTTTCTTTTCCCTTTTACTTGCTTCTTTATACTTTATCAATAAATTTTTTGCTATTTCATATCTTGTAGCCATTTTTAATCCTTTTTTCATTCTTTCCACCCCTTTTTAAGGTGAATATTTTCGCATAGATTTTGTTAATGAGGCAACGATATATTTTTAACATAGATTTTTGATGAGGCAATTCGAGAACTTGACTTTAATTTTTAAAAAACTTTATAATTTAAACAATGAAAAAATATTTTATAATTCTATTTTTAACTTTTTTTCTTTCTTGTGAAAAATGTGAAAAATTTAAACGGAATCCTAATCTTGAACTTTTAATTAAAGACAATGTAAGTAGTTTTTTTAATCCTGTTTGGAGTCCTGATGGAAAAAATATTTATTATTTAAGAGCAAAAGTTCCATATGGGGTGGAAATTGGAGCAGGTGGTGAATTATGGAAAATAAATCTTGATACGAGAAAGAAAACATTTTTATTAACAGGACCGTTTTGCTCACTTGCCATTTCACCTTCTGGTGATTTACTTGCTTTAAGTTATGAAGGAACAAAAGATGGAATAATATTTGAGGGAGGACCTTTAATTTTAGTTGATACAGCAGGAAATATTTTAGATACTCTTCCAACAAGTTTACCTTTAATCCTTGATGTTGAATTTAGTTTTGATGGTTCAAAGTTATATTATTATGCCTATGATACAATTGATACTGGAATTCCTTTTGGATTTTATAAAATAAATATTGATGGAACTAATGAAGAACTCGTGAAAAGAGCCGGTGAAATTCTTGATTTTATGAAATTAGGATTAAATTTTGATTTAGACAGAAATGATTCTTTAATTTATGGGAATTCTTATCATCCGCAGGTTTTGAATAGAGAAAATAATAAATACATAATATTCTGTACTAAACCTCTTCTTCCGGATTCACTTTCAGAGCTTAAACTCCTCAACCTCTCATCCGGTAAGTTTTATTATGTAGATGCTTCTCCTTATGAATATTCAAGTTTTCAATCAGCATATTTTTCACCTAATGGAGAAAAATTAATAATAAGTGTAGGAGAGTTTTCGACATATGCGGCCTCTACAGAAAATTTAGAACTTTGGATTTTACATAAAATTTGGAAATAATATGAAAAAATATTTTATAATTCTATTTTTAACTTTTTTTCTTTCTTGTGAAAAATGTGAAAAATTTAAACGGAATCCTAATCTTGAACTTTTAATTAAAGATAATTGGAATAGTTTTTTTAATCCTGTTTGGGGTCCTGATGGAAAAAATATTTATTATTTAAGAGCACACAGGGATAATCTTCCTGTATATGGGGATGAAATTGGAATTGGTGGTGAATTATGGAAAATAAATCTTGATACAAGAAAGAAAACATTTTTATTAATAGGACCGTTTTGCTCACTTGCCATTTCACCTTCTGGTGATTTACTTGCTTTAAGTTATGAAATTAAAAAATCTTCTTTTTATTTTGAGGGGGGACCTTTAATTTTAGTTGATACAGCAGGAAATATTTTAGATACCCTTCCAACAAGTTTACCTTTAATCCTTGATGTCGAATTCAGTTTTGATGGTTCAAAGTTATATTATTATGCCTATGACACAATTGATACTGGAATTCCTTTTGGATTTTATAAAATAAATATTGATGGAACTAATGAAGAACTCGTGAAGGAAGATAGAAAAATTCTTGAGTTTATGGAATGGGGGTTAAATTTTGATTTAGATAAAAATGATTCTTTAATTTATGGAAAAATAGATACTCTTGCTTATAAGGGATTTTTTTATCACCCTCAGATTTTATATAGAGAAAACAATAAATATATAATATTTTGTACCGGACCCATCATTCTCGCAGATGAACCTTTAAAAATTAAACTTGTGAATGCATCTTCTCACATTCTTTATCATGTAGATGCTGCTCCTTATAAGTATTCCAGTTTTGAATCTTGTTATTGGTCTTTTGATGGAAAAAAATTAATAATAAGTGCTGGAGAATTTCAAGCAGGTGATGTATCAGAGGTGGAAAATTTAGAACTTTGGATTTTACATAAAGTTTGGGAGGAAGAAAAATGAAAAGGATGATAATTTTAGTCACAGGTCTTTTTTTAAATAAATTATTTTCAAGTGAATACCTTCCTCCCCGTTATGAATTAAATCTTTTTCCTGAAAAAGTTAGTAATGAGATTTTAAAAATAAATTTTGAAATAAAATCTTTTGCTGACTCCTCATTTACTGAAATTTTTCTCTACATACCTCAAAAAATTCAAATTTTAGAAAATAATACTCCGCAAAATATTTTATTAAACAAAGATGAAATTTATTCCTCTTATGTTTTGTTAAAAATACCGGAACTTGATAAATATGAATTTTTCATTCAAATAGAATATAAAGGTAAAGCATCAATTTATGAATATAAAAATTTTACATGCAAATATTTATACATAGAGAAATCCGATACTTCTCTTAAATTTTATTTCATTCCACCTGATGATTTTTATGATACAATTGAACCAATAGAAGATACTACAAAAATGATTATAGAAGGTAATCATCACGTCGTGATCCAAGGTAACGTTAATTATTATGATCAAGATGAACAAGCTCGAATTCCTTTTCCTCATGCACGAGTAGTCTTAGTTAATTCTGCCAATCAAGTGGTTGCAATGAGTTGGACTGATAATGGGGGTAATTATACAATTGATAAATATTTATCTTCTGGCACGTATGCATTATTTGTATGGGCTAAAAATGAAGGTGCATGGATTGGAGGCGGTCCTTTTGCGGGTGCAAAAATTTTTAGTCCCATTCATTATATTTCTATATCCGGTCCCACAAACATAATAAAAAATTTCCCAATTCCACCAGGTCTTCAATCTTGTTGGGTAAGAATTTTAAGGTCAATGTATAAGGCATGGTTATGGTCACAACAAAATTTTGGTTATGCAAGAAGTTCTGTTAAGGTTTTGTATCATCATAATGAAGGTGGAACTTCCTATTATGCCCAAATTATTGATGAAATTCATATATTCAACGATGATGTATGGAATCGCCCATCTGGACAACCATGGGGAAAATATGTATGTGCTCATGAATGGGGACATGCTTTAATGTATGAAAGGGTAGGTTTCATAAACGTTTCCTGCCCTTCTTGACATTCTCTTTATACTGTTTCAAACCTTGAATGTGCTTTTTATGAGGGATGGGCAGAATTTTTTGGAAGTGTTGTTTGGTCTGATGAACAAAAATATTATCATAAAAAAGGTGAAGAATATATCGGATGGAAAGGCATTCCCTATTGGAGGGGAGCAGATAGCACAAATATAGATGGAAGAATTGTTGAAGGGGCTGTAATGTCTTATTTGCGGGATTTATACGATAGCCCTACTACAAATGACACAACTCCTAATTTTGATGATGACGGAATATGGAATGAGGCATGGAAAATTGGCCATGTAATTGATAAGCTTGAAAGGGACATATTTTTTCATGTTGATATAACAGATTTTAAGGCAAAATGGGATGAGTTTAATTATCCTAATTGTAGCGAAATCTATAAAATTAATTTAAATGTTGGTGGTGGATCACAAGGGATAAAGCCACCTCCCCCAAATTTAACTCTTATTTATTTTTCTCCCATTGAAGATAAAGTAGGAATTGGATTTACAGAGAATGCAATAAATGAAGGAGGTTTTATTGTTGAAAGGAAAGAAGGTTCCGGAAATTTTCAAGTTATAGATACTATTAATTTTCCAAATGCAAATTATTATGGAGACCATACAATAAGGAATGGAAAGCAATACTCTTATAGATTAAAAACTGTTACTTGTGATGAATCGTATCCTTCAAATGTTTTAAGTATTTCAATTCCTGATTGGAATCTTCAAGTTGCAGGAGTAGATGAAATTTGTGTAAAGTTAAAGTGGAATGAATATTTTGGTAATGAAATAGGAATAGAAATATGGAGGAGAAAAGTTAATGGAAACTGGGAAAAAATAAAAGATTTACCACCTAATGCAGATAATTATGAAGATACAAATGTTGAATTTTTAACCACATATGAATACAAAGTAAGAGCAAAATTACCAACAGGTGAATATTCCCATTTTTCAAATATAGTTCAAGTAACAACAAATGTTTTAAATCCTCCAACAAACTTACAAGCAACTTCTTCTTATCCTTATAATTATGTTTATTTAAAATGGAAGGATAATTCAAATTGGGAAGATGGGTATCAAATTTGGAGAAAAGGTATAAATCAAAATTGGACAGTAATTGCAACAATCCAAACACCTGGTTCAGGAACAGGCTTGATAGAGTATACAGATTATAATGTTTCAAAATTCAACGATTATCTTTATAAAGTAAGGGCAATAAAGGGAAATATTACAAGTGAATTTTCTGATTCTGTTTGGGTAACAACTTCACCTTGTATTGTAGAAAATGCTTATATTTCTCCATCAACTTCAAATGCAATTGTTTATCATGATGGTAAATATCATTTTGTTTATTCAAAGGATAATAAAATTTATTATGCATCTTCCTCTGATGGTTTAACATGGCCTTTGCCTCATCAGCAAATAGATGATGGTAAAAATCCTGCAATTGAAGTTATGGGAAATAAATTATGGGTATTTTATTCTCAGAATTATAAATTAAGATATGCTAAAAAAACAGAAAATGGTTGGTATAACTTCCCGCTTACTAATATTAATGCAGAAAAAATTTCTATTATAAATTTCAAGGATACGATATTTGTATTTTCAGAAGGTTATCCGGGCGGTATCTCTGTTATCACTTTTTTAAAAATTAAAAGTAATGGAACTTTTGAAATAATAGAAACATTAAATAATACAGCGCATGGAAGTATAGGAGCCGATACGGTGATAGAATATATTCATAATGGACATCCTTTTTGGATTGGGATTTACGGAGTATTTCAAGCTTTTGAACCTCTTCCAGGATTCAGTGAACCCGGAACTTATTATATAAAACGCCTAGGGGGTACTTGGCCTAATGGAGGTACTTTGATTAATATACTTTTCCCTAACGAGTGGTATTTCTCCTCAGTTCATAAAAACAATTTCATTTTATTCAAGTATGGACAGAAGAAATTATTATGGTATGAATTTGATTTCTCTATAAGTGAACCACAACTAAAATTTTCATATGAATTTGATGGAAACATAATGGGTACCAATCTGAAAGAGAATGTGGCTTGTATTATTAAAGGAAATGATTTATATCTTTTAAGAAAGAACCAAACTTTATATAAAATAAGCATGCATGAACCAAACAAAGAATGTAAACATCCACATGTTGTAAAAATACCGGGAATTGTAGGAATAGTTTATTTTTATAATGGTAAAATCTATTTTAAAAAGCACATTATTCCAGAAGCTGTCCCTGGTCCAATTGAAGACCATATTTCCCTACTTGATATCCCTCCAAACAATACTCAAAGAATTTCTTTATTTGATAATTCCTTACATATTTTATATTCAAAAAATGATTCTGTTTTTGATGCAATTTCAAAGGATAATGAGATTTTAAAGAAATTTTTGGGATATGGGGAAAATCCTTCATTATTTTTATATAAGGGAAATTTATATACAATTTGGGCTTATAACGATACAACTGGATTAGAAGAGATAAGATTTTCAAAATATGATACTTCATGGTCTGAAATAAAATCATCATACAGAGCCTTAAATACAAATTATTTTGGAATTGGAGCACCTTCTTTTTACATAGAAAATGATACAGGTTATGTTGCTTTTGAAAGCACAAAAGGAACAATTGCTCATATTCTTCCTGCACCACCATTTATCCCAATTATAAAAGGCAAAAATTTAATTTCTTATAAATTCCCATTAAATAATCCTTTAAACTATGAAATTTTATATGAAGATTTTATTCCTGAATGGATTGAAATTCCTCCTATGCCAATAGAAACAGTAAGGATTGTTCCAAAAGACACATTCTATAAAGAAATTGTCCCAATCCTTATTTCCCCTT
>Ga0272445_1000050_pt1 | contig 111114 bp, 101 predicted proteins | sample YNPCB0031_FD_194404 | JGI IMG/M metagenome (GOLD analysis project Ga0272445, IMG submission 194404) | Hot spring sediment microbial communities from Yellowstone National Park, WY, United States - YNP-CB-003-1 | ecosystem: Environmental > Aquatic > Thermal springs > Hot (42-90C) > Sediment...
CTTATTCCCATTGACCTCAACGCACTCTCTATAACAAAAAAGGCAACCTCTTTATCCAATTTTATACCTTCTAACTCAAATTTCCAACCCCCCTCCCCCTGGTAACAATGTCCGTGTGTGTCTACATCTCACTGCCTTGACAAATGGTCCCTCTTTTGGTATATAAAATTTCATGATTGACACAAGCCAGTTCAAAAAGGGCTTAAAGATAGAGGTAGACGGAGAAGTTTATGAAATAGTTGATTACTCATTTTTGAAGGTTGCCCAGAGGCAAGCCACTGTCAAAACAAAATTGAGAAACATATTTACAGGTAACATAATAACAAAAACATTTGTTTCCGGTGAAAAATTTGAAGTGCCTGAAATTGAAGAGAAGAATGCCCAATTTCTCTACAAAGACGGAGACAATCTGGTATTTATGGATTTAAACACATACGAACAATACTCCATCCCTCAAAAAATGATTGAAGAGAAGGTAAAATTCTTAAAAGAGGGACTTGAGGTTCGTGCAATTTTTTATAAGGGCAGACTCTGCGACATCACCCTTCCAATCACTGTTGAGTTTGAAGTTATTGATACACCCCCGGGAATAAGGGGTGACACAGCCAGCGGGGGTTCAAAGCCCGCTGTTCTTTCAACAGGTCTGGTTATAAATGTTCCTCTGTTCATTGAAAAGGGAGATATAATAAAAGTTGACACAAGAACAGGGGAGTATGTGGAAAGAGTGAAGTAAAAATCGGATTTTGAAGAGAGAATTGTGGAGATCTTCCCTTTTGAATAATTGTGAAAGGGTTATGGCTACTACAAAACCTTGATTTTATTTTTAAAGATGAGATAATAATTTAATATGAAAGGGTGGAAGTTCTTTGTAAAATTTTTGGTTTTGTCATTCATCATAAATAGTGAGGCGCATTCACAGAGGATAAAAGTGGGAGCAATGCCCTTTATCAACCTATCAAAGGAGCAAACCCTGAAATACCTTGAAGACGAGCTTCCAAAGGAAATCCTCCTTGAAATAGCAAAGGATGAAAGATTTTATACGCTTGGCAGTCAGGAGGTCAAAAAAGCGATCTCAGAGGCTGGAATTGACGAATCCATATTGCCTCTAAAAGCAGCAAGGATTGTGGGAGAAAAGACAGGGGCTGAAATAATGATATTCGGAGATTTTCAGAAGATTGGGGACCAGGTTAGAATAAGCACATACATCTCTTCTGTGAAGGATGAAAAGGTGATTGATACGGTTAAGGTCGTCGGAACCTCTCAGGGGTTATTTACTCTCATTGAGGAGGTTGTCAGAAAAACTGCAATCTCGGTAAAAAAGGCAATTCCACCTTCAGAGGAGAAACAGACCACAAAACCAATTAAAAAACCTACAGGCCCACCACCTCCTGTAGTCCAGAGAAAATCTCCTTCACCTCCATCGCCCGCTATTCCTCCACCACCTCCCAGAACATCAAAGGAGGACGAAGCCACTTACAGACTTCTTGAAGCCCAGATTACAAAACCGGGTGAAAACGCCCTTTATTACTACAACAAAGGGGTTGAGCTCTCTGATGGCTCAGATATGGAGATTTCCTATTACAGAAAAGCAATTGAACTTGACCCTACTCTTGCAGATGCCTATTACAATCTCGGAATAATATACTCAAACAGGGGGCAAAAGGAAACGGCAATAATGTATTTTGAAGAATTCTTAAAGCATTCAAAAGATGAAGAAAAGAAACTAAAGGTAAAATTCTTTATAAGTCAACTTAAGGGAGAGAAAGAGGTTGAAACACCGCCCTCACAGTATGACAGAAAGCTTGCTGAAAAATGGTATAATGAGGGTGTTAAACTTTCAAACAACTCGGATGAAGAGATGAAGTATTACATGCTTGCAATTCAGGCAGACCCGACATTTGACCGTCCACATTACAACCTCGCTGTGATTTATTATCAGAGGGGGATGTTCAATGAGGCTATAAGGGAATACGAAGAATACCTGAAATGGACGAACGACCCTCCAGAGGAAAAGGAAAATGTCCGGAAAATAGTTGATTACCTCAAATCAATAACGGGAAAATGAGGGTAGCAATCCTTAAGAAAACAGATGACCATTCTCTCTCGGTAATAAAGACCCTTTCCATGAAAACAGGACTTTATTATGAAATTGTTGAAACTCCATTCGTATCTCCCGACTTTAACCTTCTTCTCATTGACGATGAGTTCACTCCTATAAATTCAATTGATAAGCTTGATAACCGGTTACCTTCCATACTTTTTGTGACCAAGCCGATTTTTGAAAATGCTGTCATTGCTTTGAGAAGGGGTGTAAAGGATATAATTCAGAAACCTATAACTGCTGAGAAGCTCTGGGAATCCATATCTTTTGTTTCTCCCTCCTTAAACACCCATGAGTTTGAGTGGATTGATAAAATAGTTGGCATCTCAAGAGCCATTCAGGAAATAAAAAGCATTATCAGAAATGTTGCAAAAACTGACCTTCCAGTTTTAATCATCGGAGAAAATGGGACAGAAGTTGATATTGTAGCAAGGGCTATTCATGAATTGAGCACGAGAGCGAATGGTCCCTTTATCAACATAAATTGCACCTCTATTCCATCAGATTTCATCGCCTCTGAAATCTTTGGCAAACCCGGAATAAAAGAAGGAATAATAGAGAAGGCTCGCAACGGAACATTATTTCTTGAAGAGATAACAGCCCTTTCAGAAAATGCTCAGATTCACCTCTTACACCTTCTTGAAAAAGGCACACTTCCCTCTGAAAAGGGAGAAACACCGAGAACGATGGATGTGAGAATTATAGCAAGCAGTTCTTTTGATATTTCTTCCGCAGTAAAAAGGAATACATTCCGTGAGGACCTTTATTTACGACTGAATATCTTTCCCATTTATATTCCTCCTCTGAGAGAAAGGCTTGAGGACATAGAACCGCTTCTTACCTTCCTCTTGAGGGAACTCGGTCCGACCTTTGGTAAAAAGGCAAAATTTTTCTCTCCAGGAGCAATAGGTATGCTGAAAAACTACCACTGGCCCGGGAATATAAAGGAATTGAAAAGCGTCGTAGAACAGGTTCTCATCCTTCTTCCAAAGGATAAGGAGGTAATTACAGAAGATGACCTTCCCCTTTTCCTTGAAAGGAGGAGTGAGGAAAGAAAGAGGAGGTTTTTGAAAGAAACCATTCAGAAGAAGCTCTCTGTAGATGAATACATTAAGGCTTTCATAGAAACCTTTGAGAAAGAATATACAGATAAGGAGATAGCAAGTTTACTCGGAGTCACCCCGAAGACTATATGGGACAAAAGAAGGAAATGGGGTATGTTGAGGAGGGGAAGAAAGTAGCTCAAAAAGGCACATCTTCAGAATCTATCGCCTCAGGAGGTGGTTCTTCTGTTTCTTCAGAGATTGTGTCTGTAGAAGGTGGGACACCCAAAAGTTGAATTCTTAAAGCAACTATTTCTGTGACCCTCCTCTTTATTCCATTTTTGTCGTCATACTCTCTCGTCCTTATCTTTCCTTCCACATAAACCTGCTTTCCCTTTGAAAGGTATTGCCCTGCCCATTCAGCAAGTTTTCTCCAGACAACAATCCTGTGCCATTCGGTCCTCACCACCTTTTCTCCGCTTCTATCCCTGTAGTATTCATTTGTGGCAATTGTAAAAGTCGCCACAGGCACTCCCTCTTTCGTATACCTTATTTCTGGATCCCTTCCTAAATTTCCAATCAACATAACCCTGTTCAGAAAACCCATATTTTCCCCCTTACTTTAATTTGCAAAAAACCATTCCTGATGAAATTTTTGGATAGAAAAATGTTGATTTGTGAGGAAGTTTGAGTGATGCCCTTGCAGCCTCAAATACATCTCCCACATAAAAATCAGGAAGTTGAATGAAGGCTTCAATCTCTCCATTTCTTAACATCTTAATTCCCTGTTCCGGAAGGGATGTATAAACCAAGACTTTCCCCCTTTCATCCTCTTCAGGGAGAAAAACATCAATGAGAAAGTGGTGTAGAACCGCCACATCAAGATTTTTTAGAAGGGGATGTATTTCGGCAATTTTCTCTCTTTTGAGGTAGCAGGCATAAATTTCATCCCTTTTGAAAAGAATGAACTTTCCTTTTTCCTTTTTATTTTCTTCAAAAAATGAGTTTACTTCATCCTCCTTTATTTTTGCACTAACAAAGTTTTCTCTCAAAATCCTCTCAAGCCCCTCTGTCTTTTTCAATCCCCTGTGAATGGGATAAACCCCTATCGGAGCTTCACTGAACGGGACGATAAAAGCAAGCATAAACCTTCCTACATTCTCTCCCCTTTTCTCAAAGTAATCTCCCACCATCCTTGAAGCCTCAAATCTATGGTGTCCATCTGCTATCATGAGGTCTTTGGTGCTGATAAGTCTTTTGAGATTTTCAATGAAATCGCTGTCGTGATTCTTCCATAATTGATGATGGATACCATCCGCTCCCTCTCCTTTTATTACAGGAGTGGATGAAGTTCCGGATTCTATAAGTTTTTTGATTTTCTCATCGTGGTCTGGAAATATGCAGAAAATAGGCTCAAGATGAAATCCTGTTGTTATTGTCAGCTCAAACCTGTCTTTTTTGAATATCTCATAAGTTTTCTCATGAGGTATAATCCTGTTCCCATCCGAATCCCTGTTGTAAAGAAGTGCTATTATGCCAACCCTTTCTATCTCCCTGCCGAGAAATTTTGTTCTGTGTCTGTATATATAAATTGATGGCTCTTCTTCCTCAAGGAAAACTCCATTCTTTATCCAGTCTGAAATTTTTGATTTGACTTTTTCATACCATCCCTGCGGCGGAGGTATGGTTTCACTCCTTATAAGATGGGCAAAGGAATAGGGATTTCCATTTATTATTTTGAGGTACATATCCCTTTCTATAATGTCGTAGGGCGGGCAGAGGACACTGATGGGATTTACCTTCTCTAAATTGTATCTATACCCTCTGAATGCTTCAATTTTTGCCATAATAATTCTGTTTATTACAATCCCCGAAAATAATCAAGGGAATCTGGAAGTTTTAATCCCGGATGATTTTATCTATTAAATTTCATTTTTCGGGTAAAAAACTTAATTTTTTTCTTCCTATCCAGTGCCTTGAAATAAGTCATCATGCCAGATAGAATTTTATAAAAGGAGGCTTGCGATGAAAAAAATTGACCCTGTGTGCGGTATGGAAGTAGATGAGTCTACAAAATACAAGATTACCTATAAAAGCGAAACCATATTTTTCTGTTCAAGGGTATGTATGGAAAAATTTTCTGCATCACCGGAAACCTACATGGGAAAAGAGGAGGGCTTCCATCATATAGCCCATCACCACATTCATCATGAACACATGGTGGAGGATTTCAGGAAGCGCTTTTTTATTTGCCTGGTTATAACAATTCCGGTTTTACTTTTATCACCAATGATTCAAGAATTTTTAGGTATTGGTGAGAGCCTGCGGTTTACGGGAGATAAGGTGCTTTTATTTCTTCTCTCATCGGTTGTCTTCTTTTACGGAGGTTATCCTTTCATAAAGGGACTTTATGAAGAAATAAAAGGGAAAACTCCAGGGATGATGACCCTCATAGGACTCGCCATCATTATGGCATATACATACAGCACTGCGGTAGTTTTCGGATTTCACGGTGAGGTATTTTTCTGGGAACTTGTGACGCTTATTGATATAATGCTTCTCGGACACTGGATAGAAATGAAAGCAGTAATGGGTGCTTCAAGAGCCGTTGAGGAAATTGCCCGACTTCTTCCAGCAGTGGCTCATAAAATAGAAGATGGAAGGATTGTTGATATTCCTGTAGAAGCTCTAAAAAAGGGAGACAGGGTTCTCGTAAAACCGGGCGAAAGAATTCCTGCGGATGGGGTGGTAGTTGAAGGAGAAAGTTCTGTGGATGAATCCATGCTAACTGGAGAGTCGGTTCCTGTTATAAAAACTCCTACAAAAGAGGTGATCGGTGGTTCTATAAACGGAGAGGGAGCTCTCAAAGTGGAAATCACCCGCACTGGAAAGGAAACCTTTATTTCGCAGATAATAGAACTGGTAAGAGAGGCTGAAAAAAACAAATCAAAAACCCAGAGACTGGCAGATAGAGCTGCATTCTGGCTCACACTGATTGCACTTTCCACCGGCGGTTTTACATTCTTTGCCTGGCTTTTCCTTCTCTCAAAAGATTTTCCCTTTGCACTTGAAAGGGCGGTGACAGTGATGGTAATCACATGTCCCCACGCACTGGGACTTGCCATTCCTTTAGTGGTTGCTGTTTCATCAGGAATCTCTGCCAGAAAAGGTTTGCTTTTGAAAAACCGTTCAGCCTTTGAACTGGCAAGAAAAGTTAAGGCAGTTATTTTTGATAAGACAGGAACCCTTACAGAGGGTCGTTTTGGTGTTACCGATGTGATAAGTTTGGACAGGGATTTTTCAGAGGAAGAAATAATGAAATACTCCGCCTCACTGGAGAGAAACTCTGAACATCCGATTGCAAAAGCAATAACTGCTTTAACAACCGAGTTTTATTCTGTATCAGACTTCAAAACTATGCCTGGAAGGGGGGCTGCGGGAAGAGTAAATGGCAAAAGTGCTATGGTTGTTAGTGAAGGGTATTTAAATGAAATTTCATTAAAGGTGAATGAGAAAAGGATAAATGAATTGAAGAAACAGGGAAAAACAGTTGTGTTTTTGATAATTGATGGAAAGGTATGTGGAGCGATTGCCCTTGCAGATGTAATAAGGAAAGAATCAAAGGAAACAATAAAAATTTTAAAAGATATGGGGATAAAATGCATTATGCTCACCGGAGATAGCCGGGAAGTTGCGGAATGGGTTGCAAGGGAAACAGGAATTGATGAGTTTTTTGCTGAAGTTTTGCCTCAGGAGAAATCGGCAAAGGTGAAGGAAATCCAGAGAAGGGGAATAATTACCGCAATGGTAGGTGACGGAATAAACGACGCTCCAGCCCTCGCACAGGCTGATGTGGGAATAGCCATCGGAGCAGGAACTGATGTGGCAGTTGAGACTGCTGATATCATACTTGTAAAAAATTCTCCGATGGATGTCCCATTCCTTATAAAACTCGCCCGCTCCACATATAGAAAGATGATCCAGAATCTTTTGTGGGCAACAGGATATAACCTCTTTGCAATTCCTCTTGCGGGAGGATTATTTTATAAATGGGGAATCCTTTTAAGTCCTGCGATAGGAGCCATACTTATGTCCTTAAGCACCGTCGTTGTAGCTATAAATGCCCGGTTTTTAAAAGTATAGGAGCCATTAGATTTATTTTAGAACGCAGAGAGCATCAACCACAAATGCTCCTTCTGAATTCAGTATGAAGGGATTTATCTCCAGCTCCTTTATCTCAGGGAATCTAACTGCTATTTCGGAGAGGATCAATATGACCCTTTCAATGTATTCTGGACTAAACCTTTTTCCCCTGAACCCATCCTTCCAGAATTTTGAAATTTTTGGCTCGTTTATCATCTCCTTTATTTCTTCAAGGCTCAAAGGAGGAATTCTAATACACACATCTCTGTAAAGTTCGGTTGCTATACCTCCGCTTCCAAAAAGGAGAATTTTTCCAAATACCCTTTCCTCTGTGAAACCAGCAATAAGCTCAACCCCATCTTTAACCATCCTCTGAATGCTTACCCCTTTTATAACTGCTTCTGGAACCTTCCTTTTTACAGCATCCATAATCTCATGAAATGCCCTTAAGATGCCTTCTTCATTCTCAATTCCTACCTTAACGAGCCCGAGTTCTGTTTTGTGAAGAATGTCAGGAGAAATAATTTTCATAACAACTGGAAAGCCGATTTCTTTTCCAGCCCTTACAGCCTCTTCCTCGCTCCGCACAATCCTTTCCTCAACAACCGAAAGACCCGCAATTTTCAACAATTCCCTCGTCTCATACTCATCAAGCCTTTCCTTTCCGCTCAAAAACCCTCTTATTCCTTTTTCATCAATCTCAATTCTTTCGTATGTTAAATTTCTTAAAGCTTTTGCCCTTTCTCCATAGCTCGCTACCTTTGATAGAACAAATGCAGCCCTCTCTGGAGATGGGGCTACAAGCACCGAAAACCTTCTCTGAACCTCTATTGAAGCCTCCGGACTTCCACTTACTGCTATAACTGGTTTACCCTTTTCCCTCATAATTTTTTTCATTATCTCAACGACATACTCATCCTTCCAGAGTCTTGTCTCCCTTACATCAAAAGCAGAGAGCTTTTTTCCCCTTTCCTTCATTTCTCTTCTTCCCTTTCTCCCCCCTTTTAAAAATAAAAATGGAAGTTTTAATGCAGATTTTGTATAGTTTCTGAAAAAGTTATAAAGCCTTCTTAATGTCCTCGCATAAACCTGAAAACCGGAAAAGAACCTTTCTGTTAAATATCCCATAATTATGAAGGCATCAAAATCGTCAAACTCTGAAAGGTAAGAAAGAACATCCAGTTGAACCCTTCTCCTCAATGTTCCAACCAGGTCAACAGGATTTCCCTTGCTCCAGAATGGAGGAAGCATCTCATCCAGTCCCTTTTTTGCCTCCGGAGGAAGTGGCGGAATGTTAAGCCCCACCTTATCGCATGCCTCTGCTGCAACTACCGCCCATCCTCCTCCCATTGATATTATGCATACATTTTTGCCCTTAGGAACAGGAAGGAGTGAAAACCCTGAAAGAACCTCAATCATCTCTTCTGTGGTCTGAACCTCAATCGCTCCGCTCTGTTTAATAATCTCCTTTGTCACAAATGTATCTGTTGCCATAGCACCTGTATGAGAGAGTGCAGCCCTTGCTCCATAGGAGGTTGTTGCGGATTTGAGAATTATAACTGGCTTTTTAACAACTGCTCTCCGAACCGCTTCATAGAACTTCTTCCCGTCTCTTATACCTTCAACATATAGAGCAATTATTTCCGTTTCATCATCATCAATGAGCATATCAATGTAGTGATGAGCGTAAAGCAGGGCTTCGTTTCCGCTTCCGAAAAACCTTGAGAATCCAAGCCCTATTCTTTCTCCAAGACCCATTATCTGAACCCCTATATTCCCGCTCTGTGAGACGAGTGCAATTTTACCTCTTTTTGCCTGAAAAGGAGAACCGAGGGCGTGGAGGGAGGAGCTTCCAGAATATATCCCCATTGTATTCGGACCTATTATTTTTACTCCATATTCCCTTGCAACCTCCACGAGCCTCTCCTGCCTTTTTCTGCCTTCCTCTCCTGATTCCGCAAAATCCGAAGATATAACAACTACCCATCTTATCCCCTTCTTTCCACAATCTCTCACCGCATCAATTGCCTTTTCTGCTGGAATTGTTATAAGGGCGAGGTCAATTCCTTGAGGAAGGTCCTCTATTGAAGAAAATGTCTTGAAGCCGAGAACATTCTTTTCAGATGGGTTCACAGGGTATATCTTTCCCTTATAACCTCCGCTCACAATGTTGATGGTTATAGCAAATCCCCATTTTCCTGGTATGTTTGATGCTCCAATGATAGCAATAGATTGAGGGTCAAATAGCTTTTTTACCTCCGCCTTCTCCATTGAATTAAATAATATCAGAAAAAATTCTAAAAGAAAGGGTTGTTGTTGAAAAGGCATTTAAGTTGAATTTTTTAAGAAAGGATGATAAAATAAAACAAATTTTTAAGGAGGTGAAGCATGAAGAAGTGGATAGTGGCTGGGGCAGTAATAGTGGCTTTGAGCGGATGTGGACCTTCTGGTGGAGGAGGGGGCGGTGGAGGAGGTGGTGGTGGCGGAACGGAAAATTATCCCGCAAGCATAACCCTAATAATTTCACCCACAGAGGTATCGCTTCACGGAGGAACTGCAAACATATCTGCAACTGTTCTCGGAGCCAATGGGGGTCCAGTTAATGTTGGAACTGTCGTAGAATTCTCTGTATCACCATCATCCGCGGGAACTATATCTCCGGTTCAGGCAACAACCAATCAGAGCGGTGTAGCGACTGCTACTTTTACATCAGGTGATGTCCCTGGAAATGCTACTATAACAGCGAAATCTGGAAACATAACACAGACCGCAACAATAACTGTTCTTCCTCCCCAGCTTTCAAGCATAGTCTTTGTCTCCGCAGAGCCAACTGTCATACAGATTCAGGGAAGCGGAGGAACAACTTCGTCAAAGGTAACCTTTGAGGTCAGGGATACCGCTGGACAACCCGTTGAAGGTGTTCAGGTAACTTTTGAACTCTACGGACCAGGAGGGGGAGAATATCTTTCTCCCATTACCTCCTCAACGAACAGTGAAGGAAAAGCCATTACATATCTAAATAGCGGAAGGATTGCGGGTCCTGTGAGGATAGTCGCCTGCACAACTGATACAAACACCGGAAAACTAATCTGTGCGTCATCAACCCCTATTTCTATTGGGGGTGGAAAGCCATCCCATAAGCATCTGAGCCTTGCGAGAAGGCTGGCAAATGTGAGTGGATTCCTGTGGTATGGAATAAAGGACGAAATAACAGCGTTCGTAGCAGATAGATTTGGAAACATAATAGAATCTCCAATAACTGTTTCTTTCTTCACAGAGGGAGGCGGAATTGAGACTGCTCAGGTGGTTGCAGAGATGGGACGAGCAACTACAATTCTTCAGACTCAGGGGCCTCCTCCAAGGGATGTGAAACCGAAGCTTCAAAGTGAGGATGCCTACTATCTTAACTATTCCCCATTATTCTACATTCAAAGTTGTGAAACCCAGTATGGTGAGGGGACGAGATACACTCAGACACACAATCCAAGGGATGGTCTTGTCACTGTTATTGCTGTAACAAAGGGAGAAGAGACTTTCTTTGATGCAAACGGGAACGGCGTCTATGATAATGGAGAGGACTTCATTGACATAGGAGAGCCATTTATTGATTCAAATGACAATGGAATATGGGATGGCGATGAGCCATACACTGACCTTGATGGAAACGGTGTGTATACACCACCTGAACCATACGATGATGTAAACGAGAACTGCCAGTATGATCCCGGAGAACCTTTTATAGACCTGAATGGAAATGGTAGGTACGATCCAGGGGACCCATTCACAGATGTGAACGGAAATGGAAAATGGGACCCCCACGAGTTTTATTTTGATGCAAACAACAATGGAAAATATGACGGTCCAAATGGAAGATGGGATGGCGATATCAGTATATGGCAGGAGATAAAGGTAGTATTTTCTGGAATGCCCTTCTATACCCTGTGGCTTGATATGGATTACTGGATATGTGACATTGATTGCTTTAACAACTGCACTTTCAACTCATATTCGGGCTTCTGGCCCTATACTCTTGTCGTTCCTGACAGCAAATGTGCAGTTGTTGATTATACAATAACAGGAATTCTTTCAGATGAAAATGGAAACCCTCCACCGATGATTTTGAGTTACAAGGTTGGAGATTCAACTGTTTATGAAAACTGGGAGTGCGGTCTCGGACCGGATTGCGTTTTCCTCACAATTGCAGGAAATTCACTTATCGTTCCTGACCCGTATCCTGGTGGTTCCACTGCTGTTTCAACAACTGAGGTGAGACCGAAGCTTGAGGTAAAGGTTAAAGTCGGTTATGATGACGAGTTTAGCAAGGATGTAACTCTCATGAAAGAAACCAACAATGTTTCCTGGACGCCAGTAATAAACTACTGATGAGAACTGCCACCTTACCGCTCCACTACGGCTCCGCTCCAAAATGGCTTATGGACAGGATGATAAAGCTCGGAAGGGCTATATGTGAAGCGGTTGTCATTTATTATGGAAGGGATGAATTATTGAGGAGGCTTTCAGACCCGTTCTGGTTTCAATCACTTGGATGCATACTCGGATTTGACTGGCATTCAAGCGGCGTAACAACCACTGTCTGCGGTGCAATAAAGTTCGGGCTCGCTCCCCTCATGGACGAATTAGGAGTTTATGTGTGCGGTGGGAAGGGAAAGAGGTCCTTGAAGACGCCAGAAGAGATTCTATTTTTTTCTGAAAAAAATGGATTTGATGGAGATTTTTTCGTAAGAATAAGCAGGCTTTCCGCAAAGGTTGACTCCATCTGCCTTCAGGATGGCTTTGAACTCTACCATCATACATTCATCTTTACAAAAGATGGAAAGTGGGCTGTCATTCAGCAGGGAATGTGTCCCGAGATGAAAATTGCGAGGAGGTATCACTGGTTCAGTGAGGATATTAAATCTATGGTTGAGGAACCGCATTCCGCAGTATGCTGTGATATTAAAAGGAAAGTTTTAAACCTCGTTCACAGGGATAGCAGAAGATTGAGGGAGAGGACCATCAATCTCACAATGGCAGTTACCTCCCAGGGCCTCTCCCTCGTCATGCCAAAGGAGCATGAGATAAAGGATAAAAAAATCACTCTCAAAAAAATAGAGGAAACATTGAGAAAAGTTGTAGAGAACAATCCACAGACCTTTGAGGAACTCATTTTGATAAAGGGATTGGGAAAGGAAAGTATGAGGGCACTTGTCCTCCTTGCGGAATTAATTTTTGGTGAGAAGCCATCCTTTGAAGACCCTGTAAGGTTCTCCTTTGCACACGGAGGAAAGGATGGTCATCCCTATCCTGTAAAGAGGGAACTCTATGATAAAACAATCTATTTCATGGAGGACCTTTTAAGAAAGGCGAAAATAAATCCAGTTGAAAAGGATAAGGCATTCAAATCCTTAAAACTCTTTTTGAGTTCATGAAAAGATTTTTTACAATATTTCTCTTTATACTCATAGGCTGTGCGGAGAGAGAACTCATCCTTCCCCAGAATCCCTGTCCCGATATCCAGAGTGCAATTGACAATTACAGAAGCGGAAATCTGTTGATAAAAAGTGGATGTGAGGTTCTCATCTCAAAGGATTTATATATAAGAGGTGGAAAAATGGAGATTGAAGAGGGAGCCACTCTATACTTTAAAGATTGTGGGCTCATCATTGAAAAGGATGCGGAACTAATTGTTTATGGAAGGAGCGATAAACCTGTATTTTTTACATCCCAGTATCTTGAGCCTTTAAAAGGGGACTGGAAGGGAATAATAATAAATGGTTCTGCAAGTATTGAAGGAGGAATTGTTGAGTTCGCTGACGATGGAATATCTTTGATCGGGGTTCTCAATATGATTGATTCAGAAATAAGAAGAAACCTCTTTTATGGAATAAGGATGTATGACATAAACGCCTTGTTTGAAATCAATCGCTCAAAGTTTTACGAGAACCTTTCCGGGGATATGCTTCTTTTCTCAGATGCCTTAACCCTTCTTTCACCGGGTCTTGATTTTGAGGGCTTCATAGTAGTTGATGGAAGCGATGGAATCATAAACAGCGGTGACTGGCAACCCTATGAGTATCTCCTTACCGGCGATGTTGAAATCCGGAATGGTGCCCACATTTCTGTAAAACCTGGGGCAAAAATCTATGTTGAAACAGGCTACGCAATTCCTCCCTACGAAATAAAGGTAAAGGACAGAGCTTCTTTATCTATAAAAGGAGCGTCATTTGAGGCATCTGATATAGATTACTGCTGGGGAGGTATAGTGTTTTATCCGGAAGCAAATCCATCCACAATCCTTGATTCAAAGATATACGATGGAGGGGATGGTTATTATGAAGCAAACATATCTGTTTTTTCTGACCTGACAATAGAGAAATCAGAAATTGGAAGCAGTTGTTCAGATGGAATATACATCGGGAATGGAGGATTCCTCTCCATGTCGGATTCCTCTGTAACTGATAATGCGAAATATGGGGTTTATGTGGACTGCGGTGGAACCTTTGAAGATTTTCACAATTACTATGAAGGAAATTTAGGTGGAGATATAGCAGAACCTACAGTGTGTCCCTGATGCCCATCTTTTCAAGGATATCGTTCAGATGGTCTATACTTGAAAACTTTATGTGAATGGTGCCTTTTCCTCCTGAGGAGATTCCTATTCTAACCTTTGTTTGAAAAAGTTCCTCAAGAGATTTTATAACCCTTTTGAGATTTGGGTCTTCCTCCCTCTTTTCCTTTCCCTTCTTTAAAACAAGTTTTTCAAGACTTCTCACAGAAAGGGAATTTTTGATAATTTTTCTGTAAAAATCTACAATCTCCCTTTCGGTTTGAAGGGAAAGGAGAACCTTTGCGTGCCCCTCAGATATCTTTCCTGAGACAAGCCCGTTTAACACCTCATCTGGAAGTTTCAAAAGCCTCATTTTATTTGCCACTGTCGCCCTGTCCTTTCCTACCTTCTCTGCTATTTCTTCCTGTGTCATTCCAAACCTGTCCTTCAAGACCTTATATGCCCTTGCCTCTTCAACAGGATTTAAGTCTTCCCTCTGGAGGTTTTCAATAAGAGCTATCTCAAGGGCTTCATCGTCGTTTATTGTTTTTATTACACAGGGAACCTTTTTCAACCCTGCAATTTTTGCCGCCCTTAACCTCCTTTCTCCGGATATAAGCTCATAACCACCTGCGGACTTTCTCACCAAAAGGGGTTCCAGGATTCCTCTTTCCTTTATTGTCACAGCCATCTCTTTTAGTTTTTCTTCATCAAAATTCCTTCTCGGTTGATAAGGATTGGGCTTTATACTATCTACTGGTATTTCAACTATTTCTTCTTTTACCTCTTTTTTCGGAAGAAGGAGGGCTGAAAGCCCCTTACCGAGTCCCTTTTCTTTCATTTTCTATCCTCCTTATAAATTCCTCTGCAAGTTTTGTATATGCAACAGTTCCTGAGGAACTCGCATCGTATAAAAAAATTGGCTTTCCAAAACTCGGAGCCTCAGACAGCCTCACTGTTCTCGGTATAACAGTGTTGAAAACCTCCTTTGGAAAGAATTTCCTCACTTCATTTTCCACCTGCCTTGAAAGGTTCGTCCTACCGTCAAACATGGTTAAAACAATGCCAAGAATTTTTAAATGCACATTCATTCCTTCTCTCACAATCTCAATCGTATTTATAAGCTTTGAAAGTCCTTCAAGAGCATAGTATTCACATTGAAGGGGAATGAGGACCATCTGGGCTGCTACAAGGGCATTTACGGTTAAAAGCCCGAGTGAAGGTGGGCAGTCTATAAAAATAAAATCAAATCCCTTTATCCCTTCAAGCCTTTTTGAAAGGAGATAGTGCCTCTCGTCGGAGGAAGCAAATTCCACCTCAAATCCAACAAGGTCTATCCCTGAGGGAATGAGAAACAGGTTATCAACCTCTGTCTTTTTAATAGCCTCATCAACAGGCAATTCTCCGAGAAGGAGTTTATAGGAAATTGGAATCTGTTCAAATCCAAGTCCGCTTGTGGCATTAGCCTGAGGGTCTATGTCTATAATGAGGACCTTTTTCCCACCAACAGCAATAGAGGCACCGAGATTTATTGCAGTTGTCGTTTTTCCAACACCTCCTTTCTGATTTGCAATTGCCACTATTATTCCTTCTCCAGAACCCATATCTTTCTTTCCCCCATGTTATCAGGAAGGATATAGGATTCAAGAAACTTTTCTTTGAGCCCAAGCTCGTTCACTGTTTCTCTAAAGGATTCGGGATTTTGATTCTTTCCGAGCATATAAATAATCATCCCACTTTTCTTTGCATAGGGAAATGCCATCTTCAAAAAAAGATCGGGAGATGTTACAGCCCTTCCAATCACCACATCAACTGTCTCCCTCATGATCTCTAAAAAATTCCTGTCCTCTGCTCTCTGCTGAATTGCCCTGGCATTTTTCAGGGAAAGCAACCTTATTATGTAGTTTATAAATGCCACCTTCTTTTCGGAAGCTTCAAGCATTACTACCCTTAAAGAATCTTCCAGAATTTTTAAAGGAAGGGAAGGAAATCCTGCTCCCGCACCTATGTCCATCAAAAATGTTCCACGTGGAACATATTTTATTGCGTGGAGAGAATCAACAATATGCTTTATCTCTATTTCCCCCTCATCTTTTATTGATGTAAGGTTTATCTTCTTGGTCCATTTTTTGAGTTCGGATATGTAAATGGAAAATGCCCTTTCCATAGCTTCAGTCCAGCTGTAACCTGAGGAAGTTACAAATTCTTTTATGTGCCTCAAACCCTTTCTTCCTTTCTTTTTAAATAAACCGAGAGGATGTTCAAAACAGCAGGGGTCATTCCCTCCATCTCCATAACCTCTCCGAGGGTTTTGGGTCTCCTTCTTTCAAGCTTTTCCCATACCTCCCTTCTCAGCCCAGGAATGCCCTTGAAGGAAAAATCCTCCGGTATTTTTAAGGAATACAACTTTTTTATTTTTTCAATCTGCTCTATCTCCCTTTTTATGTATCCTTCGTATTTTATTTCTATTTCCACCTCTTCTATTACGCTATCATCGTATTTTTTTATATCCAGCACCTCAAGTATGGAGGAAAGGCTTACCTCCGGTCTCCTTATTAACTCCTTTAATGTCACAGGTTTCTGAACCGGAATTCCGTGAAAAGATGGAGGATAAACCTTTTTTTCGCTCAAAAACTCGGTAAGTTCTTTTATATCTCTAACCTTTTTTAAGTATTCAGAATACTGCTCATCCTTAACAAGACCAACCTTCCTTCCTATCTCCCTTAGTCTTAAATCAGCATTATCTTCTCTCAAGAGAAGTCTGTATTCAGCCCTTGAAGTAAATAACCTGTAAGGTTCTGTCACATCCTTTGTAATCAGGTCATCAATCATAACACCTATGTAAGCCCTTGACCTCTCAATTATTACTTCCTCTCCCCCGAGAACCTTCATTGCTGCATTTATTCCCGCTATTATCCCCTGACCCGCTGCCTCCTCATATCCAGAAGTTCCGTTAATTTGTCCTGCAAGAAACAATCCTTCAATTCTTTTTGTCTCCAGAGTGGGCTTAAGCTCCGTAGGATGCACAAAATCGTATTCAATCGCATAACCTGGTCTCAGGATTTTAACCCTTTCAAGTCCAGGAATCTCTCTCAGCATTTTTATCTGGACATCAAAGGGAAGGCTCGTTGATACACCATTTGGATAGAATTCCACCGAATCATATCCCTCCGGTTCAATAAATACCTGATGCCTCTCTTTTTCAGGAAATTTTACAACCTTATCCTCAATAGAGGGACAATACCTCGGTCCGATTCCTTTTATAACCCCTGAATACAATGGAGAGCGGTCAAGGTTTTTTCTGATAATTTCGTGAACCCTTTCATTTGTATAGGTTATATAACAGGGAACCTGCTTTCTTTCTATCTTTTTTGTGCTGAAGGAAAATGGCTTTGGGGGATCATCAGGTGGCTGGATTTCCATGGATGAAAAGTCTATTGTCCTTCCGTCTAGGCGAGGAGGGGTTCCTGTTTTTAGCCTTCCCATTCTAAACCCTAATCTTTTAAGACATTCCGCAAGACCGATTGAAGGTGGATCACCTGCCCTTCCTGCTGGAAATCTGTTAAGCCCTATATGGATTAAACCGTTGAGAAAGGTTCCTGTGGTAACGATAACACATCTTGCAGGTAGGAAGTGCCCGAAGTTTGTAATTATTCCCTTTACCCTTCCATTCTCAACACATATCTCCTCAGCAAAACCCTGAAGAAGTGTAAGGTTCTTCTCTTCCTCAAGAACCCTTCTCATCCTTTCTCTATATGCCTTTCTATCTGCCTGAGCTCTTGATGAACGGACAGCAACCCCCTTTTTCGTATTTATCTGCCTGAACTGAATTCCTGTATTGTCAATATTTACCGCCATCTCTCCTCCCAGGGCATCTATTTCCTTTACAAGATGTCCCTTCGCTACCCCTCCTATAGCAGGATTGCAGGACATCTGTGCTATCTTATCAAGGTCTATAGTGATAAGTAGGGTCTTCACCCCTATTCTCGCACAAGCGAGGGCGGCCTCACACCCTGCATGCCCTCCACCGATTACTATTACATCAAACTTCTCATCCATAAAAACTATTTTCTAAAAAACGGACAAAGAATTCAAATTTTATGCTTTTCCATTTTTTCTTGACTTCAAAGTCATTTCGTATTATAGTAAATAAAGTTAGTACTAAAATAATAAGGAGGTGAAAAGATGTTTGAATTGAGTGAAGCTGCAAAAATGGTTGAGCAGGCAGTAAGGCAGTTTTGTGAAAAGGAACTTGCACCAAAGGTTGAAGCCCTTGAAAACGGAGAGATTCAACCCTTTGAACTCATGAAGAAGTTCGTGGAAAGTTTTGGTTTAACCGAAATACTAAGAGCGCGAATAATGAAGATAATAGAGAAGAAAAAGAAACAGGAGGAAACCGGTGAAAAGGTTGATGTGAGAAAGGAATTCCGTGGAGAGGGACTTTTGGGTGGAGGGGATCCGATGATTGGTTTTGTTGTGGGAAAAGAACTCTGCAGGGTAAGCCCTTCCTTCGCACTTTCCCTTGCAGCCCACCTCGGGCTATGTGGAAATACAATCCTCTCAAAAGGAACATGGGACCAGATTGAAAAGTATGCCCTCCCCATTTTCACCTTTGAAAAGCTCGGATGCTGGGCTCTTACAGAACCAGAGGCTGGTTCTGATGCTTTTGCATTAAAAACCACTGCAAAACCGGATGGAGATTACTACATACTCAATGGTTCAAAGACATTCATAACGAATGCTCCTTACGCGGACATATTTGTGATCTGGGCAAAGATAGACAGGGGAGAGGAAGAAAGAAAAGATAAAAGAAAAATCTATCCCTTTGTAGTTGAAAGAGGAACTCCTGGTTTGACTACATCAAAACCTATGAAGAAAATGGGAATGTGCGGTTCTCCTACTGGAGAGATCTACCTTGACGATGTAAGGGTTCACAAAGACCAGCTTCTTGGAAAAAAAGAGGAGACCGCAAGAGAAACAGCAAAGGAAACCCTTTCAGGAGAAAGAGAGGGAGCCCCTGCAATGGCATGGGGTATAATTGAGAGGTGTCTTGACGATTGCATTGAATACGCATGCACGAGAAAGCAGTTTGGAAAATACCTTATTGAATTTCAACTAATCCAGGAGAAAATAGCAAAGATGTATATGCACCTTGAGAATGTGAGAAACCTTGCATTCAAACAGGCATGGGCAATAAAGGAGGGAAAGTCAAAGGAGCAGGACTACACAATAGCAAAATACTACTCTGCTATGGCTGCTGTTGAGGTCGCTTCTGAGGCTGTTCAACTCATGGGTGGTTATGGCTACATGAAGGAATACCATGTTGAAATGCTCTTAAGGGATGCGAAACTCATAGGTATTGGTGGAGGAACGCAGGAAATTCAGCTTCTCAATTGCTGTAAGGCACTTATACTTGAAAGGAAGGGCTTGAGGCTCTCCCTCGCAGGAGGATTTATAGAATAAGAGAATTAGGGAGACCTCTGAAAAATATTGTCATAGTAAAATTTCCGTTTTAAAAATTGAAGGTTGAAGAATTATAGTTTTTCTTGATTTTGTTCATTTGCCCTTTAAAATTCATTAAAAATGTGGTATAATAGAAGGTGATGATGGAGATAGCGTTAACAGTGATAGGAGCAGGAGTAACCTTTCTCGCAGGTGCTGTTACATACCTTGCCTGGAGGAATGGAAAAACAGTGAAGGAAAATACCACGAGAATACTTGAAAGAATGGATGAGGGATTCAGGAGAATGGATGAGGGATTCAGGCTTATAGCCCTTCTCATACTCGCAGAAACCCCTGAAGAAAAAAGGGAACTGGCAAGGAGAATACTCAAGGAAAAACAATAAATAGAAACCAAAGAAAAATATAAGAAAAAAGGCAAGAGAGAAACCCGAAACTTACCTGCATTTATTGCTAAACAATATGCCACACTTCTGAAAAAATGGACCCTTTATTACCGCCTTTCCCCGTATTCATTCTAAAGAGAATTGACAGATATTTCCCGGAGAAAACGAAGTAACCATAATCGCGGAAATTCATATCAAGTGCCCTCCACCACCTCATATATCCTCGTCTTTCCCTTCCTTCCACGCAAGGAGATGGTTCCAATGTATTTCGTTTTGAAAATCTCCCGAACTGCCTTCCATGTTTCTTCTCCTATAAAAATCTCTCCGTGTAAAGCCATGTTTTCAAGCCTTGAGGCAACATTTACCGCATCCCCTATCACAGTCCATTCTATCCTTTCACCCGCCTCTATACCTCCTACAAGACAAATCCCTGTGTTTATTCCAATTCTCACCATTATCTCCTCTTTTCCCACTTTTACCTTTTGAAGTTCCCTTTTTATGCTCAAAGCAGTTCTTACCGCATCTATAGGATGGTCCTTTGTAAAAAAGGGGGCTCCAAAAATTATCATCGCACCGTCGCCGAGAAACTTATTTACCCATCCATTGTTTTCATTTGCCAGTTTATTAAGGAGGGTGTAAAAAAACTTTATAAAATCTGCTGTCTCCCTTATATTAACCCTCTCACACATTCCAGTAAATCCGACGATGTCGCAGAATAGAACAGTAATTTCCATCATGGATGGCTCAAAAGTAATTCTTCCTTCTTTTATGATGGATGAGATGTCCTCTGGAAGAAATCTTTCAATTTTTCTCAGCCTTTCCTTAATCTCATTCATTTCTGTTTTCATGGCAATTGCATGAGAAATCAACGAAAGGATTTCAGGTTCAAAGGACTCGGAAAGTGGATTGAGAACTGGAATGCCTCCTAACAATTCATCCGCTTGAATGCTCATGATTTTCCCGATTTTCTTTATCAATTCCTCCTGTGGCTCGGTCAGCGAGGACTTTATGATTTCCACAATTTCTTTTAATGGAATTTCTTCCTCTATCTCAATTATTTCAAAGGATGTGTTTCCTGCTGTTATTACATCTCCCCTCTTTAATACAGAGTGTAACACCTCCTTTCCATTGAGAAATGTTCCGTTTCTGCTTCCGAGGTCTTTGAGAAGAATTTTTTCACCTTCTTTCTCAATAAGGAAATGATACCTTGAGATTCCCTCGTCTAACACAGAAACATCGCAGTCAGGAGCCCTTCCAAATTTTGCAGGAAGTTCAATTCTTTCAATCCTTTCTTCCTGAGAACTGGAAATTCTTATAAGAAGGCTCACCGAACAAGTTGATTGAGTTGAAATATGGGAAGGACAATGGATATTATGAGGAAGAAGACAACCCCTGCCATGAGCAAAATCATTATCGGCTCAATTACTGATGTAAGTGCAGATGTGGCAGCATCTATCTGGGATTCAAAATTCTTTGATATGCTGAATAGCATCTTTTCAAGCTCTCCGCTCCTTTCACCAATGGCAATCATGTGTGTAACTATAGGCGGGAAAAACTCACTCTTTTTTAAGGTTATGTAAAGTGGGGCTCCTTCCTCAACGCTTTCCTTCGCCCTCTCAATAACCTCCTCTATCCAGTAGTTATTAACTATTCCCTTTACTATATCAAGAGCCTTGACTATGGGAACTCCGTTCTGGAGAAGGGTTCCGAGGGTCTTTGAAAACCTTGCTATTATTACCATCCTGTACAGTTTTCCGAACACAGGGAAACGAAGTTTGAGAAGGTCAATCCTCTTTTTTCCTTCAGGAGAGTCTTTGAACCTTCGGAAAAGGAAAAAAATGAGAACGATAAAAGTTAGAATCAGTGGCCACCATTTTGAAATAAAGTTTGAGGTTCCTATGAGAATCCTCGTGTATAAAGGGAGTGCCTGCCCAATGTCTTCAAATATTCTCGTAATCCTTGGAATTACAAAGCTCATCAAAACCCATATAACGATTATCATTACGAAAAGAATTATGGCGGGATATATCATTGCAGTGAGAACCTTCCTCCTCAATACGGATTGAGATTCCATATAATCATAGAGCCTCATGAGCACAATATCCAGTGAACCACTTGATTCGCCTGCCCTCACCATGTTTATATAAAGTGGGCTGAATACGCCGTTACACTTTTCCATTGCATCAGCAAGGGATTGTCCTTCGTTTATCGCCTCTTTTAGTTTTGACACAACCGATTTGAACCGGACATCCTCTGTCTGCTCAAGGATTGCTGAAAGGGATTCATAAAGGGGCATTCCTGAATTCAAAAGGGTTGAAAGCTGGGCTGTGAAAAGGGCTATATCCTCGCCTGTAATTCTTTTTAAGAATTTTATCTGCTTTATCTTCTGTAAAAATTCAGATGCCCTCTCGCCCGTTTTTATTTCAAGAGGGAAGATTCCTTCCTGCCTCAATTTTTCCCTTGCCAGTCTTGGATTATCTGCCTCTATAATCCCCTTCTTCTTTTTTCCGCTGGAATCAACTCCTTTATACACATATATCGGCATTCCTCACCCTACTCTATCTCCTCAATCCTTTCCTGCGTAACCCTTATTACCTCCTCAAGGGTTGTGATACCCTCCCTTACCTTCTTGAGCCCATCTTCCCTCAGTGTATCCATTCCCTTTTCAACCGCAGCTTTCTTTATAACATTTGTGGGAACATTTTTTGATATAAGCGCCCTTATATCATCGTCAACGATGAGCAATTCAAATATACCTGTCCTTCCCCTGTAGCCTGTTCCCATACACTGTTCGCATCCCTCACCCCTGTAAAGAACATTGACTCCCTTCAATTCCTTTATCTCATCGGAAGAGGGCTTATATGGTTTCTTGCAGAAAGGGCATATAGTCCTCACAAGCCTCTGGGCAAGAACTCCTATTAATGACGATGCTACAAGAAAAGGTTCAACTCCCATATCTATTAACCTTGTGATTGCTCCTGCTGAATCATTTGTGTGCAGGGTTGAAAATACGAGATGCCCCGTAAGGGATGCATGAATTGCTATCTCTGCTGTCTCAAGGTCCCTTATCTCTCCGACCATTATTATGTCAGGGTCCTGCCGCAAAATTGCTCTCAAACCCTGAGCGAAGGTAAGATTTATTTTTGGATTCACCTGTATCTGCCCTATACCTTTTAATTGATATTCAACAGGGTCTTCAATGGTGATTATATTTTTTTCCTCTCTGTTAAGTTTGGTTATGGCTGCATACAGAGTAGTGGTTTTTCCTGAACCCGTTGGACCCGTTACCAAAAATATTCCGTGGGGCATGTTAATTATTTTTAAAAGCTTCTCCAGCTTCGGACCCCTCAACCCTATTTCTTCAAGTGGAAGCATCATTGAACTTCTATCAAGAAGCCTCATAACGACCCTTTCTCCATGAGAAGTGGGGACGACTGAAACCCTGAGGTCAATATCTTTTCCGGCTATTTTAATTCTCGCCCTTCCATCCTGTGGAAGCCTCTTTTCTGCTATGTTTAATGACGACATAACCTTTACCCGCGAAACCATGCTCGGATGCGCCTTTTTGGGAACCCTCATGATTTCATGAAGAACACCATCTACCCTGAATCTCACCACCACCTCCTTCTCAAATGGTTCAAAGTGGACATCACTCGCTCTTGAACGGACAGCCTGATAGAGAAGGTTATTGACAAGTTTTATTATGGGTGCCTCATCAACCTCGTCAAGGAGGTCTATTGGTTCGTCAAACTCCTGAATTTCCTCAATGCCCCCTTCTATCTCTTCCACCATTACCTCTGCCCTTTTCGCTTTTCTATCATACACCTTATTTATGGCTTCCATTATGTCATCAGGAGAGGCAATCACAGGTATGATGGGCGCACCTCCGTAAAACAACGAAAGGTCGTTTAAGGGATATAAATTAAGGGGATCGGAAATTGCAACCTTTATGCCTCCATCAATTCTTCCCAGGGGAAGGATTAAGGAGTTTTTGACAAACTGAATTGATAGCCCTTCTATCAATTCGTCAGGGACATCTTCTGGATTTATCTCCTTCTCAAAGGGAAGACCAAACTGCATTGCAAGAGCATGGGCGAGTTCCTTTTTTGTAATGAGTTTCATCCTCAAAAGTGCCTCTCCTATCCTTTCTCCCCTTTCCACAGCAGATGAGGCTGCCTTTTCTATTTCCTCCTCTGGAATGTTTTTAATTTTTCTTATTATCTCGCCCAGTTTCATTTTTATTCTGTTATAGATAGTGGAAAAGAAGGGACAGTTTCTTGAGAAGGAAAAGATGGGGCGGTTTCAGAAGATGGGAACTCCGGTATTATTTGGGGAGTTTCAACTTCCGGATAGGAGGGTGGTGTTTCGGGTAAAGGATAGCTCTCTACTGGAGGGGGTGGCACAGGAGCTGTTTCAACTGATGGATATGATGGCTGAACCTCGGGGGCTGGAATTTTTTTCATTTCCTTTGTTTTCTTCTCATACTCCCTTGTTTCTCCCATATATCTCTTTCTGAACTCAAGCCCTTCTTCAATTTTCTTCTCTTTTATAGCTGTGAGGTCTTCTGAGGTGGATATTATGTAAGGGGTAATAAACAAAAGGAGATTTGTTTTCTCAACCCTCTTTGATTTTGAGCGGAAGAGCCACCCTATCACGGGAATGTCTCCGAGAAATGGGACTTTCACCTCGGTATCTGTTATGCTGTCCCTCATAAGCCCTCCTATCACGACCGTGTTTTTATCCCTCACAGTAACTACTGTCTGAGCAGACCTCTTGAATGTGGTTATACCCAAAAGGTTTATATTCAATCCTTCAGGACCGGAAGCCACATCTGACACCTCTGTATAGATTTTGAGCTTCACTTCATTACTTCCAGGATTTACCTGTGGGGTAATCTTAAGGGTTATACCAACATCCTGCCTCTGAATTGTCTGGGTTGTGACGCCACCTGCTCCAACTGCCTGACCGGTGGGAAATGGGACATTCTGGGCAACGGTAATTTGTGCTTCTTCATTATCAAGTGTCAAAAGCTGGGGGGTTGAGAGGACATTCACCTCTGTATCCCTCTGAAGGGCTCTTAAAAATGCTGCGAAACTCGGTATTGTGATGGACACGCCCTTTTCTGTCGTTATTGTTATTGTCTCTCCTATAACACCTGCAAATAACCCTGTAAGATTTGCAAAGGCTGCTGGATCAAGAATGAGCGTAGGAATTCCACCAACCGATTCTCCACCTATAAATGTTGCGGTTCCCTCTTTTGTCTGGTAACCCGCATGAAAAGAAAGTCCAAGTTCCCTCATCTTTGAAAGGGAAACCTCCATTATGAGCGCTTCAACGAACACCTGTTTTCTCGGGATATCAAGCTTCTCTATCACAGATTTTAAAGTTTCAAAATCCGAGGGGGTTGCTATTATTATGAGGGAATTGGTTGATTTGTCCGCAGTTATTCTTACTCCTCCTTCAAGCTGAACAGAGGGGGGCTGTCCGGGTTGAGGAGCTGCTCTTGCTGCTCCACCCTGTGCAATGGCAGAAAGCGTTGATGCAAGACTTGTTGCGTCTGCATAGGAAAGATAAACCACATGAATTTGTCCTGTTCCCACTGCAATCGGGACATCAATTTTTTTTATCAGCTCCTTCAAAGCCTCTATATCAGCATCAGTCCCAACAACAATGAGTGAATTTGTCCTCGGTTCAGGGATGATCTTTGAGATCTCTGCTGAAGGTTGACCCGGTTGAGTCGCTCTACCTCTTTTCAGAGAACCTCCTGCGGTTTGATAAAGCTGTGAAAGGAGCTTTGAAACCTCATCCGCAGAGGCAAACTTTAATGGTATTACCTCAATTTTTGGAGTGTATACCTCCCTGTCAAGTTCATTTATTATCATTATCAGCCTATCAAGGTTTGATGCCTTTTCTGTAAGAATCAGCGTGTTTGTTGGAGCATATACCTGAAGGTTTGCAAACTTTGAAATCAGACCCCTCAAAACATTTGCTATCTCATTAGCGTCTATGTATTTCAACGGAATAACCTGTGTCACAAATATATCCTCCGGAAAAACCTTTTCCTTTCCTATTATTGTTTTGATCCTGTGCTCCTTTGCCTCTCTCGCGGGAACAATTTTGTATATCTTCCCGACCTTAACAAGGGTAAGTTCGTTCACCTCAAGGACTGACTCAAAAATGCGGAATGCCTCTTCCACTGTAACCTCTTTTGGAGAGATTATCGTTATCTTTCCTCGCACCTTCTCGTCAAGCATGAAACTTTCCCCTGTGAGGTCACTCATGAGCTTTATGAGCTGCTGAATATCCACATTGTTCATGTTGATGTTCACTGTCCTGTTCTTCTTTGTAACCTGCGGACCTGTCTGGGAAAAAATTGCGATGAGAAGGATTGCAAGGATTTTCATAATTTCCTCCGTTTCACCTTATATTATAGGTGAATGTAAGTTTTTGACCATTTCTTTCAAGGTCTATCACAAATCTTGTCTCATTCTTCAACTGCTGAAAAAATTGAAGGGCGCTCTCCGGTGTCGTCAATTCCATTCCGTTTATCCTTTCTATAACATCGCCGTTCTGAATTCCTATCTTATCATATATGCTTCCGGGCTTTATGGCAAATATCTTGTAACCCTTTATCTCACCCGCAACAATGTTCGGAACAATTCTTGCCTGTGTCATCATGAGTCCAAGATTAGAAGTAGCCTTCTCAAGGTCATCCCTGCTCACCTCAAACTTTCCCTCTCCAATTTGTCTCACCCTTACATCCACCTCTCCTACCTGTCTTTCTCTTCTTTCCTCTTGTCTGGGAATTCCCAGCTTGAACTCGGAGGTTTCTCCTTTAGAAACTGGAAATTTTTCAAAAAGTTCCAGGCTTTCAATTTTATCTCCCCTCCTTATCAGAACTCTCGTAGGTTCTATTCTATAAATTTGTGCTCCATCCTGTGGAAGGTAATCGTTTACCCTGTAAAGGTCAGTGGTCCCTGTAGAATTGTTCTTTATAATGGCCATTGAATTCTCTCCTACAAGGGTTCCAACAAGGGTTAAATTCAAAGGGGTAATCTCTACCTCTGCGGTAATTTCCAGAGGAAGCACAGGCCTTTCTGTAAAAGGACTTGAACCCGTTAGAAATTCCTGAACAGGTGGCTTCCTCTTCTCCCTTTTTCTCTCACCTGTTTCGGTTTTATCCTCTATTTCCTCAACCTTCGTTTTCTTCAAAACAATAAGGTTCAGAATTCTTCCCAATTCCACCCCACTCCCTGCTATCAACAAAAAGGCTATGAGGAGCAATCCGTGGTATTTCCACTTTTCCATCTTTGAAATCAGTTTCAAATCCATTATTAAATGATACATCAAAAAGCTATAAAAATCAAAATTCCATTGAACGGGCTTCTAAAATTAAAAATTCCAGAAGTTGAAAAAATCATTTGATATGTTAAAAGTTCTTCATGTATCTTTTACCTCTCATAGTTATAATTTTTCTCGTCCTGTTCCTTCCTTTCTTCGTGCATAAGGTTGAGAACAACCTTGAGGTCTTTCTGTTCTTTATGGGTCTTCTTTCCATCCTTTCATCCTGTCTTTTTAAAAAAATTGAGGTCTCACCCCATACATTTATAAAGGCTGCAGAAGAGCCACTCAAGATAACCCTTGCAGTTCTTATTTCTGGATGGCTTTTCAGAAGATACAGGGAAAAAATTACCAGTTTTATAGTCAATCTTGAAGAAAAGATTGGTCCCCACATCTTTGCCACACTCTTTGTTTTCATCCTCGGACTTCTTTCAAGCGTTATAACTGCAATAATAGCCTCTATTGTTCTCGTTGAGGTAATATCTGCATTAAAGCTTCACAGGGATTTTGAAAGGAAATTAACGGTTCTCACATGCTACAGTATAGGGCTCGGCGCTGCTTTGACTCCAGTTGGAGAACCACTTTCAACAATAGCAGTTTCAAAGTTAAGGGGCGAACCATATCATGCAGATTTCTTCTTTCTCTTAAGGCATCTCGGAATCTACATCATTCCCGGGATTTTTGCCATTTCCCTGTATGCCGGGTTGATTCATGCTTCTGCTGGAAGGATTCTGACCCTTAAGGAAAAGTCCGAAGAAGCCCTCAAGGACATTTTGATAAGGGCTGTAAAGGTATATGTTTTTGTTATGGGATTGGTTTTTCTTTCAGAGGGATTCAAGCCTGTTGTTGACGAATACATATCAAAGGTTTCAGCCCCTGTTCTATACTGGGTTAACCTCATTTCTGCTATCCTTGATAACGCAACCCTAACTGCTGCCGAAATCTCTCCGTTGATGGAGATAACCCAGATAAAAGCCCTGCTTATGGGGCTTCTCATTTCAGGGGGACTTCTCATTCCGGGAAACATCCCGAACATCATATCTGCAGGAAAACTGGGAATAAAAAGCAAGGAGTGGGCAAGGGATGCCTTCCTGCCCGGTGTAATTCTTTTGCTCCTTTATTTTGCCATTCTATTTTTTGTATGAAGGAAGCAGTTCTGTGGGAAAGAAAAGGCGATGGAATTTTATGCCTCACCTGTGAGAGGAGGTGTTTTATTCAAGAAGGAAAAACCGGGTTCTGTTCAACAAGATTAAACAGGGAGGGAAAACTCTGGTCGCTCGTTTACGGTGATATCTCCTCCATAAATCTGAATCCCATTGAGAAGAAGCCATTCTTTCACTTCTATCCGGGGAGTTTCGCACTTACAATTGGAACATGGTCGTGCAACTTCACCTGTCCATGGTGCCAGAACTATGAAATAAGCAAGTTTCCGGAGTTTATTGGAAGGGGGGAGAAATTTTCTGTTCATGAGTTGATAGAGATGATGAGGGGGTTTAAAAACTGTGAAGGGACGAGCGTATCCTTCAATGAACCGACACTCCTCTTTGAATATTCCCTTGAACTCTTTGAGACTGCTAAAAAATACAACTATTACAACACCTTTGTCACCAATGGCTATATGACAATTCCTGCATTGAGAATGCTTCGTTCAGCAGGGCTTGATGCGATGAACATTGACATAAAGGGGACGGATGAGGCAGTAAAGAAATACTGTGGAGCTGACGGAAAAGTTGTGTGGAGAAATGCAGTTGAGGCAAGAAAACTGGGAATATGGGTTGAACTGACAACCCTCCTCATTCCCGGGGTGAACGATTCAGAAAAGGATATAAGAGAAATTGGGAAAAGGATAAAAAATGAGCTGGGGGAAGATGTGCCCTGGCACATAACGAGATTTTTTCCTGCATACCAGTTTAGCAAAATTCATCCAGCACCCGTTGAGGATGTTGAAAGAGCAGTAGAAATGGGAAGGGCTCTTGGATTGAAATTTGTCTATGCAGGGAACATTCCCGGTCACAAATATGAATCTACATATTGTCCCAAATGCGGGGAGGTATTGATAAAAAGGTATGGATTCCAGATACTTGAAAATCTTTTAAAGGGTTCAAATACATGCCCCTTTTGCGGTGAGGAAATTCCAATGGGGAAAAGGTTATGAAACCTTTTTCGCTTTGAAGAGAATTATGTTATGTTCCTCGGATGGTTTTCTATAAATGTGTTTAATAAAAACGGGAATGAGTCTGAAATGGGAGGAAAGGGCAAACAGTTCCTTAAATCTCCTCATCGGATAGACAATATATAGAAGACCGTTATTCCTCAGCAGATATCTTGCTGAATGAAGGAGGTCCGGAAGGGATAGAAAATCCTCATACCTTCCTATTGCCCTCTCCATCACACTGCTAATCCTTCCTGTCCCTCTTCTTATGTAGGGTGGATTGGAAACTGCTATATCAAAGGATTCCGGAGGAAGGTATTTCTCTACCTTTCGCGCATCCCCCCTTATAACCTCAACAATATTTTCAACCGAATTTATGACGATGTTCCTCTCCGCACACCTCGCAAGTTTTTCCTGTATTTCAATACATACAACCTTTTTTGCCTTTCTCCTCAAGGCAATCTGAACTGCTATTATTCCACTTCCGCTTCCGATATCTACAATCTCATCCCCTTCCTTTTCCTCAACGAAATTGGCAAGGAGAATGGAATCCTCTGTAAATCTGTATCCCCTCTTTGGTTGTATTAGTTTGAGTCTATTTTCCTCTACTACATCAAGGGTTTCGTCTTCGTCAAAATATATAAGTTTCATAACCTTTTAAGGAAATTTAATGCTACCTCCTTTATTCCCTCAGCATCAATTTTACAAATCCTCTTCAATTCATCAACGGAGCCATGGGGAATGAATTCGTCTTTGATTCCATGAATCAAAAACGGAACCATTATCCCCCTTTCCGTTGCAGATTTAAGAACACCAGAACCAAATCCCCCTTCAACAGTATTTTCTTCAACCGTTAATACCCCTTTGAACTCCCTCATCTTCTCAAAAAATTCCTCATCTACTGGTTTGACAAAAAGGGCATTTACTACTGTTGAACCAATCCCCTCTCTCTTTAACAAATCTGCTGCCTTCACTGCATCTTTAACACACCTTCCCACGGAAAGTATGAGAAGGTCTTTACCACCTTCATAAACAACTCTCCATTTACCAACAGGCAAAATTTCAGGCTCTCTTATCTGCTCATTTTCTACATTTCCCCTCGGATACCTTATTGCGACAGGACCCCTGCAGGCATTCAATGCAGTTAATAACATATCTCCAAGCTCATCACCGTCTGATGGAGCCATTATTATCATACCTGGAACCGCCCTGAGATAAGAAAGGTCAAATAGACCGTGATGGGTTGGTCCATCTTCACCGACAATTCCTGCCCTGTCTATAGCAAAAACAACATGAAGGTTCTGAAGGGCAACATCGTGGATTATCTGGTCAAAGGCTCTTTGAAGGAAAGTTGAATAAATTGCAACAACGGGTTTTAATCCCCTTGAAGCCATACCTGCAGCAAATGTGACGGCATGAGGCTCTGCTATTCCCACATCGTAAAACCTGTCTGGAAATTTTTCTGCAAAAAGGTCAAGCCCTGTCCCTTTTTTCATCGCAGCAGTTATTGCAACAATTCTTTCGTCTTTCTCAGCAAGTCTTACAAGGACCTCTCCAAACAGGGAAGAAAAGGATTTTCCCTTCTCTGGAATTTTTCCTGTTTCTTTATCAAAAGGAGGGACTCCGTGAAATATCTCGGGTTCTTTCTCCGCGGGCGGATATCCCTTTCCCTTCTTGGTAAGAAGGTGTATGAGAACGGGTCTATCCCATTGCTTGACATTCTTAAAAATTGACACCATATGCTTTATGCTGTGCCCGTCAATTGGACCGACATAGTGAAAACCAAGTCCTTCAAAGAGGATTCCCGGTGTAAAAAGCGAAATCATGCCCTCTTCTATTTTCCTTACTATCTTAACAAGGGATGAGCCAATAAATGGAATCTTTCCGAGGATTTTCTTCACAAACGCCCTGAAAGCGGTAAATCCCGGTCCGACCATCTTTTTTCCGAGGAAGGATGAAAGGGCACCCACAGTTGGAGAAATTGAGAACTCGTTATCATTGAGAATAACAACTATGTCCTTTCTCGTTCCACCCGCATAATTCAAACCTTCAAAGGCAATTCCAGCACCTATAGCTCCATCCCCTATTACAGCAAAAATTTTCCCCTTCCTTCCTCCTTTTCTCTCAGCTTCATGAATGCCGATGGCTGCTGAAATGCTTGTGCTGCTGTGACCGGTTCCAAAAAAATCAAACTCGCTTTCTTCCATCCTCGGAAATCCGCTTATACCCCCATACTTCCTTATCGTCTTAAACTCCTCCCTCCTGCCTGTGAGAATTTTATATGCATAACTCTGATGCCCCACATCCCATATTACCTTATCCTCAGGAAGGTCAAGGGCAGTGCAAAGGGCTACCGTTAGTTCAACAACTCCGAGGCTGGGAGCAAGGTGTCCTCCGTTTTTTGATATCACATCAATGATGTATTCTCTCAATTCTTTAGTTAAGATGTTCAATTCCTCCATGGAAAGTTTTTTAAGGTCATGCGGTGAATTTATCCTCTCAAGAATTTTGAATTTCTTATATTCCTTCATCTCTCAAAAATTTTATGAGGTTCATAATGGAATCCCTGTTCCTGAAACCAGAAACCATTTCCTCACCTTTCTTAAGGAGTTCAAGAGCAATCTCTTTTGCCCGCTCCATTCCGAAAACTTCCACAAAGGATGGCTCATCCTTCCTTTTTTCTCCTGACAGATGGTCCTTTATGTCGTCTATAATCTGAAAGGCTCTGCCAAGAAGAAGTCCGAACCTTCTCATCAAGTTCTTCCCCCTCTTTCCCCCGCTTATATATCCTCCTCCCTCACAGGATGCAGAAATCAACATGGCAGTTTTCTTCTCCGCAATTTTTTCAACAGGGGATTTTATTTTTCCATAAAGTATATCCATCGCCTGCCCCTCTACCATTCCCTCAAATCCTATTGCTGATGCAAGTATTCCAGAAAGCACAAGCCTCTTTGTCCTTGAAACCCCATCCCATATATCGTCAATGCTGAAGGCTCTGAATGCCTCTGTAAGAAGTCCATCTCCTAAAAGAACCGCAATGCCCTCTCCAAACTTTTTATGAACACTCGGCTTACCCCTTCTCATGTCTGCATTGTCCATTGAAGGGAGGTCGTCATGGATCAGAGAATATGTATGAACCATCTCAACTGCTGCTGCAAATGGAAAGGTTTTTTTGATGGAGTTTATGCTTGTATCGGATGCAAAAAGTTCATAACTTGCGAAAACAAGAAGGGGTCTAAACCTCTTACAATCTCCAAACAGAGCATACTCAATCCCCTCTTTGAGAAAAGGAGAATCAATCCTTGAGATGTAACTCCTCAAAAAATCATCAAAACTTTTTATCCTTTCGCCAAAAAGTTGCTTTAAATCCATTTCTTCTGCTCTTTTGAGAATTATAAAAAAATGCCATTCTTCTTCAACAAAAGATAATATTTTGAAAATTCCTTATAAGGTTTTATAAAGCCTTCTCAACGGAATTGTAAACAAAAGGAGGAGGAAGGCGAAAATCAAGCCATTAAAGATGTATGGCTTTTTATCCGTTACATTCTTACAGCTACATCCTCCACCGCTTTCAATCTCCGCAAGCCTTCCTGCCTTCTGGCATATATAGTGGGAAAATGCCACTGCCATCCTTCCCTTATCTAAATCCCCAAGACCGGAACCATCTATGTGAAGATATATTCCCGAACCAAAATTTACCTTTGCAGAGAGGTGAGAGACATTCAGGTCATTATAAAATGAGCAGAAAACCGATGTTTGAATCCCCCTCTGACCGGAAAGAAGGGTTGGAAAGGCATAACCGAAAGGATACTCTGCATAACCTGCTATTGCCTGCTTTGTATAATTCTTTGAAGTCGTATCTATTGATACGCTTCTACCTATCTTTGAAAAGAACCTCGTGAGACCGCTTCCCCCAACGGTAACTGTTGTATTATTCGTTTTTATACAATAGTAAAATGGATATCCGCTGAGGTTGACGAATTCCCATCCCCATCCTGCTGTCCTTGTTCCTATAAGGTCAATCCAGTTGAGACATCCATCGGTGTCATTTCCTGCGCCCCTTAACCATCCATCCCATGGAATATACTCACCATGTGCGTTTATAACTGTAACATCATAAGGAGGGCTGAAATCAACAAGCCTCTGAAGCCTCACAAGAGTGTTAACCTTTATCAGATTTACATCATCTTTTATCTTCGTAAGAGCCTCTACGACACCATTTTCAACCGTTTGAGGGTCTGCCCAGCCCCCATTTACTCCTGGTATCCTTATAAGGTAGTATGTCTCAGGATATGGCGAGAATGTTGCGTATGCAAAAACTATACCCATGTATCCCTTGTTATAATCTGAGAATGGTGAGCCCTCTACATTAACATAGGCTCCACCTCCCATTATCTTTGCACATATTGATTCATAATCACCTGCATAGAATATGTATTCTGGATGTCCGGAGGAGAATGTTAATGGTCTTGAGAAGTTTGCGGATGATGGAAAAGTCACACCAAAGGGCTTTTCTGCCTTCTCTCCAAGGAATAATTTATAACCTGTATCTGTTCCTATATAGGCAGTAGCATTGTATCCCGCAACCTGAAGGAATGTGGAAAGACCAGAAGTTCCTATTTGATTTCTTGTCCCACCTGACGCCCAGTAATAAAATGGATAACCGGAAACATTTACGAACCTCCAGGAATTATAGATGACATTGCTTGCAATTTTTTGAAGAAAGGCAGAGATTGAACCAAGGGTGGAACCATCCCATGGAATGACCTCTCCGTGGGCATTTAGAACAATTGCATTATTTGGTGGGTTCGTAACAAGGTTTACCCAACCTGTGAGCGTGTTTATAACTGTTACAGAAAGCCTTCTCACATTCGCTGCATCTGTTGCTCCGTTTTTTACATCAGTTATACTTGTAAGGTAGCTTGCAGCAACCCCCGGAATTGAAACTATATATACACTTGGCTCAGCAGAAAAGGAGTGTTTGGAAAAAAGAAAAACCATAATAAAACATACTACTGCTTTTTTCATCTTACCCTCCTTCTTTTCATAACTTTATTATACACCCTCCTCTTTGAAAAATCAAGCAAAGGTATAAGTCAAATACATTTGCCACTTTTGCATTTTCGCTGTTTTTTCTATCTACCCCCCACATTTTTACCATATTGTCTTTATTAGACCGGATTTTCTTATCTTCTCATCTTTTGTTATGAGAAATGTGTTTTTATTAAAATTATCACGGAATAATATTGCTGTAGCGACTATCATACCATCGTGGAGGTCAAATTCAGTATTTAATAACTCAACACAGGAAAAATCAAACGGATGTATCCTCACACGAGAGTCTTCTCTCAGTGCATCAATAACTTTCGCAAACGAAATTCCTATTCTTTTCTTGGCAAAAAGATACTTTATCTCCGCAAGGACAATTGTTGGTATGACAAAAATAGCATCTTCTGAGTCTAAGATCTTTTGAATTCTTTTTGGTAACTTCGTGTCATTATCCAAATACCATACCAGCACATGGGTATCCAGCACATATACATTCATATTTTATTCTTAAATCTTGCCTCTACTGTTTCTATTTCTTCTTCTGTGAATTTCCCCTCACCTTTAAGAATGCCTTTTAAAGACCACAAACCAAATTTTTTCTTCTTTTTCTTCTTTTTAAGTGTGTTCTTTAGCAATTCAAGTTGTGTTTGGATGCTGCTTATTTTTATTGTCAAATTTCTTTCATTCATCTTGTTTTATTTTAAACGAGATTGGATATAATTTCAACTTTGACTTTTTAATTCTTAAAACAGGCTAATTCCTATACCGATTCTGAATTGAACCTCAACATACTTATAATTTTCATCCCAGAATGAGGTGCTTACTTTTGGAAATTCAAAAATCAGATTCAAAACATTGGCTATCTCCATGTTGTATCCGAGAACAAAAGAAAGAAATGTCTCACCGTCCCAGCCTCCGTCCAATTTTCCGCCCCACGCAAATTCAGGACCTACAGATATGGAGTATGGTCCGCCTATGAGCTTCCCGTAGATGTTCAACTTGAAGATATCTGATTTCGGAAAATTTTCACTTGCCACATCTCCATCCCTCTCATACATGTAATCCATTTCAAATCCTATGAACTTGTATTTTAACTCATGATATCCTCCCACTCCAAACTGAGAAAATAGGTAGGTGTCGTGATTCCAGTAAACACCAACTCCAGCAGGAACCTTGATGCCGGCACTGAGAACACCTGCATTCACTTTTTGAGAAAAAGCTGCCATCACCACCAATACGAAAAAAACTAACTTCTTCATAAATCACCTCCTGTTTTTTTAAAGTTAACATCTGGAAAAAATAGTTTCAACAATTTTTTATTTCACACAAGCCCTTACTTTAAAAATTTTTTCGGGCTCAAATGGAGGAGAGTAGAGGTTTTTGTAAACCGCATAGTAGTAAATCACCCTTTTCACATAATCTTTCGTCTCAGAAAAGGGGATGGATTCAATAAAATCAAATGTCTTCATATCGCCAAAATCTGAACACCATCTGCTTACATTTTCGGGACCGGCATTGTATGCAGATATGGCGGGAACAAGTTCCGAAAATTTATCAATCAGGAATTTCAAATACCATACTCCCATCTTTATGTTGAGGTCGGGGAGAAAAAGGTCTATGAGTTCAAAATTTTCCATCTGAAGTTGTGAACTTATAAAAATGGCAGTAGGTTTTATAATCTGCATCACTCCCCTTGCATTAGCCCTTGAAACTGCAAACCTCTGGAAGGAACTTTCAGCCTTCATCACCGCAAGGATCAGGTAAGGGTCAAGGGAAAAGTCCCCGGAATATCTGAAAACGCTATCTTTATATGCAAGTGGGTAATAGAAAGAAAGGGGGGCATTCTTCAAGAGCATTATAAAATCGGGATATTCTTTTGAGATGTAATAAAGCACCTCCGTTGCCCTCTCCGGATAATTTTTGAGAAGGTGCCTTACCTCCTTTTCAATCAGTTCAAAAATGCCAATGGAAAGAAGGGCGGAAATTTCCCTCGCGTTAGGAAGTGGATTATTGAAATACCGGTCCTCCTCGCTTTTCACTGGAAATGTGACTTCTTTTACATAAAAACTACCGGAAACCCAGTAATAGTCAGGAGATGCATTCTCCATGAAATTTTTCAGGATTTTATTCGCTTCGTCCGAATTCCCATTCCTCCTCATCGCCTCGGTCATCCAGAAAATTGCCTTTGAATTCAATTTCTGCTGATAGGTGGTCATTGGGGTCAGGTAGTTTACTGAGGACGGGTCATTTCTTTTTATCAAAGACCATGCAATCTCCCATTGGGCATCCGAAATAAGCTCTGAGTTTGGAAATCTCTTTATGAACTCCCGGAAGAGATTTTCGTCTTTTTTTATAAGGGCAATCTTGAAAAAGGCATTATCAGCAAATTCACATTCCGGATACCTCTCATAGACCCTTTTGTATAAGTCAACAGCATTTTCCTTTCCTGAACGCTCAGCAATTTTTCCAAGAAAGAATTCTGCCTCACATCTCAATGGGAGAGGAAGGGCATTTATTGAGCCTTCAAGTTTTTCTTTTGAATCCCGAAGTCTTCTCATGTAATAAAGCGCTTTTCCCATGAAAAACTGGATTAATGGGTCATCTTCGTTGAAAAACCTCTTTCCCACTGAAATTACATCATTCCACCTCTCTTCTTCCATCAACCTTTTCATCTTTTCCAGAACCATCTCTTTCGTCACCCATTTTTTTACTTCTTCCTCACCGCATTCCTTTCCCACATCATCAAATTCTCTAAGAGAGAAATCCCTTCTCAACCAGGCTTCTTTAAAAACCTCCTTTGCCTTTTCAAATTCCCCCCTTTTCCAATAAACTTTTAACTCAAGAACTTTTGTCTCCGCCTTTACCGGACAGATGGAAAGATATTCTTCTCTAAGGCTTTTAAGGACCTCATCATACAGCTCCATTTTATAGAGGGTTTTTACCCTGAGAAGAAGTCCGTCACACAAAACTGCAGAATCCCTGAAAGATTTTAAAGATTCAATTGCTTCAAGAGTCGCTTCCAGCTCTCCGTTTTCAAAGAATGCCACAGCAAGGTAATAATGAATGTAATCCTTTAACTCATCGGAGAGTTCAATTGCACGGGAGAGATACCTTTTTGCATATTCAGATTTTCCGGTCTTTAAAAGGGAAAGTCCGGATAGAAAATTCAGCCTCCAGTCATCAGGAAATTCTGAGAGATTTTTCAGAAAGAATACTGCGGATTTTTTGAATCTCATTGTGTTGAAAAGGTCTACCCCCTCTTTAAGCGAGACCTCTTTTTTCGGCTTTTCTATTTCTTCAAAATGAAGGACTACCTTCTTTTCACAGGATAAAAATATGAGAACGAAAAGAAGAACAAACCTCCTCACCGGTTAATAACCCTTGTAGAGGCAATCAGGTCTCCCAGCCTCTGCCCGTCCGGTTCTTTCCATATAAGGTATGTTTCAAGAATTACAAAAGAACCTGCGAAGAATGCTATGAGAACCCCTAAAAATGGAATGTAGATGGAAAGAAAGGTAAGGCACACAGGAGCATTTCTTATGGCAGATGCTTTTAAAGATGGCTCTTTTCCTTCGGTTGTTACGACTTTTAATCCAGCTATTTTTTTTCCAGCAGAAAAACCGTTCCCGGTATCTGAAAGGAGGATGTATGTCCCTCCCAAAATTATTCCCGTGAATCCAAAAAGGGCAACACAGAGAAAAAAGATGATAGCATCAATCATTTTTGCAAAAATTCTTCTGATTACAAAATTACTCATCATTCTGTTTTCCCTCAAATATGACAAAAGCCATGGCGGGTCTTTTCTGACTCTCCTTCATCGCAAATAGTATTCTGTCAAGTTTCCATCCCTTTTCCGTCCATTCATTTAATACCTTCTCAATCTCCTCTGCTGTAACCGTTGAGATTTCAATTACCTTGTAAGCCATTTTTAAAAGAATATCAGGATTTTCACCTTTCTTCAAAATGATTCTGAAAAAGGAGGACTATTTTGGAATGATTTTTGGGGAGGGATTTTTTGATAAAAGCTCATAAAAATGAAGGGGGCAAAATCGGAAGAAGAAAAAAACAGAATAATCCCCACCACCTCCTTAAAACTAAAAGAAGGATTTTTGAGGAAGCTCTACAAAAAAACTTGACAAGTAATTGAATCAATAATAATATCATTAAAAAAGGAGGTGATACAAAAATGAAAAAAGTAGTAATAATGGGAGGAATATTACTATTGATGTGCTCCTGTCCAAAGAAAAAGGCAGTCTCTCCAGAGATTACAACAAAAGAAGAGCCTCCAACTGCTCCGGAGGTGACTGTAAAACCGGGAATACCGGAAATAGAAGAAATTCAAAAACAGCTTCAGAGAATCCATTTTGACTTTGACAAAGCAACGATAAGAAATGATGCCGCAGAGATTCTGAAGAGAAATGCAGAGATTTTGAAGAAATATCCAAATATAAGAATTGTCATAGAGGGACATTGCGATGAAAGAGGAACAAATGAGTATAATCTCGCACTCGGGCAGAGAAGGGCTGAGGCTGCAAAGAAATATCTTGTAAATCTCGGAATTTCTCCTGAGAGGATAGAGACCGTAAGTTATGGGGAAGAAAGACCACTTGACCCGGGTCATGATGAGTCCGCATGGGCTAAAAACAGGAGAGCAGAGTTCGTAGTAATAGAAAAATAAGGCTTGACCATATTAGAGTATATAAGAGAAACCGGGGCTGTCGTTAAGGGAGTTTTGTTAATTCTCATGCTACTTTCTATTATAAGTTACGGGGTTATAATTGGAAAAATTGTGGAACTTATTTTTCTAAATAGAAGGATAAAAAATATTGAAAAAGAAAATATGGAAGACCTTTTTAACAAACTGGAAAATGCTGAAAGAGGGCTCACTTTTCTGGCTACGGTAGGAAGTTCTTCCCCGTTCATAGGTCTGTTTGGAACCGTATGGGGAATAATGCATTCCTTCAGAAAAATAGCCCAGTACACATCTGTTTCTCTCAGCGTTGTAGCACCTGGCATAGCAGAAGCATTGATTGCCACAGCGATGGGACTTTTTTGTGCAATTCCAGCGGTAATTGCATATAACTACTTTTCAGCATTTATTGAAAAAATGGAAAAAAAGCTCAAAAGAAAAACGCTATGAGAAAAAGGTTTCACGATATAAATATAACCCCTTTTGTAGATGTCGTCCTTGTTTTACTCATAATATTTATGATAACAGCCCCTGTGATGTTTCACGGGATAGAACTTCAACTTCCTGATGTTAAAGCAAAAGAGATAAAATCTTCAGGTAGATATGAACTCATAATCATCCCAAAAAACGGAAAAATAATAATTGACGGAAAAGAAATCACTGTTGAGGAAATTCCTGAAAGAATCTCTGAAAAAGAGGTTTACATAAAAGCAGAAGTAAATGTGTCGTATGGATTTGTAATGAAAGTTCTTGAAAAATTGAGAGAAGCGGGAATAGAAAATGTAGGACTTATAACAGCGCCTCCAGAATTAAAATGACCCTCCATATCTATACAATATCAATTATTCTTTCCTTATTTTTCCACTTATTCATATTTAAAACTTTAAAAATCTTTCCTGAGCATAAACCTGATGGCAGAGGTTATTCTTTTTATGGAGAAAGAGTAATAACCGCTTCGCTCTTTAGAGTTCTTCCTCCCTCCGGTTCCGGTGGTAAAAAAGGTTTTTCGGGAGAGGTGTTAAAGGGTATTAAAGGTATAAATAAAATCCCAGCAAAGTCAGAGGAAGGAACTATCTCCTTTGAAGAGGCAATAAGCGAGCTTCTCGGAGAAGGAAGTGAAGAAGGAATACCTTATTCTTTTTCTTATTTTGAAGAAATAAAAAGGAAAATCATGAAAGAATGGAATCTTCCAGAGGGCATGAAAGAACAGTTAAAAAGCTTAAAGTGCACAATTTTGATGAAGATGAGAAGAGACGGTGAGGTCCTGGAGCTAAAAATACTCAGGTCATCAGGCAATGAGTTGTATGACCTTTCGGCAATAAGGGCGATTAAAAAAGCAGCTCCATTTTCTCCCTTCCCAATGGTTATTCCAAAAGAAGAAATTGAGATAGAGGTGGAATTTTGAAAGTATTTGTATTTCTATGTCTTTTTCTATCCTCCGAAGAGAGATGGAAAATTGTGATACCAGAACCCACATGGACTCCGCTGAAAGTAAAAATAGAATCTAACTCCAGAGAGATGCTTTCTGAAATCCTTCCTCTTCTACAATTTACTGAATTCTATGAATTTAATTTTGAGGGGAAAGCAGATTTTGAGATAACAATAAAAACAGAGGAAAAAAATGCGTCTGTAGAAATTGAAGATTTCAGCGGAGGGAAAAGGGCATCTTTTGTTTATGAACTCAATGTTCCATATTTCGTAGAAAAATTGGCAGACAGAATCGTGGAAGAAACAGCGGGAATAAAAGGATATTTCACGAGCCGATTTGTCTTCGTTTCAGATGTGGACCGGTATAAAGAATTGTTCACAATGGACATAATGGGCAAGAAGGTTGAACGACTTACTGACCTGAAGGGGAAAATTCTTGGGGTTCGTGCGGAGCAAGAATGTAAATGGATATCCTTTACTTTTTTGACAGGCGGGCATTCGGAAATATACCTCTTGAAGGAGGAAAAACTTGAAAAATTTATTACTGAACCGGGTTTTAAAACAGGATTATCCCTTTCGCCAGATGGATTTTTTGCAGTTTATACAGGATTAAAAAATGGTGAACCTAAAATTCTTCTGAAGGATTTAAGAAGTGGAAAAAGTTCAATACTTATCTCGTCTCCAGCTCCTGAGGTTTCCGCTGTTTTTTCTCCGGATGGGAAGAAAGTCGCCTATGTATCCGAAAGACCAGGGGTTCCAGCAATATATGTGTTTGATACGGAAAAAAAGAATTCGGAGAGAATTTCCTATAAATCAAATTATTGCACCTCTCCTAACTGGTCAGGAGACGGGGCTTTCCTTGCCTATACATGTCTCGAACCAAACGGGGAGATGAATATATACATTTATGATTTTAAAAATAAAACGGAAAGAAAAATAACCGGCGGAACACGCTCAAATGAAAGTCCTTCATTCTATCCACACGGTAATTTTATTGCTTTTACCTCAAACAGAACGGGAAATTATGAAATATACATTACGGACATCTGGGGGAAATTTTTAAAGAAATTAACACATTCGCCATCTAACGAGTACGAGGTGGTATGGTGCGCTGGAAAGCAGTAATTTTTTCATTTCTTCTCCTTAATTCCTGTGTGTCAACCCACAGATTTGAAAGACATGAAGAAGAGACTCAATTGAGGCTTCAAAAGATGGAAGAAAAGATAAATGAAGTCCTCCAAAAAATGGCGGAATTGATAGAAAGTTCAAGAACCGAAGAGGGGGGATTGAGGGAGAGAATTGCTGAATTGATGCGTAATATTGAATCTTTAGAAGAAGACATTAGGACTATAACAGGAGAACTGGAAAGGAAAGTCCATTTTATGGAGATGAATTTTGAAACAATTCAGAAAGAGATTGAAGAGATAAAAGGATTAGTTGGAGAAGAATACCTCTTTTTTAAAGGGAAAAAAGCTTTTGAGGAAAAAAAATGCGCGGAGGTAGGTGCGGTGCTTAAAGAGTATCAGCTCTCCTATCATGGTGGAAAGTATTTACCAAATTTATACTTTATTTATGGAAAATGCCTTGATGATTCACAAAATAAAGAAGAAGCGTTAAAAATTTATATTTCGCTTTTAAAAGAGTTCCCTTCTGATGAGAAGTTCTGCGAGGTGCTTCACCGCTCTATAGAAATCCTGAAAGTTCTTAATAGACCTAAAGAACTCTCCGCATTTGAAAAGGAGAAAAAAATTAAATGCCCGCCGGAAAAACCGTGAATTTATTATAGTGTTATCATAAAAAATATGGAGGAAGAACCGGGAGCGGAGGATTCTGAAAAAGGAGGACTATTTTGGAATGATTTTTGGGGAGGGATTTTTTGATAAAAGCGCATAAAAATGAAGGGGGCAAAATCGGAAGAAGAAAAAAAACAGAATAATCCCCCACCCGAAAGGGGTTTCAATTTCTCTTGACTTTTATTACTATTGTAATAACATTTTATTACTATAATAAGAGGAGGTATTTGAGAATGAAAGAGAAAGAAAGGGTTCAACTGGAAAATACGAAGCCTTTTTATCTTAAAAAACTTTTTAAGGTTCTCTTCGCCTATAATAAATTTAACACCTCTAACTGGATTGACATCCTCTCGGGTATTTATGGAGACAGAAAAATTTTCTTTCTTGAGAAAGAGCTGGATTATGGCTTCTTTAAGGGTTCGTCTTTTACCTATAAAGATATGCTGAAATTCATAAACAGAATGGGAAATGCCTTTAAGGAATTGGGGGTAAAAAAGGGAGACAGGATTGCTCTCATCACGATGAACAGGCTTGAGCTCGCATTTGCTTACTTTGCTGGAATGAAGATAGGTGCGGTTGTGGTTCCCCTCAATGCCATGTATAAACCTCATGAAATAAAATATGTGGTGGAAAATGCTGAAGCAGATGTTCTTGTAACAGACAGACAGGTTTTCAACGCAAGTATAGTTGATACGAAGATGTTTCCATCCATAAAGAAGTGGATTATGCTCACAAGGGAGGAAGTTCCTGAAGGATTTTACAGCCTTTCTGAATTGATGATGAATGCAAGCGAGAAACTTGACCCGATTGAAAAGAGTCCCGATGACATAGTTTCTATCCTTTATACCTCAGGAACCACAGGATATCCGAAAGGAGCTATTTTGCATGAGGAAGCGGTGGCAAGAACAATCAAAAGGATGGCACTTTTTGGAGGCATGTTTCCTACAATTAACCGTTTTCTCGGGCTTTATGTCGTTCCTCTCGCTCATGTGATGGGCTATGTAATTATGATTGCCATGTGCTCCATGGGACTCCCCTGTATCTTTATGTCAAGGTTTGAACCCGAAACCGCTCTTCAGATAATGGAAAAATACGGCGTAAGGGTGTTTATAGGGGTCCCCGCAATGTATGCTATGCTTTCAATGGCAGGAGCAAAAAATTATGACCTCTCCAAAATGAAGGTATGGGGAAGCGCAGCAGATGCGTTGCCAAGGGAATACCTTGAGGAGTTTCGGGGATATGGTGGAATAAGACTGTTTGGCAAGCAAATCATCCCTCCCCTCTTTTTTGAGGGATACGGACAGGTAGAGACCACAGGAATAACGGCAATTTATGTCCATCCCTTCTTTTTCAGGAAGTGGAGGGAAAAACCCCATGGATGCGTTGGAAAACCAAGGAGAGATATGGAAGTAAAAATAGTAGATGAAAACTGGAATGAGGTTAAGGTTGGTGAACCTGGTGAGCTTATTGTTCGTGGACCAAGGGTTATAAAAGCATACTGGAAGGCTGACGAGTTAAACAGAATAGCCTTTAAGGACGGATGGTTCAGGACAGGAGATATAATGCGAATGGATAAGAAGGGGAGGCTTTACTTCGTTGACAGGGAAAAGGACATGATAAAGGTGGGAGGATATTCGGTATTTTCAAAGGAAGTGGAAGAGGAGATGATGGCAAATCCTAACATAGCGGAAGTTGCGGTTATAGGGGTAAAAGACAAAATAAAGGGGCAGAAACCAATTGCTGTTGTCAGGCTGAAGCCGGGAGCAAAAACAACAGAAGAAGAACTCCTTCAATGGGCAAAGGAGCATATTGCTGCCTACAAAGCACCCAGAAAGGTCATTATAGTAGAGGAGATGCCTTATGGAGCAACCATGAAAATTGACAAAAAGGCTCTGAGAAAACAGTATGAGAACATCTTCCTTGAATAATCTCAATTTTTTCAGTAAAATAAAAAAATGAAGAAATTTTTATGCATCCTTCTTCTCTTTTCCTGTGGTCCTTCAAGGGAACTGGCTTATGAAAAATATGAAAAGGAAAGGAAGGAGGCGCTCATAAAGGGCGCTCTTGAATTTACAGTAAGGTTCACTTTTGTTGATGACGCTGAGGAAATTATTGTCGGAGAGGAAAAATTAAAGGAGCCCTTTGAATTTCTGGTCCTTCCTAAAAATAAATATATTTTTACCATAAAGTTCAAGAAATCCTCATATACCGGGGAGATATATGTAAAGGAAGAGGGTGGAGATTACGGAAAGTATCCGGGCTATGATATTCCCATATCAAAGGAATTGAGGGAATATGTGGATAAAGAGGGTGAAGCATCGTTCTTCGTCACCTCCCCTGATAGAAAGAAAAACATACTCCAGATTGTGATAAGGAAGGGGGGGTAGTTCGCAAAGCAAATTCCTTTTTTCCTTGACATTTATTACTATGGTAATAAAATGTTAATACTATGGTAAAGGTGAGTTTGAAAGAATTTTAAGGAGGTGGAAGATGGCTATAGATTTCTCCTTGAGTGAAGATGAGAAGATGTTATGGGAAACCGCAAATGAGTTTGCCCAGAAAGAGATAGTTCCAAACATAAGGGTTATTGAAGAAAAGGGAATTTCCGCGGAACTAAGAAAAAAAGCCACTGAAATAGGATTGCTCGGAATAGAATTTCCAGAAAGCCTTGGCGGTGCAGGACTTGGAATGTTCCAGAGGGCTCTCGTGACAGAAGCCATTTCTTCAGGAGACCCAGGAGCCGCCTATTCCCTTTTCATCCACCTTCCATATTCCTATTTCCTTCTGGAGCTTGGAAATGATGAGATGAAGGAAAAGTATTTGAAACCTGTCATTACGGGAACAAAAAAAGCATGCCTTTTGAGAAGCGAATTCCTGCCCGACGAAGTAATAACTCCCATTAAATGGATGAAGACGGATGGAAATTATAAACTTTCTGGCAGGGGGATAATTGAGGTGGATAATCCTGATTTTGTTTTGATTCCAGCAAAGTGTGAAAATAAGGTTGGATTCTTCCTCCTTGATGGGTTAAAAGATGTAGAAGTGGGAAAAACCCTTCACCGATGCGGTGTTGAGTCCTCTCCTGCAATAGAGATTTTATTAAAAGATGTTGAGGTAAAAAAAGAAATGTGTCTCACGGAAGATGCCCTTTCCCATGAAAACCTGTGGAGGGCAGTCGTGAGGACGAGGCTTTTTATATCGTCTCTTCTCCTCGGACTGGCAAAAACAGCACAGGAGTATTCATTAAAGTATGCTATGGAAAGGGTTGCTTTTGAACAGCCTATTGCAAAACATCAGGCAATTTCGTTTATGCTTGCAGATGATGCTACACAGGTGGAGGCTATAAGATTGATTCTGTGGAAGGCACTTTATGAATTTGATAAAAATTCAGGGGCAGAAGATAAAAGCGTTAAATCTTCGGTAATAGACTGGTCCATTGAGGCATATCTTCAGGCAGTGGACTATTCCTCAGCTATCTCAGCAGATGCGGTTCAGATACTCGGTGGACACGGGTATATAAAGGACCACCCGGTTGAAAAGTGGATGAGGGATGTAAGGGAACTCGCCAATGCCTTCGGAAGACCGGAGGCATTCAGAATTGCGCTTGAAAACCTTTAATTTTAAGGAGGTGAGAAAATGGAATTAGAATTAACACCAGCACAGAAAAATATATTGGAAATGGTGAGATGGCTTGCACTTGAAAAACTGAGACCGCTTGGGCTTGAATGCGATAAAAAGGGAGAACCCCTTCCACCAGACCATCCCTTCTTTAAAGAGGCAAAGGCGATGGGGATAAAGATGGCTCTTGGAGGAGATGTCGGAAAAAGGAGAAAAGAACTTACGAGTAAAGAGGGACCCAGCGAGATGGCAAGGTTAGGAATCCTTGCTGCGGAAGAAATAGCCTATGGAGATGTAGGTGTTGCTATAAGCCTCCCTGGAGCAGGACTTGGTGGACCACCGGTTCTTATAATGGGAACGCCTGAACAGCAGGAAAGATTCTTCGGAATGCTTGAAGGGGATGAGCCAAAATGGGGAGCCTATGCGCTCACAGAGCCTGGTGCTGGTTCTGATGTGGCAAGGATAAAAACAACATGCAGAAAGGAGGGAAATTACTATGTCTTAAATGGCACCAAGATCTTCATAACAAATGGAGCAAGGGCTACATGGAGCGTGGTATTTGCCACTATTGACCCATCCCTTGGAAGAGAGGGACACAGGGTTTTTGTTGTTGAAAAGGGAACACCAGGATTTTATGTGGGCAAAATTGAAAAGAAAATGGGTTTGAAGGCATCAGAAACCGCTGAACTTGTTTTTGATGAATGCAAGGTTCCTGTTGAGAACCTTCTCGGAGGAGAAGAAAGGTATAAAGAGAAGGCGGGTTTTAAGGCTGCAATGGAAACATTCAACCTCACAAGACCTGCTGTTGCTGCAATGGGAATAGGAATAGCAAGGGCAGCGTATGAATACACAAGGGATTACTTCAAAGAAAATTACATGCTTTCAAGACCCATTCCACTTTACCATTCCATAAAAGAAACCTTGAACACAATGAAAAGGCTTCTTGACACTGCAAGACTTCTCTGCTGGAAGGCAGCTTACATGATTGATTACAAACTTCCCAATGCAAAGGAGGCATCTATGGCGAAGGCTTATGCTCCACCGGTCTGTCTCTGGGTCACATCAAAATGTGTGGACCTTCTCGGAGCTGAAGGAACGCTTGAATACCATCATCTTGTTGAAAAGTGCTATAGAGACATAAAGGTATTTGATATATTTGAAGGAACAGGGCAGGCTCAGAGAATTGTTATATCAAGGAGGCTGTTTGCGCAGTTTGAATAATTCAACAGGGTCCTGTGTTCTCCTGTTTGGGGATTAACGATTAAGTTGCCAAACTTTATAAATTTTATTTTTTTAAGGTCTTGAAGGTAAGGAGTTATAATTTCCAGTTTTCCTTTCTCAAAGGAGTTCACAATCCCGCAAGAAAGCATAAAGTGAAATTCATCTAAAAGTCCGATAAGCCTCCCTTTAGAGAGGTTCTTATTATCCATTTCCAGAGAGAAAGGAAGGTCCAGGTACCTGAAAACTCCCTTCTCAAAATACAATCTGAAGAGGGCTTCCCTGTATTTTCTTCTCTCCTCTGGACCCCGTGCCTTAACCCTAGAAGAAGGGGTAGCAATCAAAAAATTCCTAATAAGGGGAAGGAGGGTTTCTTTAATAAGGGGAATGAGGTCCTCCCATGCCAGGACTATTACAAGGTCAGGAGAAAGAACCTTTATTTTGGCTTCCTTTAAAGAAATTGCCTCCGGATGATTGATGTATCCTGTCGTATCTATGGTTATAAAATCCACATTCCTTTCAAAAAGCCACTTCTTCAACTGAAAGGCTCCCTTCAAAACATCCGAAATAACTCCAGATGGGGTTATACTACCAACGAAATAATGAGCAGTTTCCGTTTTCTCTTTCCATATATAATAAGCATTGAGGGTTCCGGGGAGATAGGTTGACTGCCCGAGGTCAAGGTCAAGAAACCCTTTTCTTTCCACGCTTGCCATTCTTATGAGAAACTGGCACAAAGTTGTCTTTCCCGCATTCGTATCTCCTATAACCATTATGGTTCCGCCATTTTTCATAATCTCTCTCACTTGAGGATGAGAAAGTATTTCCTCGACCTCCATTGAATTTATTCAATTGGTTTTATTATTACCCTCTCCTCCTTATCATCTATCTCCATATCACAAAATATGGTTGGTGAATGTTTTTTTAAAATTTTCAAGATCTCAATGGCAAGCCTCCTTATCTCCCACTGACTTGATGGGTCACCCCTTAACTGGATTATATGTCTCCACTCCCTCATATTCGCAGTAACCACTATTTCGGTCTCCGTTGCATTGGGAAGGACATACCTTGCATCCTGAGATTTAATCCCTGCCTCTTTCAGTTTTCTATAAACCTCTCTTGCGGTTTGCATAAATTCCTCGTAGATTTTAAGGGCTGATGGATTTTCAGAAATGGATGGGGGAGTAATCCAGGAAAAATTGCTTTCGTCAACATACCTTTGCGATTTCTGGGTGAAGGATGCTATTCTGTGTCTGACCAGCTGATGGGTCAAAGCCCTTGAAACACCTTTTATTCTGAATGTAGCCCATCCGTGTTCAAGAACCGAATGATGCCCTCTCTTAAGGAGCATCTTTATGAATGACTTTTCGGTTCCTTCTCCTTCTTTTTCAAAGGATTGATAGGATGTCCTCCCCGCTTTTTCTATTACCTTCTCCACATCCGGAGTGATGCTTACCAGTTCAACCTTCATCCCTCATAATCTCAAAATTTATGTCAACTGCCCGTGCAGAATTGGTTATACTTCCCATGGAAATATAATTTATCCCCTTCATCTCTCTTAACCTTTTGATCCTTTCTTCTGTAATCTCTCCCGAAACCTCAACCTCAGCCTTCCCGCCTATGAGACTCAACGCCTCTTCTATTTCCTCATCACTCATATTGTCAAGCATTATTATGTCCACCTTTGATTCTATTGCTAATTTCAACTCCTCCATATTTTTCACTTCTACCTCTATCTTCACAAACGGGGTTTTTTTACTCATCACCTCCTTCACTGCCTCTTTCAGAGACCCGACAAGTCTTATGTGATTGGTTTTTATGAGGATTCCATCGGAAAGAGAAAATCTGTGATTATATCCACCTCCAATCCTTACCGCATATTTCTGGAGAGCCCTTAGCCCTGGAAGGGTTTTTCTTGTATCAACAAGCTTTATATCGGTTCCTTCAAGAAGGGTTGCTATTTTCTTTACACTGGTCGCTATACCGCTCAAATGGGAAAGTATGTTTAAGGCAATCCTCTCCCCCTTCAACAGCGAAGATGCCTTTCCGGATACAATTGCTATAACCTCTTTTTTCTCCACTTCATCCCCATCTTTTTTCAGAGAATTAAATGAAACGAGCGGGTCTATTTTTTCAAAGACCATCTTCGCCACCTCAATTCCTGCGAGGACAAGTTTTTCCTTCGCCTTTATAAATCCCTTTGCAGGGCAATCCTTTATGGAAGAAAGGTAATCCGTAGTTTTATCACCGTAGGGCAGATCCTCTTTTATAGCCCTCTCCACAACCTCTTCAATTATGTGTTTCGGAATCTCAAGCACCTTTCATCCCAGATAAAATTTTTATTTTTTCCTTCAGGACATTTACTTTCTGGGAGAGGAGATTTGCTTCTTCTTCTGTCTTTTTGATTACATCCTGTGGAGCCTTTGAGATAAAGTTTTCATTGGAAAGTTTCTTCATGAGAAAAGAAAGCTCCTCCTCAGCCTCATTCAGTTCCGCTTCAGCCCTTTTTATCTCATTTTCAATGTTTATTATTAAACCCTCTATATTTATTCCCACTGCCATATCCTCAATTTCCCTTATCACTGTATTCAATATCTCTTTTTCCGGCTTTCCCAAAACTACCTCACACTCCACTCCTGTTAGATAGGAAACAATGTAGAGAGCTTCCTTTATCTCTTTTTCAATATCTTCCGAAATCCATATTTTGCAATGAACCCCTTTCTCCTCCTTAATGTTGTAATCCGTCTTTATATTTCTTATGGTGGTAACAATCTTTTTTATCTTCTCAAAAATCTCCGCCTCCCTTTTAAACTCGTTCCCGTCCTTTTCGGGGAAATGGGCAATCATGATACTTTTCTCGCTCCCGCTTTTCTTCTTGAAATGGGGAGGAATCCTCTGCCATATTTCCTCCGTAACGAAAGGAATTACAGGATGAGCGAGCCTGAGAAATTTTTCCAGAACATAAAAAAGAATATTTGAGGTATTTCTACATCCTATTTCGTCATCTTTATAGACATGATATTTTGCTATCTCTATATACCAATCGCAGAATTCTTTCCAGAGGAAGTTATAGATTTCCTGGGCGTATATGTTGAACTCATATTTTTCAAGCGATTTCTCCGCTTTCTCTATTGTTTCGTTCAACCTTGTAAGTATCCATTTGTCCGCGAGGGTAAGAGGAATTATTTCTTCTTCCGAGGGTTTGCCTGAGGTGAAGATAAATCTGCTCGCATTCCATATCTTGTTTATGAAATGTTTATACCCTTCAATCCTTTGCTCTGAAAGTTTTATGTCCCTTCCCTGAGCGGTCATGGCTGTGAGCGTAAATCTCAGAGCATCTGTCCCGTATTTTTCCATCATATCAAGCGGGTCAATAACATTCCCTTTTGTCTTACTCATCTTCTGCCCCTCAGCATCTCTTACCAGCGCGTGGATGTAAACCTTTCTAAACGGCACATCCTTCATTATGTAAAGCCCCATCATCATCATTCTTGCAACCCAGAAGGTGATTATGTCAAAGCCGGTAACAAGGAGGGAGGTGGGATAAAAAATTTTTAATTCCCTTGTGTCCCCTGGCCATCCAAGGGTTGAAAATGGCCACAGGGCTGAACTGAACCATGTATCAAGAACATCCTCTTCTTCCCTTATATTCATGCCCTTACAACTACTGCACTTTCTGGGTTTGACCTTTCTCACCATAATGTTTCCGCAATCGGAACAGTGGTATGCTGGAATTCTGTGACCCCACCATATCTGTCTTGATACGCACCAGTCCCTTATGTTTTCAAGCCAGTGGTAATAACCTGCAGTCCACATTTCTGGAATGAAAACCGTTCTCCCTTCCCGAACCGCTTTTAGTGCCTCTTCAGCGAGCGGTTTTGTCTTCACAAACCACTGTTTAGAAAGTAATGGTTCTACAACTGTTTTGCACCTGTAACATCTTCCCAGAAGAAGCTCGTAATTCTCAGTCCTTTCAAACAACCCTTCGTGAAGGAGTCTTTCCACTATTTTCTCACGTGCCTCAAATCTGTCAAGCCCTTTAAACTCTCCAGCTGCTTCGGTCATTTTTCCGTCCTCATCTATCACCTTTACCGAAGGAAGGTTACAAAACTTTGCTATTTCAAAATCTGTAAAATCGTGGGCAGGGGTGACTTTGAGAACACCTGTTCCAAACTCCTTTTCCACATAGGAATGGGTAATGATGGGAATTTTTCTTTTAATTATAGGAAGAATCGCATATTTTCCGTGATATTTAAAATACCTCTCATCATCTGGATTTACCGCAAGAGCAGTATCTCCCAGCATCGTTTCCGGTCTCGTAGTGGCTACTGTTAGGTGACCTCCTTCTTCAAGCGGATACTTTATGTAGTAAAGTTTCCCGTTTTCCTGAGACTGTTCCACCTCAATATCTGCAAGGGCAGTTTTACACCTCGGGCACCAGTTTATTATATAATCTCCCCTGTAAATTAAGCCATCTTTGTAGAGTTTTATGAAAACCTCCTTTACTGCCCTGCTCAATCCCTTATCCATAGTAAATCTCTCTCTCGTCCAGTCGCAGGAACAACCCAATTTCTTCAATTGATATATGATTCTACTTCCATATTCCTCCTTCCACTTCCACACCCTTTTTACAAACTCCTCTCTTCCTATCTTTTCCCTTGAAAGTCCTTCTTTGGCGAGCTCCCTTTCAACCACATTCTGAGTTGCTATTCCTGCATGGTCTGTTCCAGGAACCCACAGAACCTCAAATCCCTTCATCCTCATGAACCTTGCCACAATGTCCTGAATGGTGTTGTTGAGAGCGTGACCCATGTGAAGAGAACCAGTTACATTGGGTGGTGGAATTACCATTGAAAAAGGAGGTTTCTCGGAGTTCAGGTTGGGGGTGAAGAATTTATTTTTTTCCCAGAAGGAATACCACTTATCCTCTACATCTTTATGGTTATATGTCTTTTCCATTTTCTCACCCGTTATTTGTTTAAAAAGATTTTACCAAGAAGATTTCAATTTTCAAAAAAATCAAATTATAAAGGGTTCAGTATTCAAATTCCTCTTCCGGAAAGGTTTCTTCTTCTGCGGGTATTTCTTCTTCTTCTCCCTCCCAGGGACTTTCGTAAGCAGATATAAATTTATTTCCTTCTTCCTCCAGCAGGACCAAAGTGCTTCCCTCTTCAATGAATTCCTCCTCAACTACAATTTTCTCTACTATTACCGCTCCTTCCTCAACAAACATTATTTCAAGGGTTTCCAGACCTATTCCCAGCTCTTCAGGAGAAACTACCTCCCCTTCAATAATTTCTCCCTCTTCTGTAAATATATAAGCCTTTTCAGCCTGTAAGGGGAGAGCAAATAAAAAAATTCCTGCAATCCAAAAAAATCTCTTCATTAATTAAATTATACCCTTTTCTAAAATTAGTTTTCAAGCACTTTTATGAAGAAAATGATGTTTCTCCTTTTATTGCCTTTATTCTGTTCTCATCATCCACAAGGACGATTCTCGGGCTGTGATTTTTCAATTCATCCTCTTCATAGGAGGCATAACTCACTATTATTATCTTATCTCCCACTGCCACCTTCCTTGCTGCTGCTCCGTTAAGGCATATCACTCCGCTGTCCTTTTCACCTTTTATCACATAGGTCTCAAACCTTTCTCCATTGTTTATGTTATAAACCTGAACAAGCTCAAACTCCCGAAGGTCCGCAGCTTCCATAAGCCTTTCATCTATTGTTATACTTCCCTCATAGTTGAGATTTGCCTCTGTAACGGTTGCCCTGTGAATTTTTGATTTCATCATGGTCCTTCTCATTTTTTCACCTCCAGCTTCATATTATCTATTAACCTTGCCTTCCCTACAAAGACGGCAAGGGCAATAACTGCTTTATCTTCTATCCTTTTGATGGGCTCAAGCCTTACAGGGTCAACAATTTCCACATAATCTATCCTCGTGTGAGGTTCCCTTTCTATTATTTCCCTGGCCTTCCTTATGAGAACCTCACAATCCCTTTCTCCACCCTCAACCATCTTCTTCACCTCATTCAGCGCTTTTGACAGGGAAAGGGCTGATTTCCTTTCTTCTTCTGAGAGATAGACATTTCTTGAACTCATCGCCAGCCCATCCCTTTCCCTCACAGTTGGTCCAGGAATAATCTTTACATCCATGTTTAAATCTGCTGTCATCCTTTCTATTATTTTTAGCTGTTGATAATCTTTTTCACCAAAGACCGCATAATGGGGTTTAACGATATTGAATAGTTTTGTAACCACTGTGCATACCCCCCTAAAATGACCTGGTCTTGACCTTCCGCAAAGATATTTTGACATTTCAACAACCTCAACATAGGTCTGATAGTTTTCGGGATACATCTCTTCAACAGAAGGAATAAACACAAAGTCAACCTTTTCTTTTTTTAAAAGTGAAAGGTCCCTTTTTTCATCCCTTGGATAGGAATTGTAGTCTTCTGATGGACCAAATTGAGCTGGATTTACGAAAATGCTAACCACGACCACATCACCCCACTTTTTGGCAATTCTGACCAGTGAGAGATGTCCTTCATGGAGATATCCCATTGTTGGAACGAATGCTATTTTTTTCCCTTTTTTTCTCAAATCATCCGCAATCTTCTGCATACTCTTTATTTTTCTTATCACCTTCATCTGTAAGAATGTTCCTCCCCTGGAAACTTCTTTTCTCTTACTTCCTCCGCATATCTTTTTATGGCGGAAAGAGCCTTCTCATAAAGGTTTTCATAAACTTTCACAAATGTAGGACGGATACCCGGGAACAATCCGAGGACATCGTGAATGACAAGTATCTGGCCGTCACATCCCATCCCTGCTCCTATTCCAATGGTCGGAATTGAAACCGAAGCTGTGATCTCTGAAGCAAGAGCTGCGGGAACTCCTTCCAGGACAATAGAAAATGCACCTGCTTTTTCAAGAGCCTTAGCATCCCTCTTCAATTTTTCCCTTTTCTCATCCTCTCTTCCCTGAACCTTATAGCCTCCAAAACTATGTATCCATTGGGGAGTAAGCCCGATGTGTCCCATAACAGGGATGCCGAGAACCGTCAATCTACGAACGAGTTCTTCAATTTCCTCTCCACCTTCTATTTTAACCCCTTCTGCTCCATTTTTTATGGCAAGGACCGCATTTTTTATTCCCTCTTCTATTGATGGTTGATAACTTCCAAAGGGCATATCAAAAATTAGAAGTGCATTCTTTCTTCCCCTTGCAACAGCCCTCAGATGATAGAGCATTTCCTCCATTGTCACGGGAAGCGTGTTTTCATATCCACTGAACACCATTCCCGCAGAATCACCAACAAGAATTATATCCACATCTGCCTCATCAGCTATTTTTGAAAATACATAATCGTATGCAGTAATTGCTACTATTGGAACCCCACCCTTCCTCTTTTTTATTGAAGGAACTGTTCTTTTTTTTGTGTCCCGGTCCATTGGATCCAGGCACCTCATTTTTTAATTTTACAAAAGTTGGGCTCCCTTGCGGGATGCCCACTTTCTTTACTTATTATACCATAGAGAATTTCTAAATCAAATTTTTAAAAAAATTCCTTTTATGCTACCGATTTTTTGATTAGAGGGGAGGTAAAGAATAAAATTTTTGTATGGCAGTGAGGTATCACATAATAAAGGCTGGAGCAGGGGCAGGAAAAACAAGAAGGCTCGTTCTGAAATTTCTTGATATCCTGCTTCGTCTTTACAAAAAAAATAAGGAATTTCCTTTGAATAGTATACTTGCCATCACATTTACAAATGCAGCCGCAGATGAGATGAGAGACAGGGTGATAAAAATTCTAAAAAAACTCTCCATACCAGAGATGGAGATGGAAATAGAAATTGATGAGGAATTTAAAAGGCTTTTAAAAATCTACGGGCTTGAAGCATCGGACATTAGCAGCATCCTTGATTACATTATTCACCACTATTCGGACCTTGAGATAAAAACCATTGATTCATTCGTCCATTCTCTTATCCTTTCAATCCCTTTCTTTGCGGAAGTCTTCCTCACGCCTGAAATGGAAATATCAAACCCCGACTTTTATATTGAATATGCCTGTGACCTTCTCATCAAAAAATACGGGGCAGAGCTGAAAATGCGAGAAATCATTAAAAACTTCGTGGAAGAAATTCTTGAGGAAAAAAAAGGAAGGGAAAAAATCTCATGGTATATAAAAAACGAACTCTCAAGAAAAACCCAAGAATTGCGAAGCTACGAAACCAATCTGGGAGAGGAAATTGACTTTGACTTCTACTTTCAATCTGACTCGCAGATAGAAGAATTTAAAGAGAAGTATAATATTTATAATATTAAAGACGCATTTAAGAAGAAAAAGGGAAAAGCTGAAAAAAACTTTAGTGAGAATGTATTAAAGGAAGGAAGCGAAGTGATATCCTTAAGGAAATATGCGCCTTATGTGAATGTTTATAAACATCTAAAAGCAGAAATTAAAACTCTGAAGGAAAAAAGGAGGGTAGTATTTATTGATGAACTCAACATGATTGCGAAGAATATTATCAAAAACGTCAAGGATTCACCGATAATTTTTGAAAAACTGGGCGGAAGGATTTTCTACTTCCTCATTGACGAATTCCAGGATACAAGCAGGATCCAGTGGGAAAATCTCCTGCCACTTATTGAGGAAGCTCTTGCTAATGGCGGGGAACTCTTCTGCGTTGGTGATTCCAAACAGGCAATATACGGCTTCAGAGGAGGCGACCCGGAACTTTTTGAAGGACTCTTTTCGCAATCCCCATTCCTCTGCGTGGGCGAGGAAGAAATAAAGTGCGAAAAAATAGAGGAAAACTATAGAAGTGTAAAGGAGATAATAGAATTTAATAACGAAATTTTTAACCCTGAAAATTTGAGCAGCTGGCTTGATATCCAGAAGATTAACGAAAAAGGAGGAAAAGAAGCGAAACCCAAAATCTTAAGGGTTTACACTCACTCTTCCCAGAAAGTTGTGAGGAAAAGTGAGGAGGGCAGAGGATTCTTATTTGTGGAAATGATTGAAAAAGAAGGAAATGAGGAAGATTTCTTCTGTGAAAAGATATTTGAGAGATTAAATGAGTTCAGAGTTTTTGAAAGGTTTTCAAAATCGGATATATGCTTCCTCCTGAGAAAAACTAAGGATGTGCAGAAGTGGACTCATTTTCTCCTTTCCAAAGACATACCCGTTGAATCAACTCTCACAATGGACATAAGGGAAAACTTCCTCCTGAGAGAAATAGTTGAAATTTTAAGGTTTTTTGACACCCCTTATAACAATTTTTCCTTTGCCTCTTTTATTACCGGAAAACTCTTTGAAAAGGTAAGCAAAATCCCGGGGGAGAACTTCTACAAATGGATTGAAGAATGGAAAAAAAACAAGGGCGCGGAAGAATTCCTTTATGAAAGGTTCCGGGAAGACTACAGGGAGCTGTGGGAGAGGTATTTCTCCCACCTGTTTCGTGCCGCTGGATATTTACCCCTTTATGACTTTGTAATAATGGTCCTCAATAAATTTGAGGTTTATGAATCCTTTCCAGAGCACATAGCCTTCCTCAAGCATTTTGAAGACCTCATCAGCTCTCTGGAAGGAAAAGGGATTTCTACAATAGGAGAGTTCCTCAAAAAATGGAATAAAGAATCAGAAGAAGCGGAAGGCGAATTCACCCTCCGTCTCCCTCTTCAAACAGATGCGGTTAAGGTTATGACAATACACAAAGCGAAGGGGCTTCAGTTCCCTGTTGTAGTTCTTCCTGAAATCTCTCTCACTCACAAAGACAATATTTTCAATGGAACATTCATACCCTACAAAGATGAAAAAGGGCTCAGGTTTTATTACTCTATCCAGGATATAAGAAAACACTCGGAAAAACTTGAAAGAATTTACAAAGAACATGTGGCAAAAGGGCTTCTTGAAGAGATAAACTGCCTTTATGTCGCAATGACACGGGCTATGGATGAGCTTTATATCTTTCTCCCAAAAAAGAAAATTGAAAATTTTTATACATCCCTCATTCTGCACGATAAATCCCAGATTAAAAAAGGAACGCCTGTAAAAAGGAAGGTAAGCCGTATGGAAAGAAAGGAAGAAATTCCCTCCCTTCCTCCCAGAAAAAACTGGGACTTGAAATTTGTTCGGGAAATAAGAAGGGGAGAAGAGGTCATTGATGAAAAAAGAAGGAAAGCAATGCTAACAGGAGAGGGGATTCACCTCCTCCTTTCAACCATAAAAGGAATCAATTCTGCAGAGGAGCTGGAAAAGGCTTTGAAGGAGAACTTCAAAATAATCAAAACTAATCCCGAACTTGCGGAAGTTGAGGAAGAACTTTCAGAGGTTCTTAATCCCATCATCAACTTCCTGAAAAAAGAACCCCTCCGCTTTTTCCTTCTTCCTTCCGAAAGGGTCTTTACAGAGAAGGAGGTTCTCGGAACAGATGGAAAAGTGAGGAGGATTGACAGATTGATAGTATTTGATGACAGAGTGGAGGTGATTGAGTTTAAATGGGGAGAAAAAAGAGAGAAGGAGCACAGAATCCAGCTTGAAGATTACATCTCCTTGATTTCTCAGATTTTTCAGGATAAACCTGTAAAGGGTTTTCTCATTTATCTGGATGCTGAAAAGGTGGAGGAGGTCAGTTGAGTATAAAAGCAGTATTCATTCCTTTTGAGGAAAACCTTATTGAAGAACTCTCAAAGGAATTGCTTGCGGAAATGAAAGGGTATGATTTATCCCATCTAACAGTTGTGTTTCCAGGAAAGAGACCCTATTATTACCTCATATCCTCCCTTTCAAAAAAATGCAGAGGCACAATTTTTCCTCCTCTTATAATCTCAATGGACGAATTCGTATCTAAACTTCTATCGTGGAATGGAATTGAGGTTTCTTCTTTAAATGACCTTGATGCGGTATACCTCCTTTTCCAGATCCTCAGGAATAAAAAGCTCCACCTTGACCTGCCCCATCCATATAGAGACTCCTTTAATAAGTTTGAAGATTTCCTCTTCTGGGGATTTGAATTGCTAAGGGCTATGGAGGAGATGGACGAAGCTCTTGTGGACGAAAAGAGGATAACAGAGCTAAAAAAATCATTATCAGTGGGGACGGACTTCTCTCCCCCTCTTCCTCTGGAAAAAATTGCAGAAGTTGCCTTAAGTCTCTTCCCCCTCTTACATGAGGAAATGGAAAGAAGAGGGATATGGACGAGAGGATACAGATACAGAAGGGCTTCTTCCCTTCCTGTATCCAGAATACTGAAAGATAAAAATATTGAAAAAATCTTCTTTGCTGGATTCTTCTTATTCACCAGATCGGAAATGGAGATAATAAAAAGAGCTGGAGAAGAGGTGGATGTTTACCTGCTCTTTCATATCTCAGAAAGAAAAAAGTGGAAGGAATTTGAGGAAATGCTTGAAAAATTGAAACTTGACGAAGTGGTAGAACTCAATTCCGGGGAAAGCGTCCCTCTTGAAAAGAAACTTTCCTTCCATCCCGCATCAAGCCTGCACTTTGAACTCCTTAGCCTCTCTCAGGTCTTAAAGGATGAAAAAGAATGGGACGACCTTGCAATAGTCCTGCCCAGGAGCGAAACGCTTATCCCCCTCCTTTCAGATGTTATCAGCAGGTTTGATGTAGAATTCAATGTATCTATGGGATATCCTGTAACAAGAAGTCCCCTCTTTTCCCTTATGGAATCCATTTTGACCCTTCAGGAGACAAAGGAAAAGGACCTTTATTATATCCATTCTTATCTTTCTATCATAAAGCATCCATATATAAGAAATATCCGTAAAGAAAATGGAAATGTGATGGGCCCCCTTTTTCGGGGAATAGAAAGAAAACTAACGGACGAGGGATTGATATTCTTCTCCTTAGGAGAAGTGGAAGAAATGTTTGATTCGGAAGACAGAAAAGAGCTTTCCAATTTTCACGAACTTTTCATAAAAAACTTTGAGAAGGTAAAAACATTTGAAAATTTAAGCACTGCCTTTGAAAGGGTTCTTGAATTTCTCGTGAGGAGGAGCGATTTTCCATCCCACCCTCTTTCATCTGAGATCCTTGAAGGGGTAATGAGATTTCTTAAGGACATAAAAAACTCACTGGTGAAAGATGAAGAATTTGAAATAGAGGCATTAAAACGCCTGTTTAAGGGTTGTGCTAAAAATTATAGAATTCCCCTTCCTGGCGTCCCATTAAAGGGTGTGCAGATAATAGGAATGCTGGAAACGAGATGCCTCAATTTCAAAAAGGTCATAATCCTTGACCTGAACGAGGGCATTCTTCCCGGGATAAGAAAGCATGAACCCGTGTTTTCCATATCCATAAGGAAGATGCTTGAACTTCCAATTTACAGGGACAATGAGCAGATATACCGATACCACTTTTTCAGACTCGTAGGCTCAGCAAAAAGCCTCCTGCTCTTCTACATAAAGGATCCCGATATGCCAAGGAGCAGGTTCATTGAGGAACTTATATGGGAAATAGAAAAAACGAGAAAAATTCCTGTCAAAGAAAAGGGAGTCGAAATTCCCGTTCAAATACTCCTTCCCCAAAAGGTTGAAGGAATAAAAAAGAATGAAGTCACGATGAACCTTCTGGAGAAGATGAAGTTTACACCTACAGGCATTGATACCTATCTTGAATGCCCGTTAAAGTTTTACTTCAAAGAACTGCTCAAACTCTTTCCATTAGAATCGGTGGAGGAAGAGATTGAACCTTCGCATGTGGGAAAGGTAATTCATTTAGTTCTCAAAAACCTCTTTGAACCCTTCCTCAATAAAAAATTATCTGAAAAAGATTTTGATGAAATGATAGGCTCGGTAGAGAAAAAGGTTGAAGAAGCAATGAAGGAGAAATTAAAAATAATCACGCCCGAAAGAGAAATCCTCGGAAAGATAATCACGGAGGTCCTCAAAGAATACCTGGACAAAGAAAAAAATAGTGGGAAAGGGATGAAAATTCTTGAACTTGAAAATGAGGTAAACATGACCCTTCCAGTTGATGGAAAAAATGTAGAAATAGTAGGAAGATGGGACAGGGTGGAGGAGGTGGAAAACATAATAAATGTTGTGGATTACAAATCGGGAAGAACCCAGAAATATGAGTTGAAAAAGGTCAAGGGAGATTCTTTTGTAGAGTTTTCAAGAAAAGAATTAAAGGAAAGGGGTATAAACTCGCTTCAACTCCCATGTTATGCACTCATATACAAAGAAAAATACAAACCCTCTCTTCCTGTTTATGCAGAGGTAATTTCGCTGAGAGATATCTTCAGGGACGAAAAAACATGGCGGCTGAAATGGAGTGAAGAACTTCCAGAGGAACTTTTAAAAAATCTAATAAAAGGAATCATCGGTGAAATCCTGAACCCTGCTATTCCCTTCTATCCGGAGGAAAGCGAGAATTGCTCAAAATGCTCTTATCGCACTCCATGCCTTTCACTGAGGGCAAAATGATTTCCGTAGAAGACATAAAGGAAGCATACCGGAGAATAAAAAAATTCATCCACAAAACTCCACTTATATATTCCGATTCCTTCTCAAGGTTGACCAGGGCAAAAGTTTATATAAAAGCGGAAAACCTTCAGAAAACGGGTTCTTTTAAGGTGCGCGGGGCTTTTAACAAGCTTTCTGGAATGAAGGGAAAGGTAATCACCGTTTCCATGGGCAATCACGCTCAAGCAGTGGCTTTTGCGGGTTCAAAACTGGGGATTAAGACGAAAGTAATTATGCCTGTCACCGTTCCTATAGTGAAAGCAGAAGCCACAAAGGGATACGGTGCAACCGTTGAGCTCGTCGGAGAGAATTACTCACAGGCGCTTGAATACGCAAAAACTCAAAAGGATTACATTTTCATTCACGGATTTGATGACGAAAAAATCATTGCAGGACAGGGAACCATAGGTTTAGAAATAATGGAAGAAATAAGGGATATAGACGCTCTTCTTGTTCCCGTGGGAGGAGGGGGACTCATTTCAGGAATAGCAGTTGCTGTAAAATCCACCCTGCGGAATGTTAAAGTCCTCGGCGTGCAAACCAAATCTGCTATTTCAGCCATGCTATCTTTAGAGAGGGGTAAAATTGTTGAATTTCCTCCCAGACCCACCATAGCAGATGGAATTGCCATTGGAAGGATAGGGGAGCTCAATTTTGAAATTATGAAAAAATATGTGGACGACATAATCGCAGTTAAAGAAGAGACCATCGCAATGTCAATCCTCCTTTTTCTTGAGAGAAAAAAGCTTGTGGTAGAAGGAGCGGGAGCAGTTCCGCTTGCAGCCCTCCTTGAAAATAAAAGAAGATTCGGTGGAAAGAATGTGGTTCTTGTGGTAAGCGGAGGCAATATTGATTTCAACCTCATAGACAAAATCATCTACAAGGGTCTTGTTCAAAGCGGAAGGATAGGTGTCATTGAGGCAGTTGTTGAGGACGTCCCCGGCAGCCTTCAGGCTCTCACAGAAATAATTGCAAAAAATAAAGGAAACATCCTGGATGTTCAGCACGACAGGATATCAAAGGACCTCCCCATAGGAAAGACGAAAATAATTTTTACGATAGAAATTAGAAACAATGAACATTTAAGAAAAATATATTCAGATTTCAAAAAGGAAAAGTTTTCCGCAAGGGTTCTCACAGGGTAGATGGCTGAAGTATTTTTTTCAGAAAGAATTGAAGAGGGATTGGTAAAATTAAACGAAGAAGAAACCCATCACATAAAGGTTAAGAGGATAAAACCCGAAGAGGAAATAATAATCACAGATGGAAGAGGGAGGATCGGATACGGAAAATTAAAAGGAATTAAGGATGGTGCGCTTATTTTAGTGGAAAGGATAGAAATAGAAGAAAAAAAGGAAAATTCTCTCGGGCTATGCGTTCCTCTCTTAAAGGGGAAAAAGATGGATGAAGTGATAAGAACAGCAGTTGAACTGGGGGTTGATGTGATATACCCTTTCATTTCATCAAGAACTGTCTCTCGCCCAAAGGATGCAGAGAAAAAGGCTGAAAGGTGGGGGAAAATAATCCTTTCATCTTCCAAAGTAGCAAGGAGATTCAATTTTCCAGATATCCAGAAAATAATGGATTTTCACGAAGTAATCAATTTAAAAAACTGGAATACGAAAATAATTCTATGGGAAAGGGAAAAAAATCTGACCCTTTCTCATGTGGCGGAAAGGTTAAAAGAGAAGGTTCTCGTCCTCATGGGTCCTGAAGGAGGGTTCAGCGATGAAGAAGTGCAGATGGCTTTAAAGAATGGGTTTATACCTGTCTCGCTCGGAAAAAGGATTCTTCGCTCTTCAACGGTGCCTTTCTATGTGCTAAGTGTGATTTCATTTTTAAGAGGTGGGATATAGAACTAAAGAGGGGTTGGAATATGTATTTCTCTTTCCGCATTCATTATGAGGCTTAAAACTTCTGCGAGCAGGGTTGAAAGGAGGGTTTCTGATTTGAGTTTTTCACTTTCCTGAGTTATCCTTTTAACAATCTTTTTCAGGACCTCGTTGAGATTCCTTTAAAAGATTTTCGGGTAGAAATTTCAATGAGGCAATGCGCGGAGTTGAACCTCTCTCCAATTGTGGTTATAATTAAGCCATGATTTACATAGCAGGTTTCTATGGCTGGTCTGATGCAGGAAGGGTCTCAACAGAAACCATAAAATATATACTGCACAAACTGGAATCAAAGTTCACCAGGGAAATAAAGGGATACAACATTTTGACCATCACACGTCCATATTTTTTGATTGAAGGCGGACTGGTAAGGGATTTTAAAGAACCTTCAACGAGCTTTTTCCTCTGTGAGAAAGAGGAGCTCGTAATTTCTCTTGGATTTGAGCCAGACCTGAAATGGTCAGAATATGTGAATGAGGTTTTCAGCATCTTAGAAGCATACAAGGTGGATAAAATATTCACAATAGGAAGCATGTTTGACAGGGTTTCTCACAGAAAGGGGCAAAGGATTTCAATGGTTACAAACAAGGAGCCATTGAAAGAAGAAATAAATGTAGGGTTTATAACCTATCATGGTCCAGGCTCCATCCATAGTTTTCTCATCTATGAGAGCAAAAAAAGAAACCTTGAAGCAACTACATTCTGGTTCAGCGTTCCCATGTATCTTCCACATGTCGTATATTATCCCGCAATACATTCTGCAGTGGAATTTCTGAGCAAAAAGATTGATTTCTCAATCAATGTGGATGAAATAGAAAGGAAAGCAAAAAATCAACTTGATGAACTCGCAAGGGAAGCGGAGGTTGACCCAAATTTCAAAAAACTCCTTGAGGAAATTGAAGGCGAAGGCATAGTAATTCAATAGGTTTGATTGAAATCTCAAATTTTGGGAAACTTATAGATGCCCAGATTGTTCATTAAGAATCTTGGAATTGAAATTGATGCAGAAGAGGGAGAAACTGTTCTTGATGCCCTCACAAGAAACCAGATATATATTGATGCTCCCTGCGGTGGGCTCGGTATCTGCGGAAAGTGTAGGGTCAAGGTAAATGGAAAATACATCCTTTCATGCACATCAAGGGTTGAAGGCAATCTTTCTCTGGAAATAAAGGAAGACAAACCGAATCTGAAAATAGTCCGTGGAAGTAAAGAAGAGAATGAGGGTTTCGGGCTCGCTTTTGATATTGGAACGACAACAATTCTTTCTGCCTTTACCTCGCTGAAGGGAGAAATTTTAGCCATCGCATCAGTCACAAATCCTCAAAGGATTTTTGGAGCCGATGTCATCACGAGAATCTATCGTTCTTCAACCGAGGGAAAATTGCAGATTCTCAAAGGGATGGTAGTAAAGGAGATGGAAGAAATAACAAAAATTTTTTTGACCGCCTTAAAGGTTAAGGAGGAAAAGATAAAATTTATGGTTGTTGTGGGAAATCCGGCAATGGTCCACATATTTCTTGGCATTGACCCATCTCCACTCGGTGTTTTTCCCTATATACCGCAATTCAAAGGCGGATTAAAAACTGAAACCCATGAGACCGGATTTTCTTTTTCATCTCCTCTATACATTCCACCCTTCCCCTCAGGTTTCATAGGGGCTGATGCCATCGCAGGGGTCCTGTTTTCGGAGTTTTACAGGGCACCATCTCCATCTTTATACATGGACATAGGAACAAACGGAGAGATTCTGCTTAATGACGGAAAAGGTTTTATCGGATGCTCTGTTCCTGCGGGTCCTGTTTTTGAAGGAGGAAGTTTATCGTGTGGAATGCGAGCGGAAGATGGAGCAATAGAAAGGGTTTGGTTTGAGGACGGCGTCAAGTTCAAAGTAATAGGTAATAGACCGATAGGAATATGCGGGAGCGGGTTCATAGATGCAATAAGTGAGATGTTAAGAAATGGAATAATAGGAAGGGATGGAAAGTTCTCTGAAAGAATTCCTTTCCCATTTGAAAAAAATTTTGATAAAGATAAAAGGATTTTCTATTTATCAAGGGATGTTTTTATAACACAGAAGGACATAAGGCAGTTTCAACTTGCTAAATCTGCTGTCCAATCAGCGGTTAAAATTTTGTTAAAAGAATCGGGAATAAAAATTGGAGAAATAGAGAAAATAATTCTCACAGGTGGATTTGGTCGCAGTATAAACAGGGATGCATTCATAAGATGCGGATTCATTCCAGATGGCTTTAAGGGGGAGATAAAATTTTTAGAAAACTCCGCATTGAATGGAGCCATTCTTTTCATAAAAGATTTTGAATGGGCGAAAAATGGAGCAGATGAAATAATTTCCAAACTGAAAACCATTGAACTTGCAATGAATGAGGAGTTTGAGAAAATTTTTCTTGAATCCATAAATTTTTGAATTATAATGGAAAAGAAAAAGGGGGTTTATGATGTTCTGCCCAAGCTGTGGAAAGGAAATAGAAGCGGAGGTAAGATTCTGCAAGTATTGCGGAAGCCCAGTATCATTGCCTCCACAAGCAGTTTCAGAACATAAAAGGAGGGACTGGCTTGCAGCAGTGCTTTTATCTTTTTTCCTTGGAAACCTTGGCATTGACAGGTTTTATCTTGGCTACCTGGGATTGGGGTTTCTAAAACTTTTTACCCTCGGTGGATGCGGGGTCTGGTATTTGATAGATTTTCTTCTTATTGCGTTCAACAAGCTTAAGGATGCAGATGGAAATCTTCTAACAGGAAGGGAGGGAAAGGAGTGGGTAACTTATTTGCTTATAGGGCTTATGATTCTCGGAGTAATTGCCTGGTTCCTGGCACTTCTCTTCTCAATTTTTTCATTCGGAGATTTCTATATATAATTTGAGCGGAAAAATTTTTATACCCCTTTCTATCCTTATTTTTGCCACTATCTTCCCCCCTGAACTCCTTGATAGACTTCCGCATATATGTCTTATAAAATCCATTTTTGGAAGATGTCCTGCTGACGGGACATTGAGGGCTCTTTCAAATCTTCTCCATGGAAATTTTTATAAGGCATTGACCTGCAATCCCAATGTGCTTGTCGTTTTTCCTCTCTGTATTTACTTGATTTTAAAAGAGGGTTTAAAATCCATAACTAAAAGCTCGCCTTGAATTTCAAAAATACCTGGTCACCTCCAGCACCGGGCTGTCCGAATTTTGATTCCTTTGAGCCCGTTAGTATGTATCCGCCCACAACTATTTCTCCCTCCTCGTAAGGCATGAATCCAATCTCCGGATATATGACGAAGCTGTTATCATCAATTGTGTAGCCTCCGAAGAGCCTGTACCTTATCCTGTCCGAAAGAATCTGGTCCTGAAAGCCAGCGAATATGTAATTCTTTATCATCTCATTTCCTATCTCGTCAAAGAAACCCCTCACAAACTGTATGTTCGTGTAAAATCCTCCCTTGAATGTGTAATCAATTCCTGCAGTGAACTTGAAGTATGGGGATTTAAGCCTTTCTTCTTTAAATGAAAGGGGATTTACCCATACTCCTTCCACATTTATCTCCTGGGTTATTGAAGAAGGAAAGATAACCGCTCCCTCAAACCAGAATCCTATGTCTAAAAAAGGAATTGATGTTGATGTATCAAATCCTATTGCATTTATCTCAGGATATACGAGGAAAATTTTCCCCTCCTTCAGAAAAAACCTTCCTTCCTCATAGTTCATAACAAATGAGCCTGTTGCAGGAAGTGGCATGTCCTCCCTTCCGTGATAAAAACTTATGCTCCAGTCAAACCCTCCCAGCAATCCACCTGCTTTCAAAGCAAAGGCTGAATTCCTCGGAGAACTATCCGGAAGGACCGGTATCTTTTCAACAGAACGAAAAATCTCCTCCATATTTACATTGAGTCCCGGTATCTTCTTTATGTCCTCAATGAGGTCGTAAATGCCCGATGGAAGGGGGGTGGCTTCAACCCCTGCTTTCAGTGATGAAAGGGGAAGTTGAGCCGGTCTGAAGAGTGGTATGTAAAGACCTGTGAGGGTAAATAAATCTCCGAATGGAATTCTCACTCTTATTGCTGGAACGGGTATGCTTTCTCCAAATTCAAGAGGGTCTTCAAGGTTGTAGGGATTTATCAAATCCGTCGGGTTGAATGTGTCTGCGGTTCCCCATTTTTCAATCAAATCCCCCATCTTTATGTCTATAAAGCCAAAAACCTTTGGAAACTGGACATATATCTCCCTGTCAACTATCCTGAATGGATTTATTCTCTCCTGCCTTAAGAGGTCATTGAAATCCTTTACACCAGGAAAGCCGAGGTAATCAAGCTCTGCTTCACCATAAAGGACCACCCTGTCCTTTATATTTTCCTGAATTTTCGCATTCAATGTGTTCTGAATCCATGAAAAATTTGCCCTTCCCTCTGTTCCAATCCTCCAGTATGATTGAGCAAATCCATTTAAAGAGAATGAGATGGTCAAAAATATAATAAAATTCATTTTGACTCACCTCTGAGAAGCGCAGATGTTGTGAACAGGTCATCGGGTAGAGGCTCTACCTCTGATTCCGATGTCTTCCCCATCTGGACCCTTCCATTTATCATGTTTTCCATCTTCACCTCACCTGGAATCCATGAATTCTTTGCCCTTTTAAAATTTCCCCTGGTTTCAACCTTGAAAAGTTTTTCATTCCTGTCATAGTATTCTATCTTTCTAACAACAAATGTTTCTCTATCTACAAATAGCCTCAACTTCCCGTAATCTTTCTTTCCTTCCTCCTTTGGTTTTAGTGTAAGAAAATAAAAATCACCTTCCTCTCCAGCATCAATTGGGTTATAGTCCTTGCCGTATGTAGGAATTGAAATATCTTCGTATGTAAAATCTGTCCCCAGGAATGTCTGATTTCTCACATGAGATGCAATCCTCCTCACCTTTTTGTAGCCAGGCATATAGACATACATAACATCGTGTCCGAGGGAAAGAATTGCCATTCCCTTGACCTGTGGTGGGTAGGTAAACCTTATCAGCCTCTTCTCGCCTTTCACATACACCTTTATTTCAAACTCCCTTTCACCAGCTCCTTCCTCCTGAACCATGAACCTCATGGTGAAGGAGTAATCGTCCTTTGGAACTATGACATCATCAACCTTTTTTAAGAGTTCCTCGGGTGAGAGGTTCAGTGCCAAAACCAGAAGGCATGTCATTAATCCATTCATTTTTTCACCTCCCTGAAATATATTATTGCAAAAATTGCTCCCGCCAAAACAGTAAAAGAGACACCGAGACCAAACTTCAGGGTTGGACGAACACTTGAAAAGACCATTCCTGCAAATCCACCACCGACGCTAAGGGCATTCATAATTATAGCGAGGGTAAGGGGCTTAAAATCTGTATTAAACCTCCTCGCCCAGAAGGAATGGACGGAGTAATCTATACACAGCCCTATGGAAACACTCGGGACAAGAAGTGAACCCATGTCAACACTTATACCAGCTATTGAATAAAATGTCCAGAGGATAAGAAAGGGAAATATGGACGAAATAACTCCGTAGATGAGAATTATAACATCACCGGAAAGAAGGAAGAGCAAAATAATGGAAAAGAATGCAGAGAGGATTGTGCTTATTATCTGTCCCTTTCTCATCTCTTTCTCAATCTCCTTCATTATGAGGGATGAAGATGTGAAGGAAACCTCTATCTCCGATGTCTCCCATTCAATGAAGAACGGGGAAAGGAGATATAAAATTTCATCCTCCGATAAAGATGGAAAGAAAAAGCCTCCCACATCTTTTAATAGATTAATTTTTTGAACCCTGTCAAGGGAATCCAGAAACATCGTCTTCATACTGTAACATAAATCCTCATCTGCATTATAAAAATGGCAGACCTCCTTGAAATCAACCACTCCCCTCTTTATGGAAGATGTAAGCCTCATTATGATGTCCTCCGGAGGAAGGGGAGTGAAGATATCCGGATTAAGATTTAAGGCAGATTGAACAATGGATGAGTTAATTTGAGAAATTCCCCCTTTTTCAAGGGATGAATAAACCTCCTGCGGATTCACTTTTATACCCCTTGATAAGTTGAAGGTCTCAATCCTTTTCAAAAAGAATTCCCTTTTTCCACTTTTGTATGCTGAAAGAAGCGAATATATTGAATCTTTAATCCTTTTGTATTCATCCTCCCACAGGTCCGCATCGCCCCTTGCAAGTATCAGCGTTGAACCCTTATCCTTGTTATAAAGTCCCTTAACTTCCTTCTCCCCCTCAACAAAAAAGGTTATCGTATTCAATTCAGACGATGTCAATGGAAAAACTGAAACCCCGGTCATTGATTTCTGAGCCCTTTTTATAACATTAGAAAAGGAATCAACCCTTTTAACCCCCTTCACTCCTGAAAGAAGTGTTGATATTGTATCAACGAAAACGACAGTTGAAGGCTTTGAAAAATCTCCTTTGACCCTTACCATTAAGTAGTCAGCCCCGCCGAATTCCTTATTGAAAAACTCCATTCCTTTTAATGGCTCACTTCCCTTTTTGAAAAAAGACTCCTCTTCGGTTTTGTATTTGAGTTCGGGAAGGAACTTTATAAAAAGGAGGATTAGGAAGAATGGAATAAAAACCCTGACATATCTGTTTTGTGAGATGTAATCCAGCCAGTCTGCAATCCTTTCAAGAAGGGGATTTTCCACACTCCATCCCCTCGGATACCTTTTCATCCAGACGAACACCGAAGGAATAAGAATAATTGAAATAAAGGCAGATATCAAAACTCCTGTAGATACAAGAATCCCGAAGAACCTTATCGCATGCATCTCCATAATGAAAAGGAAGAAGAAACCAGCAGCTGTTGTTACGGCGCTGAAAAAAATAGGCACCCCCACATTTTTCAGATAATCTTCTACTTCTGTGGTTGAAGAAAATCCTCTGAAGGTATGAACAGCATAAGCACTTGAGACAGCAAAAAGAAGAGCGGGTATTGAAGAATTCACAATTGATATTGGTTCACCAATTATCCCCATAAGCCCGAAGACCATAATGACGCTCGTGCATACTGTTAAAATTGAAACAAAGACAGCAGTTATGTTTCTGAAGAAGTATGAGAGAAGGAAGAGGGTAAACAGAGCCACAATAGGGGATATCTTCTCTATATCCCTCCTAACAGCACTTATTATGTATGTGGAAACGAACGGTGAACCGGAATAAAAAAACTCAAGCCCCTTTTCCTTTTCTATCAAATTTTTGATTTCTTTTACTGCTTCTATTATTTCTCTCTCTTTTATTCTAACAACGATTGCAGTAGCCTTTCCGTTTTCCGAGATTATAGCCCCTGAATAGTCAGGATGCTTCCTTATATACTCCTTTTCATCCTCTGAAAGGTCTAAGTGCTTAATAAGGGGATTTATTTCCAATCCCTCTGGTTTTGAAACGAAATCCATTGCATCAAATATGGAAAAGACGCTGTAAACCCCCTTTATGCCCTTTATCCCTTCTTCTATCTTCTTGATACTTTTCAGGGATTCTTTAGATAGAACATCATCGCTTCTAATCCCGATCAATCCTATTTCCCCACCTCCGAAATCTTCTTCAATATCAAAATATGCCTGGACATACTCGCTTGTCCCTGGAAGGTATTGGGTGAGCGTCCTTTCATACTCAAGATTCTTGATTCCGAAGAGGGAGATTAAAAAAAGGATGGAAAATACTATTATTACACTAAGGTTGTGCTTCTTTATCAGTTCAACGATGTAAGACATTTATCCCTTTCTTAACCTTTCTTTAAGTCTCCTTGAAAACTCTTCTGAGAACCTCTTATCCCACTCAAGGGTGTATTGTTTTATTCCTTTTCCACTTAAAAAATTTGACACCTCTGCTGAAATTTTCAGAAGGTCATTCCAGCATTCTGAAAGGACAGAACGAACGCACTTTATGAGCCTTTCACTATCTTTGATTCCAATTTTTTCTATCAATCTTTTTGATATCCAGCTTGTAAGGAAGGAAGGTCTTTCTGAGGTATAGTTTCCTTCTATTCCTTTCTGCTCCGCAAGTCTTTTCCTTATCATATCAAGGGCTACCTCTTTATCTGCATCTGGAAATTTTGATATGTGTTGAGAAAAAAGCTCTTCTGCCTTCCTTTCTATTTCATTTTCTATTTTTTTTAATTCCTCAAGGGAATCCTTTACAACCTCATACCCTTTCTTCCTTTCCACAAAACCAGCTTTTTCTATTTCCGCAGATATCTGCCTTGCGAAGAATTCTATTTCTAAATCCTTAAGGGGCAAAATCAGTTCTTTCTCTTTCCCTGAATGAATTCCTCAACCATCCTCCTCGCCTCTTTGTCCTTAAACTGCTTTGGAGGATGTTTCATGGTGTATGCTGAAATAGAATAGAGTGGTCCTCCTATCTTTCTGTCAAGGGCTATCTTGCAGCACCTTATCGCATCTATTGCCACTCCTCCGCTGTTAGGAGAATCTTCAACGCTCAACTTAAGTTCTAACTCAATGGGAACTCCTCCAAACCCTCTTCCTTCAATTCTTATAAAGCATATCTTGTTGTCGTTCAGCCACGGGACATAATCTGATGGACCTATGTGAATCTTATCCCATGGAAGAGGTGTTCCAAGAACGCTCTGAACTGCCTCTGTTTTTGAAATTTTCTTTGATGCTAATCTCTCCCTGTCAAGCATGTTCAGAAAATCGGTGTTTCCACCAAAATTGAGCTGATAGGTTCTATCCACCTTCACTCCCCTTTCCTCAAAGAGGTCTACCAGCACCCTGTGAGTGATTGTTGCACCAACCTGAGATTTTATATCATCTCCAACTATAGGTATTCCCTTTTCTTCAAACCTCTTAGCCCATTTTTCGTCAGAGGCAATGAAGACAGGAATACAGTTCACCACAGCCACACCTGCGGAAAGGCATGCTTCCATGTAATATTCCGTAGCCTTCTGTGAACCAACAGGTAAGTAGTTTACAAGGATTTCTGCTCCGCTTTCTTTCAAAACCTTAGCCACATCAACTGGTTTTTCCTTTGCAGGGACAAATACTCTATCTTTTGGATACCTCTTCATATACTCACTTACCCCATCGCCTATCTCACCCATCATAACCTTAACTCCATATTTTGGAAGTTTTTTCCAGAAAATTTTCGTGCAATTTGGCGGAGAGAAAACTGCCTTCTCAAGGGGTTTCCCCACCTTTCTCGCATCAATATCAAAAGCAGCGACAACCTCTATGTCATGGGGGTAATACCCTCCTAATTCGTAATGCATAAGACCAATTCCCTTTTCTTTATAATGTCTGTAGTATTCTATTCCCTGGAGGAGGGCAGAGGCACAATTTCCAACTCCTGCAATCGCAATTTTTATCCGACCCATCTCATCCTCCTTTAATAAATTGTTATAATGAGTAAATTCTTAAAATTTTTTTCTCAAAAATCAATAAAAATTTGTATCTTTCACTTTAACTAAAAGGGATACCCATCTCTTTCAAGGACGAGCTTTGAAAGAACCTTTTTTTCTTCTATTGGGTTGAGATCTGCCTTTTCCACCATTCTGAGAAGGGAAGCGGAGAAATCCTTTAGATTTTTCATTTCTGTGTAGGTAGAAATTTGGAGCATATTTGCAGCAACGGAAGTGGCTCCTTCCCAGGCAAGAATCCTTATTGGATGTATGAATTCTTTTATTCTCTCAGGACTCTGAAGAGCCCTTGCCACTGCTGAATCAAGGACATAACAGGAGATAAGGGAATTGCTCAGAAGTTCAAGAAGCATCTGCTCCTCCTCAAGTTCCTTCATATATTTCATCCCTGCTCCCACAACCGCATAAACGGTGAGTTTCTTCATAGCATCAAGGAGATGGGCTACAGGGGATAGAGCTCCGTATTTGCTGAAATCCGCATATCCTTCCATGTTTGAAAGAATTCCTTCGCATTTTCCATAAAGGTCCATAAGGGGGATATCACCCTTCATCCCTTTCCTCAAAAGCATTCCAGTTATGACAAGCCTGTTGATCTCATTTGTCCCTTCAAATATCCTGTTCACCCTCGCATCCCTGTATGCCCTTTCAGGTGCATACTCTTCAATGTATCCATATCCCCCATGACACTGAAGGGCTTCGTCTATCACCATTCCAACGGTTTCAGAACCATATACTTTTGCTATTGAATCCTCAACGCAGTGCTCCTCAATAGCATTTCTCACATGAACTTCATAATCTGAGGAAGATTTATCATAACCCTTTAAGAGGTCATCAATTGAACTTGCAATTCTGTACACGATTGATTCAAGTCCATATATCCTCGCACACATATCCGCGAATTTCCTCCTTATCATGCCAAAATCTGATACCGGTCTGTTGAACTGCTTCCTCTCTTTCGTATATTTAACTGCTTCCTTAAGCATCCTCTTCGCACCACCAAGCGCAGCAGCTGCGAGCTTCAGCCTTCCTATATTAAGGATGTTAAAGGCAATCTTGTGCCCTTTTCCTATCTCACCGAGAAGGTTCTCAACCGGCACCTTAACATCCTCAAAGGTAACTGCCCTTGTAGAGGAGCCCTTTAATCCCATCTTCTTCTCCTCCGGACCGAGGATAATTCCTTCGGTTTTCTCAACTATAAAACCAGTAAATTTGTCTCCTCCCACCTTTGCAAATACAATCCACATGTCTGCAAATCCGCTGTTGGTTATGAACTGCTTTGTCCCGTTGAGGAGATAGAACTTTCCATCGGGAGAGAGGTCTGCCCTTGTTTTTATGGATAGGGCGTCCGAACCTGCAGATGGCTCCGTCAATGCGTATGCACTTATCTTTTTAACCGATGCGAGGTCCGGAAGGTATTTTGCTTTCTGCTCGTGATTCCCGAAATAGACTATGGGAAGGGTTCCTATTCCTGTATGGGCGCCAAAGGTTGCACCGAAGGAACCATTTACTTCTAACTTTTCGGTAACCAGCATGGAAGAAATCTTATCCAGCCCCAGACCCCCATATTTTTCAGGAATATCCACTGCTGTGAAACCGAGTTCTCCAGCCCTTTTGAGAAGCTGTTTGGTCACCTCGTAGTTATGCTGATCCATAAGCGGAGCATTGGGAAGAATTTCCTTCTCTGCGAAGTCCTCTGCTGTCTTAGCAAGCATTCTGTGTTCCTCTGTAAATCCTTCGGGATAAACCGCAACAGTATTTATTGGTTCCTCAACGAGGAACTCACACCCTTTCAGATATTTTTTCTCCATCTCAACCTCCTTTTAAAAATTTAATAATCCCACATACCTTTCGCCTTCAATATCAATTCTATAACCTCCCTCACCGCTCCCCTTCCACCGGGATTTTTTGTGACATAAACTGCCTCTCTTTTTACTTCCCTCACCGCATCGCCAACCGCAATTGGAAATCCCACTTTCTTCATTATTGAAAGGTCAACCACATCATCTCCCACAAAAGCAACCTCTTCATCGGAAAACCCCATCTCCTCCTTCAGTTTATCGTAAAACTCACCCTTCTTTCTTACTCCGGTATAAACCCTCTTTATTCCCAGTTCATTTGCCCTCCTTTGAAGGGATTTTGAATCCCTCCCGGTAACGAAAATAACCTCAAAACCCTTCCTCAAAAATATAACTATTCCGTGTCCATCCTTTATGTCAAAATCCCTTATGTCGTCGTTCTCTCCCACATGAAGTCTTCCATCTGTGAGGACCCCGTCCACATCAAGGATGAGAATTCTTACCTTCCTCGCCCTTCTTATTGCCTCTATCATAATGAATTATTATTCAATTTTTTCTTTTTATGGTCAACAATTTATGTAATTTATCCCGTAACCTTTCTCTATTCAGATAAACTGCTATACCAATTTTTTCATCAGTGTCATTAATGTGGCAATGCGGGCTTCTGGCAATAGTAAGAACCCTGGAGGTCCTCGCTGTCGCAATCCCCTGAACCGTCTCACTGAATCGCCTTGCCCTTAAAACCCTGAAATCCTCTAAAAACTTTTTAATTTTTCCATAAAAATAATACCACCCTCCGCCAATAGTAAAATTCTCAGAAACTTTTTTTCTTGAATATTCAAATTTAATGCTTAAAAATTTAAAAAGGCTCCGGATTAACTATGGAAAAAGGAAAAATAAAAACGAGTGTAATTTCTTTGTTTTTACTTTTTCTCTCCTGTGGATTCGCTCCAGACTGCCTTGAGCCGAAGGCAGGTGATATGTCCTATCCAGTAGATGGAATAATTGTAGATGACAGGCTTTATGTGCTAAACTCCAACGAAAATTATGACTACTGCTCAAGTTTTATCTCAGCTTTTAAGATAGAAGGAGCGGCTCTAAAACCTGCTGACATTATCTTCCCGAAAAATTACGAAGATTTCACTCTGGCAGGAAGACTTATCTTCGCTGACGGAAGGATTTTTGTGACGGAAAGGGGAAAAGGTATGGTCTTTATCTTTTCGGAAAAGACCGGAGAGGTGATTTCTTATTTTGAAGAAGGAGGGAACCCGTATAATATTCTCTTTTTAGAAGGAGAGGGGAAAAATTTTCTGGTCACCGCAAACATAAAGCTGAACACCGTAAATATATATGAAGAATGGAAAACCAACTATGAGAAGATTTATTCCTTTACCTATCCCTATCCCCCTGCTTCAATGCTCTATGACAGGAACTCAAAAAGGATTTTTGTCGCCCTTTCAGGTTCCTCCGAAATTGCAGGAATAGATTTTGACCCTGCTAACCCCGGTTCCGTAAGCACCAAAAGGTTCACCATCTCTCCGGATGGAAGCATAACCAGTTTAAAATCCATTTCAGTTGACAAAAAGGGAATGTATGCTATCGCGGAAAGCCCTCCGTCTCTCATTTTTGTGGATATGGACTCTTTCTCTCCATCCCTTCTTCATTTTTTCAGGGAAAGAATCTTCTCGGTGGAAATCATAGAAGAAAAAAACCTCCTCCTCGCAATCTCACCGCTGGAAGATGTTGTATATGGGTTTTCGTTAAATCCCTTCCTTTTCCTGTGGAGGATAAATGTGAAAGGAAATCCTGTCAGGGGGATTTATTCTCAAAAAACCAACCTGATTTATTTTATCCCAATGATGGAGAAAAAAATAAAGGTTTTCAATCCACAAACTATGGAGCTGAAATGAAAAAAGTTTTAACAATTCTTTCCTTAATTCTCGCAGGGTGTGGAGGAGAAGGAAACATAATTAACATGCGCTTCCCCGATTCAATTTCCGCCTTGAAAATGGAGATGGATTATCTCCTTATCACCAGCAAGGTAGAAAGGAAATGGCTCCTCATCACCGGGGAGGGAAAAAGGGTTAATAGCGGAGAACTCCACTGCATCCCCGTCAAAAACATGAGCTCCTGGCAGAAATTTCTTATCTTTTGCGGAAAGGAAGGGGAATTAAAGACTGAAATATATGTTCTTGAAATATCCAGTAATGCTATGAGATTAACAGAAGAGATTGAGGGGATTTTTACTGGTTCCGCTTCATGCGGAGAGAAAATATGCTTCACTGCTTACAAAGATGGAAAAACGAAATTCTACGAAATGGATGGTGGTCTCAAAGAACTCTTTTCTAACGAAGGGATTTGCACTCCCGTAAGCCCTTCATACTTCATCTGTAATGGAATCCTGTATCCTGACAAAATAGAGATTCCTGAAGGGGGAATCATTTTTCCCGATCAGGTCTCTGGTCCACTTCTATCTTCAGGCAGAGAAATAAAGATTGTAAAAAACGGAAGGTTTCTCCCTTTTATAACAATGAAAAACCAGCCACTTTCATTCCTTTCCTTTGAAGAGAAGATGGTGTTCTTTGATATAGCAGGATATGCCAGGGTAATAAATAGAAAAACACTTGAAGAAAGTTCTATTTCCTGTGGAAGTTACCCGGTATCTGCAACTGCAACAGGAGAGGAAAGGGTGTATGTGCTTAATGAACTCAACCCCTCCATCACTGTCATCAATTTGAAGGAACTCAAGGAAATAAAAACAATATGGTAGGCACGGCCAGATTTGAACTGGCGACCTGTCGGATGTGACCCGACCGCTCTCCCCAGCTGAGCTACGTGCCTGTTTTTTAAAAATTAACAAAAAAAGAGAAAAAAATCAAGGGATTTCCTGTTTGCTTTGCGATACTAAATGTATTTTTGAATATTCCGAAATTATTTTTTATAATTTTGCAAAATGAAAGAGCTGAAATGGGCAAAGTTAATCCTTTTTTCAATTTTTAAGTCAATCAAAGGGATGAGGTTATACCCCCAGAACCATCCAGCCCTTGAAAAGATAATCAATGAGTCTTATGCCACCTTCCTTAAAGTGTTAAAAGAAGCAGGAAGAATAAAGATTGAGGTGCACAGTGAAGAATTCAGAGTGGAAGGGCTCAATCCAGATGAAGAGGGAAAATTTTCCGAACTCGCCCACGAATTGTTTGTCAGGGGTGTAAAAACACTGATAGTGGATTCCTTCGCAAGCATTGAGGAGTTCAAGAGGTTTTTGACCCTTTTTCAGATTGAGCCAGAGGAAGTGATAAAAATGGGTGGAGCGGAAGAAATTCTCAACTCCATGAAGATAAAGGGAATCAGGGTAGAAGTTATGGATTTCCTTTTGAAAAGCGATGAAGAAATAGAAAAAGCGGGAAGGGGGGAGGAATATGAAGAAGTTTCCATATCCATTGAAGAGTTCACTCAGGAAGAAAAGGACATCCTTGCTCTCGTGGAAAAGTTAAAGGAAATCTCCGATCTGAAAGAATATGAAGGCATTCTTAAAAAAGTCGTGAATAAATGTCAGGAAATGGTTGCCCTCTCAGATTTCAAAATCCTTCCCATCGTTCTTTTAGAATTTTCAAGGATTTTTATTGACCAGAGCAAACCATCCGAAATAAGGAGAATAACCGGAGAAGCGGGCAGGTCAATATCAAATGAAAGGGTTATTGGTTATCTCATAAATAAAATCAAAACCCTTGAACCCTCCCAGCTAATGGAATATGGAAACATATTTTTAATGATAGGTGACACCACTATAAAATATCTCCTTGAAAGCCTGTTCGTTGAAGAATCAATAAAAGGAAGAAGATTTATTACAGATATAGTTATCCGTTTCGGAAAGAAGGCTATTCCCCATTTGATATACCACCTCAACGACCAGAACTGGTTCGTGGTGAGGAATTGTCTTTTCATTTTAGGAGAAATTGGAGACAGGAAAACAATTGATGTTATTTATCGGTTCGCATTTCATAAAGACGAAAGGGTGAAGAAAGAGGCAATAAATGCAATCTCAAAAATAAAGGACCCTTTTGCCATTTCAGCTCTTCTCAAAATTCTTGATGAAGCAGACGATAAGACAAAGCCCGTGGTGATAAGAGCCCTTGGCAACACAAGGGACAGGACACTGGAACCAATAATTTTCAGATTCATGGACTCGGAAGACCCTGAAATGAAAAAAGAATGTGTGCTTGCGCTGGCAAAAATCTCTTCTCCATACGCCCTTCGCCTTGCAAAAAAGATAATAAGCAGGGCAAAACTTTCCAGAGATAAGAACCTCCTGGAATCAGCGCTTTCAGCCATAGAAATTGTAGGGACTCCTGAGGCGGTTAACCTCCTTGAAAGCTACCTGTTCGGAAAAAGGAGCGATTTGAAGGAAAAGGCGGTTGAGGTTCTCTTCCGAATATCTGAAAGGGTTGGAATCTGATGCCGAAGATTGAAGAAGAAATAATAAACTCACTAAACGCCCTCATGATGAACATAGAACTTTATCCACCAAATCATCCCTCTCTCATAAGGGCTGGGGAGAAAGCAATTGAAAACCTCCGTCCAATACTTTTTGAAAAAGGTTCATCATATATAGCAGTAAAAGAGGGGTTAATCGCTTTTAACGGAATTCCCATTTATTCAGTTCAATCTGCCAGGGTTCTCGGAAGAGTTCTCGCAACAATAAAGATAGGGGGTATAGAGCTCAAGAGAGGTGTTTCTTCCGAAGAAATAATAAAGTTTTTCTCCCTCCTATCTACTCTTAAATCCAGTGGAGACCAGGCAGTTAAAGATATAGAAAAAAGCCTTCAGATTCTAAACATAAAACACATATCTGTATATCCTGAAGAAGTGGAGGATATAAAAGAAAGAGCAAAAAGGACATACAGGGATGCGAAGAAGACAGTTATAGAAATAATGAATGAGGCAAGGCTCGGAAGGATTTCGGGAGGGGCAAATGCTATACGAATTATAGGTGAATTCAACAACATTTTAACGAAAAATAAAAATGTGCTGCTGGGAATGGTGATGATCCAGCATTTTGACGAATACACCTTTTCTCACTGCGTAAATGTGGGAATAATTGCCATGGCTGTGGCAAAGACCATAAATTTAAGCAACGAGGATGTGATAAAAATAGGACTCGGAGGCTTCATGCACGATATAGGGAAGGTTTACACACCAAAGAACATAATTTTAAAACCCGCTCCATTAACGCCCGAAGAATGGGCAATAATCCAGAAGCATCCTGTTGACGGAGCGCGGATGGTTCAGGAGATGGAGGAAATACCGAAAGTCGTTGCCCTTTATGTTTATCAGCACCATGTAGGATACGACCTTTCTGGTTATCCAAAATTAAAGGCGGGAGAAAAACAGCTTATGGAGGCAAACCTTGTCCAGATTGCAGATACCTACGATTCTATGACCACTCAGAGACCATATCAAAAGAGGTTTGATCCAAAAGAAGCAATTGACATCATGAAAAGAAAAGTGGGAAAGGCATTTAACGAAGAACTATTTGATGCCTTCGTAAATACCCTCGGCATCTACCCAATCGGTTCCATTGTGAGGCTTGATACAAATGAAATTGCAGTTGTTACTGAGCTAAATCCAAAAGACCCACTGCGCCCCGTAGTTCAGATAATTTTTGATTCCTCTGGCAGAAGGCTAAAAGAACCTGTTCAGGTTTCCCTTGATGAAAGAACACCCGGTGGAGGGTTCAAAAGAAGCATCGTCAAAACCGTTGATTCCCTCACTCAGGGCTTAATAAACATATCCTCATTCTTTGAATAATTTTTTTTGAAATGCCAATTCTATTTCCTCAAGTAGTTCAGTGTGAGAAGGTGTTGCAGTGCCCGTTTTCCCCACCACTATGCTCGCACCAATAGAAGCTAAATAGGCACATATCCTGATATCCCCTCCCACATCAATCCCGGCAGAAATTATACCAGCCACTGTATCGCCTGCTCCAGCAACATCGTATACCTCTCTTAACACCGCAGGAATTTTTTCCTTTCTCTTTTCCCCCATCAGGAACATCCCTTTCTCTCCCCTTTTTATTATCACCCATTTCACATTCCCCTTCCTCAACAGAACCCTCCCTGCCCTCTCACATCCATCATCATCTGCAGCTGAAACTCCGGAAATCTCTTCCGCCTCTTTAGCATTTGGAAGGAGTAGATACGCTCCTTTATACAGAGAAAAATTTTTTGAAAATGGATCCACTATGATTTTTGAAAACTCCCTTTTTACAAAATTAAGTATGTTCTTTGTTATAACTCCCTTTCCGTAATCGGATATAAGAACGGTCTTAAATTTTTCCTTTAGTTCCTTCAGCCTTTCAATTATCTCAAATTCCGTAACCTTCTCAATCGGATGGGTGTCTTCTCTGTCAAACCTCACTATGTGCTGGGAATGAGAAATAACGCGAGTCTTTGTTGTCGTCTGCCTTTTTTCTTTTACCAGAAAGCATCCTATCTTTTCCTGGATTAGTTCCTTTAACCTCTTTCCCTCTTCATCACTCCCTATCACCCCTATCAAATAGGGAATGGCACCTATGGAGTATATGTTCATAGCAGCGTTTCCTGCGCCACCTGCCATTTCCCTCGTTTCAACCACCTTCACGATGGGAACCGGAGCCTCGGGTGAAAGCCTTTCTGAGACTCCATAAATGTATCTATCAAGCATAACATCGCCTATAACAAGAACTTTCGCCCTTTTTACTTCTGACAAAAGGGAAGTCAGCTTCTCTTTCAGGCTTTTTTCACAACTTCCTTCCACAGGGCGAGCCTCTTTTCCCTTTCTCTTTTTGTCATTTCCGGGCGAAATTCCCTTTCAAAAGCCCAGACCTTTGATAAATCTTTTAAAGACGAAAAAATTCCGCAACCCAATCCGGCAAGCATTCCTGCACCAAGGGCGGTTGTCTCAAGAACCCTGGGTCTTATTATCCTTTTTCCCGTTATATCTGCCTGAAACTGCATAAGGATGTTATTCACCGAGGCTCCTCCGTCCACCTTCATGCTCTTCGTCTTTTTACCCAGGTCCTTCTCCATACTTTCAAGGAGCTCAGCAACCTGGAAGGCAATACCTTCAAGGGCTGCTCTTGCAATGTGCTCCCTGGTCGTATCCCTCGTAATTCCCCATATAACTCCTCTTGCCGAGCTTCTCCAGTGAGGAGCTCCGAGCCCCACAAAGGCGGGAACAAAAATCACCCCTCCGCTTGTTTCTCCTGCAATTTTCTCTATCTCCGATGAGGAACTTATAATTTTTAGACCGTCTCTCAGCCATTGAACAACCGCTCCTGCTATAAACGAACTTCCCTCAAGGGCGTAGTTCACATCCTTCCCAATCTGCCAGGCAACAGTGGTCAAGAGACGGTGCTTTGACCTGACCACCTTTTTTCCGGTATTCATCAGGAGAAATGCACCTGTCCCGTAAGTGCACTTTGAATCCCCTTCTTCAAAACAGCACTGTCCGAAAAGCGCAGCCTGCTGGTCACCGGCAATTCCTGATATGGGTATTCCATCGGGAAGAGGGTATGCATTCTTTGTCTTTCCAAAAATTCCTGCAGAAGGAAAAACTTCCGGCAAAGAATTCTTTTTTATTCCAAATATATTCAAGAGGTCGTCATCCCATTTGAGGGATTTTATGTTGAAAAGCATGGTCCTTGAAGCATTGCTTACATCGGTTCCATGGACTGTTCCACCTGTGAGTTTGAAAAGAAGCCAGCTGTCAATTGTCCCAAATGCCACCTCATTCTTTGACGGAATTCCGTTTTTCAAAAGCCATGAAATTTTTGTTGCGGAAAAATAAGGGTCTATAACAAGCCCGGTCCTCTCCGCAATAAATTTTTCAAGCCCTCTCTTCTTGAGGTTCTCACACATCTTTTCGGTCCTTCTGCACTGCCATACTATCGCCCTTCCATAGGGTTTACCTGTTTTTCTGTCCCAGGCTACAACGGTCTCCCTTTGATTGGTTATACCTATGCATTCTATTTTCCCCTTTTCTATCCCGCTTTTCTCAATAACCGTCTCCACAGCCTTCATCGTCTTTGCATATATCTCCTCAGGGTCGTGCTCCACCCATCCCTTTTCTGGATAGAACTGGGTTATCTCCTCTGAAGCCTTCTCAATCACCTCAAGGGCTGAAGAAAGCAGAAGCACAGTAGTCGCAGTTGTTCCCTCATCAATTGCAAGGATGTAACCCATTTTCTACCTCCTTTTTAAAATTTATTCCCACAAGATAAACCTCTTTTGCGGACCTCATTGATGCAGAGGGCTTGAAGACTTTGACAGTTTTAAAGCATTTTCTCATCTCTTTCAAGATACTTTCAAACCTTTCTCCATAAAAAACCTTTACTACTCCAACCCCTCCTTTTTTCAAGAATTTCCTCGCAACTTTCAAAAACGCAAGAAAAAGTTCAAACCCCCTTTCCTGGTCTGTAGCAGAGATACCCGATATCTTCGGAGACATGTCAGAAAAAACCGCATCAACAGAGTTAACAACCCTCTCTATTTTCTCAATGGTCTCCTCTTCCCTTACATCGCCCATTATAAAACGAAACCTCTTATCATTAATTGATGTGTCTTTTAAATCCACTCCTACCACAAAATCAGCCCTATTTAAAAGAAATGATGACCACCCTCCAGGAAAACAGCCGAGGTCTATAACCTTTTCAAATTTTCTCTTTATAACCCTGTCAACTATCTCCTCTATCTTGAAGAAAGCCCTTGATGGAACCCCTTTTTGGTGGGCGAGGGAATGAAACCTCTCCTTCTCGCTGTAATCCCTTTTCATCTCTTATTTTTCATATAAAAGAAGAGGAAAACGCCTGCTGAAAACACAAAAAAACTTATAAACTGAGGTATTGAAAAAGGACCGACACTTCCTCTCGGGTCACCCCTGAAAAACTCAATAATGAAACGGAAAACAGGATATGTAAGAAGATAAATGGAGGCTCCCATTCCTTTAAACTGCCTGTTTCTTAAGGGAGATAAAGCCTTTGAAAGCAAGAACTTGAACCAGAAAAAAATTGAAAGGTAAATCACAAATATGCTTATGTCAAGAAGAGGATTGAACGGAAAATCGTATGCATAAAATCTGACAAGAAAGAAAAAAATTATCGCATACAGGTCATAGACGCTCAAAATTTTTTCCTCCCTTGATGCCATGAGAATAAGAAAAACGAGATAGTTGGCAAAGGACATGTATATCTGCGTTGGATGAAGGGGTATGTCAATGGGAGCTATGCTCCTTATGTCCTTAAATACCACACTAACCTTTGAGAGGGTAATTTTTCCATAACAGCACCCTGCTGAAAAACATCCCCATCTTCCAATTGATAATCCCATTGCAGCAGATGGAGCGAGGGCATCAAGAAGTTTTATGAAATCAATCTTCCTCAAAACCGAGTAGATAAAACATGTAATAAGGGCGAGTATGAAACCCCCATACCATACAAATCCGCCTTCCCATATTTTTAAAACGCTTAAAGGCTGGTCCCTGAAAAATTCGGGCTCTGTGATGGCGAAGAAAATCCTCGCTCCAAGTAGTCCAGATATGACAACAAAGAACGAAAGGTCAATCATCTTTACTGCTTCTATTCCATACCTTTCCCCTTCTTTTATGGCAATTGAGATACCAACAATGAATCCCACTGCCACAAGGATTCCATAGGTATAAATCTCTATTCCAAATGTCTTGAACAGAACAGGATGCATAAAAAAAATTTAACACCTATCACATCCGATTTCAAACAAAACACATCTCAAAATCGCTTGACATTCTACATAAAGTAGAATATAATATAATCATGAGGTTCAAGTTACCGTTTTTGAAGGTCTTCAGACCGGAAAAGAAGGGAATTCACCGGGTGCTTGGAGAACTGGAAGGAGATGTTATGGAAATTCTGTGGAGCAGAAAGAAAAAATTAACAGGGAGGGAAATCTGGCAAAAACTCAAAAAGAAAAAAATTGCATACACAACCGTTCTTACCGTTCTTGATAGACTGGTGAATAAGAAACTCATTAAAAAAGAAAGAAGTCCTGCAAATGTTTATCTATACGAACCAGCAATATCAGAAGAAGAGTTTAAGAGAATGGTTTCCGAAGCAGTATTCAAGAGTTTGTTTGAGTTTTCGGGTGGTGCAATTACCAACTTCATAAATTTTTTTGAAAGTATAGACCCCGCTCTCCTTGATGAGCTGGAGGAAATTTTGAAAAAGAAAAAGGCAGGGTTAAATGGCAAATAAAATATTTATGTTCGGGTATTTCCTCGGCATCACCGCGGTATACTTAATTGTTGAACTTCTGTTAAATATAGAATCAAACAGTGATTTAATACTCTCCATATTCAAACACCTTTTTGATTGCTGTTCTGCCCTTTTTGACAAATTTTCTCTCTTTTTGCTCATTGATAAAGTGGTATTTGCGTATGCGGTTTCGGCATTTTTTTCTGCAGGAATTCTGGATGCCACATATAATTTGATTGGAACACTGAGAAATGTGCGGAAGATAAAATTACACGCAGGAAGAAAGTTCATACACCACGGGATACCTGTTAGGATTATTGATATAAAGGGTTTATATCTCGCTTTTACCACCGGATTTTTTAAAACAGAAATTTTTGTCTCTAAAGACCTTTGGAATTCTCTTGATGAGGAAGAGAAGAAATCAGTTCTTTTTCATGAACTATGCCACGCAAAGAGAAGAGATCCGCTTCGTATATTGATTATGAAATTTTTAACCGACATATTCTTTTTTATTCCGGTTTTCAAATGGCTGAAATTAAAATTTGAAGAATTTATAGAGAAGTCAGCTGACGATTCAGTAATATCTGCTGGAGTTGATCCATTAATCCTCGCCAGCGCACTGATCAAGGTCAGCAGAAAAAATAGAAGTTTGTTCACAATCCCATCTTTTGCAGATATTAATCCAAACCTTTTAACCTCTCGCCTTACTCGTTTGATAGGGCTATCAGGGAATTTAAAGTTTAAAATACCTGTCAAGATGCTTTTTATGACCGCCATAATGTTCATAGTTTTGATTTCATCTGCTTTTGTCGCTCCGGAAAACACAGTTAAGAAAAATGGAGTGTGCTGTAGTGGTTTCCGGATAACTTCTTCTCTTACAAATTCTTTGGTAATTGAGGAATGCAGAAAGCATTGTATTGAACATAGAATGAGGGGAAAATGACAGGTAACATTAAAAAAATTTTTTATTTTAACTCTACGAACAATAAAAAGGAGGTGATGTCATGAAGAAAAGGGTTTTAAATCTCCCGGCTAAAATGATGGTAGTCTTTTCTTTACTCTTTCTCCCGTTCATCTCCCATAATGAGGAAAAGAGGAATTCCTGTGAAAAAGGTGAAAGGGAATGCATGGAAATGATGAAAGAGGAGATGCATCATGGCGAGCATATGAAGGGTGTTCACGAACATAAAAATTTTCAGGAAATGAAAAACCCTGTGGAAAAAACGCCAAAATCGCTTTATGAAGGGAGAATCCTTTTTGAGAAGAAATGTGCTTCTTGCCATGGAAAGACTGGTAAAGGAGATACATCTATTGGCAAATCCCTTAATCCTCCAGCCGCAGACCTTACTGATAATGTATGGAAACATGGCTCAACGGAGGGGGAGATATTTCATGTGATATCAGAGGGAGTTCCTCGCACAGGGATGTCATCATGGAAGAATACCTTAACTGAAGAAGAGAGGTGGAAACTGGTTAATTTCATCAAATGCTTGCAGGAGATAGATAAGGTAATTTATCAATGTCCCATGCATCCGGAAGTAAAAAGCAACCTGCCTGATAGGTGCCCTAAATGTGGGATGTTTCTTGAAAGGCAGGAGAAGAAAGAACAGGGCGAAGAAAAACATTCACATTAGGAATTGATAAGAATGCAGATGGTAAACCGAAATTTAAAAAGTATAATGATAGGATTGTTATTGGTTTCTATTTCCTTTAACGGATGGGCAGAGGAAACGATTACGCTAAAAGAACTCGTCCAGGAAGCATTAAAAGAGAACCCACAGATTAAGGCAGCAAGATGTTCATGGGAGGCTTCAAAAAGGATACCCACGAAGGTGAGCACATTGCCGGATCCAACATTCATGTTCGGAATCAGGAATGTGGGGTCAAGATATTCCGTGGGCTCTGCGGAAATGAGTATGCTGGAATTCAGTTTCACGCAAAGGATTCCTTTTCCTAAAAAACTCTCCTTGCTGGGAAGAATGGCAGAAAGAGAGGCTGAGATAATGGAAGAAGAATACAGAGGGACATTATTAAGTGTTATAGAAAAATTAAAATCTGCTTTTTACGATTATTTCTACATAAAAAAATCTGTAGAGAGCATTAACAAAAACATAGAATTGCTGGAAAAACTGGAGAAAACCGCCCAGACCCGTTACGAAGTTGGAATAGGTGTTCAGCAGGATGTGTGGAAGGCGCAGCTTGAAATATCAAAACTGGTTGAAAGGCTTGAAATTTTAAAACAGATGGAAGGAACTACCAGGGCTATTATAAACAGCATTTTAAACAGACCACCTTCTGCACCTATTGGAAGTCCCGTTGATTTTGATAAAACCGCTCTCTCGTTTTCCCTTGAGGAACTTTTTAAAATGGCTGAGGAAAACTCTCCTGAATTGAAAAGGTATAAACACTTCAAAGAAAGGGAAGAAATCAATATGAAATATTCAAAATTTCAATACCTGCCCGATTTTTCACTTAATTTTGGAATAGAGGAAAGAGGTTCTCTGGATAGAATCTGGGTTGCGAGTATAGGAATAGATATACCTCTTTATTTCTGGGGTAAAACCGCAGGTGTAAAAGAAGCGCAATGGCGAGTTTCTTCAGCGGAATACTCTCTTCAGAATGTAAAAGAGGTCCTTTTTGCTGAAATAACCTCAGCCTATTTATCAGCCACTGCATCCGAAAGGTTGCTGAATCTTTATAAAGGAGAAATTATTCCCCGAGCTTCTGCTGCTCTTGAAGCGTCCATAGTTAGTTATTCTGTAGGTAAGGTTGACTTTCTCACAGTGGTTACAAATTTAATTACCTTACTTGATTATCAGCTCACCTACTACCAGAAACTTATTGAGTTTGAAAAGGCGGTGGCGAGGCTTGAGGTCCTTACCGGTGTTCAATTTGCAACGGAGGTAAAGAGCGAATGAGCCAGAGTAAGCGGGGAGGTTCTACTTACATGACTAAATTTTTTATTATTTTCCCGGCAATTTTCTTTCTCATTTTTTCTATTGTTTTTTACTCTTGCTCAAAGAGGGGTGAAGGCGGAGGGCATCATGGAAATGTAGAAACAGAAGGGATTCTTCAAAAAGAGAAAGGTGTAGAGCACAAGAAAAAACTTTATCACTGCCCAATGCACCCCAATTATATTTCTGACAAACCGGGTGAGTGTCCAATTTGTGGTATGACGCTCGTTCCTGTTGAGGAGGAAAAAACATCAGAGGAGGGCACGATAAAAATCTCACCGGAAACACAGCAATTAATAGGAGTAACTTACGGCAAGGTAGAGTATAGAAATCTAAAAAAGGTCATAAGGACGGTAGCAAAGCTCAGTTATGATGAAACAAATATCAGATATATAACTACCAAATTCAGCGGCTGGATTGAGAAACTATATGTGGATTATACCGGAAAACTTGTTAAAAAGGGACAGCCACTCTTTGAAATTTATAGCCCTGAACTCGTGTCAGCTCAGGAGGAGTATCTCCTCGCCCTCAAGTTTGAAAAAATTACAGAAGGAGCAAATTCATTACTCAATTCCACAAGAACAAGGCTTTTGTTGTGGGATATAAGCGAGAATCAAATAAAAGAAATTGAAGAGTCTGGAAAGCCAATGAGAAGGATGGTTTATTATTCTCCATTTAGTGGTTTTGTAATTGAAAAGAATGTTTTTGAAGGAAAATATATAAGTGCGGGGGAAAACCTCTACAAAATAGCAGACATATCAAACATATGGGTGTTCGCAGATATTTACGAGTTTGAACTCCCCTTCATAAAAATAGGACAGGAAGCCACAATCACCCTTCCATATTATCCTGGAGAAGTATTCCGGGGAAAGATCACTTACATCTATCCATCCCTTGAGAATGAAACGAGAACACTCAAGGTGAGAATTGAACTAAAAAATTTTGAATTCAAACTGAAGCCGGAGATGTTCGGAAATGCAGAGATAGATATTGATCTGGGTAAAAAGCTTGCTGTCCCCGAATCTGCTGTTATTGATACAGGGATGAGAAAAATTGTTTTTGTGAATAGAGGAAATGGGTATATTGAACCGAGGGAAGTAAAATTAGGACACCGTGTAGATGAATATTATGAAGTTCTTGAAGGTCTTTCTGAAGGTGAGGAAGTTGTAACAAGTGCTAATTTCCTTATTGACTCAGAAAGCAATCTAAAATCCGCCATAAAGGGAATGTCGGGTGAGCACAAAGGCGGGCAATAGACTTTAAAATGATTGAAAAAATTATAGAATACTCTGCAAGAAACAAATTCATTGTATTCCTCTGTATAGGATTTGTAGTCACATGGAGCATATACTGCTTAAAGAATATTCCCCTTGATGCAATCCCTGACCTTTCTGACACGCAGGTTATTATATTTACAAAGTGGGATAGACCTCCACAGATTGTTGAGGACCAGGTTACATACCCAATTGTTTCATCCCTTCTCGGCGCCCCCAGGGTTAAGGACATCAGAGGTTTTTCTGACTACGGCTTCTCTTATGTATATGTGATTTTTGAAGATGGAACAGATGTTTACTGGGCGAGGAGCAGGGTCCTTGAGTATTTATCAAAGGTTATCCCCCAGTTGCCCGAAGGTGTAACCCCGGAGCTTGGTCCCGATGCAACAGGTGTCGGCTGGATTTTTGAGTATGCCCTTGTTGACAGGAGCGGAAAACATTCTATTGAGGAATTAAGAGCCTTTCAGGACTGGCATTTAAAGTTTGCTTTACAATCAGTCAAAGGGGTTGCAGAAGTGGCTACTGTTGGTGGGTTTGTCAAACAATATCAAGTCGTCCTCCATCCTGATGCCCTTCTCGCTTATGGAATTTCAATTAAGGATATCGTTAGAGCTGTGAGGGAGTCAAATGATGAGATGGGAGCCCGACTCCTTGACATCTCTGGAACTGAATACATGGTGACGATACGGGGTTACATCAAAAGTTTGAAGGACATAGAAGAAACAGTGCTCAAGACGAGAAATGGTGTTCCTGTGCGTGTAAAGGATGTTGCTCAGGTGAGGTTCGGTCCGGACATAAGAAGGGGTATCGCTGAACTTAACGGTGAAGGCGAGGTGGTAGGTGGGATAGTTGTAATGAGGTATAAGGAGAATGCTCTAAATGTTATAAAACGAGTTAAAGAAAAATTAAAGGAAATTAAACTTCCTGATGGTGTTGAACTTGTTATAACCTACGACCGTTCGGAATTAATACTTGCAGCAGTAAACACATTGAAGAAAAAACTCATTGAAGAGATGGTTGTGGTGAGCCTTGTTATACTGATTTTTTTGCTTCACATCCCTTCTGCTATGATTCCAATTTTTACTCTACCCATTGCAGTCCTTATCTCATTTATCCCCATGTATTACATGAGGATTACTGCAAACATAATGTCTCTGGGCGGGATTGCGATTGCCATAGGTGCAATGGTTGATGCAGCAATAGTGGTTGTGGAGAATGCTCATAAAAAGCTATCTCACTGGGAAGAAGAGGGGAGAAAGGGTGATTATCAAGAAATTTTAATTACTGCAATTAAAGAGGTGGGAAGACCATCGTTTTTTACACTTCTTGTTATTGCGGTTTCCTTTCTGCCAATTTTCAGCTTTGAATCTTTTGAGGGACGACTTTTCAAACCACTTGCTTTTACAAAGACTTTCGCAATGTGTTTTGGCTCTCTCCTCGCTATTACCTTTGACCCGGCTATAAGAATGCTGTTCACGAGATTAGATTATTACGATTTTACGCCAGGATGGTTATCAAAAATTGTAAATGCGGTTCTTGCGGGGAAGATTTATTCAGAAGAAGAACACCCTGTATCACGATTTTTGTTTAAAATCTATGAACCAGTGGTAGATTTTGTTTTAAAACGACCAGGGCAGATAATTGCTCTTGCCATTGGAATATTTTCAATCACCCTTCCATTTTTCTTCATCCTGGGTAAGGAATTCATGCCGCCATTGAATGAGGGTGCGATTCTCTACATGCCAACAACACCTCCTGGTATCTCAGTTACAGAAGCGACAAAACTCTTACAGGTTCAGGATAAAATTCTAAGAAGTTTTCCTGAAGTGGAGAGGGTTTTCGGAAAGGCTGGCAGAGCACTAACTTCAACAGACCCTGCCCCGTTTTCTATGATGGAAACAACAGTAATCCTTAAACCACAAAATAAATGGAGACATAAACAGAGGTGGTATTGTTCGTTTGTCCCGGAATTCTTAAAGGGTCCATTCAGGCTTCTCTGGCCTGACAGGATTTCCTGGAATGAATTAATAAATGAGATGGACAAAGCCCTGAGGCTTCCGGGACAAGTAAATGCCTGGACCATGCCAATAAAGGCACGAATTGACATGCTAACCACTGGCATCAGGACACCCGTTGGCATTAAAATTTACGGAGATGACCTCAAGACCATTGAGGAAATCGGCAAACAGATAGAGAACCATCTCAGTATGGTCAAGGGGACAAGAAGTGTTTATGCTGAAAGAACATCAGGCGGTTATTTTGTAGATATAAAACTAAAAAGAGATGAGCTCGCACGGTATGGTTTAACAATTTCGGATGTGCAGATGACTCTTATGTATGCTGTTGGAGGTGAAAACATAAGCACAACCATTGAGGGCAGGGAGAGATTTCCTGTGAATGTCAGGTATCCTCAGGAATTGAGGGATAGCGTAGATAAACTGCAGAAAATTTACATCTCAACACCATCCGGAGCCCAGATTCCATTATATCAGATCGCAGAAATCTCACTGATGACCGGGCCATCAATGATAAGGGACGAAAATGGGAGATTAGCAGGTTATGTCTATGTAGATGTGGTGGGTAGGGACCTTGGCGGGTATGTTAATGAGGCGAAAAGAATTTTAAAGGAAAAAATAGAATTACCACCGGGCTACACTCTCTTATTCAGCGGGCAGTATGAGTATATGGAAAGGGTAAAGAAGAGAATGTCAGTAGTTGTGCCTTTAACCATATTTATTATATTCATGCTTCTATACATGAACACTCGTTCCTATATGAAGACATTCATTGTGATGCTTGCAGTTCCGTTTTCCCTTGTGGGTGTTATCTGGATACTATTTATCCTCAATTATAATATCAGTATTGGAGTATGGGTCGGAATTATTGCTTTACTTGGCATAGATGCGGAGACAGGAGTGTTTATGCTTTTGTATCTTGACCTTGCCTATGAGGATATGAAGAAGAAGGGTATGATGAATTCAATAGAGGATTTAAGAAGAGCAATTCACTATGGTGCGGTAAAAAGGATAAGACCTAAGATGATGACAGTGATGACCACATTTGTGGGGCTTTTACCCATCATGTGGGCGCAACCACATGAACTCGGTGCCGATGCGATGAAACGGATTGCTGCTCCAATGGTAGGAGGCATATTAACTTCATTTTTGATGGAATTGATAGTTTATCCTGCTATATATTTTTTGTGGAAATGGAGAAGAGAGGTGAGATATGAAGAGCAAAGGAAAAAATAGAAAAGTAGTAGTAGTGGGTTGCTCGGGCATTTGTCCTGTTGGATTAAACTACCTGGTAAAAAAATTAAAAGCAGAAGGAGTAAATGTGATAAAAGTTGATAGAAGTGGAGGAGGGGTAGAATTGACTTTAGAAGGTTCTTTAAAGAATCTTGAAAAAGAGATAGAAGGAATGGGCTTTAAGGTTCTTACCCGAGAAAAGAGTTCGTGCTGTAGGTGATGTGAAACATCCATTTTCTTTTCAGGTTAAGGAATAAAGACACCAAAGTTTACATAAATACTTGACAAAAGAAATTCAATTTGTTAATATTATTAATATGATAATAAAATTTATATTTAGGAGGTTAAAATGAGGCTCTCAACGAGGGGAAGATACGGGATGAGAGTGCTTCTTGAGCTCGCCTTAAATTACGGAAAGGGTCCGATTTCTGTGAAGGAAATCTCTAAAAACCAGGGACTATCAAAGGGATATGTGGAACATATAATAGTGGCTCTGCAGAAGGCTGGAATTGTAAAAACAATCAGAGGAAAGGAAGGGGGCTGCTCGCTTGCCAGAGAGCCTGCAAAAATAAGTGTTGCTGAGGCTCTCAATGTGCTGGAGGGACCGCTTTCGCCAGTTGAATGCATAGAAGACATCCGGCTTTGCAGGAGAGTAAAAGTCTGCGCTGTGCGAGATGTATGGCTGGGATTGAAAACGACAATAGAAAACTTCCTCCGTTCTATAACCCTTGCTGACCTCGTGAAAATTCACAGGGAAAAAATAGGCAGTGAACAGGCACTCATGTATTATATATGAGGTTTGACATGTTTAAAAGAATAAAAGAAGACATAAAGACTGTTTTTGAAAAGGATCCCGCTGCAAAAAATGTCCTTGAGGTTCTTCTCTGCTATCCAGGACTGCATGCCCTATGGCTTCATCGCATCGCCCATTGGTTCTACAGAAAAAAATTTTTCACAATCGCAAGGGTTATTTCCCACATAAATAGATTTTTTACAGGAATTGAAATTCATCCAGGGGCAAAGATAGGAAGAAGAGTCTTCATTGACCACGGGATGGGGGTTGTTATAGGTGAAACTGCTGAGATTGGAGACGATGTTCTCCTGTATCAAGGTGTGGTTCTGGGAGGTATATCCCTTGAGAAGAAAAAGAGACATCCGACAGTAGAAGACGGAGTAGTTATAGGAGCGGGTGCCATAATTCTCGGTCCTGTAACAATCGGAAAGGGAGCGAGAATAGGAGCAGGTTCAGTGGTTCTTACAAACGTTCCTTCTCATTCCACTGCGGTTGGAGTGCCAGCAAAAATAATAACGGAATCCACTCCTCAGCCTCTTGAGCATCATAAAATTCCTGACCCTGTTGCGGAAGCAATAAAATTCGTCCTTGAAGCCCAGAAGAAGATAGAAGAAAGAATGAAAAAGTTTGAAGAGATTAAGGAAATAAAAGAATACATAGATGAACAGATAGAGAAAAAAAGGAAGGAGATAGAAAAGATATTTGCAGGAAGAAATTCAGAATACTTTATTAATGGAGGAGGTATATGAAATGATGGCAAAAGAATTTGAAGAGAAAAAGGCAGAAGAAATTTTAAAATGGGCAATTGAAAAGTTCGGAAAAAAGGTAGCCCTCGCCTCCAGTTTCGGAGCAGAGGATGTGGTTCTAATTGATATGTTGATGAAGATTGACCCCTCCGCAAGGATATTTACAATTGACACAGGAAGACTTCCTCAGGAAACTTACGATGTGATTGAAAAAATAATGGAAAAATACGGAGCAAAAATAGAATTCCTTTTTCCCGACAAAAGGGCTGTGGAAGAAATGCTGGAGAAATACGGACCAAATCTTTTTTATAAAAGTGTGGAATTGAGGAGGCTGTGCTGTCACATAAGAAAAGTTGAACCCCTTGAAAGAATCCTCAAAGACCTTGACGCATGGATCACCGGGCTGAGAAGAGAGCAATCTGTAACAAGGGTTCAGATAGAAAAGGTGGAAGAAGATGAAAGGACATTTGACGGTATAAAAAGGGTTCTTATAAAAATAAATCCCCTCGCAGATTGGACTGAGAAGCAGGTATGGGATTACATAAAGAGAAACAATGTCCCTTACAACGCCCTCCACGATAGAAGCTATCCGAGTATAGGATGTGCTCCCTGCACAAGGGCAATTAAACCCGGTGAGGATATAAGGGCTGGAAGGTGGTGGTGGGAAACGCCTGAAAAGAAAGAGTGTGGTTTACACATCAAACAGAAGTAGTATGGAATATTTGCTTCTCATAATTATCTCCATTCTGTTTGCAATGAATATGGGCGGAAGTGGAATAGCTCCGTCTTTTTCTTCCCTTTATGGAGGCGGATTTATAGATAAAAAAAGAGCAGTAGTGCTTTTTGGCATACTTGTCATTTTAGGAGCAATGCTTCTCGGAAGAAATGTATCAACTACCATAGGGAAAAAAATAATCCCGGGCGGCATCCATGAGCCATCTCTTGTTTTGAGCGTTATAGCCTCTGCTACAATATGCCTTTTGATTGCTAATCTCCTGAAAATCCCGCAGTCCACGAGTATGGAAACAGTTTCAGCGGTTGTCGGAGCGGGTTTGTATCTAAAAAAATTAGATACAAAACTTCTTCTTTTAAAAATAATACCCTCATGGATAATTCTTCCTCTCCTCTCCTTTTTTCTCACAGCATATTTATACAGAAAAATTTATCCTCCGAACCATAATAACATCCACATATACGAAAGACTTTTTCTGAATGAGAAAAAATTGAAAATCATTTCCTATTTAAGTGCCCTTTATGTGTCCTTTGCCATAGGAACTAACAATGTGGCTAATGTGGTGGGACCGCTTTATGGAGCAGGATTAATTGGTATGAACAAGGGGCTTTTATTTTTATCCCCACTTTTTGGGTTTGGCGCATTTATATTTGGCAGTGGAACCCTTGAAACTGCAGGAAAAAAGGTAGCCAGGCTGGGGGTGATCTCCTCATCCCTTGTATCTTTCGTAACAGGAAGCATTCTTTTGATTGCCTCTGTTTTTGGAATCCCCTTTCCACTTGTTGAACTGAACCTCTGCTCCATAATGGCGATTAACAAAGTCAAAAATCCTGAAACCTCATTTTTCAACGCAGGGGAAATCAGAAAAATCTTTTACATCTGGAGCCTCACCCCCATTCTCGCAGGTTTGATATCTTTCGCACTTTGCCATCTCACTCACCGATGAAGATAATTTTTAAAAAAGAACTTTTTGAAAAGATGAAGAATCACGCTGTCAAAGAGTCCCCAAATGAGTCCTGCGGAATAATAGCAGGCACCGGAGAAATAGCACAGAAAATATATGAGATGGCAAATACATCTCAAAATCCACAGACCTGCTATTTTATGGATCCAAAAGAGCAATTAAAAATTTTTAAAGAAATGAGAAAGGAAGGGCTTGAACTTCTTGGCATATACCATTCTCATATCAACCTTCCAGCCTATCCCTCAAAAAGGGATGTGGAGCTCGCAAATTATCCTGACGCTTTCTATGTAATTATCAGGGTAGATGAAAAAGAGGTAAAAGAGATAAGAGCATTCAAAATAATGGAAGGAAAAATAGAAGAGGCGGAAATATATGTGGAAGAATAAGAAAATTTACATTGTAGGTGCGGGTCCTGGTTCACCTGATTTAATCACATTGAAAGGATTTAGTCTTCTTAAAGAGGCTGATGTTATAATCTACGACTCTTTGACTGGAAAGGGGATTCTTAATTTTGCAAAGAAATCTGCCGAATTAATATGCGCTGATAAATTTTCCTCCACCCAAAAGGGAAAAAGAATAGCCTACTTGATTTTGAAAAAATTGAGGGAAGGGAAAAATGTTATAAGGCTTAAAAACGGAGACCCTTTTATATTTGGAAGAATCACAGAGGAAATGGAAGAACTGTCAAAATACGGAGTAAAATTTGAAGTTGTACCGGGAATAACCTCCGCAACTGCAGGGGCATGCTTTGCAGGTTTACCATTAACAAGCAGAAATATCTCTTCAAGCGTGGTTTTTGTGACAGGGCATGAAGACCCTTTTAAGGAATCGGGATTTGTTGACTGGGAGAAGGTATCAAAAATTGACACAATTGTTTTATATATGGCTACTAAAAACATTTCTTCTATTGCCCGGACCCTTATAAAAAACGGAAAAAGCCCTTCTACCCCTGTAGCAGTGATAAGTAATGTGAGTATGCCAGATCAAAAAATGGTAATCGGAAATCTCTCGGATATAGGGAAAAAGGTAAAAGAAGAAAAAATTGTTCCCCCCTCAATAATTATAGTTGGAGAGGTTGTGAAACTCGGGGAAAGGTTTAACTGGTTTAGCGCGCAGAAAAAGGTTCTTTATACCGGACTTATATCTCCGGAATTTTTCGGTGAAGACATAATTTTTCACATTCCGATGGTGGAAGTGAAGCCCACAAAAGAAACAGAAAAATTTAAAAGGTTTATAAAAAGTCTTCCAGAGTTTGAGCTTTTAATTTTTACCTCCAGATGGGCAGTCAATTTCTTCTTTGAAAAACTTTTAAAAATTGGGCTGGATTCAAGAGTTTTAAGCCCTGTGAAAATAGCGTGTTCTACAAAATCTGCTTCCGATGAGTTGAAAGGTAGAGGAATTCTTGCCGACTTTGTCCCTTCTTCGGAAACTTCTCAGGAACTTTTAAACTTCTTACATAATCTGGGAATAGCTGAAAAGAAGGTTGGGGTGGTTTCCTCTCTCTCTGGCGATAGAGGGCTTTGTGAAGGTATAAAAAAGCTCAATGGAATTCCATATAAATACACAGCCTATAAAATTCTCACTCCTAAATATCTTCCTCCTCTCAACTTGCAACTTTTTGACGAGATAATTTTTTCAAGTCCTTCTGCGGTAAGAAATTTTTTGGAAAGGTATGGGAAACCGCCGGAAAGGGTCAGAATAATCGCAACCAATACAAAAACCTTTGAAACTTTAATAAAACTTAACCTGATTTCAGAAAGGAGGTTGGAATTAGATGTTTCAGTTACCTAAAAAAGTTATTATTGAGGAGGAAAAGTTTAAAAAAGCCCTTGAAGACTTTTTAAATGGAAGGATGAACCCATCGTTCTTCCGGGGAATAAGGGTTCCCTGGGGCTTTTATTCTCAGAGGGGCGGAAAACTTCTCATGGCAAGATTGAGAATACCAGCAGGGATAATAACTCCTGAAGGGCTCAGGGCAATTGGAAAAACTGCAGAGGAATTCGCTAACGGGACTATTCACATTACCACAAGGCAGGACATCCAGATACACAATTTACCATACGAGAACTCAATAAAGGTAATAGAGTCTCTTCGAGAATACAACCTATCGCCCCGGGGAGGCGGTGGAAATACTGTTAGAAACATAACTGCCTGCCCTCTATCAGGAATATGTGGAGAAGAAAAGATAGAAGTTTATAAATACGCCATTGCAACCACAGAATATATCCTCAATCTTGAGGAATCCGTTAATCTTCCGAGGAAGTTCAAAATTTCCTTTTCTGGATGTTTAAAGGACTGTGCGTTTTCCGGTGTAAACGATATGGGATTTATCGCTATAGATGGCGGATTTAAAATTCTGTGCGGTGGAGGGATGGGGGCAAAATCTTCTGTTGGAAGGGTTCTTGAGCAATCCATCAAGCCCGAAGACGCTATATATTCCTTGAAGGCAGTCCTGAACATATACAACAAATTCGGCGATAGAAAAAACAGACACCACAACCGTTTGAGATTTTTTATACAGGATAATGGATGGGACAGATTTGTGAGTCTTTATAGAGAAGAATTAAAAAAGGTAAAAGAGGAAGAATTTATTCCATTAAACCTTGACCATAATCTTCCAGAGTTAAAGGATGAAGGAGGTGAGCTGGAAATTGATGACCTTGATTTTTTGAAATTTAATGTGGGAAGACAGAAGCAGAGTGGATATTACTATATCACCGTGAGAGTTCCAAAGGGAGACCTCACTTCAAAAGAGGCAATTGCCATTTCAAACCTATCAGAAATAGTGCCCCATCTTATAATCAGGACTACCCAAAGACAGAATCTAATTCTCTCAAATATACCTTCTTCAAAGGTGAAAGAGGTATATAAAAAGTTGAAAGAAATTTTTGGAAATAGATTTTTATATCCCGACACAGGCCTGGACATTTTGTGCTGTAAGGGTGCTCTTACCTGCAATCTTGGTCTGTGCAACTCTCAGGGTCTGGCAGAAGAGATTGAAAGGGAATTATGGGATATAAAAGAGAGGGTGTTAAAAATAGAAAATTTAAAAATTAACATAAACGGATGTCCAAACGCCTGTGGCCAGCATCCAATAGGAATTATTTCGCTTTCAGGTCTAACAAGAAAGGTTTACAACAGGACAATGCCCTTTTACAGGATTCATATAGGGGGTAGAGTGGCTCAAGAAAATACCGTTCTTGCAGAAGAAATAGGAAGTCTTCCAGCGAGGGCAGTTCCTAAGGCTATAAGGGAGTTGGTTGTGAGAATTTCAGAGGAGATAAATGATAGATCTTTAGAGGAATTCCTTTCAGAAAAGGGGAGAAAAATTGCTGAAGAAGTTGTGAAAAAATACTCCCATGTTCCTCCAATTGAAGAAGACAGAAGTTATTACATTGACTTCGGAAAGAATGAGGTGTTCTCCCTTGAAGGACTCTCTCAGGGGGAATGCGGAGCAGGTGTAATTGATATGATAGAGGCAGATTTAGGGTCCGCAAAACAAACCCTCTCCATTGCAAAGGAGAAAAACTACTCCATTGAAGAAATAAAATCTGCTCTCCTCTATTCGGCAAGGGCATTACTTGTTCTGAAGGGAATAGACCCGAAAACCGATGAAGAAATAATCTCTTCCTTCGTTCATGCTTTTGTTCGCGGAGGAATTGCAAGAAGGGATTTCATAAACTTGAAGGAGTTTTATGAAAAATTGACACGGAAAGAGGTTGATGGTATGGAGGCATATAATTATGTATCCAGTCTTTTTGAGGATGTTAAAGAGATATACTCGCTTATGGATAGCAATTTCAACCTGCCTGTAAGGTTTAAGAAAGATGAGGAAGAAGTTAAAAAAATTTCGTCAACCATTTATGATTTGAGAGGCACTCCATGCCCGATAAACTTTGTGAAGGCAAAATTAAAACTTGAGGGGATGCAGGACGGAGAAATCCTTGAACTATTTCTTGATGACGGAGAGCCGATAAGAAATGTTCCCAAAAGTCTGGAAAATGAAGGACATAAAATTGAAAAAATAGAACAGGTGGAAAATTATTACAGGGTGGTCGTGATAAAATCGGGAGGTAAAAAATGAAGATAATTCTTAACGGTAAAGAAGAAGTGTTTGAAAAAGAAATATCCGTTCTTGAACTTTTGAGGCTCAAGAACATTAGACCGGAAGTTGTCGTTGTTGAAGTAAATGAGGTGATAATTGATAGAAGCGATTACGATAGAAAAATATTAAGGGATGGCGATGTAGTTGAGATGGTTTTTTTCATGGGAGGAGGGATGGAGGATAAACAGATGAAGAAGGCAGGACTTAAAGTTGCAGAAAATGTCCTTGACCTTTTTTTCAACACCCCGATAGTTAAACTCAACAGGGTAATAGGGAAAAATTCAGCGGAGGTGTTTGCAAAGTTAGAGGCATTCAGTCCAGGAGGAAGCGTGAAAGACAGGATAGCCCTTTCAATGATTGAAACTGCAGAAAAAGAAGGGCTTTTAAAAGAAGGCTCCGTTGTAGTTGAACCGACAAGCGGAAATACAGGTATAGGGCTTGCCCTTGTTTGTGCTGTGAAAGGATATAGATGTATACTCGTCATGCCGGAATCAATGAGCCTTGAAAGGATTTATATTCTCAAAACATTTGGAGCAGAGGTGGTTCTCACGCCAGCAATAGAGGGTATGCAGGGAGCAGTAAAAAAGGCTGAAGAAATTGTTAAAAAGACAAAAAACGCATTTATGCCCCAGCAGTTCAAAAATCCGTCAAATCCAGAAATTCACAGAAAGACTACCGCACAGGAAATAATAAGAGCTATGGATGGAAAAATAGACGCCTTTGTTGCAGGGGTTGGGACAGGCGGGACAATTACCGGGGTTGGAGAGGTTTTAAAAAAAATGATTCCAGATGTTCTGATTGTGGCAGTAGAGCCGCACACATCAGCGGTCCTTTCCGGCAAGCCGCCCGGACCCCATAAAATTCAGGGGATAGGAGCGGGGTTTATTCCCGATGTGCTTAATAGAAAAATAATAGACAGAATTGTCACTGTAAAAGATGATGAGGCATATAATATGGCAAGAAGGCTGGCAAAGGAAGAGGGAATATTTTGCGGAATATCTTCGGGGGCTGCCTGCTTCGCAGCAATAAAAATAGCAGAAGAACTCGGCACGGGTAAAAGGGTAGTTACAGTTTTTCCTGACACCGGGGAGAGATATTTTAGCATTCAACAATATTTTGAAGGATAAAATTAAGGAGGTGAAAAGATGAAGGTAAAAGTAAGAATCCCTCTGCCACTTCAGGGACTTACAAAAAACAGAGACGAAGTAGAATGTGAGGGTAGCACTGTAAAAGAAGTGCTCGAAAACCTTGACAGGAACTATCCTGGTATAAAAGACAGGCTTTATGATGAAAAGGGAAATCTAAGAAGGTTCGTGAATATCTTCGTCAATGAAGAGGATATAAGGTTTTTGAAAGGCGAAGATACACCGGTGAAGGATGGCGATGTAATTTCAATAATCCCTGCAATAGCAGGAGGTAAAGATGGAACTGAATGAGGAACAGATAGAAAGATACAGCAGGCAGATAATACTTCCGGAAGTCGGCGGCGAAGGGCAGAAAAAGCTTCTAAATGCAAAGGTCTTAATTATCGGATGCGGAGGGCTCGGGTCTCCCGTTTCTTTATATCTTGCCAGTGCAGGAATAGGAAAGATAGGGCTTGTGGACAGTGATAAGGTAGAATTAAATAACCTTCAAAGGCAGATCGTTCACTTTACCGAAGATATTGGAAAACCTAAGGTTTTATCTGCGAGGAAAAAACTCAATGCTATAAATCCCGATGTAAAAATTGAAACATACGAGATGAGACTCACTTCAGAAAACATTATGGAAATAATAAAAGATTATGACATTGTTGTGGATGGAAGCGACAACTTTCCAACAAGATACCTTGTTAACGATGCCTGCGTTTTCACAAAAAAACCATTCTCCCACGCAGGAATACTCAGGTTTTATGGACAGGCGACAACCATAATCCCCTATCAAGGTCCCTGCTACAGATGTATATTTTCACAGCCACCTCCTCCTGGAAGTGTCCCATCCTGCCAGGAAGCCGGAATAATCGGCCCAGTCGGAGGACTCCTCGGTGTTATTCAAGCTCTTGAGGTGATAAAGTTCATTCTTGGAAAGGGAGAACTCCTTGTGGGGAAACTCCTTATCATCGACGCCCTGAAGATGGATATAAGAAAAGTAAATATAAGGAGAAATCCGAATTGCCCGGTTTGTGGTGAAAATCCAACGGTGAAGGAATTGATTGATTACGAAGAATTTTGCGGTTTAAGAAGATAGGAGGAAAGAATGGAAAGTAAAGAAACAGACATCTCTTTGATTTTGCCTCACGGAGGTGTTCTTAAGAATAGATTTTGTGAAAGGGAGAAAATAGCAGAGTTTTTGGGAAAGCCAGATGTGCCAGAAATTAATCTTGATGACTGGACTGTTTGCGATGCAGAAATGATAGGATGCGGAGGATTCAGCCCGCTTGAGGGGTTCATGGATGAGAAAAATTATCTTTCTGTTATCAATTCGATGAGGCTGACCGATGGGACAGTATGGAGTATGCCAGTAGTCCTTCCAGTTGAAGACCCATCAATTTTTAAAAATAAAGAAAAGGCGATTCTTGTTTATAAGAAAAGACCCCTTGGAATAATCGAGATAAGCGACATTTTTAAAAGAAGAAAGGAAGAGGAGTGCATGAAGGTTTTTAAAACTACAGACCCATCTCATCCTGCTGTGAGATACATAAAGGAATGCCCGGACTATCTTGTAGGGGGGAACATATATTTTCTAAAGCCCGAAAGGAGAAAGTTCAGAAAGTATTATCTTTATCCTGATGAAACAAGAGAGGAGTTCAAAAAGAGAAAGTGGAAAACCGTAGTGGGTTTTCAGACAAGAAACCCCATCCACAGGGCTCACGAATACATCCAAAAATGCGCACTTGAAATATGCGATGGTCTATTTATTCATCCTATAATAGGAAGGACAAAGTCTGATGACATCCCTGCGGAGGTAAGGATGAAATGTTATGAGGTGCTGATTAAAAACTATTTCCCTCGTGACAGAGTAATGTTGTGCGTCAATCCGTCAGCAATGAGATACGGTGGACCAAGAGAAGCAATCCTTCACGCAATTGTTAGAAAAAACTATGGATGCACCCATTTCATAGTTGGAAGAGACCATGCAGGGGTTGGCAATTTTTATGGTCCCTATGATGCCCAGAGGATATTTGAAGAATTCAAAGAAAGTGAGATCGGCATAAAGCCTCTCTTTTTTGAAAACTCCTTTTACTGCAAAAAGTGTGCTTCAATGGCAACAGAAAAGACATGTCCCCATGGAGAGAAATTCAGAATCTCTATCAGCGGAACAAAAACAAGAGAACTTCTTTCAAAGGGAAAACTTCCTCCACCCGAATTTACAAGAAGAGAAATTGCAGAGGTTTTGATAGGGTTTTATAGGGAAAAGTAAAGTGAGGTATCAGCGATTGATTGAAGTTATAAATTTAATTATAATAAAGGCATGAGGGTTCTCCTTATAAAAGCAGGATTTGTGCCCAAAAGGTTTAACATTGTTACCACTCCTCTTGGAATAGCATACCTCGCCTCCTATCTAAGGGAAAAGGAACCTCATATAAAACTGAAACTCTATGACATCCGCCTTGACAAACCGGATGACAATCAACTTTACTCAATTATAAAAGATTTTTCTCCGGATGTCGTTGGAATAAGTTCAATCACAATGGAAGCCCACGAGATGCACAGAATTGCCCTTTTAACGAAAAGGGTTTCCCCGAAGATAAAGGTTGTAGCAGGTGGACCCCATCCAACTCTATTTCCCAAAGATACCCTTTCGGACATGAACATTGATTATGTGGTAAGGGGAGAAGGAGAGATTACCTTCCATAAACTTATAAATGCACTGGCAGGTGGGAAGGATGGAAAAGACATAAATGGAATTGCCTACAGAGAGAACGGTGAGATAATTGTCAATCCACCCGGGGAGATTGTCCAGAATCCCGATGAAATACCATTTCCTGCGTGGGACCTCCTTCCCATTGAAAGATATGCAAAGGAAAGGAAGTTTTCAGGAACAAGACTTGAAATTCCCTATGTGGCAATGTATACGGAAAGGGGATGTCCCTACCAGTGTATCTATTGCCACAAACTTTCAGGAAGAATAGTAAGAAAGAGGTCTCCCGAAAATGTGCTTGCAGAGATGGAATATATAATGAAGAGGTTTGGAATAAAGAGGTTTGAAATAGTTGATGACATATTCAATGTGGATAAAGAAAGAACACATGCGATATGTGAGGGAATACTCAAAAGGGGCTGGAAAACAATCCTTTCATTTCCCAATGGCTTGAGGTCCGATATACTGGATGAGGAGACCATAAAACTATTGAGAAGATGCGGGACATACTATGTAAGCTTTGCAATTGAATCCGCCTCGGAGAGGATTCAGAGGTTAATAAGGAAAAACCTTGACATTGAGAAGGCAAGAAAGGCAATTGAGATAGGGGTTAAAAACGGAATTTTTTCGGTAGGATACTTCATGATTGGATTTCCCACAGAAACGAAGGAGGAAATAAATCAGACAATAAAATTTGCAGTTACATCAAAACTTCATACCGCTGGATTCTTTATAGTCACCCCATTTGAAAATACTGATTTATACGAGATGTATGGAGACGGAAGGGAATTCAAAGACTTCAAAAACTATCACTACCATTATACCCACTTAAACCTTTCAAATGTGGATGACAAAACACTTCAAAGGCTTTATGCAAAGGCATATCTTTTGTTCTATGGCTATCCGCCGAGAATTTTAAGGGTTTTCAGAGATTATCCGTTCAATAAAATTGGTTACTTCAAGCAAATCCTTGGCTTCCGCCACGCCTTCTTCTCAATCAACAAGATGAAATTTTAAATCTTACCCTTCTGCCTTTAACTTTGCGAGTTTTTCTCTCAATTCAGGAACGACCTTGAAAAGGTCTGCCACAAGACCGTAATCTGCAACTTCAAAGATAGGTGCCTCGGGGTCCTTATTTATAGCAACTATTACCTTTGAATCCTTCATCCCGGCAAGATGTTGAATTGCTCCTGAGATTCCGATTGCGATGTAGAGGTTTGGAGCAACTATTTTTCCAGTCTGTCCAACCTGCCAGTCATTGGGACAGAATCCAGCGTCTACCGCTGCCCTTGAGGCTCCAACCGCTGCACCGATTGCATCTGCGAGCTTCTCAATGTATTCCTTGAAGTTTTCAGCACTCTTCAGCCCTCTTCCACCCGAAACCACTATTTCCGCCTCAGGAAGCTCCGGTCTCTCACTCTTTGCTTCTTCCATCTTCACATATCTCTTCTTGAAAGGCTCTACATCTACTTTGAAATCTACTACCTCTCCCCTTTCTGATTTTTCTGCCTTTGGAAAGGCAGTTCCCCTTATGCTGAGGACGATTTTTGGGGTATTAACCTTTACAGTGGCTATTATACTCCCCGCATACATGTATCTCTTGAATGTGTTTCCGCTCACCACCTCGCATATATCACTTGCCATTCCCGCGTCAAGCTTTACCGCTACCCTCGGAAGCAAATCCTTTCCCGTAGTAGTTGCAGATGCAAGAAAGTAGTCTATTCCAGCAGATTTATCAAGCTGAAAAATGGCAGATGAATATCCCTCTGCAGTGTAATCTTTTAGAAGAGGATGGTCAAGATAATAAACCTTCTTAAGCCCGTATTCCGCCATTTCCTCGGCAGTTTTTCTAACATCCTTTCCACAGACTACTCCAACAAGTTCCTTTCCTGTCTTCTCCGAAAGAATTTTTCCTGCTGTTACCGCAGAAAAAACAGCCTTTCTCAATTTGCCATCCCTGTGTTCTCCCAATACTGCAATCACTCCCATTTTCTCACCTCCTAAATTACTTTTGCTTCATTGTGGAGTTTATCAATAAGTTCGTCAACACTTTCTACTTTCCTCCCGCCCTTTCTCTTTGGAGGTTCGTCAAGTTCTGTTATTTCAATCCTTGGTTTTAACTCTATCCCCAGTTCCTGAATTGGAATCTCCTTAAGGGGTTTTGATTTTGCCTTCATTATTCCGGGAAGAGAAGCATATCTTGGTTCATTGAGCCTGAGGTCCGCGGTGATAACTGCTGGAAGTTCCACCTCAACTGTTTCAAGTCCGCCATCAACCTCCCTTATCACCTCTGCCTTCTTCAGGTCCGGTGAAAAGTTTATTCTGTAAGCAAAAGTTGCCTGCGGAAGCTTCAGAATTTCAGCAAGCATCTGCGCTGCCTGATTTGAGTCGTCATCAACTGCCTGTTTTCCCATTATGATGAGGTCCGGCTTTTCCATCTCATAGAGTTTTGAGAAGACCAGAGCCACATTGTAAGGGTCAAGGGGCTGTTCGGAAAGAACGAGAATCGCCCTGTCAGCTCCCATTGCGAGGGCTGTCCGCAGCTGTTCTGTGGACTCCTTGCCTCCTATTGAAGCCACAACAACCTCTCCTCCGTGCTTCTCTTTGATTCTCAATCCCTCTTCCACCGCTATTTCGTCAAAGGGATTTATTACGAACTTCACATTCTCCGTATCCACTCCGCTTTTGTCCTTCTTCAACCTCGCTTTTACATCGGGGTCTGGGACCCTTTTCACTGATACAAGCACTTTCATTTTAATACCTCCTAAAATTTTTCAGTTTTTATGATATAAATAATGAATTTGAATTCAAGGAATTTAAAAAATTGCCATTTATGTTATCCCATCAAGGATAATTTTCATAACTGTATTTGATATTTCTTCAATCCGGTATTTTCCCTTTGATGCAACCCATTGAAGCATGGTCTCGTTAAGGATACCAAAGATAGCCCTGCTTGCGACATAGGGTGATAAAGATTTTGAAAATACCCCCGCATCCTGTCCTTCTTTTATTATTGTTGCAATTAACCTCAGGTATTCCTTGAACTTTTTGTTCTCATACTCCTTCATGAATTTATGGCTCTGCCTCAACTCAAAAGTTATAAGTTCTGCTGCATGGGGATATCTACTGGCTAACTCGTAATGGGCATTTATGAGTTTTTTTATCCTCTCCTCATGAGATGGCTCGGTCTCGTAAATCCTGTTTAAAACCGAATTCACCTGATCCATTATAAACTCAAAGGTCTTTATAAGGAGGTCGTCTTTGTTTTGAAAGTAAAGATAAACGGTCCCATCAGCAACCCCGGCTAATTTGGCGACATCTGAAATCCTCGCCCGGTGAAACCCTTTTTCAGCAAAAACCCTCGCTGCCGCATCAAGAATCCTTTCGTATTTATCTATCTTCTTCTGAGCAACCTCTTTCATGAAATTTATTATTCTCTCTTTTGGATCAAAAATTCAAGAAAAATCTATTTCTAACCATAAAAAGAGAGAGTTTAAAAATTCTGCTTGAAAGTTATTTTCTTTCAATTCTAAAATAAAAACAAAAAGGAGGTGGATTATGATAACAATCAGAGGTAGAAGAGGATACAGGCTTACCGCAGGGATTTTGATTTTGTTTTTTACAGGATGTGCTCCCGTTATCGTGTATTCTCCTCCTTTGCCTTTTCACGGAGAGGTAATTCATAAAACCATTAAAAATGTGGCAGAGGAATTGAAAAAAAGCCCTTATATTGTGAAAAATAAAATCTATGAAATTTTAAACATTGAATCTGCTGAAAGTTCGCAGGATGATAAACTGAATGCAGTTATAAAAGATGTGTTTACACGGGCGATAATTGAGAAGGAAGGATTGGTTGCGGAAAGGGACGATGATGTGCTCGCCCACATACTTCTTGAAAGTGGAGAAAGAAAGTTTTCTGGCTTTCTCACATACAAATACCCACCGGAGGAGTGGCTGGATAAAATTCGCCCCTTCTACGAAAAACCTGAAATCAGCCTATCCGGGGGAGCTCTCCTTTTCCCGGAATACGAAAAATATGCTAAAGATATCAAATTAACTGGCAGAGAAATGGTGGAAGGGGAGGAGAAAAAGATATTTTATGTGGGTAAACCTGTAGCAGAAAGAATTTTAGATTCTTCAATTATAAATCCCGATTACATTATCGCTTACAGAATTTATGAATGTGGAGTTAGATTCTATCCCGAAAGAAGCGATGAAGATGAGGTTGTGAGGGAGGCGAGGACGGATGTATTTGTTGAAATCATAGATGCGCAGAGGGGAATTGTGGTATGGTCTTCCTATTTAACTTCTATGGTAAAAGATAAAATACCCGCTGAGTTCGTCAATGCGCTTAAAGAAAGCGGATATGTCTTCTTCGGATATACCCATCCTACAAAGTTAAAAGGTGAAGAATCAAAATGGGCTCCTGTGGTCGGAAAAGAAAAAGAAGAGACCGCTCCACTTTTAAAGAAGAAAGAAGAATCTGAACCGGCTCAGAAAAAAAGAAAGGAAAGTTTGAAGCCAGCCAGATTTCGAAAAATCAGTTTGCACGGGATGTTTTCCATGAGTTTCGTTGGGAAATACAAAAGCCCTGAATCTCTTTCCTCATCAAGTTTCGGGGGACAGGTAGATTTTTCCTATAAGCCGATCAAATATCTTGGCGCAGGAGGATATTTTGGTGGAACCAATGGGGATTACAGCATTATTACCGCAGGTGTCCATTTTAGAGGGCAATATCCGTTTTTGAATCAATACATAACTCCTTTTGCAGGTTTCAGAATTGGATACACTGCCTTTTCTGTGAACAGTGAATATGTGAGAGACGAAATAAACATCTCTCCCGAAATAGGATTAGAACTTCTCCCCTTTATTGGAGGGTTTATTTCTTTTTATTACAATCTTTCCCTCTATCAGGGAGGCTGGGAAAATTTCTCATTTGAAAATACTTCTTTTTTGAACATTGGAATCGGAATCAGATTATAAATTTAGCCGAAACCATTCTATTGTATCTTTTAAGCCCTCTTCAAGGGGAAGGAAGTTCCAGCCTGTGCTTTTTATCTTGTCAATTTTGAGGCAGCTCCTTCTGAGCTCTCCAGGACGGGGCGAATCGTAAATGGGAGACACAGAGACATTCATACTTTTGGAAATTAAAGAAAAAAGGGTATTCACGGAAGTTTCTATTCCGGTCCCCACATTGTAAATCCCCAGAAGTTCCCTTTCCGAAGCCATCAGGTTAAAACTCGCCACATCCTTAACGAAGACATAATCCCTTGTCTGATTCCCGTCTCCGAATATAACCGGTCTTTCGCCCTTTAAAATTTTTGATATGAATATAGCAATTACACCTGCTTCCCCGTATGGGTCCTGCCTCGGTCCATAAACATTTCCATATCTCAGTATGGTTGGACGAAATCCCCAAACCTTTGAGTAATAATCAATGTATAGTTCGCAAGCCCTTTTGGCAATTCCGTATGGGCTTAAAGGAAAAGGGACTGCGGTCTCCGGGGTGGGAATGAGGTCTGTTTCTCCGTATATTGCTCCACCAGTGGATGCGAAAATTATGCGAGAAACACCCGCATGCCTCATTCCCTCAAGGATATTGACGGTGCCAACTATGTTCACCTCTGCATCATAAATAGGCTCATCAACCGATTTCCTCAGGTTTATCTGAGCAGCATGATGGTTCACAATATCAGGAGAAAACTTTTTTATAACTTCAAAAATTTTTTTATCCCTTATGTCCATTTTTAAAAAATCAGCCTTTTTATTTATGTTTTCAATCCTTCCTGTTGACAGGTCATCTATCACGAGGACATCCCATCCGCTTTCAATGTATAAATCAACAACATGAGAGCCAATAAACCCTGCACCTCCTGTTACAATCACCTTTTTTGCCATCTAAATCCTCCTTCCATAATATGTTTTATTTATCCTGAACCACTGGACAGAATCCCTCAATGTCTCCTCAAGGGGTCTAACCTGCCAGCCAAGCTCCCTCTTTGCCTTGTCGGAATTGTAGAACCAGTATTCGCACATGATTAATGCAGAATTGTAGTCAATAATGGATTTTTTCCCGAAAATGAGCTCAGCAAGATATCCCGCAAACTTAACTGCTTCCTTTGGAATTTTAAAATAGGGTCTGCAGTTTGTGAATCTATAGAGTTCATAAAATAGTTCCTTAAAGGTGAGGTTGTATCCTCCGAGAAGATATTTCTCCCCGGCTCTCCCCTTTTTCATACAGAGAAAGAGCCCTTCAGCCACATCCCTCACATCAACTACATTTATTCCACCGTCCACATAAAACCTCAGGAGACCCTTTATAGAAGCAAGCACAATTCTTGAAGAGGAAAGGTAGATATCACCGGAACCCAGGCAATAACAGGGAAATCCGAATACAATCGGCATACCCTTTTCTGCGAGTTCAAAGGCAAATCCATCAGCTATCCTCTTTGCCTTCATGTAGGGAATTTTCCGTGCAAAATCTTCAAGATTGTATTCAACCGTCTCATCCGCAGGTTTATCCTTTTCCCCCTTTCCAAGGGCATAGATAGAAGCAAGGTACACGATTTTCAACGGCTTTACCTTCTCAAGGGCTTTGAGGAGGTTAACGGATGCCTCATAGTTGAGTTTGAAGACGAGGTCTTTGTGTGCGCGATTTGTGCCCACAAATCCCGCTGTATGATAGATGTGTTCACATCTTGAGAGATAATCAATAAATGTTGAAGGCTCAAGCAGGTCTCCCTTAACGATGAAAATGTTATCCTTCCCCTCAATCCATTTTATGTTTTCTGTGAGGGACCCTTTTCGGACGAGAAGGTATATCTTCTCGTATTCCTCTGAAATCCTTCTCAAAAGGTGGGAGCCTATAAATCCAGTTGCTCCTGTAATAAACGCATTCATCAACTTCCCCCCCTCTTTCTGATTACTTCCTCTATCAGCTCAAGAGATATTCCATCCACCACTTCCGCCTCCCCCACTTTTTTAAGAAGCACCATCCTCGGTTTCCCCATGAATTTTTTATCGTGCTTCAGGGCATCCATAATTGCACGGGTTTTGACCCCCTTTATGGTTACAGGCAATCCCGCTCTCACAAGAAGTGTTTCTATCCTTTCAGCAATAGATTTCTCAAGCAACCCCATCCTCGTTGCTATGTCGTTAGCACACACCATACCTATTGCTACAGCCTCCCCGTGAAGGTATCTCATATTTGATGCGGATTCAACAGCATGCCCTACTGTATGCCCGTAATTTAGAAGCGTCCTTATCCCGAGAGTTTCCCTCTCATCCATTGAAACAATTTCAGCCTTTATCCTGTAGGAAACGGAGACAGCCCTGAAGATGGCATCCATATTTTTATTTAGAATTTTCTCAAGGTTTTCTTCAATAAACGAAAAGAGTTCCAAAGACCTGATACATCCGTGTTTTATCACTTCAGAAAGACCGTTCACAATTTCTCTTTTCGGAAGGGTTTGAAGAAGAGTGATATCGCATAGGACAAGGGAGGGTTGGTGGATAACTCCCACTTTGTTTTTTATCTTTTTTCTTCCACTTATGAAATCTATTCCGGACTTTCCTCCTATTCCGCTGTCGGCCATTGCGAGGAGGGTGGTTGGAATGTGGACATAGGGGATTCCCCTCCTATAAGTTCCAGCTACAAACCCTCCAAGGTCTCCTATAACCCCCCCTCCGAAGTTTATTAAAAATACAACCCTTTCAACAGGTTCATCAAACCTTGAAAGACTTTTTATAGCAGAGATATAATAATTTATATCCTTTCCACCCTCTCCATCCTCAACCGAAAAAATTTCAACATCAAATCCACTTCTCCTGAGAGAATCAAGTAGCCTTTTTCCATACAGTCTTTTTACAGTTTTTGAGGTTATTATAAAGGCTGAATTTCCCCTCACCTTCTTTTTTATAAAACTTCCTGCTTCATCAAGAATTTTTTCTCCGACAATTATCTCATAACTCCTTTCTCCAAGTTCAACCCTCAGAGAATCAACGGTCTCAGCCATGTGGGATTACCTCCTCACGGTATTTCTCCCTCGCCCTTTTTTCCCTTTTTTTCTTTTGTTTGATTTTTTTAAGAATTTTTCGGTATGAACTGCTTTTCTTTCCAAGAAGCTTTTCTTCTATTTTTTCAACGAGTATTCTTCGGGCAAAAAATCTGTTGAGGCTCTGAGACCTCGTCTTCTCACATTTTACTTCAATTCCAGTGGGAATGTGCTTCAGGTATACACAGGTAGAGGTTTTGTTTCTTTTCTGTCCTCCTTTCCCGCTTGATAAAACAAATTTTTCAATCAAATCCTCTTCTTTTATTCCGAGTTCTTTCATTCTTTCAAGGAGTGCTTTTTCCTTTTTTTCAGATACTCCAAACTTTAAATTCATAATGAAATTTTATCAAGAATGGCAAAAGTTTCAATTAAAATTCAAACCCCTTTCCCAAAAGGAGAAGTAAACTTCTAAATATAAAAAAGTAAAATTTCACTTGCTTTGTTGAATAATTATCTTTACAAGGGGGAATTTTGGGGGTGGGAGTGAGTTTTCTTTTTATTCTTACCACTGGAAGGCGTTTCTTACCTCGTGGGTGAAGAGGTTGAGTAATCCTATCTTAATCATGACCTCACATTTTATA
>Ga0272445_1000054_pt1 | contig 108419 bp, 110 predicted proteins | sample YNPCB0031_FD_194404 | JGI IMG/M metagenome (GOLD analysis project Ga0272445, IMG submission 194404) | Hot spring sediment microbial communities from Yellowstone National Park, WY, United States - YNP-CB-003-1 | ecosystem: Environmental > Aquatic > Thermal springs > Hot (42-90C) > Sediment...
ACCATACATGCACCCATGGGCTTCTGCGGAGTGCAAGCCTTCATGAACAGCGGGCATTCTGTAGGCTTAATCTTTCCAATCATTACGAGATGGCACTGGCATCCTGGCAATAGGTCTCTTCCGCGACTAATTTTTACTCCGAATTTTTCTCGTGCGTCAAATGTGCTGTATTCTTCTCTTAATTTGAACGCTGATGATGGAAGTTTTCCTAAACCCCGCCATTCTCCATCTACGATCTTGAATGTTTTGTGCATTAGCTCCTGTGCTTTGGAGTTGCCTTCCCAGCTTACAGCCCTGACGTACTCATTTTCTAAGCGTGCCGCATTATCCCTGATCTGTTTTAGGACCATGTATATGGCAAATAATACATCTAATGGTTCAAATCCAGCCACCACCGTCGGCATGCCGTAAGCTTTCGGGAAAATCTCATAAGGCTTTAAACCGATGATTGTGCTCACATGCCCAGGGGCAATGAAACCGTCTATATGGAGGTCGCCTATCCCAAGGAGAAGCTCCATTGCCGGTGGTATAAGACGGTGGGAGACCAGAAAGCTTAGGTTTTTCGGCGGTTTTTTTAAGATTTCTAGGGCTGTTGAGGGGGCTGTTGTTTCAAAGCCTATGGCGAAAAAAGCGAACTCCTTATCCGGCTCCCTTTCAGCCATTTTAACTGCGTCTAATGCGCTGTAGACGACTCTTACGTCTGCGCCTTCCGCTTTAGCGTCTAAAAGCGACTTTTCGGAACCCGGTACGCGGAGCACATCCCCAAAGCATGTGACAACAACTCCTTTTAGGGCGAGTTGCACAGCCTCATCTATTTCAGAGGCTGGTGTCACGCATACTGGGCATCCTGGTCCAGCTATAACCTCCACATTTTGTGGTAAAAGGCTTCTTAATCCAAAATGGGTTATTGTCCACTCATGGGTGCCGCAGACATGGCATATCTTCACGGTATCACGTTTAGGGGCGACTTCATGGATTTTTTCGACGATACGTTTCGCTAGTGTGGGGTCTCTAAATTTTAAATGCTCAAACATTTCGGCTCATCATAAATCTTTTCGTTCAAGCTTTTCTCCAGCTTCTAGAATTTCGCTCCATAGACGCAGTGTTTCTTCGGCTTCTTCCTTGCTTAGCACTTGGATGGCGTATCCGGCGTGGACAAGCACATAATCATCAGTTTTGACATCTACAAGGCTTACGTCAACCTCTCTTATTATGCCTCCTCCAAAATCAACTTTCGCAACATTACCTTGAACGCTTACAACCTTCGCGGGGATAGCCAAACACATCGTTTATCTGCGAAATAGAAAGCAAACGGAGATAAATCGTTTATGGCTTAAAGTGGCGAGAATCCAGCGGCGAAAGCTTGACCAAAAGATAAGCCGCCATCGCCAGACGGAATAGCCTCGTGAACGAGAAATTTTAAGCCAGCCGCCTCAACAGTTTCCCGCATGATTCTTGCTATTATCTCGTTGCATGCAACCCCACCAGAAAAGCCAACAATTTTTACGCCGTTCTCTAAAGCTTTTTCTATGGCTAGTTCTGCTAAGCCTTTGGCTAGGTAGGCGTGGGCGGAGAAAGCTAAGTCATGTACGCTGCAGCTTTCTCTGTTTTCAAAAATCTCCAGCAGCAACTCAGTAGTGTTTAAGGTGTCGCCTTCAATTATTGGCTCCAATTTTAGAATATCTATCCCTTTCATGGCTGTTGATTCCAGTTTCATGGCTGGCTCACCTTCGTATGTTCGCTCATAGCATACGCCTAAAACGGCTGCAACAGCGTCTAAAATCCTCCCACAGCTCGTTGTTTTAACAGTGCCTCGCCACTTTTGCAACTGCTGAAGAATTAACTGGACCTCTTCTTCACCGTGAGGAAAATGTCCCTCATTCTGTATAAGCCAGCCTTCCACATCTACTTTTTTGCACAGTATCCCAGCCGCCATTCTAAGAGGATAACGAGTGGCTAAGTCCGCACCTATCATGGGCTGTTTTTCAAGATGGGCTAGGCGTTTAAATCCTATTGAGCCTTTTGAACCAAGTATTATTTCTCCGCCCCAAGCTTCGCCGTCAGCGCCATAACCATAGCCATCGCAGCAGATGCCAACGATTTCGGATACGCCATGCTCAGCCATCAAGGCTGCAACATGCGCATAGTGGTGTTGAATTTGGAAAAGTTGCCAGCCATTTTCCTCCGCCAAGTCTTGTGCAAGCTTAGTTGTTGTAAATTTTGGGTGTAAATCGCATGCAACAACGTCCACCTTGCTGTTTGTTAGGCGAATTAAATGTTTGGCTGCACTCTCCAAGAAATCGCGGGTTTCTATATTTTCCACGTCGCCTATATGCTGGGATATGAAGGCTTTATTGCCGAGCAAAACACAAGCAGTATTGTTCAGTTCTCCGCCCAAAGCTAAAACACATTTTTTGGCTTTCTCCCTCAGCATTATTGGGGCGGGCGCAAAACCCCTCGAACGCCTAATAAAGACTGTTTTTTCGCCGTGCACCCGCACAACCGAGTCATCACATCTGTGGGCTATCCGCCTATTATGGAAAAGGAAGTAGTCAACAATGCCGCCGAGGGTTTTTAGGGCTTCATCGTCATCTTTAACTATAGGCTGGTTTGGCGGATTAGCACTTGTCATAACAAAGGCTGGCTCATCCACTTCGTCAAACAACATGTAGTGCAGTCCGGTGTAGGGGAGCATAACGCCAACATTATGCAAGCCCGGCGCAATCAAATCTGAAAGGTAATATCCGCTGCTCTTTTTCAGAAGCACTATTGGACGTGTGTAGGAGGTTAAAAGCTCAGCTTCTTTTGGACTTACTTCTGCAAAGGACTGAACAGCCTCAAGGCTTCGCGCCATAATAGCGAAGGGCTTCTGCCTTCTATGCTTTGCTTCCCTAAGCCTTGCCAGAGGCTCATCCTTTGTTGTTGAAGCCGCCACGTGAAAGCCGCCATACCCCTTAATGGTAACGATATAGCCTTCCGCGAGCAGTTTGCCAGCCTCCCTTATCGGGTCTTTGGCGGGAACAGGCTCGCCTTTGCATGTGGTTAGGTAAACTTTTGGACCGCATTTTGGACACGCCACAGTTTGTGCGTGAAAACGCCTATTCAAGGGGTCTTTATACTCTTTTTGGCAGAAGCTGCACATGGGGAAGTCCTGCATGGTGGTGTTTTCACGGTCGTAGGGAAGCCTCTCAATAATCGTGTATCTTGGACCACAATCAGTGCACGTTATGAAGAAGTATTCATATCTTGGGTTGCCCTTCTCCCTCAACTCCTTTAGGCACTCGTCGCAGATAGCTACATCCGGCGGAATAACAGAACCCGAAAGCTCAGACTCCGCAGAACTTTTCTCGATTGTAAAGTGTGTGTACTGGTTTTCGCCCTCAAGTTTCGTTGCTATAATTTCGTGAATCTGCGCCAGAGGCGGCTTCTTTTCCTTCAAATCCCTCAAGAAGTTGTTGATGGCGTTTTCCTCGCCTTCTAGGAGGATCTCAACGCCAGCATCGCCCATATTTCTTACATAGCCTTTCAAGCCGTTTTTTATGGCTGTCCGGTATATGAAGGGACGAAATCCCACGCCTTGAATTATACCTGTGACTCTAACTTTGACCCGCACTATATTCCATCTCTTGAAGTTTATTCACAGTCGAAACGCTGGCTTTAAAGTTTCACTCTTCAGACTCCTTCCACAAATAGTTGAAGTAGTCTTTTGCTAGTGCCGCCAAGCCTGGATGGTCAGACCATATAGCACTTATCTCGCCCCTTTCATCGCTAAAAAGCAGTAGAACCTCGTTGCCGTCTGATATGGCTCCTCCGCCAAACATTTTTGTCCTGCACTTCACCTCACCGATTTTTGAGAGCAGCCCATACACTTTTTCGCTTAGCCCTTTTAACATCATGAAGCGAACCTGCACTTTTTCGCCGACAAAAGAATGGAGCAGCTGGTAGAAATCCATTAAAAATTCTTCTTTGATAAATGGTAGAGCTATGAGCATCTCATGCCTACACTTTTTGGTCATTTCCTTAAACTTTGAAATTATGTTTAATGTGCCTCGCAGAATCCAAACATCATACTTCTCCTTGGTTTTCAGTTTTTCATAAATAGGAAGTAGTTCGTCGGTTATTGTTTTCTCGATTTGCAACCACTCATTTTCAAAGGCTGCCTTAGCCGTTTTTAAGGCTGTTTCAGGCGACTTTGGAAAGTATCTGCTGGGCCTTTTTCTTGTTGCCTCTATCCAACCCTTCTTCTCTAGACTATTTAGGACCTGGTAAACTTTTGAGTAAGGTATTTGCGCTCCATAGCTTATTTGTTTGGCTGTTAGTGCGCCCTTTTCCATGAGGAGTAGGTATGCGTCTGCCTCGTAGTCTGTCAGTCCAACCTTTCTAAGCATCGTCTTTATTTTTTCGCTCATTGAAAGGGAATAATACTTTTCACCCTATTAAAATTATGGAAATTCTAATATAGCCACGAGTCGAGACCTTAAAGCATAACATGGCGGTTAAAATGCAAAAACAAGAAGAAGAGATAAAGTTTGAAGCCTATTCAACAAGCCTATGCCCAGAATGCCTTAACAAGGTTCCCATGAGAATCTATGAGGAAAACGGTGTAATCTACCTTGAAAAAACTTGCCCAAAGCATGGAAAGTTCGAAGACGTCTATTGGGGGGACGCTGAACTTTTCAAGTGGATTTACAGAGAATGGTATAACGCCAAGTACCTTGGAAATGGCTTGGAGAACCCCCACACAAAAATTGTTAAGGGCTGCCCCTACGACTGCGGCTTATGCACCCAACACAAATCCTACACTGTCTTAGGCATAATAGACGTCACAAACCGCTGTAACATGGCTTGTCCCGTCTGCTTTGCCTATGCCGGGGCGGTCAACTATGTTTATGAACCAACATATCAGCAGATTGTAGACATGATTAAACTGCTTAGAAACAACAAGCCTTGGGCATGTAACGCGCTCCAGTTCAGCGGAGGCGAACCCACCATAAGAAACGATTTACCACAGCTTATCGCAGAAGCGAAAAAGGCCGGGATAGAGCATGTGGAGGTGAACACTAATGGTTTACGCATTGCGGAAGACATAGACTATTTCAAGAAGCTTTTAGATGCTGGCATGAGCACCCTCTATCTTCAGTTTGACGGTTTAAGGGAAGAAATCTACAAGAAGACAAGAGGCAGAACAGACCTCGTCCAAATCAAGCATAAAGTTTTAGAAAATGCCAGAAAAATAGGCTTAGACTCAATAGTTTTAGTGGTCACTCTAGCAAGAGGCGTTAACGACAAAGATCTAGGCGACATAGTCCGCTATGCAGTTGAAAACCATGACGTCGTCAGATGCATAAACATTCAGCCAATTTCTATGGCTGGAAGAGCCCGCAAAGACGAGATGCGAAAAATGCGCATAACAGTGCCTGACACCATCAAACTGATAGAAGAGCAAACAGATGGAATTGTCACAAGATGGGATTGGCGTCCCGTTAACTGGCCTGTGCCAATTTCGAAGGGCATGGGCATTATAAAGAATAAGGTTTATCCAGAGTTTACTATGCATCCCATGTGTGGAGCAGCAACATTCTTAGTGGTTGAAAAGGACGGCTCATACAAGCCCATAACCCAGTATGTGGATGTTGACCGTTTCGCCGAAATCTTCTGGGACATTTACTACTCTGGTGTCAAAGGCAAGAGGACAACGGCGAAGATGAAAATGTTGGAACTGCTGCCACTAGTAAAGTCACCACTTGTAAGGGGCTTGCTTAAAGACGTTATAACAAAGGGAAGCTACGAGGCGCTTGGAAGGTTCATGCGAAAAATAATCATGATTGGAATAATGCACTTTATGGATGTTTGGAACTTTGACCTAGACCGAGTGCAGAGATGCGTAATACACTATGCAACGCCAGACGGTAAAGTTAGACCATTCTGCACATACAACAGCCTCCACCGGAACAACGTGGAAAAACGGTTCGCCATCTCAGTTAGCGAGTGGACTGAAAAGTATGGGAAAAAGCTAAGTGAGCCGGTTTAAAAGAAAGAGGGGAAAGCTAGGTTTTAGCAGCCAGTTTTTTTAAGCTCTTCTTCCCGCAAGACTCTGCGGAGAACCTTGCCAACAGCGCTTAGGGGCAGTTCCTTGCGAATCTCCAACTCCCTAATCGCCTTGTATGGTGCAACCTTCTCGTTTACAAATTTCATAAGCTCCTCTTCTGTGGCGGTCATCCCCTCTTTTAGCACAACGAAGGCTTTTGGAATTTCGCCGGCAACGGGGTCTGGTTTGCCAATAACTCCGCATAATTTCACGGCTGGATGCTCGTATAAGACGTCTTCAAGCTCCCTTGGATAGACGCTGTAACCCTTATACTTGATTAGGTCTTTCTTCCTGTCTGTAATATAGAAGTAGCCATCCTCATCCATTTTACCAATATCGCCGGTGTAAAGCCAACCGTTTCTAAGGACTTCGGCGGTTTCCTCCGGCATTTTCCAATAACCCTTCATCACTTGTGGACCCTTAACTATCAGCTCACCGATTTCTCCGGGTGGAAGCTCCTTTTCGCCTGTTTCTATGTCAACTATTTTCGCGTCAGTGTCGGGCCAAGGTATCCCAATTGAGCCTATCTTCACGGTTTTCATAGTCTTGTCAAGGGGGTTGGCATGTGTCACGGGCGACGACTCTGTAAGCCCATAACCCTCAACCAAAACGCCACCAGTAACCTCCATAAACTTCTTCTGAACCTCGGGTGGAAGTGGGGCTGCGCCGGATATGCAGAACTTTACCGATTTGAGGTTGTATTTTTTGAGATCTGGATGAGCTAGAAGCATTGCGTACATTGTTGGCGCGCCGCAGAACACCGTCACTCTATATTTTTGGATGGCTTCTAAGACAGCTAATGCGTCAAAGCGGGGTAGCATAACCATTGTTCCAGCGAAGAATATTGGGGCATTCATGCTTGTTGTCATGCCGTAAATGTGGAAGAGCGGAAGCACCGTTAAAACAACCTCTTCCGCCTCATTGGCTTGCAACCATTCCTTGCACATAACAGCGTTTGAAACAAGATTCATGTGAGTGAGCATAGCCCCCTTAGAAATGCCGGTGGTTCCACCAGTGTATTGGAGGGCGGCTAAATCCTCCCTTGGATTTATTTCAACAGTTGGCGGTTTAGCCTCGTACCTTGCCATTAGTTCTGTGAAGAAGTAAACGTTCGCCCTACGCTCCACTTTACGGGATGGAATCTTTTTCAGCAAAGACCCCAAAACAGCTTTAAATGTTGGCATGTAATCCTTCAAGCCTGCCACTATAACTTTTCGAAGTTTTGTTTTCTCCCAAACTTTTTCCACGATTGGGTAGAGCATGTCAAGAACAACTATTGTTTCAGCTTCAGAATCGTTTAGTTGATGCTCAACCTCCCGTTCCTTGTAAAGCGGACTTATCGCCGTTACAACTGCTCCAGCCTTCAACGCACCATAATACGAAATTACAAACTGTGGAATATTCGGAAGGAAAATCGCCACCTTGTCTCCCTTTTTCACTCCAAAATCCACCAGGGCTGTTGCAAACTTGTCAGAAAGCACGTCCAGCTCTCTAAAGGTTATTTTTCTGTCAAAGTAGATAATCGCAGTCTTATCCGGATATTTTTTGGCAGAATCTCTCAAAAACTCGAAAAGGGGCACTTCGGGATAGTCTATGTGTTTTCTAACGCCCGGAGGCCAAAACTTGTACCATGGCTTTTCCGGTGGCTTTTCAATTTTCGCCTCTTCAACCTTCTTTTTCCTTTTAGCTGGCATATTAAACCCTATTAAAGATATTTGCGGTTCTTGGAGTAATAATACTTTCCATAGTCAAGGCTGGTGCAAGCACCAGTTTTTACTCTGGCCTAGTGAACTCATATGTTGGGCGTCCATCGGGGGTTAGTTTTGCCACAAGTTTAGCTTTCATACCTACCTTAACCTCTGAAAGTTTAAAGCCCGTAAGCCACGCGAGCACCTTTACGCCTTCTTTAAGTCTACCTATGGCGACTGTGTAAGGCTTTTCCTGCTGGAAGGTTGTTGGTCTAACAACCACATGCGTGAAAGTTTCTATCGTTGCCTCGTTGCTGAGTTCGATCCACTCCATTTCTGAGGTTAGGCAGTTTGAGCAGTCAGCAGCCGGCGGGAAGTACAGTTTTCCACACTTTTTGCATCTTGTGGCTAGGATTTTCCCCTGTTTAAGGGCTTCCCAGAATGGCAATGTCCTGTTTATTGGGATGTCTTGAACAATTTTTACTTCTCGTGACTTTATTGAGGGCATGGCAGCCAATTTTATCATCTCCTTAAAATTGTCACGTAACAGTAATGCCCAGTTCCACCCACATTGTGGGCTAGGGCTATGTAGTTTTTCATGGGAACTTGTCTGCTCTTTTCAACAGCCTCTTCCCTCAGCTGTTTTGTCAGCTCGTATATCATTGAGCATCCCGTAGTGCCAATCGGGTGACCCTTCGCTTTCAAGCCGCCGTCAACATTCACAGGGATTTTTCCGCCTATTTCGGTTTGTCCTTCTCTAATTAGTTTGGCGCCTTCGCCCTTTTTGCAGAAGCCCAAATCTTCGTATGCCATTATTTCGGCTATTGTGAAGCAGTCGTGGACCACTGCAACGTCAAGCTGTTCCGGCGTCACATTCGCCATTTTGTAGGCTTTTTGGGCGGCTGCCACGCTGGCTTCTAATCCAACATAGTCAAGCCTTTTGCTCATGTTGGCTGTTCCAGAAGCGTACCCTATACCGGCAACCCAGACTGGCGTGTCGACTTTAAGCTCTTTAACCTTGTCTTCTGAGGCGAGGATTACTGAGGCGGCTCCATCGGATACCGGGCAGCAGTCAAAGAGTTTTAGAGGCGCGGCAATAACCATAGAGGATAGAACGTCGTCAACGGTTATTCTGTTTTGGAGATGCGCTATGGGGTTCATTGAAGCGTACTTATGATTTTTAACGGCAACCAAAGCCAAGTCCTCCTCCGTTGTGCCGAACCTAGCCATGTGGGCGGTTGCATACAAAGCATAGTAAGCTGGAAAGGTTAAGCCGAAGTTGTGGAACTCCCAGAGGTAGTATCCAGCCCTTCCAATCCACTCCATCATGGTTGGAGTGTCAATTTCCCGCATCTTCTCAACACCCAAAGCCGCCGCAATCTCGACTTGCCCGCTAGCCACAGCCCAGTAAGCCGTTGCGAAAGCTGCACTTCCACTTGCACACGCGGCTTCACAGCGCACAAGCCCAGCCCCAGTTAAGCCACAATATTCAGCTGAAACAACAGCTGGAAGAAGCTCTTCATACCACGCACCCGCCCCAGTTGAGCCAACAGCAACAAACTCTATGTCTTTTGGCGTTATTCCAGCATCCTCAACTGACGGCTTAAAAGCTTCGAAGGCAAGTTCCGCCACATTAACATCGTTTCTAACGCCAAATTTTGAGCAGCCAACTCCGATGATTGCAACTTTCCTCATTTCACCACCGAACCACTAAATTTAGACGACTAAAAATATAGGGAATGGGAGGGAGATGTTTACTTCCCTTTGAATTCGGCTTTCCGCCTTGACATGAAGGCTTCTACGCCTTCTCTCAAGTCCTCTGTGGAGAAGGTTAAGGCCATAAGCCCAGACTCGATGCGTAAACCAGCATCTAACGGTACTTGTGTTCCAAAGTTTATGGCAAATTTCGCATACTTCAGCGCTATTGGCGGTCCCTCACTTAGTTTTTTAGCTAGTTCACGAACCTCTTCTCTAAGCTTCTCGTAGTGCACAACCTTGTGGACTAAGCCTATTTTTAGGGCTTCTTCAGCCTTAAGCCGTGTGCCGAGCATAACCATTTCCTTAGCCTTTGCCAAACCAACAATCCTCACAAGCCTCTGGGTTCCACCCCACCCGGGTATTAGACCCAAATTTATTTCTGGGCTTCCAAGCTCCGCATGTTCCGCGGCTATTCTGAAGTCGCATGCCAGTGCCAGTTCTAGGCCTCCGCCTAAGGCGAAGCCGTTAATTGCCGCTATAACTGGTTTTGACATCTCCTCAATTTTGCTGAAAACTTTTTGCCCAAGCCTAGAGAACTCTTCAGCCTTAACAGGCGTAGCCTTTGGAAACATCGTCACGTCTGCGCCTGCGCTGAAGGACCTGTCGCCTTCGCCAGTTATCACCACACATCTTACTGATGGGTCCTTTTCAGCTGTGTCCAAGGCGTCTGCAAGCTCCTCCATTAGGACGTCGTTGAAGGCGTTAAGCCTATGCGGTCTATTTAGAATTATCCATAGGACGCTGTCTTCCCTCTCAATTTTTAGGGTTTCATACGCCTTGCTCATAATTTCACCAAACCATGTTTTATGGAATAGCCTATATTACTTTTGGGAAATTTAGAACTTTCTTAGCAGATACTTCAGTACTGTCAGTTTTTGAATTTCGCTTGTTCCCTCGTAGATTTCAGTTATTTTTGCATCTCTGTGGTATCTTTCAACGCGGTACTCGCCCAAATAGCCATAACCGCCCAAGGTTTGGATGGCGAAGTCTGTGGCTTCCATTGCCACACGGCTTGCATACTGTTTCGCCATCGCCGTTGCCATCGGATCCATTTTTCCAACATCTATGAGCCAAGCAGCCTTATAGGTTAGAAGCCTTGCAGCCTCTATTTTTGTGGCTAACTCCGCCAAGGTGCAGCCTATAGCTTCATGCTGGATTATGGGTTGTCCAAAGGCTTCCCTCTGCTTTGAGTATTTGAAGGCTATTTCCCATGCACCTTGAGCCATGCCTACGGCTTGGGCTGCCACACCAACCCTTGTTTTGTCAAAAAACTCCATGGAATGGTAGAAGCCCCTATTAAGTTCGCCCACAATGTTCCAGTCCGTAACCTTAACATTGTCGAAACGCACTTCGCCAGTTACGGAACACCTTATCCCCATCTTGTTGTGAAGCTTTGTCGTTTCCAGCCCCGGCGTGCCCTTGTCGACGACGAAAAGTGTTTCGCCTCTGTAGGTTGGTCTGACCTTCGTGTCTGTCTGCGTCAGCACAATGATGAAGTCGGCTATTGTGGCGTTTGTTATGAAAGTTTTTGTGCCGTTAATCCACCACTCGTTCCCATATTTTGTGGCTGTTGTTTCCATTCGGGTTATGTCGCTTCCGCTGACATTTGGCTCCGTGAAGGCTGCCGCTGATATAAAATCGCCTCTACAAATTGGCGGTAAATACTTCTCCTTCTGCTCCTTACTGCCGTAAGCCAGTATAAGTTCACTTCCAAAGTTTCCGCTTGAAACTGCCACACCAAGCGAGGAGTCCGCCCTACACATTTCCTCAATTACCAAGCATGTTTCAAGAAGCCCATAACCTTGGCCGCCATACTCTTGTGGAAAGAACATGCTTGTAAAGCCCAGCTTCGCAGCTTTCTTGTAAAGTTCCAACGGAAACTCTTCTTTTCTGTCAAGTTCTAGGGCTAGTTCTGGCTTAAACTCCTTATCGCAGAACTCTCGCACAGCGTTTTTTATTCCAATCTGCTCCTCTGTCAATTCAAACTTCATTTAGTAGAACCCCCTTCCAGTTTTCTTACCAAGCCAACCCTTGCTGACATACTCTTCTAGCAGCGGACATGGCTTATACATTTCCATGTTATATTTGGCGTAGAGCTCCTTCAACTTGTTGACGATGACGTCTATGCCAGTTCTATCCGCATACTCACATGGTCCAGAAGGCCAGTACGTGCCAAGCTTCATTCCGGTGTCTATGTCTGCTGGGCTTGCAGCGCCTTCATGTATTAGCCATGCAGCCTCGTTTACAGCCACAGCCCAAGACCTTTCGACGTCATACTCTTCCATAAGGTTGAAGGGTATCCTTGGTCTCCCCTTAGTCCAGTCGTAGAAGCCCACACCTGTTTTCTGTCCAAACTTTTTCTCTTTGACAAGCGGCTCTATAACTTCCGCGCATGGTTTGAAGCGTTCGCCGTAAGCCTCGTAAAGGATTTTTCCAACTTCGTAGGCGATGTCAAGTCCAACGAAGTCTGCCAGCTCGAACCATCCCATTGGGAAGCCGCCGCTGTATTTGACTGATGCGTCTATGCCCTCTTTTGTTGCTTCGCCCCTGTGGTAAGCCCAGAAAGCCTCATTAAAAACTGCGCCAAGAACGCGGTTAACTATGAAGCCTCGCACGTCCTTTTTGACAACCACAGGGGTTTTTCCAAGTTTTTTGGCCAACTCCACAAGAGTGTCTATTGTTTCTTGACTTGTTTTTTCGCCCTTAATCACTTCCACCAGAGCCATCATTTGTGGCGGGTTGAAAAAGTGCATTCCCGCTACTTTTTCTGGGCGTTTTGTGGCGTTTCCCATTTCGGTTATGCTTAAGGTTGAAGTGTTAGAAGCTAGAATCGCATGCGGAGGCGCCATGCTGTCAAGTTTTGCAAAAACCTGCTTTTTGAGTTCCATGTTTTCTGGAACCGCTTCAATGGCGAGGTCTATGTCTTTGGCTGCTTCTTCATAACTTGTTGTTGTTTTTATCCGTGACAGTGCAGCGTCCGCATCTTCTTGTCTTATCCTCTTCTTTTCGACAAACTTTCCTAAGCTCCACTTGATTTTCTCCATGCCCTTTTGCAGAAATTCGTCGCTGATGTCCACCATTGTCACTTCGATGCCGCTCATTGCCAGAAGCTGCGTTATTCCATGTCCCATTGCTCCAGAACCTATTACAGCAGCTTTCTTTAATTTTTCAGCCAAACAAATCCTCTCCCAAACGTAGAATAGAAATGAATAGCCAGCATTCGTAATAAAACTTTTGAGACCTTACGGCAAGCCGTCGGGAAAAATGAGGGGGAGAACGGCTACTTTGTCAAAAAGTTGACGATAGTTAGTTTTTGGATTTCGCTTGTTCCCTCATAAATTTCGGTTATTTTTGCGCATCTGTGGAAGCGTTCCACATGGTAGTCTGCCAAATAGCCATAACCGCCGAATATTTGGATGGCGTCGTCCGTCACCTCCATGGCTACACGGCTTGCGTAAGCCTTAGCCATCGAAGTCGCAGCTGGGCTTGGTTTTTCATGGTCGTATATCCAAGCCGCCCTATAAGTGAGCATCCTTGCAGCTTCAATTTTCATAGCCATCTCAGCCAGCTTGAAGGAGACGCCTTGAAAATTTATTATTGGCTGGCCGAACTGTTTGCGGGTTTTAGCATAGTTTAAGGCTTTTTCAAAGGCTCCTTGGGCTATGCCAACGGCTTGGGCTGCCACTGTTATGCGAGTTCCATCAAAAAGCTCAAGGGCATAATAGAAACCCTTGTTTAGCTCGCCTACAAGGTTGTTTGCGGGCACGCGGAGGTCGCTTAATGCCAATGAGCCAGTAACACATGGTCTTATACCCATCTTGCCATGAAGCTTTGTCGCCTCTAAACCGGGCATGCCCTTCTCCGCCAAGAAAAGGCTTTGTCCACGGTGGGGTGGCGTCGCGTTTGGGTCTGTTTGGCATAGGATTATGAAGGTGTCAGCTATTGGGGCGTTGGTTATGAACTGTTTTGAGCCGTTAATCACCCACTCGTCTCCAACCTTAATGGCTGTCGTGTCCAATTTTGTTATGTCGCTTCCATGTTCCGGCTCTGTGAAGGCTGCAGCAGCAATTTTGTCACCCCTAGCCAGTGGCGGAATATACCTTTCCTTCTGCTCTTCCGTGCCATGTTTTAGCAAGACGTCTGGAACCATTAGGTTTCCGAGGGAGACAGCCACCCCTAATCCGGGGTCAACACGGCAGAACTCTTCAACAACAAGGCATTCTTCTAGCACGCCGTAGCCTTGCCCATCATATTCTTGGGGTATGCGCATGCTTGTGAAACCCAATTTTGCGGCTTTTTTGTAAAGTTCCATGGGAAATTCTTCTTTCTGGTCGTATTCGAGGGCTAGTTCTGGTGTGAACTCCTTTTCTGCAAACTCGCGGGCAGCCCGCTTAATCTCCATCTGCTCCTCGGTCAACTTAAATTCCATGCTTATTCCTCCACTATGGGCTGCTTAAGCCTTTTGAGCCTTTAACTCGCCAATCTTGTTCTTCAGCACCGGCACAACCTTGAACAAGTCTTCAACGACACCATAGTCTGAAAAGCTAAATATGGGAGCCTTCGGGTCTTTGTTTACGGCAATTATTAGGTCGGAGTTTTTCATTCCTAGGACGTGCTGAAAGGCGCCGCTTATGCCTAGGGCTATGTAGAGCTTTGGCTTAACAGTTTTTCCAGAAGTCCCCACCTGCCGGTCGCTTGGAAGCCAACCTTTATCCACAATTGGACGCGAACACGCCAATACTCCGCCCAGCGCCTTCGCCAGCTCTTCAACCATCGGTATATTGCTCTGGTCTTTTATGCCCCTTCCAATTCCAACGAGCACTTCCGCCGCTGTTATATCAACGCCCCCTGGCGGTGGCAAGACATATTCCAAGAACCGCTTTGTCGTTATCTCTTCTGTTAGGGGGGATGGAACCTCAATTATTTGTCCGTTTAATGGCGCGGGTGGCTTTTGGGCTTGGAAGGCTGCTTGGCGAACGGTAACCATGTAGCTTTCAGATTTCCGGAGCGTTGCCTTAGCGTTCACTTTCCCGCCATACATCTGCCGCGTAACGGTGAACGTGTCACCTTCAAAAGCCAAGTCTATGCAGTCCGTCGCCAAAGGAATGTTTAGGGACGCTGCCAACCTCGGGGCAAGCTCAACACCATAGGATGTGTGCCCAATAATCGTCAGAAGTGGCTTATTCTCCTTAATCAGTTGTGAAAGAACCCTTTGATAGGCTTCGGAATTAAAGTTCTCAAGCCTAGCATCCTCAACCAGCAGAACCTTCTTGGCGTGCTCAGCCAGGTTTTTAGCGTGCTCCCTAACATTTTTGCCAAGAATAACCGCCACTGGCTCGGCGTTTATTTTTTCGGCTAGTTCTCTGGCTTTTGTCAGCATTTCAAAGGTTATGTCTCTCAACTGCCCTTGCCTATGCTCAGCTAAAACAAAAATTTCGGTCATGCTAAATCAGCCCCCTAGACTTTAAGATTTCCACAATTTTTGCGGCTATTTCATCTGGGCTTCCTTTGAGGAACTCCGCTTGCTTCTCAACCGGTGGAACATAGAGCTTCTCTATCCTCAGCCACGAACCAGCCTCACCAACATCGTTTTCGCTTAAGCCAATTTCCGCCAAACCCATAACCTTAACCTCCTTCTGCATAGCCTTGCGAATCCCCATGATGGAAACGTAGCGCGGCTCATTAATGCCCGTCTGAACAGCGAAAAGCGCCGGCAACTTAACCTCCAGACGTTCTTCTAAGCCGCCCTCAAGCTCGCGGTTAACAACAGCCTTTCCATCGCTAAACTCAATCTTCTTAACCATAGTGGCATGAGGGATGCCAAGCAATTCAGCCAAAACGGGACCAACAACAGCACTTCCATCGTCGCCAGCCTGAGCCCCCGTAAGAATCAGGTCGAAGTGGAGGTTTTTGATCACGCTGTGGAGGATTTTTGCAGTTGCGTAGGCGTCTGAGCCGGCAAATTTTGGGTCCGTTAGGCGTATAGCCTTATCCGCGCCGCGGGCGAGACATTTCCGCAGTGTGCTTTCGGAGTCTTCTGGTCCAACGGTTATGGCTGTGACTGTTCCGCCGAACTTCTCTTTTATGCGTACAGCCTCTTCCAAGGCGTAGTCGTCCCACTCGTTTATGTCAAAGACTAAGCCAGCTTTTTCTATGCCTTTGCCAGTTGCATCGATTTTTAGTTCTGCTTCTGCTGTTTCTGGGACATGCTTAACACAAACAATAATGTCCAAGCACATTCTCTCCTTTAAACCAGTTTTGAAATTGTTTTCCATCTGTTTTCATATATTTTTTGCCTAACCACCTATGCCAATTCAATGTTAAACTTCTAAAATCCCGCCATGTCCTAGCAAAGTCTTTATCAAACGAAAACGGTAATGAAAACGGAGAAAATGGAAAGGAAAATCGACTGGCTGCCAATACTAATCCAGTGCAGAGACAACGTGAAAAAGCGTATAGCCCCCCTTCTTGAGTCTGCACGAGAACAACAACAGCCCAACCTCGGCATCGGGGCTGGAGGCGACCCTATAAAGCAAATAGATATGGCAGCGGAAAAAGCCATAGTAGAAACACTTGTTGGGCAAGGCATATCCTTCACTTTGATAAGTGAGGAATCCGGCATAAGGGAGTACGGCGAAAACCCTAAGGAAAACTATGTGACCGCAGACCCCATCGACGGAACGACAAACCTAACGAGGGGCATACCCTTTTATGCAACATCTATAGCTGTTTCCACAAAGCCAGAATTGAACGCTGTTCACACCGCGCTTGTGGCAGACCTCTTCCACGGCACAACATATACTGCGGAAAAAGGCAGAGGAGCACACTGTAACGGTCGGAGAGTTGCTCCCTCAAAACAAACAACCCTGGAAGATGCTGTGATAGGCATAGACCTAAACACCTACAAGGCTCGCGAAATCGCTCCCTACTTAACAAGCCTCATTGAGAAGACGAAGCATATACGCCACCTAGGAGCCAACGCACTGGAATTGTGCTATGTGGCTGATGGAACAACAGACGCCTTCATCGACATCCGCGGAAAACTTAGAACAACAGACACGGCGGCTGCTTGGCTAATAATAAAGGAGGCTGGAGCATTAATCACAACACTTGATGGGAAACCCCTAAATGCCAAATTAGACCCTAAGGAGAGGCTGACTTTTGTGGCGTCAGCTAACCCAGAGATTCATAAAAAAATTCTAAGCTTGATATGGAAGGGTTGAAGCGGAACAGATGATAACTCCTTTAATGCCTCATCCCGCGGTTCTTGTAAAGACTAAGAAAACAAGAGTTTTGGTTGTGGCGGACTTGCACATAGGGTGGGAGATAGCCCTTTCAGAGAAGGGCATACACGTTCCAACACAGATGCCAAAACTTCTACGAAAATTGAAGATGCTCATAAACTTATACAAGCCTGAAAAACTCCTAATCATAGGCGACGTCAAACATACTGTGGCAACGGCAGAAATAAGCGAGTGGCACGAGGTCCCAGACTTCTTCACAGAACTAAAACCCCTCGTCAAAGAAATTGAAGTAATCCGGGGAAACCATGATGGAAATCTCGACCCGTTGCTTCCAGAAGGCATAAAGGTTCTTCCCTCATCTGGAACAATCGTTGATGATGTAGGGTTTTTCCACGGCCACCGCTGGCCATCACCAGCACTTCTAAAGTGTAAAACCATTGTTATGGGGCATGTCCATCCAGTGATAGCGTTCCGCGACCCAGCTGGGTTCAGGATAACAAGGCAAGTTTGGGTTAAGGCAAACTGCGACAAGGAACAGCTCACAAGGATTCTGCTGGAGAAAAATAAAATAAGGATTGAAAACAGTCCACAACAAACTTTGCTTAAACATTATGGAGTTAAGCCCAAAACCTCACAGCTTTTCATAATGCCGTCCTTCAACGAGTATTTGGGAGGAAAACCCCTAAACGAGGAAAACTCTGGCGGAGAGGCAAAAAGCGAAAAAATTGTTGGACCAATTTTGAGGACAAGGGCTGTTGACTTGGAAAATGCGGAAATCTATCTTCTAGACGGAACCTTTCTTGGAGCTCTAAGCCAGCTTAGAATTCTTGAGTAGCGCAAAGATTTTATAGATTGAGGTTTTCCACACTAACTAGGTGGGAAAATGCCTTCTGAAGAAGATTTTCCAGAATGGTTTAGGAGGAGACGCTTCCCATTCTTCGGAGGCTGGTTCTTCGAAGACATCGACAGAATGTTCAGAGAAATGGAAAAGTGGATGGAGGAGGAATTTAAAGAGTTCACATCAAGAATTCCAAGAGACTATGTTAGGGAACGCAAACTACCAGACGGCACAACGATAAGGGAGTGGGGACCCTTTGTCTACGGCTACAGCATAAAAATAGGGCCAGATGGCAAGCCGGAAATCCGCGAGTTTGGAAACGTTAAGCCAACTCGCCTTGGGCCGAAGGTTAAGGAGGAGCGCGAGCCACTGGTGGACATTGTTGAGACGGATAATGAAATTCACGTTGTTGCTGAGCTTCCGGGTGTTGAGAAGGAGGATATTAAGCTTCACGGCACTGAGGACACGCTGACCATAAGCGTTGACACTCCCCAGCGGAAATACTACAAGGAGTTGACGCTTCCAGCAAAGGTTAATGTGAAGGAGGCTAAAACCCAGTATAAAAATGGGGTTCTGGAGGTTAAGCTTCCAAAGATTAAGGAGGAGAAGAAGCCTAAAGGCGAACCCATCAAAATAGAATAGCGACAGCCCAGCAAACACTACAACAGATTTCAAGCCTGTGCCTTATATGGGCGAGGACTCCGAAAGCGATATCCTAAATGCCATATGCAAAGAGGTTAAGGCAGAGGGCAAACTAACAGGGAAAAATATTACCAGGCTTTATGAAGTGTTTGGACAGCGTTTTACAAAGGCTTTTGAAGCCTTAAAGGAGAACCGAGTGAAAAAGTACACGTTCAAGCCCAGCGGAAGGGTTGTCTGGGTGGTTATTGGCAAGGAACGCGACTATCTAATAATGCCAGATGCTGAGTTCTGCTCATGCGACGACTTCTACTTCCGAGTGCTGGACAGAAAAATCCACCTATGCTACCACTTAATAGCCCAGAAAATAGCCAACATACTAGAATGGTATGAAAAGATAGAGGAGCATGACGAGCTATACGAGCCATTGATGAGGGAATGGAGGAAACCAACTCTTTAAATACCACAATTTAGAATTAGGAAAGGCGTAAAAGGGGATTTCGCGTGGGTATTCCGGAATACTTTGAAACCCTCAAATACGTGCTGATGACGGCTACGTTCGTCGTTCTAGTTCTCATATTCCTATACATATTCTACGGTAGAGAAGAAAAGAAAAGCTGAGCCATAGGACCGCCTTCCTCAGCTTCTTCGCCGCCATAATACAAGGAACAATATAACGCTTAAAATTCCAAGGATCATGGCGAATAAGACAAGCCATGGAGCTTCTGGGCCAGCGCCAAAAACTATTGGAAATGGTCCTATAAGTATGAAACCTCCAATGCTTGCGCTGTCCCCGCCAAATAACAGTGCGGCAGACACCGTTATTATGATGCCCACCAAGATTATGAGAAAGCCTATGAAAAACAATATTATAGAGCGTTTAATCCATTTGTTTTCTTCTTCTTTTTCAGGCATCATCAGCTATCACCTACCCAACAAATAAAGCACAATGGAAACGATAAAGAGAAGCACTGTAAGCGCTATTGAAAGCCACAAAATTGTCTTGACGGATTCTTTATCGCTGCCAAAAATTATCGGAAACGGTCCAATAATTAGTGCTCCGCCGCCCCGTGCTCTTCCGCTCTTTATGCTTGAAAGGAAAAGCAGAACAAAAGCTACAAAGACAATTATGACGCCTACGAAGATTATGATTATGCCCAACTCGTAAAGCGTTTCACCACCAATTGCCAATCCCATTTTTATTCCAATTTACGCAAAACATTACAAGCTATTAAACATTTTAGATGGAGAAGGGCAGAAAATAAACTAGGACGGCTGTTGCAAAAGTGGCTATGAATGAGGGAATTACGTACTTGTAGACTTTGCCTAATGGGCTTTTGAAGTAGTCAGCGGTGAAAGTGAAACAAAGGTGTGTGGGCGAAATTGTATATCCAAGGTAAGCACTAATATATAGAAGCGCAGCGGTTTTTGGCGAAAAAATTAGAACCCCTGCCTTCAAAATCGGTACGCTTATGGCTATTGCCCCAAGTGGAGAACCAGTTAGAAAACCCAAAACTGCTGGTATAACGGTCAACGGCAACGTTACATCCACACTTTCGTTGGCAACAAACTGTTTGAAAACCTCAGAAACTCCGGAAGCAACCATTACGTTTCGAAGTAGAAAGGCTCCGTAAACAGCAAGCGCCACACCATAAATCCCCCATTCTTTAAGCGGCTTCACCAGAATTTTGCGGTTCATCCGAGAAATTACGGCTAAAACCATCAATCCGGCAAAAGTTGCGATTAAAACATCAAAACCCAGCTTGGACAAGCTGTAACTCAGCGCATCAGTAGAAACAGCCACAGCAATAGTGGCCAGTATAGGAGAGAAAGATGTGAGAAAATGCTTAAACTCTAAAGCGGCATTAATTTTTGCCGTTTCAGAATCTTCCCCACATTTAACATTTTTAATTTTCCAGAAGCCCACCAAAAAGCCAACAACAACCATCACAGTAACTGTTGGAATCTGAAGTAAAATAATTGAGAATAGGGCTGTTCCCGTTAAGGCAGCCGTCACTATTAGCACTTGGCTTAGTGGATAAACTGGAAAAATTGTGTGCCTAAACCACAAATTCACGTAAGCCTTTCTCTCGGGCTTTAATTTCAGCTTTTCAGCCTCAGAATCCACTATGGGAGCCGACATTAAAGCTCCGCCAGCAACTGGGAGGAAGCCTATTACGGCTGGAAGCATGCTTAAAACAATCTTTGGATTTTTAACGATTCGACTTAGACTATCACTTAGTTTGGCTATTTCCCCGGTCTCTTTGTAAAGTTGGCTAAGCCACATTATGCCAAAAGTTGCAAGAATAACAGATATGGCGAGAAGCCCTTCACTTTTCAAGGGATCCACAGTTGCGTAGGCTATGCTTGGGATTCCGAGCCAATCCAGCGAAAGCAAGGCCAAAAGAACGGCTGTTGCATTTAATGTTATCCCCAAATTAACCCGTTTATAAAGCAAAACTCCGAGAAAGCAGAAGGAAACCACCACAGCGCTCAAAGGGTCAAGCAGTCCCAACTATGGCATCCCTTTCCAAACATTTGAAAACCAAAATATACGTCTAACACTTAATCCTTTCCATAAGACGCGAAAAGTGTAACACCATGAGGGGAAAAGCCTTCATTTCAGGCCCCATCCAAGGCATGGAAACAAGACAATCTTATAGGGAGGCGATTAGGCGAATTTGCATCCGCTGCGGATACGAGCCCATCGACCCATGGCAACGTGAAAAAATAATCTATAGAGGCGAAGAACATGGTTGGTGGGAGAAAGTGCCAGCAGCAGACTTCATTAAAAGGGATTTAGAAGACATAGAGAAATGCGACGTTTTAATCGCCTACATGCCAAAACTCTCCGCTGGAACATGCATGGAACTCTTCTACGCAAAAATGAGGGGGAAGAAAACTATATGCATATGCAAAATCAAGAACCCAAGCCCATGGATAACAACCTATTCAGACATCATCCTCAGAAGAATTGGAGAACTTGAATCAGCACTGAAAGCCATAAAATCTCAATAATTCTGTCTTAAAGGCTCAGACCTTCAACGCAGCCCTCAGCCTTGCCGACCTAGCCCTAGGATTTTCCGCAACCTCCGCTCTAGATGGTCTAACAGGCTTTTTCGTCAAAATTTTGACAGCACCCTCCCTGGCCTTTTCCTTTAGAAAATTTTTGACAATGCGGTCTTCTAAGGAATGGAAAGCTATAACCACAAGCCTCCCTCCCTTACCCATTATGTCTAGGGCTTGGGGCAAGGCCTTCTCCAAATTCTCCAGCTCATTGTTAACCGCTATTCTCAAGGCTTGGAAGGTTTTTGTTGCAAAATGGATCCGCCCTCTATGATACCATGATGGTGTTGCCCTCTCAACAGCCATAACCAAATCCACAGTGGTCCTCAAAGGTCTAGACCGCACAATCTCTTCGGCAATTCTCCTCGAAAACCTCTCCTGCCCATAAACCCTCAGAATCCTCCAAAGGTCCCTCAAACTCCAAAAGTTCACTATGGCCTCGGCTGTCAGCGGATTTTCTGGGCTGTACCGCATATCAAGCGGCTCATTTCGAAGGAAAGAAAAACCACGACCACTCTCCTCCAAGTGCCAACTTGACAAACCCAAATCAAACAAAACTCCAGAAACACGCCTAAAGGCGTATTTCTCAACTATCTCGCTAAGGTTTGCAAAGTTGTCGCAGACAAGAACTAGGCGCTTCTCATAGTCTGTATCCTCAACTTTACGCCTAAACCTCTCCAAAATTGTTGGGTCAGCATCTATCCCCAAAACCCTACCAGAAGGCTTAGTCCGCTCCAAAACCGCCAAAGCGTGACCACCCAACCCCACAGTGCAGTCAACAAAATCCTCACCCGGCTTTGGGTCAAGAAAACGGATAACCTCATCCCTCATAACTGGCAAGTGCAAACCCCAACACCAAACCACTCAAATTTCAAACAGCACACATCAGCTTAGCTGAATAATGCAGCCCCATTTTAACATTTACCATTCCAGCATCAACCACAAATAGTGCGGCCGCCGGGATTTGAACCCGGGTCGCCGGCTCGGGAGGCCGAAGTCCTACCAGGCTAGACTACGGCCGCCAAAAAGAAAAAGCCAAGTTAGACCTTTTATCCGTTTCTTTTGCCTGAATAAATTTTCGCAGCCTTAAACTTCGATCAATAAGTTTTTGCATATACTAACTTTCAATGACCCGCCTTTGTTTCTCATGCGCTATCTTGGATAAATAGATTGTTATCATAATAAAAACAGCTATTATCGCAGCGAAAACGTATGTTAAGCTTTTAAAATTCTGCGCTTCATTTTGATACGACATGTTAATGTCGGAGAATTCTTTTTGAAAATCACTATAACTTTTTAGGAAATTATGGAGTGTTTTGTTTAATGTGGTAAGCATGCTGTTTAGATTATCGAGATAGTTTTGGAGTTCATCATAATTCTTCTGAAGATTGTGGAGGGTTTCATTTAACAAGTTGAATTCTTTCACAAGCGCATTATTGGTAGCATTTAGGCCGTGAAGTTCGTCTAGCAACTTTGAATAATCGGCAAGCAGCTGATAGTATAGATCAAGCAGCTCCAAATAAACTATCTTAATTGAACAATTACCAGGATATTCAATGTATAAGTAAGTATTTTCCACATCTGCAACATTAAGCAATGTCGCATTAACCTCCTCCTCGCTGACAAGCACCATGTGTATGTTTTCCATCAAAGCTTTAGGAATAACCACTCTACTAAAACCTGCAGAGCCATTAGTGCTACTAGCATTGAAAAGTATAATTCTAGTTCTGGATTCGGCTACGACTTTAAAAGTGAAATTAGAAATTGTTGAATTAGACACAATAGCAATGCGATAATCTTCTTCTTTAAAATGCACAGCAAACGTATAATATCTTCCCATTAAAGGATAATAATCGGTGTTTTTTCCGGTGATGACATATGGGGTATTTCCTATACCATCCTTGTCCAAATCCTCCCCTTCATAATCGTCCCAATAATTCCCTTCGCCATTGTAACACCATATGTTAGCTGTTTGCTCAGCGTACACGTTATAGATATTACCCACAAAATTGTTATGGTAGAAGACATTATTATTACTATAAAAGGATAAATAGACACCCCAATTGTTGTTATTGATAGTGTTTTCATAAAATGTGTTGCCAACGGAATAGTAATAGACGTCAATTCCATCAGTATTGCTGGATATAACATTTCTGTAAACGGCGTTACCGCTTGAATAGAAAAGTTGAATGCTCACGTAGTTTGCTGATATTATGTTTTCATAAATTTGATTTCTACTTGAAAATGATATCTGAATCCCTATATTGTTGTTATTAATGCTGTTGTTGCTTATTACAATGTTTCCAAAGCGCTCTATGAATATCCCATAGCCTACAAATGGATCGCTATTTCTTATGGTAAAGCCTTTAATAGTCACGTTTGAAGCTTTTATTGAAATCACATTTCCTGTTGCCCTACCGTCAATTATTGTACTTTCTCGATCTTCACCTATTAATGTGATACTTTTATTGATGACTATGTTTTCAGTGTATATTCCCTTACGTACAAAAATGGTGTCTCCGGAACCGGCGTTATTGATGGCTTCTTGAATTGTTTTGTAATCATCTGGAACCATTAGTGTTGATGGACTGGCATTCACAAGTACTCTGTTGTTTTTAATGATTATAGCTGAACACAGGCATAAAACTAAAAATAAAGTAAAAACATTTTTCGACAGGTTCATCACCATCTCATAATAACCTATTAGTGTTATTAAGGTTTAATCTCAGACAATGCTTTTCCGAGGACGATGGAGCATATAGCTGCTAATAAAAATGCTATTATAGGAATGCTTGGGTTGATGATGGGTTGTAATAAATTCCACACGATTGTGACATAGGAGACGATTATTAGGAGAGCTAGCACATAGACTTTTAACTTTATGCCGCTTATGTGAGACTTTGATACCGTCTGGTTAACAATTGATTTTATTTTTTCTCTGGCTTGTTGTATTTGCTCGTTTGTTGCAAGAATCACTTGGTTTTTGTCGGCGTCTATGAATTTTAGGCTTAAGAGGGCGTATCGTTGTAGCTCCCAGGGTTTGGTTTTTGGTAGAATTTTTATTACGCCGCTTTTTTCCATTTTTTTAAGTATTGTTTGAGTTTTGCGGACAAGTTGGACATCGTTTGCTTTCTCTTCGCCGTGTAATTTTTTAATGAGGTCCTTAACGTCTGGAAAGCGTAGTTCCAGTTGGAAACTCGCTATTGTTTTTGATAGTTCATATTGGTATTCTCCTTCTCGTAGGCGTATGCCGGCGATTTTGTAATCCGAGTTTAAGGTTTCTTGTAAAAACTTTATTTCGTTTAGTGTTAGCTTATACTGCGACACTTTCACCACTTTTCAACAGTTTCAATTGAAATAATGTAAAAGCATGGCATATATAGCTTTCACATTTTCAACAGTTTCCGTCGCGTCTTTTTGTTGCTTTCAAAGTTTTCCATAGAAAAAACCCATATCCCTTTAAAGCCGCAGATAAAATGACGGTTCCTAAAATGGAGATTGTTTTGGAAAGATATTCACAGATTTTTAGGGCAAGTGTTTCGAATGCGCCTATTTTTGACAAGAGATATCGAAGCTCTTTTGAGATTATCGCGTTGATTCTTGAAGCTGCCTGTGAGGGGGCAAGTCGTTTTGCCATTGCCAATCGCTTAAACACAAATTACTTTCAGCTTCGCAGATATTTAGATTATCTGATTAGGATTGAATTTATTGATGTAAAGCCTAATGGAAGGCAAATTTTGTATAAAACAAGCAAGAAGGGTTTAGAGTTTTTGACGTTGTATAAGGTTCTTTTAAGGATGCTTTTGGGTGCTGGTAAGGCGCAGATGTCTGCTGAAATTGCTTACCAAAGTGCTCGCCAAATGGCAGCCGGTAAAGGGAAAGGCAGGCGGAGTTTCGGCTTATGATTTTCTCCCTTCTCCTTTCGGCGTGAGGTTCGAATCCGCCTGCCCCCTTAGTATTTTTGTTTTTGCCGGTGAATATTTAAAAGGGGATTTTCCTAGATTGGTTTAAGCTGTGTGAGGGTTGTTGTTTGCCTAGGGAGTTTACTTATGCTAGCGTTGGTGTTGATAGAAGGCTGAGGGCTGAGGCGAAAGCTGGTTTGCGTTTTCTTCAGCGGACTTATGGTTTTAGTCGTTATGGTGAGGTTGTGCAGCTTCCTTATGGAATAATTTTTCCTTTTCATGACGATTTTTATTTGGATCTTGTGGTGGAGGGGGTTGGCACTAAGGTTTTGGTGGCTCAGTTAGCCGACAAGTATGATACTATTGGTGTTGATGGTGTGGCTATGGCTGTTAATGATGTTATTCGCTCTGGGGCTAGGCCTTTGGCTGTTGTGGATAATATTCATGCTCAGGTTTCTGACCCGGTTTTGGTTAGGGAGTGGATGAAGGGCATAGCGAAAGGCGCTGTTGAGGCTGAATGTGTTGTTCCGGGCGGCGAGATTGGCGATGTCGCTGAGCTGATTAGAGGCTTGGTGGAGGGGAAGGGTTTTGACATGGTTTTTGCCTCCGTCGGCGAGGTTTCCAGGGACAAGATTATTTATGGTAGGGATGTTAAGCCCGGGGATGTTGTGGTTGGCTTGCGGAGTTCCGGAATCCACAGTAATGGCGTGACTTTGGCGCGTAAGGTTTTGTTTAAGTGTTGGGGTGGCAGATACGACCCGTTTGATGTTATTGAGCCGCTTGAAAGGGAATTGGTTTATGAGGTTTTGGAGCCCACTAAAATTTATGTTAAGCCCTTTCTGCGGGTTGCTGACGAGGTTAGGGTTAAGGCTGCAGTGCATATTACTGGTGACGCCTACCTTAAATTTGACCGTTTGACGCTTTTCTCGAAGGGTATAGGTTTCGAATTTGACAATTTTAAGCCTCAGCCCATTTTTGAAGTTATCCAGAGGGCTGCTTCTGAGCTAGGTGGCAAAATATCGGATGAGGAGATGTTTAAAACTTTTAACATGGGATGGGGTTTCGCAATAGTGGTTGAAAAACAGGACGTTGATAAGGCGGTTGACGTTTTGGAAAGGTCTGGGGTGCATGCGGAAGCAATAGGGCGTGTGACAAGTGCTCGTGGAATTCGAATCTTCTATAAGGGTAGGAAGATGGTTTTGAAAAGGTAGGTTTGCCTTTTCTGTGGTGAAAGTGTTTAAATCGGCTTTGGGTTTAATTTAGCCTATGAGGTACCGTCTTAAAATTGAGGTTGGCTTGAAGCCCGGGCACAGCGACCCAGAAGGCGAAACCACAGCCCGTTTGCTTAGGGAGCTTGGCTACAAGGTGGAGAGGGTTGGCGTTAGCAAAGTTTACAGTATTGTTGTTGTGGCTGATTCTCGGGATGAAGCCTTCGCGAAGGCTGAGGAGATGTGTAAGAGGCTTTTGGCTAACCCCACTAAGGACAATTACACCATAATGGTTGAGGAGGAAAAATGAGCGGAAGCCTCTACATTCGCAGGGAGACGCCCTTCCCACTTTTCGAAGTGGCTTTGGCCTCTGCCACTGACCAGCAGTTGTTGGATGTAAGCCGTGAGCTTGGTTTGGGTTTAAGCCTTAAAGAGATGAGGGCTGTTCAGAAATACTTTAGGGGGAAGGGTAGAAACCCAACGGATGTTGAGCTTCAAACGGTTGGGCAGACCTGGTCTGAGCATTGCTTTCACAAAACCTTTAAGGGCATAGTAAAATTTGATGGGAAAGAAATCGACAGCCTCTTCAAAACCTATATTGCGAGGGTAACTAGGGAGCTTAATCCCCGCTGGTGTTTTTCTGTTTTTGAGGATAATGCTGGCATAATCCGCTTTGAAAATGGTTATGGAATAGCCGTGAAGGTTGAGACGCATAATCATCCTTCGGCTATTGAACCTTTTGGCGGCGCAGCCACTGGTGTAGGCGGCGTCATACGCGATATTTTGGGGGTTTGGGCCGACCCAATTGCGTGTACCGATGTTTTAGGCTTCGGCCCGTTAGATTATCCTTATGAGAGGCTTCCGCCCGGAGTTAAACATCCAAAATACGTGTATTTGGGCGTTGTCGCTGGTATTGGAAGTTATGGCAATAATATGGGGATACCGACGGTTAATGGTGCCATATGCTTTGACGAGAGTTATGTGGGCAATGTGGTTGTCTACTGTGGATGTTTTGGGCTTTTGCCACTGAAAAAGTTTAAGAGAAACGCCAAGCCGGGCGACTTCATCGTTTTGGCTGGAGGAAAAACTGGAAGAGATGGCATCCACGGGGTTACTTTTGCTTCTGCGGAGTTGACGGAGAAGTCTGAGGAGGTTTCCAGACCAGCGGTTCAAATTGCTAATCCCATTGAGGAGGAGAAGCTTAAGAGAGCAATAATCGCCGTAAGGGATTTGGAGCTAGCTTCAGCCATAACAGACCTTGGCGGGGGCGGCTTATCTTCTGCTGTTGGCGAAACAGCAAAACGTTTTGGATGCGGCGCTGCTGTGGAGCTTGACAAGGTGCCGCTGAAATATCCGGGTTTGGCTCCTTGGGAAATTTATATTTCCGAATCCCAAGAGAGGATGCTTCTGGCTGTTCCGCCAGAAAATCTTGCACGGGTTTTGGAGATTTTTGAGGGGGAGGATGTTGAAGCTACTGCTATTGGACGGTACACCGATGACAAGATTTTGCGCATTTATTATGGCGGAGTAAAAGTGGCTGAGCTGGACATTCCATTCCTTTTCGAGCCGCCCAGAACTGTTAGAGTCGCTGAGTACAAGCCGCCAGTGTTTACAGAACCAGCCTTTCCAGAACCAAAAGACTTGACCAGCACTGTTTTGAGGCTGCTCTCTTCGCCGAACATTGCCAGCAAAGAAAGTGTCATCAGAACTTACGACCATGAAGTTAAGGGGAACACCGTCCTCAAGCCATTGCATGGGGAGCTTGGCGGTCCAAACGATGCGGCTGTCCTAAAGCCCATAAAAGATTCATGGCGGGGTTTGGTGATTTCTTGCGGCATAAATCCGCAATATGGGAAGATTGATCCATACTGGATGGCGGCTTCGGCCATAGACGAGGCTATAAGGAACAATGTGGCTGTTGGCGGGAGAAGAATAGCCCTCCTAGACAATTTTACATGGGGCAACCCAGAAAAACCCGACAGGCTTGGAAGCCTAGTTAGGGCTTGTGAAGCATGCTATGATTTTGCTAAAGCCTTTAGGACACCTTTCATTTCTGGTAAGGACAGCCTATACAACGAGTCGCCCCTTGGACCGGTAACGCCGACACTGCTGATAACGGCTGTTGGGATAATTCCTGACATCCGCGTTGCAGTTTCATTGGACGTCAAAGAGCCGGGCAGCTCCATCTATGTTGTTGGCAAAACCTACCATGAGCTTGGCGGCTCAGAATATTATAGGCTGTTGGGGTTTGTTGGAAAAACTGTTCCGAAGGTTCGGGTCAGCCAAGCCAGAAAAGCCTTTAGAGCAATAATTAGGGCTATTGACCATGGCTTGGTTAGTGCTTGCCACGACTTGTCTGAGGGTGGTTTGGCTGTTGCGGCGGCGGAGATGGCTTTTTCCGGCGGCTATGGTATGGAGCTGGATTTGCGGCTTGTCCCCACAGAGGGCTTGAACAGAAACGACTTTATCCTCTTCGCAGAGTCTAACAGCCGCTTCCTCGTGGAAGTTCCGGAAAAATGCGAGAAGGATTTTGAGGCTGTCATGCGGGGATGCACTTTCGCCAGAATTGGCAAGGTGACAACTGCGCAAAAGCTTCGCGTTTATGGCTTGGATGGGGATGTTGTTGTGGATGCGCCCATAAGCGAGTTGTTGGCTTGGTGGAAGCGCACTTTAAGCGGCAGCGGCAATGGTGAAGCCTAACATGAAACGCGAAGAAATTAAGGTTTGCATTCTTCGTGTTGGCGGAACCAACTGCGATGCTGAAACAAGAACAGCCTTTGAAGACCTTGGCGTTCAAGCCCAAATCCTCCACGTGAATGAAGTGGTTAAACGGCGAAACCTAATGGATTACCATGCCCTAGTTTTTCCCGGCGGCTTCTCCTATGGGGATTATGTGCGTGCCGGCGCGATTTGGGCTAAGTGGATGCTCGCAAAAATGGGCAGGGAGTTAGAGGCTTTCGTTGATGAGGGACGCCCAATTCTTGGCATATGCAACGGTTTCCAAGTGCTTGTTGAGGCGGGCTTGCTCCCAGCGTTTGATGGCATAAGCCCCTATCCGGAGGCGGCACTAGCCACAAACCATCCGCCCGGCTACAATTGCCGCTGGGTCTACATACGGCATGTAAATAACGGCAAATGCATATTCACAAGAAAAATTCCTAAGGGCAAGGTTTTGCGCATGCCAGTCGCCCACGCGGAAGGCAGATTCCTATTCGCCAAAGAAAAGGAGAAGCAGTATTTAGAGAGGCTTTACGATAATGACCAGCTGGTTTTCAGATACTGCACAAAAGAAGGCGAATATGCGGAGGGGCGATATCCAATAAACCCCAACGGTTCTTTCCACGACATTGTTGGCATATGCAACCCGGAAGGCACAGTTTTCGGCTTGATGCCCCACCCAGAAAGAGCCTACTACTGGTGGCAACAGCCAGACTGGACGAGACAGAAAATAATGCCCATGTACGGGGATGGAAAACTAATCTTCGAAAGCCTAATCGACTACCTAGAAAAGCATTTTTAAGTCTTCTAAGCGCGGAAGCCCTGTGCGGGCACCCATCTTCATTATGCAACGCGAAGCAACAAAATTGCCCAGTTTCGCGCACTCTTTTAGGCTTTTACCATTTAACAAGCCGTATATAAAGCCTGCACAGAAAGCGTCTCCTGCACCGGTTGTGTCCACAATCTGCACTTTGAAGGCTTCCACGTGGTGGTTTTCCCTCCCATCTGTGACATAGCATCCTCTGCCGCCAAGTTTAACTGCAACAACTTTCACCCCAAGCTCCAACATTTTTTCAGCACCCTTAACATAATCTTCCATGCCCGTCAAGAGTGCCAGCTCCCGAGAGTTTGGCATAAAAACAAATGTTCTCTTTAGAATTGGGTTTAGGGCTTTTATGCCCTTTCTTGCATAAAGCTCACCAGGGTCTAGGCTAACTTTAACGTTTTTTGGGAGGTTTTCCACAAGCCTTTTCTGGGCTTCGAAGGACTTCTCGCCGACAAAAGAGGTTAGGTGGATGAATTTTGCTTGGCAAGCATACCCTACATCTATTTCTTCGAAGCTTATGGTGTCGTTTACGCCCGGGTCCACATACAAGGCTCTTTCGCCCTTTTCGTCTACGAAGCCCATGACTGTTCCGCTTCGTCCAGTTTCCGCCCTTATAATGCCCTTTGTGTTTACGCCTTCCCTACGGAAATCCTCTAGAAGCATTTTTCCTTCCCTGTCGTTGGCGACCTTCCCAATAAAGCCGACTTTGCAGCCTAGCCTCGCCAAGCCAACAATGGTGTTGGCAGCCGAGCCGCCGCATGCCTCTTCAAAGCCTTTTATGAAGCCTTCCTCTTCTGGTCCAGCTATCTTATTAACCTTGTAGAGTTTGTCCACGTTTAGGGCGCCAAAACCTATAACATCAAAGCGTTTCATGGAAACAACTCACGCAAATAAATCTTATAATCGCCAAGTTTCCCACCATAATTCCCAGCAGAAATTTTCACGACGCCCCGCACTTTCAGTGCAGCTTCTATGCCAACCTTCATAGCCCTTTTAACAGCTTCAAGCGAAACACCATTTATCACAATTTCTGGAATGAAGTTCACGCCTCCCGGAACCTTCGACTCTTTGCCAAGCCGCTTCTTCAACGATGGACAGTAGGGATGGTTTGTTGTTGGACCTATCCAGGGATATCGGGTTTCAGGTTTTGAGCCAGCAGAACAGATGTCAAATGGCGTTACTACGCCTTCCACTTTGTGGATGGCTTCCAAAGCCCTTGCTCCAGCCTCCATGACGGCTTCTTTTGTTTTGCACATTATCCAGAAGTTTGCACCCATAACACCGCGAGCATAGCCCAGAAAACGTTCTATTATGAAGTCTGGAACCATTATGGGCACGATGATGACTTGGCGGTTGTAGCGTTTTTCCTCCCACTCGTAGCCATCTCCGCAGTGGCCGACGCGCTCCATCATATCAATTTTGCCCAGCGGATTCTGCAAGGCGTCAAAGACCGCTGTAAAGGGTTTTACGAGGATATCCTGCCTTATGCGATAGGAAAGTTCGATTTCGAATTTTTTGAGGGAGTCCGAAAAAGGTTTTTTGGAGTCTATTCCGCCCCAGAACTGAAGGATTACGCCTTTACGTCCGTCCGGGGTTTCCTTTTCGCTCAACCACCTTTCCATTCCGCCTTCAATTCTGCCAATAACTATGGATGGGGTGGCGGTTGCATGTAATGCCGCTTTGCGCAGTGTTTCTTCGTCGTCTGCCGTAACGGCTACCCGGCAGTAGATGCCCTCGAAGGCTTCGGCGTAAGTATCCTCAACAAGTTCCTTTTTGGTCAACGCGTCCCCCGCCCTTGCTTCAAGTTGCGGATTAATTTAGGTTGGCGTTTCCGCTATTAAACCTTTGACAAGCCTAGCCCAGACGCCCTATAGCTTCGCCTCGAACGGTTTTGCGGAAGGCTATGCTTTCCTTTGCCAGCCTTTCCATGTTTGCTGCTGTGACAATTTCGGCGTGTGGAAGTTTCTCGCCGTAAGCCTCAAAGAACTTGTTTTTCAGCTCCGTGTCCACGTCAAGCTCCCTAAGCCTTTCAAAGCTCCAGTTGTTTACAAGTTCAAATACGCCCTCTTTACCGAACTTGCAGAAAACCGCTGTTAGCAGTGCTGTTACAAGTGCTTTTTCGGACATTATGGCAATTTCAGCCTCTCTTATGGCGTATTCGTTGCCGTTAAAGGATATTGTTAAGCCGCCACCGCCGCGAACCGTTTTGAAGGCTTCAACGTCTGTTATGCTGTCGCCAACATAAACCACTCTGGATAGGCTTACCCCCAAATTTCTGGCTATTTGCATAACCGCCTCGGCCTTTTCGCGTCCACCAACCGGGTTAACCTCGTTGAAGACTTTTCCAATATCCATTTTGGCTATTTCTTCCCAGAAGATTTCATCAAGCCGCCTTATAATCTGCTGATGCTGTTTTGGGAAGTCTTGGATGGAACTTGCGCCTTTCGGGATTTCGATTACTGGCATTTTGGCTATTTCCGCTGCCAGTTCCCGAAGTCTATTTCGCTCTTTTTGGCAAAGCGAATACTTGTCCATCTTCACTTTTGTGCAGTAAATGTTCTCGAAGGGGAAGTTTATGGCTTGGCACAACGCCCTAATGTAATGCTCATAGCTTGTGCTGACAACAAACGTATGAGCAACTTTCCTAATAAAAGCCAAGCTTTCCTTAACATTCGAGATTAGCAGAAGCGTTTTGGCTGAAAAATTCCGCATTTTGCGATCTGTGACCCCATAAGCCTTGAGAAAGGGCAATATAAGCTTCAGCGTATCGCCAGCCTTGTAGCCGGGCTTTTTAACAACTTCTGCAAGCACATCGTCATATCGGCTTATAACCGTAAAGAGTTGCTCGCCATTGGGCACATAATGGGCTGTCAGTTCGAAGGCGTTATCGTTCTTGGAGATGGGTCCCTCACAGTCTGATATGAAGACTTTTTTCATCTGCGTTTCCTTAACGCCTCCATGTGGCGTATGCTCTTTTCTATGTGCTGTTTCGAAGCTATGTCGCTTCTGTGCCACAAGGCTCCGCCCTTTATGGCTTTAATGCCTTCCAAGGAGATGTTTCTGGCATCCTCTATTGTTTCACTTATGCCAACCACACAGACAGCCCTAGACTTTAGGGCGTAGGTTTCGCCGTCACGAAGCTCCATAGAAGCTGGATAAACACGAATTCTTTCGCCATACTTTCTGCCTAGCTCATAGGCTTTTGTTAGGTCTACTGGCTTGTCTATTTCCGTTTTGTTCACACGTTCTGGGAAAGCCTCAGCATAACCACCATAATTTGGCGGCACCTTGTAGGTCACCACAGTCGCCATCCTCTCAATTTCTATGCGGGTTAGGTTTCCATCAAGAACCTTAAAGCACACGTCAACAAAATCGTCCTTCAAAATTGGCAAGATATTAATTATTTCGGGGTCACCCGGGCGACTATTGTTTTCAAGGATTTTCGGCTCCTTGCCAGTATGCATAAAGGCCACGTAAAAGGGGATGCCCCTCAAGGCTTGGTTGTCCTGGGCTTTCCACCTGCTAAAAATCTTTTTTACGATTTCCAGTTCTTTTTCTCTGTCCGCCGCTGTCATGAAGGGCAATATTTCGCTAGAATCCTTATAGGAGCCCATTCCGCCGGTGTTTGGTCCCTTATCATTGTCAAAGGCGCGTTTATAATCCCTCGTTTCTGGAAGGGGCACCAAATGCTTCCCATCACAAAAGGCTTGGAAGCTGGACTCTTCTCCTTCAATTTTCTCCTCAACTATGACCGCGCCGTGCCGCAGGTTTTCCCAAAAATGCTCAAAGAGTTGTTCGCGGGTGGTGAAGTGGTCTCCCCATACGCCCACGCCCTTGCCAGCGGCTGGCTTGTCCGGCTTAACAACAGCCATATTTTCAAGCTCGTCAAGCCACTTGTAAAGGGCTTTACGCGCCTCCTCTGGCGTTTTAAACTCTTCTGGGCGGAAGATTCGGAAGCGGGGATTCACCTCTGGAGCAGTCTCTTGGAATAGTAGGCGCTGTTGGACTTTGCTGGCTTCTATGGCGTACTCCTTTGTTGGGCAAATCATTGGTATGCCAGCACGCTTCTCAACGAGGTCGCGGACGCCCTCAATTATGGGCTTTTCTGGACCGACGATGCCGAAGTCTATGCGGTCTTTGTGGTTTTCAGCGAATTTGCATATAGCCTCAACATTCAAGTCTGGAATGACAACGTGTGCTGCTGCGTGTTTCACGTTAAACGGGTTTCGCTGTTTGTCGGCAACATAAACCTCAACATTGTATTTTGTGCTTCTTAAAAAAGCGTCAACCATCGCCACTTCACGGGCGCCGTAAGAAACTACGAGTATGCCGACTTTTTCGACCAAGATTTGCCACGCACCTTCTAGTGCTTAAATGCTAAATGCTAGAGGACGCTAATCTATTTTGCCACTAATTCTCGCCAAAAAGCTCTGGAATCTCATAAAGCCTTCCAGTTTCCTCAAAGCCTTCCAAAAACCTCTTCTTCATCTCATCCGCAATCTTTTGAGCCAGCGGCGTTGGATACTCGCCGGTCAAACAGCCCAAGCATAACTCTTCCCTTCTAAAGCCAGTAGCCCTCACAAGCCCATCTATCGACTGATAGCAAACGGCATCCGCCCCTATGATTTTGGCTATCTCTTCGGGCGTGTGCTTTGCACCAATGAGTTGCCCATAAGTCGCCATGTCTATCCCGTAAAAGCATGGACCAATTATGCGGGGGAAAGTCACAAAAAGGTAGACTTTCTTTGCGCCCATTCTGCGAAGCTTCTCCACAGTAATCCTCGTGGTGTCGCCTCGGACAATGCTGTCATCCACCACTATGACCCTTTTTCTGTTAACCTTTGAGGCTAAAATGTTAATTTTCTTGTCTATGGTGGCGTAACGCTCCTTGTTAAGCAGTATGAAGGCACGCTCGGTCACATAGCGATGTCTACGAGTCGCCCTCTCCCATCTTAAACCAGACTCTTCATGAACCCCCAAAGCAGCATCATCACCAGTCTCCGGCATGGAAATAACCATGTCAGCATCCCCAACAATGTCAGGGTTCTCCCTCACAAGGTTTCTTCCAAACTCCTCGCGAATCTCATAAACATATCGCTTGTCAAAAATGGAGTCGGGTCTGGCGAAATAAGCAAATTCAAAAGCGCAGAAGGCTTTACGCCCAGAATTCACCAGCTTTTCATGTTTAAACCCGTCCTCTGATACTGTAATGAATTCGCCGGGCTCCACCTCAAAGTCCCGACATAAACCGTTAATGTCCAAACCAACACTTTCCGAAGAAAAAGCGTATGTTTTACCTTCATCATCGTGACCAGCACAGAGAGGCCTTATTCCATGAGGGTCTTTGAAAGCGAAAAACTTGCCATCGCTGGTTATCCCTACAACAGAAAAAGCGCCCTCAATTTCCTGCATGCATGATTTTACAGCAGAAGCCAAATCTTTGCTCTTGACTAGTTCTATTAGGAGTTTGTGGCAGATAAGGTCGGCGTCACATTCGTAGGAAAAGTTTGGAAATTCTCTGCAGATTTCCTTTTTAAGGCTAAAGGTGTTGACAACATTTCCGTTGAAGGAAATGGCAACCTTAAAACCATTTTTAGAGGCAATGACGGGTTGGGTGCCCCTAATAAGAGACTTTTCATCTGTTTTGCCAGAAGTTGTATATCTAACATTGCCTATTCCAATATGCCCCGGAAGACGCCCGAACCACTCTTGGATGGCGCTTGTCTTTATTTTCGGCACAAGGTCTAAGCTTCTATGAACGTAAAATTTTCCATCAGCATAAGTGAGAAAGCCGTGGGATTGGTGTCCCCTATGATTTTGAGCCCTCAAACCCCAATAAACATAGGGGAAAATTGGCTGCCCATCAAAATTTATTGCGCCGAAGACTCCACACGCTATTTTTAGGTGTTCTCCCATAGTCGGGGATAGATTAAAGCCTCTTTATCAACTTTTAGAACAAGTTTAAATCAAATTATCGCATGAAAATCTCAAAAGCAGCGGAAAACTTAGAGAGGGAGGGGGTAGTCAATTTTGGCTTTCTGTGCAGCCAAAAATGTTATGGTGTGAGCCTAAACTTGTCCCTAGGATAAAGCGTAACCTCTCGGATGTTCTTCTTCCCTGTCAACATCATCGTAAGCCTCTCCAAGCCAATAGCCCAGCCAGCATGGGGCGGCATACCATAATCGAAGGCTTGTAAATGGTACTTGAAGGATTCTGGGTTTAACCCCTTCTCCCTCAACCGCTTTATTAGAAGCTCTTTTGAGGCTATTCTGGTTCCGCCGGAGGAAAGCTCTATCCAACGCCACATAAGGTCGAAACCCTCGCAGATTTCCGGATTATCATCTCTAGGCTTTATGTAAAAAGCCTTGGACTGTGTTGGCCAATCAGTTATGAAGTAAAAGTATGGGTGAATCTTGCCCAATGTTCTGAAGGCTGGTGTTGGTATGTCCTCACCCCAAGGAATCTCTATACCCTCCTTCTTTAAGTCTTCGAGAACTTGGCCGTAGGTTAGGCGTTTAAAGGGGATTCCGGGCACATCCACTTGATGACTCAAAATTGCCAACTCCTTTTGACACTTTTCACGGACAACTTTGCACGTGTGCTGCATCAATTGCTCAAGCAACTGCATAACGTCTTCAGCTGAAGCAAAAGCCTGTTCAATGTCTATCGAAACAAACTCGCTAAGATGCCGCCGCGTATGGGATTCTTCAGCCCTAAAAAAGGGACCTATTTCAAACACTTTTTCAAGGCTCATAACAAGCTGTTCCTTGTAAAGCTGGGGGCTCTGCGCGAGGAAAGCCTTCCTCTCAAAATATTCCACAGGAAAAAGTGCTGCACCACCCTCTGTAGCCGAAGCAATTATCCGCGGGGTATGAACCTCTATAAAACCCCTTTCAAAGAGGAAATCGCGTATTGCCTCTACGGCTGTGTGCTGAATCTTGAAGATGGCTATGTTTTCTTCACGGCAAAGGTCCAAGGCGCGGGCGTCAAGCCGAACCTCCAACTGTGCTGGCACTTTTCCAGTGATGTCTATTGGCAACTGAGGTGCGGCTGTGCTGAAAATCCTAATTTCCTTCGGTATAACTTCGACCCCTCTAGGTGTAATTTCTGTTTTCTTCACAATCCCTTTCACGCCTATGCTATATCTCCTCTGCAATGCTTCAGACTTCGACAAGACTTCGCTGCTAACCTTCTTCCGTGGAATAGTTATTTGCACAGTTCCCTCTCGGTCCTGCAATATTATGAAGCGGATCCCACCCAAATCCCGAATTTCCTGAACCCAACCAAAAAGAGTGACCTCTTGCCCATCAAGCTCAGGTCGAACCTCAACGGAGTAGTGGGTTCTCCTCCAGTCCCCAATAGGGTCCAAATTCATTAGTTCACACGCCCTAACTAGTCTGCAAACTCCACCCGCAACGTCATGTTGCGAACTTTACGGGCAATCTCCTTTAAAGCCTTTACATCAAAGGGAGGCTGCCTCCCACCTCGCTTCCTCAAAATAACTCGCGTTTCAGTTGTCCCATCTGGAAGCCAAATAGTGTTTATGGTAACTATGCTTAAAGGGGCAAACAAGTCTTCCAAAAACTTTCTATCATCAACCCCATACTCCAAAACACGGATGGACTTGCCAGTTTTTTCACCTAACGTCTTAATTATCTTCCCACCATAACCAAGAAGACGAGGGACATCCCCCTTCCCGACGAGAATGGCTAAGGTTTTCCCCGCATCCACAGCCTTATAAAAATAAACATTCTGAAGAGAGGGATAAGTTTCCTCCAATGAAAGGAGCAAACGGGCAATTTTCAAATCAAGTTCCGAAACTTCGCCTGATTTAACTTTCTCCGAACACTTTTGGCATAAGATTCCACTTTTCAAGCAGAAACTACACAACACTGTCTTCACTAAGGGAATGCCCTCCACAAATAAAGGAGGGGCGGCGGAGCTTTGGAAAGTTCAGCCGTAGTGTTTCAGCGTTCCAGCGTTATCTCAATGGTGCTGACGTTTGTAGGCGTGCCACCCTCTTCTCTGGGTGCCACCTGCTCAGTTCCGATACCTACTTTCTTAACTTTAACGTCTGGTAGGAATCGGCGCCTAACGACCTCAACGACATCAACTGCTCGGCTTATGGCTCTCCCTCTTGCCTTGATATTCACTTCTTTTGCTCCGCCGTGGAAGAGGGTTATGCAAGCCAGTACATAGTTCATTACTGGCTTTTTCCCGATCAACACTGAGTTGCTTTCAGACATTTTGGACCGCCTCACTCCTTGTTTCCACTTTTTCTATGGCTTCATAACCATTTTTATCCATAAATAAATACATTACGGTTTGCACCTCTGCCGCAGCTTTAAGAAGCTTGCAAAGAAAGGTTAAACGAATTGAAAAATTTGCTAAATGCTTAAATAACCCATACTATTGTAAAAACTCTCTAACATCCAACAAGTTTAAAGAAGCGTTTAAACCTTGGAAGCGTTAACAAGACGCTCAATTCAGCTGCTCAGAATGCTTTATGAAAAGGGAAAATCAACAAGCATATACACCCTTCGTGCAAAACAAAGTGACCTAGCAAAAGAGCTGGGCATAAGCAGACAAGCACTAAACCTTCACTTGAAAAAGCTTAGGGACCTAAACTACATAAGGACTGGCAGAGGCTTCATAGACATAACAGAAAAAGGGTTAAACGTCCTCGGCGTGTCATCAACACCAGCCTTCATATTAATCAAGGTTTATCCGCCAAGAAGAAGCGAAGTCTACGAAAAAATCAGAGAAACAGTCGTTCAAAAGGCTTTTAGAGTTGCCGGCGACGTTGATGCTGTACTGATTGTTGAAAGGGATAAGCTTAACGAAGTTTTAAGGAAGTTATCTGCAATTGAGGGCATAAAAGATACAAAATCCTACGTTGCAATAGAACCCATAAAATAGCGCCTAAAAAGGTGCATTAGGATGAAACTCCTCGAGTATGAGGCGAAAAGGATACTTGCAAAATACGGTGTTCCAACACCAAAAGGTGAATTAGCCACAGACATCACCCAAGCCCTAGAAATAGCCTCAAGGCTTAACCCGCCCTTAGTCATAAAGGCACAGGTTCCGGTTGCAGGAAGGGGGAAAGCCGGAGGAATACTTTTTGCAAACTCAACAGCGGAAGTGGAGAGGGCAGCGGAAAAACTGTTAAGCATGCAGATTAAGGGGATACCAGTTCGAAGCATTTGGATTGAAGAGAAAATACAGGTCAGAAAGGAACTATATTTTGGCATGACAGTTGACAGATTCGCCAAAAGCTATGTTGCAATTGCATCGTCTGAAGGCGGAATGGAAATAGAAGAGGTTGCCACAAAAACCCCAGAAAAAGTGATAAGGTTCCCGATAAACCCGCAGTGGGGTTTTAGACCCCACCATGCCAGACAAATAGCAAAACGCATGGGATATTCTGGAAGCCAGCTTTCAATTCTTGGAAACATCTTCCACAGTTTATATAGGGCTGGCATGGACTATGACGCCGAACTTATTGAAATGAACCCCCTCGTCGAAACTCCGGATGGAAACTTTGTCGCTGTCGACACCCGCATGATAATTGATGATAATGCCCTGTTCCGCCATCCAGAATTTAAAGAAAGAGTTTTAGAAGGTGAGCTCTCCCCGCAAGAAATTGAAGCGGCAAAAAACGACCTGGCCTATGTAAAGCTTGACGGAGATATAGGCGTCATAGGCAACGGTGCTGGCTTGGTGATGGCAACATTAGACGCCATACAACTTTACGGTGGAAAACCAGCAAACTTCTTAGACGTGGGCGGCGGTGCCCCATCGGAAAAAATCGCAGCAGCCCTTAAAATTGTGCTTTCAGACCCAAATGTCAAAGCTCTATTCATAAACATTTTAGGCGGTATAACCCGCTGCGACGAAGTTGCAAGGGGAGTTTTAGCAGCAAAAGAAAAGCTAGGCATAGAAAAGCCACTGGTTATCCGGCTTGTAGGAACAAACGAGGAGGAAGGAAAGCGAATACTAACAGAGGCGGGAATCCACGTTTTGGAAAGCATGGAAGAGGCAGCCCAACGCGTGGTAGAAATAGTCAAGAGTAGGGTGTGAAAACATGGGGATAATAGTTGGCAAAAACACCAAGGCAATAGTTCAAGGCATTACTGGGGCGCAGGGAAGTTTCCACACAAAACTCATGCTGGAATATGGAACACAAATAGTTGCAGGCGTAACACCCGGCAAAGGCGGAACAAAAGTCCACAATGTCCCAGTATATGACACTGTTGAAGAAGCCCTAAAAAACCATCAGGCCGACGCCTCAATAATATTTGTCCCAGCACCATTCGCAGCAGACGCCGCACTGGAAGCCCTAGAAAATGGAATAAAAACGGTCGTAATAATCACAGAGCATATTCCGGTGAAAGACGCCATCAATGTTATGGCGTATGCCAAACAAGTTAACGCCACAATAATAGGACCAAACACTCCGGGAATAATAACGCCTGGAGAATGCAAGCTTGGGATAATGCCCGCCCACATTTTCAAACCGGGAAGAATAGGCATGATTTCAAGAAGCGGAACACTGACGTACGAAATAGCCGCCGGCTTAACAAAAAAGCATATGGGACAGTCCACATGCATAGGCCTAGGCGGCGATCCAATAGTTGGCTTAAACTTCATAGACGTCCTAAAACTTTTTGAAAAAGATCCACAAACAGAAGGTATAGCCCTAATAGGCGAAATAGGCGGAAACCTAGAAGAACTCACTGCAGAATACATCGCTAAAGTAAAATATCCAAAACCAGTTGTAGCCTTCATAGCTGGACGCTCAGCCCCGCCGGGAAAGCGCATGGGACACGCGGGCGCAATAATAATGGGCAAGGCTGGAACAGCTGAAACCAAAATAGAAGCCTTCAGAAAGGCTGGCGTTGAAGTGGCTGAAAAGCCGAGCGATGTGGCTGTGCTGCTAGAAAAACTGATAAAACGTTAGTGCATCAGCATAAAATGGCATAAGGCAAAAAGTATATTTGGATGCAAATTCTGTTTGTTTAGCTACAAAAAGAACCAAGTGAAGCAAATGCCGATAATGGACCCCTTCAAAAAAACCTTGGCTCAGCAGCGCAGGCTTTATATGAAAATTTGCAGAGAGTGCGGAGCACGGAATGCCACAACAGCAGTCAAATGCCGGAAATGCCACAGTAAAAACCTTAGATGGAAAAAGCGGGAGATAGTCAAGTAACATTTATCTTAACAATTAACAACAAATTTCACCCATAATTTAATAGTAGTAAAAATTATATAATGCCAAAAATGTTCATTTAATTGTTGGTTTTGAGGTGTACATTGTTGGCTTGCAAGAAGAAGGCAACCAAGAAAAAGGCTAAAGAGGAAAAGAAGTAGAACAGTCGCCGCCTCGCCTAAACTAACCCACCATTTTTCTCTTTAAAGAACCCGCATTAGGGTTTCAATGCTAAAGAACGTGTTTGCACAGCCATTTCTGAGTAAAGGAACAGCTTGCCCAGCAACATTCATTCTGGATAAAACCTCTCCAGCCAGCTTTACCTCTTCCCCACAAGCAACACCCACAACGCCATCATAACTTTTCATCTTCAAAATCTTATAAACACAAGAACCACCGGGTATAATGTACACATCGTATCCCTTTTTCTGAGCTATTAAAACAGACTTATTAATCAGGCAGTCAGAAGAGCAGTGGGCACAAATGTAAGAGGGGATGCTCGGATCAAATCGAGCCTTGCACCGGCTATCCATATACTTTCTGGAACAGTGAGGTAAGAAAAGCGCCCTTTTCTTCGTCCTCTTGAACCTCTCCCTCTCTAATCGGTTTCTAACTTCCATATCAACAAAGTCTTCCAAAAGCTGAACAGCGTCAGACAAACTTAAGCCTGTCACCTCTTGAATCCTAAACCTCTTAATAACATCCTGTAAGGCATCACTGATCCTTTTATGAACCCCTTTTTCATAAACAATTTTAGCTACCTCAGTGAAAAAGAAACGTGGGATTCTGGAGAGGTCAAATGTGAACTTATATGGCATAAAGTACATATACACAGACAAACCTTTAAAGTTTAATTATCACATAAATGGATAACTAGCCAAAAACCTGATAGCAAAAGTGAAAGGAGGAAAATTATGGGCTTGCTGGACATATTCAGAAGAAAAAAGGAAAAAGAAGTTGCCACAGAAGCCAGACAAATGACCGAACTTGAAAAATTATGCGGAGATGATAGGGAAACATACGAGGCCCTATTCAACGTTATGTTCTTAGATCCTAGAAAAATCGGCGTCTCAATGGAGGAGGCTGTTGAAAACGCTAAAAAATTTGAAAAAGAAAAAGACTTTACAAGGGCAAAGTTGTGGTACCAGATTGCTGGAGGACTAGCAATCTACGAAGGAAACGTCAAAAAAGTTGTCGAATACTTCAGCAAATGTGAGAAACTCGCTCCTGGTGCAAGTTATCCGATTTTAAAGAATCCGGAAAAGGCTGTGGCTAAGGCTCAAGAATACTACAAAAAGTTTTTGCAGTCTTAAACTGTAACGATGAACGCTAATTTCAACTCGCTGTTATTTTTACTTCTCTTCCGTGTAGCCAAGCAGTTCTCTTAAAGATTTCACTTCCTCCCGCAGCATGTTCACTTCGCTTTCGAGTGCGCTAACCCTTGACTCTGCTGCCTTCTTCAACTTCTCAATTTCAACCATGAGGTTTGCACGTTCAGTCTCTAAAGTTTTTATTTTCTCCCGCAGGTTCTTCAAGGTCTGCATAAGTTCACCCTTAATGACTTTAATTCTTTCAACCATGTTTTTAATACTTACTGTTTCTTCGACTCTCGCTTCAGATTCGACAGCTGCTCTAAACCTTGCTTTGCAGCCCGGACAATCAAAGATCCCCATAAGCTTTGGTGCACCTTCACCTGGTTTCCGCGGAGAAATAGTCCATGTCTTAACGGGGGTAGCCACTTCTCCCCCACATTTGGGACACTTAACCAAACTCAACCCTATTATAGGTATTGCCTTAGAGACTAAAATGTGTTTTGCAGCAAATTATTAATTCGCAGAGACCACAATACATCAAATTGGTGGTTTAAAATGCAGGTTACCGAAATGAAAACAAAATTGGAGGAGAAAATTAAGGCGCTAGAAGAAGAAAAGCGCACACTTTTAGAGGAGAGGGACAAGCTTAAGGAGATTTTAGTATTAAGTGAAAAAGCTAAGACCTTAGAGTCAGAAGTTAGCAAGCTTAAAGAGGAAATCAAAAGTTTACGAGATAAAATCCCCGAGGATATCCTAGAGGAACTGGGTAAGACCGCCCCAAAAATTCTGGAGAGCGAAGGAGAAAAAGAAGAAGAGGGCGAGGAATGCTACCAAGAGGAGGAGCTTTTCTGAGACCCTTTGATTCTTAAAGCCCTATAAGCTCATTTGGAACATCAATCGCTCCACAAGTTCTTTATAACGGTTCCTAATTGTGACCTCTGTGACCTGTGCTATTTCGGCTATTTCCCTCTGGGTCTTCCTTTCGCCAGTTAGCACCGAGGCTATGTAGCTCGCTGCAGCCGCAATGCCAGTTGGCCCCCGCCCAGATGTTAGTTTTAGCTCTTTTGCCGCTGCCAAAATTTTGTGGGCTATTTCCTCAACCTTGCCTTGCATTGTTAGCTGATTTGAGAATTTAGTGATGTACTGACTTGGTTTTAGGGGTGGAATAAAATAGTTCAACTCTTTTATTAGAAAGCGGTAGCTGCGCCCCACCTCTTTTTTGTTCACGTTTGATGCTTGGGCTATCTCTTCCAATGTTCTTGGCAAACCACACTGCCTACAAGCCAAATAAATCGCTGCTGACGTAACCCCTTGAATAGACCTACCTCTTATGAGCCTCTCTTTAACGGCTTTTCTATAAATTAGGGAAGCTGTTTCCAAAATGTTCTTTGGCAAGTTCAAATTATTGGCAATTTTCGTTATCTCAGAAAGTGCAAAAGCGAGGTTGCGTTCGGTGGCGTCAGAAACCCTTATCCTCCTTTGCCACTTTCTCAGGCGGTAAACTTGGGCTTTTTGCCCCGGAGATAAGCCTTTTCCATAAATGTCCCTGTCGTGCCAGTCAATCATCGTTGACAAGCCCTTATCATGAATAGTATACGTTAGGGGGGCGCCAACCCTTGTCCTCTTTGCCCTCTGCTCGTCGTCAAAAGCCCGCCATTCAGGCCCCCTATCAGCTATTTTTGCGGCAATAACGTAGCCGCAATCCATGCAAACCAGTTCTGCACATTCATAATCGCGCATCAATCTCGTGCTGCCGCATTCGGGACAAGACTGAACTTTAGCCTGCTGAGTAGTTGATGTTGGGCTTGCATCCCCAACATCTGCATCATCCATCTACTTTCTCTCCTTTCCCTTTTTCGAGGGGAGAACATACAACACTCTATTAACCAAAACTTCTGGTTTGGCGATTTTTGGTTTAACAGCTACATACGGCGAGGAAACTGGACCGAAAATGTCGAAAACTTCGCCAATCTGCCTCAAATTTTCATCAACCACTGTTTCACCTATCTTTGGCGTGTTTTCAACCTTAACTATAACATTCTTGCTTGGACTTATATGGAGCACTCGACCTAGCCTAATCAACCTTTTATATTCCCCTCGAAAAACAAAAAGGTTCAAACGTGACATGTTATTTAAACCTTTCTACGTTACTCCGAGTATAGAAGAGTTTTCGCCGGTTTAGTCGAAACATTCATAAATAGGTGTTGTTGATTAAACTGTGCATTTGAGGGTGAGGCTTATGTCAAAACCGTTCTACGTAAAATTTGAGGTCCCTAAGGAAGTTGCAGATGCGGCCTATGAAGCCCTACAAATAGCCGCAAAAACAGGAACCGTGAGAAAGGGGACAAACGAGACGACTAAGGCTGTTGAAAGGGGACAAGCAAAACTCGTGGTTATAGCTGAAGATGTTGACCCACCGGAGGTTGTAGCTCACTTGCCGCTTCTCTGCGAAGAGAGAAAAATCCCCTACGTCTATGTTCCAAGCAAAGAAAAACTCGGAGATGCTGTGGGTATAGATGTTTCAGCAGCCTCAGCATGCATAATTAACGAGGGAGAAGCTGGAGGACTCGTTAAAGAGATAATTAAGAGAATTGAGCAAATTAGGAAAGGAGCTAGGTAATGAGCAAGGAAAAGGAAACAGCAGAAGAGGAACTTACACCAGCAGAAGTGATCCAAATAATCGGGAGAACAGGTGTGACAGGTGAAATTACCCAGGTGAGAGTCCGTATTTTAGAAGGAAAGGATAAGGGACGGATAATAACGCGAAATGTGAAGGGCCCGGTGCGAGTGCAAGACATCCTTATGCTTAGGGAAACGGAGAGGGAAGCGAAGAAAATAACAAGATAGACAAGCCAAACGTTTGGAGGAGCGTCCTTTGCCAAAACTTAGGAAATGCTCATTTTGCGGCAACGAGTTCCCACCTGGCACCGGAATGATGTATGTCAAAAATGATGGGACAATTTTTTGGTTCTGTTCAAGTAAATGTAGGAAAAGCTCTCTGAAACTTAGAAGAGATGCCCGTAAGCTTAAGTGGACAAAATATTTTGGCAAAGAAGAAAAGGGCAAAGCCTAGCTTAGCGCCTTAAACCAATCATCTTTTCCCATAAAGCCTTATTATGGATGCAGCCAATGTCTGGAGCCTTCACATTTCCGTTAAAATAGCTGTAGGCTCTTGCGCGGCATCCTCCACAGATATATTTGTCTGGGCAGACACCACAACCCACCTCTTTACCATCCACAAGGTAGGTTTCAAGATTCTCTCTGATCCTTAGCTGCCATAACAATGGATCTTCATCCCATATCTCCTCAAAGTCGTCTTTTAATATGTTGCCTAGAACCGTGTTTTCGTTTGTTGGGAAAAACACGCATGGTTTTATGTCACCGTTCGGTTCAATGGCGCAATAAAGGCGTCCCGCCCCGCATCCGCCAAGGAAGTTTGCAACATTTTCAACACCCTTTTTAGCGGCATAGTGGGCTTCAACCATGAATTTATGCCCCATCTGCTGGGACAACTCCTTAGTAACACTTGCGTACTGGGGGCAAGTGCTGAAAAACCTGTCAACTTTAATGTTTGATTTTCCGGTTTTCATCTCCTCCTCTTTTGCTTGCAAATACAAGGTGACTATCTCTTTGCCTATTGTGTAGAGCACGTGAAGGCGCTGGTCAGGTGTTAAATCTAGTTCTAAATGTTCTTTTGCCCTTCCAGTTGGGATGTAATTGAAGTGCATAAAACGCACGCCCAGTTCCTTGGCTAACTGTAGAATTTTCTCTGTCTCCGCCAAATTGTCTCTGTGGAGGACTGTTGCAATGCATGTGTCTATGCCTTCCTCAACACAGTTTTTCACGCCTTGAATTGCCTTTTCAAAGGCTCCTGATATGCCCCTAAACTCGTCATGCACCGCTGGCGACGCGCCATCTATGCTTATTTCCACATAGTCCACCCCAGCATCCTTAACCTTCTTGGCATTATCCTTAGTCAACAGTGTTCCATTCGAAGCTATGCTGATATATGGTATGCGTTTTTTGGCATAAGCCGCCAATTCGAAGAAGTCCTTCCTTGCTAACGGTTCTCCTCCACTAAAAGACAAAGCTGGCAAGCCAACCCCAGCAACTTTCGCAAGTTTATCTATAACTTGTTTCGCTTCGTCTGTTGATAGTTCAGGAAGCTTTCCCGCCCCTGCATCTTCGTAACAATGTTTGCAGCGTAAATTGCATTTGTATGTAAAGTTCCAGACTATTTCGAAGGGGCCGGCGGGAACAAAAGGCACACGTATGCCATATTTTCTGATGCCCCTCATCATCAAGCCGAAGCCCTTAAACCAAGCTCCTCCATACTTGTCTTTGACGAACTGTTTCCTCATGAAGTTCTTGTCTGCCTTTAAGAGACGGCTCCCGATTTCATAAAAAGGCTTAGCGATGTGACGGCTTATATGTTGGCATGTGGGACAAAGGGAAACAGGTTCTCCGAGAAAGTCTTTAAGAGAGTTTAGGAGCAGGTTCCCATCCGCTGGGCATGTTATATCAAAGCGGCTAATGAGCTCTTTAAGTAAGGGATTTACAGCAACCGAGAAAAATGCATTTTCAACAGCGTCTATTTGCATGGCCCTTCACTTTACAGCTATGTATCCAAGCATATGCCGCTTATAATTTTTCCTCAGCCTACTCAATTAATTGTATACCATGCGTATATATCAGCCGATGATACATGTCAAGACTCGAAAAAACCAATTTATTAAGATACACGATAAAAAGCTTCTAGGTGATAAATCATGGCTGCAAAAAACAAGAAAAGCAAAGGTAAAATAGACCTCTTGGAAATGCCAGAGCCTGAAAGGGTTAACATGATAGAGAAGCTTCGACAGACTTTACAGCAGAACATTGCCGAAACAAAAATGTGGAACTATCTTCTTCAATGCGAAACGGTAACGATAAACAGCCAAGTAGTGTTCTCTGGGTGAAGAGTCCTTTAATGGACTTTTGATATAACTGGAAAAACTGAAAGGCAACAACCTCATATTCTTTTCATTCTTAAAACAGTTCTTCAATGGAGGACATATTGTGGTAGCGGGGGGTCGATTTGAACGACCGATCTCTGGGTTATGAGCCCAGCGGGTTAATCCTGGCTACCCCACCCCGCTATTTGTATGCTGAAGCAAACTCTCTTAAAACCTTTTAGGAAACCAGAAACCTTTATTATTGCAGTTAACTTTATCCGAGCGTGGTCAACCAAACATGGACAAGCCCTATTTCCGCCTAATTTTTACCCCGATGCTGGAAAGCCCCATTTTTGTTCAAGGATTGCCTGGGTTTGGCAATGTGGGAAAGATTGCGGCTCACCTCTTGATAAGATTTTGTGGGGCTAAACCCTTTGCTGAGTTGTATGCGCCATACTTCCCCGACTATGTTTCTGTTGACTCAAATGGTGTTTGCCGACTGCCAAAATATGAGTTTTACGCGGCGCCGATGGAGAAAAACGATTTTTTAATATTAACTGGGGACACGCAACCGTCTTTTGAAGATGTGGTTGCCCACTACGAGTTATGCGGCGAAATACTGGAATTTGCCATTAAACACAATTGCAGCCTAATCATAACGATGGGCGGAATCCCAACAGCGGAAAACACTTCACAGGTTTATGTGGCTGCCACTTCGCCTAGACTTGCCATGGAGTTTATGGAGAAAGGCGCCATAATATATAGCAAAGGAAGAATTGCAGGAGCCACAGGGCTTATGCTTGCAATGGCAAAGGAACAAGGCCTAGACGGCGTATGCCTTCTAGGAGCAACAACAGGGTTTAAGGCTGATCGTGGCGCAGGATTCGCGGTTTTCAAGTTTTTAATGAAAGCTTTAGGAAACGAAGTTAAGGAAGGGTTATAAGGAAATTACTCTTAAATGCTGTATAACTAAATGAGGATTCGTTAAAATGAGCGGAGATAAAGACAAAGGTGAAGAGAGAAAAACCGCCAAATTTAACTGGAATTCAAAGTTCTGGCGTGTCTCTCTCACATTACTTTCTGCACTCTTAACTTTTAGCGGACCATACGTGGTTCTGGTACTTTTCGGAGCCTTAAATTTAAACTATGCCATTTCAATTGTTTCTGGTTTTGCCGTCTTCCTATTTGGCTTAGCTTTTATGCTACTCTTAATTAAGAAAAAAGTCATTTCTTAGCCTTTTTATGCCTCAGATACCCCAGGGAGCATCATCTTCTCAGCATCTTTAGCTCTTCATCGGCAATAAATTATGCTGTATAAGTTATTAAAAAGCAGTTTGGTTGTAATTGTTTTTCCACTACGGAACAAAGCATATAAGGTATGCTTTTAGATATACCAATTATGCAAAACGAAAAGAAAGAACGCACAAAAGAAATTTTAAACAAGAATAAGGATGCAGCGAAAAGGACAACAATAATCCTTGAAAGGGAGGAGCGCGAGTTTATCGACCAACTAATCCAGGAGGGAAAAGAGCAAGGCATAAAACCCCTCATTTCAAAGATGCTTGACGTTTATAGAAGTATGATGATTTATGATTGGCGTTTCCCGGGAGAATATTATTGTGGGATAAGCCGCATAGCCTTCCTAAACATAGAACTGGTAAATATACTAATCCAAAATATCCCGAAGGAGAAATGGAGGGAGATTGGACGCAGAATGGGTGAAGCTGCAAAAGTCTCCATGGAAGCCACATTAGGCATACAAACATCAAACAGGGAGAAATGGCAGGAAGTCTTTAAACGCTTGAGAATTCAAGGCTTCGGCGACTTTTACCAGAAAGATAAATACCTTTTGATAAAAGCTCCGTTCATAAGTGAATCTGAAATTTGGGCTGGATTTTTAGAGGGCCTGCTAGGCGTAGAGTTAGATGTGAAAACTTTTACTCCGCCTTTTGTTTTTGAAATTAAACAGTTTCAATCAAGCCAATAGAATATTTTGCGGTCGAGTTTGGAAGGCTTAAATTTTTGTATTTTTATATTAAAATAGTAGTGAAAACCTTGAAGAAACAGTTTAACGGCCACAAAATATGCGACGCTCTAAGCGACCCCACAAGAACGAGAATACTCAAATATCTTCTACAAGCATATCCAGAAGCTAAAACAATTAATGAGATAGAGAAAGTTCTTCCAAGACCAGTTTCAGCTACAACAATATCCTTTCACTTGAAAAAGCTTCGTGAAGCTGGACTAATAATGACCGACGGACATAAAAGGGGGTTTAGAGCCGCCTACAAAGCGTTAAACATAAGATTTAACAACAACGGCTTTCATGTGGAGGAGAAATGAATGCACGAAGCTATGCTTTACGAGAAGCTTGAAGACAAGAAGGTTAAATGCAATCTTTGTGGCAGAAGATGCACAATCAACAACGGTGGAACTGGGTTCTGCCTTGTTAGAAAGAACAGAGAGGGGACCCTCTACTCGCTTGTCTATGGAAAGGCTATATCCGCATGCATAGACCCAATTGGCAAAAAACCCCTTTCACATTTCCATCCCGGAGCCTCCGTCATGTCCATCGCCACTGTTGGCTGCAACTTCCGCTGTCAGTTCTGCGACAATTGGATGATAAGCCAAGAAAAGAAAATTGCAGGGAGAGATTTCCCACCAGAAGAGGTGGTTAAGGCTACTAGGGATAATGGATGTCAAGGGATAAGCTACACTTACACCGAGCCAACAATATTTTTTGAATACGCCTATGATACGGCTAAACTTGCCCATCAATTGGGCTTCTTCAACACCTTTGTCACAAACGGATACATGACGCCCGAAGCTGTTAAAACGATAGCACCGTACCTTGACGCTGCCACTGTGGATTTCAAGGGTGGAGGTGACCCAGACTTTTACAGGGTCTTTTCCGCTGTTCCGTCCGTCGAGCCTATCTACGAGTCTTTGAAGGAGATGAAGAGAAACGGCATCCATATTGAAATTACAAATTTGGTTGTGCCAAAAATAGGGGATTCTATAGAAAGAATAAGGGAATTAGCAGCATGGATAAGGGGAAATCTTGGAGAAGATACACCTTTTCACCTGCTGCGTTTCCATCCGGACTATCAGCTTACGAATATTCCGTCAACACCTATCGAAACTTTGGAGAAGGCTTACGCCGCCGCTAAAAACGCCGGCTTAAACTATGTTTACATTGGAAACGTACCTGGGCATCCAGCTGAAAACACTTATTGCCCAAGCTGCAATGAACTCTTAATTAAACGCTTCAGTTTTGAAATCACAAAGTGGAATTTAACTAAGGATATGCGCTGTCCAGTTTGTGGGCGGGAAATCCCAATTAAGGGGAAACTGCATGCTAGTGGTTATGCTTATCCATATGCGCTTTTCTAATAGTTTTCTTGTCTAGATTTGGTTGAGCGCAATGTGGAGAGTCCTTCGTCCAGACGCTGTGGCTGTATTGAATGATAAGATGGCAAGGAAAAGTCTAGCTAGATATTTCGCCGTTATGCAAAATGAGAAGCCAGCAAAGTTTTTAATAGCCAAAAAGCTTCCAGCTGACTTTCCGGACGAAGCAACATTGGAGGAACTTTGGCGAATTCACGCTGAACTTACGAAGCAGTTCTGCGAACTTGAACTGGAAATAGATTCAAAAAGAAACGAATTGGACAAAATGCCGAAACCTGAAAAATCCTATTTAGATCTCAAAATTGCCATTGCAAGGCGCGTACTTGAAAAGTGCCACTTCTGCGTCCGAAGATGCGGGGTGAATAGGCTTGAAGGCGCGTTGGGCTTTTGTAAGTGTGGAACGGAGATTACTGTTTCAAGCATTTTTGAGCACATGGGTGAAGAGCCGGAGCTCGTGCCTTCTGGAACAATATTTACTATGGGATGTACTATGCGCTGTAAGCACTGCCAAAACTGGACAATATCCCAATGGATTGAAAACGGAGAGCTCTATAAGCCAGAAAGGTTGGCAAGCGAAGTTGAAGGCCTACGTAGGGGCGGTTGTAGAAATGCAAACCTCGTTGGTGGAGAGCCAACACCATGGTTGGAGCAGTGGCTTGAAACATTTAAGCATGTGAATGTGAACATACCAGTTGTTTGGAACTCAAACACATATTACAGCCAAGAAACAGCCCAGCTCCTAGCGGGTTTTGCAGATGTGTACCTTCTTGACTTCAAGTATGGACCGGGAGACTGTGCGGAAAGAATTTCAGAGGCTCCAAACTATTGGAAAGTGTGCACTCAAAATCATTTGACTGCCAAAAAGTATGGCGAGCTCATAATACGTGTTCTGGTTTTGCCCAATCACCTTGAATGTTGCACAAAGCCTATACTGAATTGGATAGCCGAAAACCTAGGCAAAGAAACAAGAGTGAACGTCATGTTCCAGTATAGACCAGAGTGGCGAGCATACGAAATCCCAGAATTGCGGAGAAGGCTAACAAGGGATGAGATGGACAAGGCCATTAAGCTGGCGAAAGAAGCGGGACTAATTAACTTTATAACATGAACGCTTTAATCGAAAGCTATTTCTTAAGGTCTACCCTTTCTTAATGCGGAAAGTGGTTTGGAATGCCATACTGCCCAGAATGCGGTGGGGAAATGCGCTACATAATAGCCACCAAACACTATGTCTGCCAAAGCTGCGGACTCTCAGTAACACAACAAGAACTAATAGAATTAAAGGAGAAAATGAGGCCCCCTATTGAGAGCGAAGAGGATGAGAAAGAAAGGCGAAGAAAAGAATACTTGAAATGGTGGCTCAGTAGCAAGAAGAAATAGTCAAGAAAACTTCCCATGCTTTTAGGTTTGTTAGCAAACAACATAAAAATGCGTTATTCTTAAAATCATACCAGCATGAGGTGTGAATATGAATGTACAAATGGAGATTATCTGCGTTGGCAACGAATTATTGATTGGGAAAACTCTAAACACAAACGCTCAGTGGCTTGCCAAACGCGCAACCTCACTGGGGATAGTTGTTAGAAGAATAACAGTTGTGGGCGATGACGTCGACGAAATTGCCTGTGCGGTGCGTGAGGCATTGGAGCGGAATCCCCGCTTCATAATTACAACAGGTGGATTAGGGCCAACTTTCGACGACAAAACATTAGAAGGAATAGCCAAAGCCATAAACCGCAAGTTAGAACTTAACGAAAAAGCCTTAGAAATGGTTAGAAAAAAGTATGAGGAATATGCCAAAGCTGGAAAAATTGACACGGTTGAAATGACCCCCCACAGAGTTAAAATGGCAAAACTCCCAGAAGGTGCAAAGCCTCTACCCAACCCCGTTGGCACAGCACCAGGAGTTCTAGTAAAAATAGGTGAAACTGATTTGATTGCTTTGCCAGGCGTCCCATCCGAGATGGAAGCCATTTTTGATGGGTACGTAGCCAATTTGCTTAGGAAAGAAGCTGGAGACATGATATTCTTTGAAACCAGCATATATGCAGACAACATTATGGAGTCAGCCTTAGCCCCGCTGATTGACATCGCAATGCACGACAACCCATACGTTTACATAAAATCCCATCCAAGAGGAGCTGAAGAAAAGCCCCATATAGAAATTCACTTGTCAACAACAGCTAAGGACTCTAAAACCGCAAAGGACCGCATTGGAAAAGTCATAATTCAGCTTTCGGAACTAATAAAGGAAAAAGGCGGAAAAGTTAAACTCAAAGAATGAAATTAACGGTTTTATTGGTTGCGATGATGGGCAGGCTAGACGCTGATACATATGCTAGATGATTGAAAATCCGGGTTCCCGAAGCAACCACACAGCCTTGTTGATTTTATGTTCATAAAAGTGATAAACAAGCCTAAAATAACGATTAAAGTAATGAAACAAAAAACTTCAGGAATCATAGTCATGTTACTTTTACTTTTTACGTTTTCCTACATGATCCCCTTATGTTCATCAAAAAATTATACTCGAACATACATCCTTTTGGACCAGCCAGGTGGGACAAAAGAATACACGTTAAATGTCGTTGTTACACAATCACTTTATTATTACTACGTTGAACAAGATCATAGGCAGATTTCAGAAACAGATTTTCCAAAATTTGTCACACCAAACGCACTAAAGCCAGTTGCAGACAGACTTTGGGACATATACCGAGATGATTATGAAAACTTCGCAAACGGAGTTTTAATGATTGTTCACCAGATACCCTACAAAGTGACTGAACCGGCCAAATATCCCATAGAGACGCTTGTGGAGAATCAAGGAGACTGCGACTTACTCAGTTACATAGCAGCTTCAGTAATGAAGGCTGGAGGTCTTAACGCTGTTCTCCTATACTACCAGGATAAGGCTCATATGAATGTTGGTGTTAGTCTTCCAGACGTGCCACACTACGCAAGGACACAAGTCTATTATGTGAATTATAATGGCGTCAAATACTACATTGCTGAGTGTACGGGTGGAAACTGGAGAACAGGATGGAGAGTTGGAGAATGCCCACCTGACCTTATCGGGGAAAAACCCATCGTGATCACACTTGAAAATTGTGAACAGTGGTCTCCCGGACATGTGTCAGCAAGCTACAAGACGTTGGCACCCTCATCAATATTCTTAACAGTTTCACCAACATTCGTTATGCAGGGAAGTACAGTAACACTATCCGGGCAGCTTACACCAAACTTGCCAGATGAAAAAATAACCATTTACATTAAAACTGCCAACTCTCCATGGACTGCAGTGAATATAATAACTACAGACTCCGAGGGCAAATTCAAATATGCTCTAAACCTTAAAGAGGTGGGCATATGTTACGTCCGCACCAGCTGGTCTGGAAACAACAATTACGCAGGAACAGACAGCCCAATAATAACCGTGACTGTCTTACCGTTTTATCTGATCATCGTAATTCTTGTTGTTACACCTCTGGTTATAAGCGTAACAATTTTTTTAGTGTCAAGGCACAGATATAAAGAAAAAGGAGATAGAAGCTTCCAGCTCAACGATTTCCAAAAGCTTTAGAAGATAGCGGTTAGAATCACTATTAATTAGCATTAGATAAAAAAGGGCGAAAGCATAGAAGGGAAATGGCATATAAAACATTAACATAATTTCGAGGGCCGGTCGTCTAGCTGGTTAGGACGCAGCCCTTACGAGGCTGAGGTCGCCGGTTCAACTCCGGCCCGGCCCACTCAAAGAGCTTTCGTCAGCATATTATGTCGGGTAAAAGTTCCAAAATCTTTTTGGGAGAGAACACGCTTAAGGTGGCTGCTGTCATTTTTTTGCCAACTTTTGGGATTAACCCAACAGCGTCTGTTCCAAGCTTGCATATGACGGTGTGTTCAAAAAACCCCAGTTGTTCAATTCCTACAATGTCATTTTGGCATCGTGCATTCTTTAATGCGGTTCTTATTTCTTGCTGAGATACACCTAAAACTATTAGTCTGTCAAGGAGCGACTTTGTCCATCTTTTGTAAAGCTTCAGCTGATCTTCAGCAAGCGTGACTTCGATGCGATCTTTGTTCAAGTGGATGATTTTGGCTGTTAGCGGCGTGTTTTCGCAGAATCCGTAAAGCTCAGCGATTTTTTTAAGGGCGATTTTTCTTCCGTCGGCTAGCTGTGCTTGTAAATGTCGCAGCGAAATCGTGACGTTTATCATCTTTGGCATCATTAATCCAATGTCAAGTTGAAGTTGTTCCTCGCTTTTACTTAAGTCTGTTATGTATCCCCTTACCGTTGAGAATTTTGTTAGATTACTAACATGAGTTGGACATAATCCAATAGTGTTTTCAAGGTAGTTTAATGCCACCTTTTCATCTTCGCCTGAAAATGTTGCTTGAATCCAGCCTTGTGTTGTGGCCTGTATTTTCTCTATTTTTATTTTCAAGCCTTTTAGGGAGGACTTTAAGTGTTCTTCAACATGTTTTAGTTGGTTGTCGTTATAGATTTTTGCGGACAGCGTTACGGTAGGCATTTGCAGTCTCCGATTATTGTTGACATTTCTTGATGCAGCCTTCTTATTCGGGCAATTGCTGATGGAGGCAGTTCCTTTGAAAGTTTTTCTATTGTCTTTTCAATTGGGACTCTTTTTGAGCCTTCGATTAGCTTGTCTGCGTAGGCAACAATTTTCTCTTCAAGAGTTTGGGGAATGTAAATGTCCTTTGGCCATCCGAGGGTTTTTGCCTCTCGTTGGGTTATGCCACCGCCCACATGTCTCTTGATTATTGAGATTATGGGTTCTGGTAAGCCTAATCTTTTGGCTATTTGCACTCCCGCCACTGCATGATGGACGCTGTGGGTTTTTGAGCGTCCAATGTCGTGGAGAAGGGCGCCTATCTCCACAAGTTCAAGGTTAACGTTTAATCCTTTTTCTTTGCATGCTTTTGCAATTTCAACCGCAAGCTCTGTTACTGCTTCACAGTGTCTTATCACGTTTTCTGAGCAGCCACTTTCTCGCAAAAATTGTAGGGCTTGTTCTCTTGTTGGGAGCTTTTCACTCACCCAGCTCCTTCCTTAACCGTTCAACTTTCTCGGTTAAGACTTTAACTATTTTCTCATTATTGTAGTGCATCAATGGCTTGCCACATGTGGGACACTTGAAAACAAGCTCAACAGCCTCTTCGAAGGGTATTCGTTTGCAGCCCGGCGTATAACAGTAATAGAAGTCGTGGTTTTTCTCATATTCCAAGCGAATGTTTAGTTTTTCGAGGACTCTGCGTTTTTGGCTTAGTACAAAGCCTTCCAGCTGGTCTGGCTGTAGCTTCCAGTGGAATATAAACCATCCGGTTTTGGGGTCCCTTGTTCGCCGTAAACTTACAAGTGAATGGTCATAGAGCTTGTAGAGGATTTTGCGTACGTTGTTAAGTCTTATGCCTGTTTTATTTGCTAATTCATCGTCTGTTATTTCATCTGAATTTTTCAGTATTTCAATTATCTTCACGGCTTCTTCTTCGCCTAGTGCCTCGGCAACTTTCATTAAGGTTGCATCATCAATTGTTGATAACATGGTGACCCTTTTCTGCATGGTCGCTGCTTTCTTCTATCCTATATATTGTAAGGCTTTAATTTAAATCTCTTTTCTGATTTCGGATTCAGAATTGATCTTCTAACTACTTTTTTGCCTCTTTTCTGTGGGATTATCATGAACTTAGCGTTTTCAAAAGTCTTGGTGAGCTCTTTTCCCTCGAAAAATCTGTCCAGAAAGACTGCAAGACTCGCGCATTCGGAGTGAGGTTGATTTCCAATCGCCACGTTGAAGTCTGAAACCGCTTCTGAAAAGAATTCGCCGGGAACCTTTTGGCTTCCAACAATAACAAGTACATCCTTGTTTAATGCTTTGATTCTTTGCAGCACGTCGCTTGTTTCGATGTTTTCGCCATAGGCCGTCAAGTGGACGACAATTCCGCCTTTCGCTTTCCATTCCTGGACAACTTTTTTCCAAGGGGTTCCCATTTCAAAGTAAAATGGTCCACCCCAGTTTTTCACAACCTTTTCCACCGTTGCCTTAATTTTTTCGTCTTCTATGTCGGAGAGTATAAATCCTGAGGCTCCTAGGGCTCTGGCGGTTAATGCTACGTGGGTTGTTAGACGCAAGTCTCTTTTTGGGCGGTGTCCCCACCTTAAAACAAAAATTTTCGGCTGTTTTTCAATGTTTGAAGCTTTCAACTTTTCCACCGAGCTCTTCAACTCGGCTCTTCACTTTTTCAGCGAACCAGGGCACAGCCTCAAAGGTTACATGGGCAACGTTGCCTTCATATTTTATTTCTTGGACATCTGCTCGGCTGAAAATCCATGAGAGGAAGGGCATTGCCTCGTTTGAAAGTGGAAGGGTAAAAGATGCTTTAACGTAATTTCGCAGCGTTCTGGCTATCTCCTCTTTTAGTTGGTCTATGTTCAGCCCGTAAAGAGCTGATATAGGCACGGGTTTTGGCGCCTTCTCCTTGAGTTTTTCAAATTTTTGCTGTATTTCCTCCTCGGATAGCAAGTCGATTTTGTTTAGGGCTGTTATTATTGGGATGCCGGAGGCTCCTATGCGTTCTATTGTTTCTAGGCATACGGAGAGTTTCTTCTCAACGGTGATTAGTGGTTCGCTTACATCTACGACAAGCAGTATCAGGTCTGAATAAATTGTTTCTTCTAATGTTGAGCGGAAAGCCTCTATCAGCGTGAGTGGTAAGCGATCAATGAAGCCAACAGTATCTGTGAGTAGAAACTTTTTCCTTGAAAACTTTACAAGCCTCGTTGTCGTTGAAAGGGTTGTGAAAAGTGCGTTGTCTATGGGGACTTCTTCTTCTGTGAGCGCCGTGAACAGCGAGCTTTTTCCAGCATTTGTGTAGCCCGCAAGCGAAATTGATGGAAAACCTAGCTCAGTCCTCCGTTCACGGTGCAAAACTCGTTTTCTTCGGATTTTTCTAAGCTTTTCGATGATAGTTTGTATTTGCCTTTTGACAGTTTCATAGTAGACGTCAACTTCGTATGCTCCGAGTCCCATGAACCCGGGCTGTTCTCCAAGCTTTGCCAGTCGCACTTTTTCCTTGGCCCTTGTCAACTCGTATTTGAGTTTGGCCAGCTGAATTTGTAGTTTCGCCTCTGTTGTTGTGGCTCTTCTTGCAAAGATTTCAAGTATAAGTTGGAAGCGGTCTATTGCTTCTACACCGGTTTCTTTGGCTATGTTGTATGCTTGGACAGGTTTTAACGGGTTATCAAAAATTATTTTTTGGGCGCCGGTCTCCTTCACAAGTTGGGCGAGTTCCTTAATTTTTCCATAACCTATTTGATAGCGGGGGTCTGGGGCTCTTACCTGTTCTATTTTGCCAACAACCGTATAGCCAGCCGACTCGGCTAAGCTTTTAAGCTCATCAAGGGTGGATGGTTCAAAGGACCTTCGGCGCTGTACAATTATTGCTTTCGTTAAGTTTTCTCCTCCGTGCGGCTCTTGTCCTTATCAAATTGTATAATGTCGCCTAGGGTCAGCCCGCGGCTCGGTTGTTTAGAAGCAACGGTTGCAGGAACTTTTTCTGTGGAGGCTGGTACTAGAAGCTTAATTCTTAACGCGTGTTCCAATTTGGCTGCCAGCTTGTCGTCTGGCTTAATTTTTCTTGTCTCAACCTTTTTGAGGACGGAAACTTTCTCATTTATTTTTTTACCCAGCTCTTCATGGGTTAATCCCAATTTTTCCCTTGCTTGTCTTACCTTGACATCGTAGTCGTCAACAAGCTCAAGGGTGCTTTCCAAAACAGTCTGCGTCTTCCTTAAAGTTTGGGCTTTTAATGTCTGGGACGACGCTGTTTTTGGTCTAGGCTTAAGCGTGGGAGGTTGTTTTGTCTCTTCCTCCCAGATTATTGTGCCGTGTTTTGAGCATTCGCTGCACACTGTCAGTTTTGCCCCTTCAATCATGGCTCTTATGGGTTTTCCGTGAATTTTCCGTCCGCAAACTTCGCAGCGCAATCTCTGTGCGCTCCTTCAACTCTTTAATACGGCACCTGGTTATGTTTATAGTTGTCGAATTGCTAATTGGAACAATGGATGATGGTTTATTTGGAAAACGCGCTTAGGCGAATTAGAAGCGTTGCAGACTATCAATTTGGAAAGGGTGTTGGCGAAGCACTTTTTCCTCAAAACGTTGAAATAACCTACTCAAAGCGTACTGGCAGAATACGCTATGTTTTTCTAAATGGAAAGAGGCTTGCCACCCTCCGCCCATTAGACGGACTTTTTTCCCTAAGCATTGAAGGGGCAAGAAGGATTGTTGAGAGCGGTGTTCCGGTTAAATGCTTGGTTACCGTTAAAAATGATGTTTCCAAATTTATTGCCGAAGGTGGCGACGTTTTCGCTGCGCACGTCATAAGGGCGGACAGTGAAATTCGCCCAAAAGATGAGGTCATTGTGGTTAATGAAAAGGGCGAAGTTTTGGCTGTTGGTAAAGCCGTATTATCTGGTGAGGAGATGACCGCGTTCAAAGTTGGCGTCGCGGTCAAAGTCAGGCGTGGCTCTATGGAGGAAGGTTAAGTATAAGAAGCCTTACTGGTTAATTGGTTAGATGGAGGCTAATGGCTGTTGATGCGTAGGCGAATAAGCCCCCGCGAAGCCAAACGAATGATGCAACGTATGGGCTTAAGCATGGACGCTATCCCAGACGTTGAACAAGTTGTCATAAAAACCAGCAGCAAAGAAATACTCATCGAGAACCCAGAAGTCGCAGTTGTTGACATTCAAGGGCAGAAAATGTTTCAGGTGGCTGGTGGAAAAATAACAGAAAAAGCTGTTGAACGCAAATTAACCATACCAGATGAGGATGTGAGGCTTGTCGCTGACCAGACTGGAAAAAGCCTTGAAGAGGCGAGAAAGGCTTTAGAAGAATGCGAAGGAGACTTAGCGAAGGCCATCCTTCTACTTCAATCTAAGATATGAACTAATCGATTTTGGAAGAGGATTAAATGGATTTTGACATTGTTTCAGTGGGACATTTCAGCATAGACTCAATAAATTTGCCGAATAGACGTCTACCCTGCGTTATTTTGGGCGGTTCCGTGACTTATGCTTCGCTGTCAGCCAAGCGTTTAGGCGCAAACGTATCCATAATTTCAAAAGTTGGCGAGGACTTTCCAGAAGCCTACTTATGGTGGCTTAGCCAAGAAGGCATAGACCTTTCCAAAGTAGCCAAAATTAAGCATGAAAAGACCACAAGATTCGAGCTAAACTACAATAGCGACATGTCAAACCGCACCATGAGGCTTGCCAGCAAAGCACCATCAATAAAAGTTGAAGATGTGCCAAGCTCTTTGAAAACTAAAGCTGTTCATTTGGCGCCTATAGCCAATGAAATCCCTTGCGAAGTTGCCGAAAAACTGGCAAAATCCGCTGAAGTAATATCCCTAGACCCTCAAGGACTCGTTCGAGTTTTTGATGAAAATGGATTAGTGGCAAATGAACCGTTAAAAGACAAGCGCATGCTCGAACTTGTAGACGTGTACAAGTCTTCACAAGATGAAATTGAGGCTGTTACTGGCGTGGCTGATTTGAAGTCAGCAATAAAAGCTGTGCACGATTTTGACGTCGAAATAGTTATAGTAACCTTGGGCATGAAAGGCGCTGTGCTCTCCATAGGCGGAGCTATGTACGAAATTCCAGCTTACACGCCCAACAAGCTTGTGGATCCAACAGGCGCCGGAGACGCGTTTATTGGAGGTTTTTTGGCTGAATATGTTCGTGGCAAAGAAGCCCTATGGTGTGCATGTGTTGGTTCAGCACTAGCCTCAACGGTTGTTGAAGGTGTTGGTCCAACATTTCTAGGCGATAAAGATGAGATTTACAGAAGGGCAAGCGTGCTTTATGAAAAAGGAATTAAGCACTGAAGTGCATTGTATTTAGTTAAGGCCTAAGAAAGGATAAGCCAAATGTGAGGTTTAGCCCTTGGGACGTGTTGCAAAGGGCGTTAAATGCAGCGTTTCAGGATGCGGCAAAGATGCAAAGCGCTCCCTTTCGGCAGCAAAGGTCAGAATGGCTGGATTAAGCATTGGCAGCAGCGAAAGGCGCGCATACTTATGCGAAGATCATTATAAGGAGTTTAAGAAGAGAACTAAGAAGGAGAGGAAAATTGAGCAGTGGCGGTATAAAGGTGTGTGAAAAACTAGAGGGAAGGGGGAGGCGAAAATGAGGATACTGCAACTGCACTCCAACTACATTGAGTATAAGCCAATCCAGAAAGAGATAGCCATAGCAGAGGAAACAGATAAAGAAACAAGACGCCTAGAAGAAATCGTTGTTTTGTTCACGGCGGTGGAAGAGGGCGACGATGAAACAGTAGCCAGAAAAGCCATAGAAGAGGTTAAATCCTTCCTTGAAAAGCTAAAAGCAAACCGAATTCTAATATATCCTTACGCACATCTCAGCAGCAACCTTGCAAAACCATCAGAAGCCCTAAAAGTTGTAAGGGCTATGGAGGCTTATGCAAAAGCTGAAGGCATAGAAACATATCGTGCACCATTCGGCTGGAACAAGCAATTCACAATTTCTATAAAAGGGCATCCATTGGCAGAGCAATCCCGCGTAATACTGCCGGTAAAAGAGGAAAAAGAAGCTGAAAAAGTTTCAGAGGCGCTGAAAGCCGAAGAAAAACTGGAGTCCTTCTGGTATATTCTGCAGCCGGATGGCAAAATGATTCCGGTTGAAGAGTTCGACTTTCATGGACATGAAAACCTTGAAAAGTTTGCCAAATACGAGATTTCCAAGGTTAGAGCAAGCCAACAGATGCCGCCCCACGTGCCTTTAATGAAGAAACTTGAGATAGCAGACTACGAAGCTGGAAGCGACCCTGGAAATATCCGCTGGTACCCGAAGGGTAGGCTCATAAAATCGCTCATAGAACAGTACGTGACAGCCAAGGTTATAGAGTATGGCGCCATGGAAGTTGAAACACCGGTTATGTATGATTTCAGCCATCCCAGCCTGGCAGATTACATAAACCGTTTCCCGGCGAGGCAATACCTTCTCAAATCAGAGGATAAGGAGCTTTTCCTGCGTTTTGCCGCCTGTTTTGGACAGTTCTTGATGGTTCACGACACGCAGTTCTCTTATAGGCACATGCCCCTAAAAGTCTACGAGCTAACCCGCTACAGTTTCAGAAGGGAAAAAAGCGGTGAGGTTGTAGGCTTAAGGAGGCTCAGGGCTTTTACAATGCCCGACTGCCACGCCTTCTGCACAGATCTAGAGCAAGCCAAAAAAGAGTTTATTACACGTTTTAAACTTTGCATGGAAGTGCTGGAAGGCATAGGCTTATCAAAGGAGGATTATGAGGCGGCAATCCGCTTCACAAAAGACTTCTATGAGGAAAACAAAGAATTCATCGTAAGCCTAGCCAAAATCTTCGGCAAACCAGTCCTCGTTGAAATGTGGAAGGAACCCTTCTTCTATTTCAGGCTTAAATGGGACTTCAACTTCGTCGACAACCAAGATAAGGCTGCAGCCCTTTCAACAGACCAAATAGACGTGGAAAACGCTAAAAGATATGACATAACCTACGTTGACGAAAAAGGCGAAAGACATTACCCACTTATACTGCACTGCTCACCCAGCGGCGCCGTGGAACGCTGCATATACGCGCTTCTGGAAAAAGCCTACAAACAACAACAGAAAGGCGAACCGCCAATGCTCCCAGTATGGCTTTCACCAACACAAGTGCGCATAATCCCCATGTCAGAAAAATTCCTCGCGCACTGCGAAAAAATCGCAGAAAAACTTGAAGCCAACCAAATCCGCGTTGACATAGACGACAGACCATTAACACTGCAGAAACGCATCAGAGAAGCAGAAATGGAATGGATACCCTACATAATAGTGGCAGGCCAGAAAGAAATAGATTCCGAGATTCTCCCCGTTAGGGATAGAAAGGCAAAACAAATACGTAAAATGAAAATCGAGGAACTTATACGAGAAATAAAAAGCCACACGCAAGACAAACCGTTCAAGCCACTACCCCTACCAAAACATGTTTCAAAAAGACCTCAATTCTACGGGTGAAGAACTATAAAAGTCAACTGGAACGGCCAAAACGTATATCAACTCTAAGGGAAAAATTTCTGTTCTCCGAGAAGGGGAATCAAATTGGATAAAGAGTTACTTGTCTATATCGATGGCGAATACTATCCGAAATCCCAAGCCAAAATATCAGTTTACGATCATGGTCTTCTCTACGGCGACGGAGTTTTTGAAGGAATACGCGCTTACAACGGCGTAGTATTCAAGCTTAAAGAGCACATTGACAGACTTTATCGTTCAGCCCATGCCATAATGCTACAAATCCCTATAACAAAGGAGGAAATGATAAACATAGTTTTGGAAACGCTTCGCAAAAACAACCTAAAGGACGCTTACATACGCCTTGTGGTAACAAGGGGCGTAGGTGACTTAGGACTAGACCCGAGAAAATGTTCAAAACCCACAATAATTGTCATAACAGACACAATTGCGCTTCACAAAAGTGAGGCGAAAGAAAAGGGCATAACAGCAATGCTCACATGGGTGAAAAGAGACCCTGTGGACGCAACAAGCCACGAGATAAAATCGTTAAATTATTTGAACAGCATACTCGCCAAAATAGAGGCAAACATAAGCGGCGTAGACGAAGCCATATGCCTAGACAAAAACGGTTACGTCTGCGAAGGAGTAGCTGAAAACATATTCATAGTGAAAAATGGACGAATATACACGCCGCCAAGCTACACTGGGGCCTTGCCCGGAATAACAGCCGAAACGGTAAAAGAGTTAGCCAGAAACCTAGGATACGAGGTAATAGAGAAGAACATAACCCCCTACGAGCTTTTCACAGCAGACGAGGTATTCTTCACAGGGACAGCTGCAGAAATTATTCCAGTTAGAGAGATAAATAAGAGGCAAATAGGAAACGGAAAACCGGGTCCGATAACAAAAAGACTTATGGAGGAGTTCTTAAAGCTGGTTCAAGATCCAAAACATGGGATACCAATCTATCAATAGCTACTCTTTAGCGCCACGTCACCTAGGTCTTGGCTTTCACCCATTCTTTTTCATGAAACTTTCTAATAAATTTAAAGCCTCTTCGAGGGTTTCAATAGGCGGCAAAAAGACGCCCCTGACATGGCCAGCGCCGTAAACTGGACAAAAGCCAGAGCCATGCACAAATAACACACCCGTTTCCTTCAAAAGTTCCAAAACAAATTCAAGGTCAGTTTTCCATTTTGAGCCTACACCATGAATTTTTGGGAAAACATAAAATGCTGCTTCTGGCTTTGTGCAGCTTATTCCATCAATTTCGTTGAGTCTTTTCCATGCGTAATCCCTTCTAGCCTTAAGCTTTGAAATCGTCTCGCGAATATGGTCTTGGGGTCCCTTCAGAGCAGCCACGCCAGCCCTCTGTACCGGAGTGTTTGCGCAAATCCTAATTCTAGCCTCCTTCTCGATGCACTCTTTCAACTCTTTAAGTTCACCTTTTGGGCTGTGGAAGTATACGTAGCCAAGCCTCCAACCTGTCATTAAATAGGCTTTCGAAAAACCATTCATCCCTATAACCGGAACATCCTTAGCGAGACTTGCGGTGCTTACAAACTTTTTCTCAAAAACAAGCTGATCATAAATCTCGTCAGATATGACTGGAATACCATGCTCAGCAGCCAAATCCAAAATCTGCCTCAAAGTTTTCTCATCATAAAGGGCACCGCAGGGATTATTGGGATTAATAATAACGATTGCACGGGTTCTGCTGGAAATCTTTCTCTTCAAGTCTTCAACATTTGGCTGCCATCCCAGCTCCTCTACAGTTTCATAAGTAACAGGCTTTCCACCAAAAAACTTCGTATAAGAAATGTAAGGCGGATAAGTTGGACCGGGAAGAAGAACCTCGTCTCCGGCGTCAACAAGAGCAGCCATAACCATTTGAATACCCTCAGAAATTCCAGACGTAACAATAACGTCTTCTGCTGAAATATCTACGCCATTTATGCGTTTCTCTTTCTCGCTGATGGCTTCTCTAAGTTCAAGTAGACCTTCAGAAGCAGAATAGGCGTTAGCTCCGCCCTTGACAGCTTCAAATAAGGCTTGCTTGATATGTTCTGGTGTGTCAAAATCAAAAGCCACAGGATCACCAATATTCAAGTAATAAATTTTCTTGCCGGTCTTCGCAAGTGCCTTAGCATAAACAATCACATCGCGAATTGCATATTCGATGGTACGAACCCGTTCAGTAGCCTTTATGCCTGCCAATTCTTAGCATCCCTTTGAAACAAGAGCTTTCGGTTCAAAGAGATAAAAAGCTTGCGGGGTCATATTTATGGAATTTGCCAGGATAACGGAATTTTTATTTCTCCCAACTCTTCTGTGAAGACTGTTAAAGTCAAAGTATTACCAGAGCATTTCTGCTTGTCGAAAGCAAACAGCAAAACGACATCGCTACCAACGTTGATTACTTCACCCTCTGGAAAAGTATATTTGTAGCTAAACACCCGTGTTGAGGCGTTAACTGTTAAAATAACTTCTGACAATGTGAGGTCCCAGAGGGAATACTCTAAGTTTTTAACAACTATGGTCGCGTTGACATATCTCGCCGTTTCATTAGTTTCAAAGTGCACGGTTGCATTAAGTTCTGCCACTGGAAGAACGAATGTAAAATCAAATGTATACTCATTTCGCGACTTGTTTGAAACAACGTACACCGTTATTGTTAGGTTTCTGTTGCCGGTATCCACAAAATCCGCCCAATTAAAGTTGCAGCTAAATGCTGTATAATTCCCTGGTACAATTAGTCCATGTGGAAGCGACGGATCCACTTTTGTACCATTCAATATCACCCCTTTCGCAACCATTTTTGTCACATTAATGGCCTCAAGCGACGAAACATGATTCCGAATTATCATGCTAAAATGTTCTTTGTCCTTTAAGTCAAAGGAGTTTGTTTCATTTAAAAGCTCGATTATTATTGGAGGTGGCGTGGTTACAGTGTAGTTTGTGGTCTCGAAATCTTGTAGGAAATAGGCCACAACTGTAACATTTCTTCCTCTGTATTCTTTCCAATTCCAATAATATTCGATAGTAACTGTTGAATTTGGCATTATTCCAACAGGAGGATCGCAAAGTTTGTCTGGAATATAGGTTCCGTCGTCTAGCATGCATTTAATCCTTGTAACATTTGCATAGTGAGCAGATTCTGCAAGGTTGAATATGGTGACTGTGAAGAGACTTGTGTTGTTTATGTCGAAATTTACATTTTGAATCGCTGCATGAACGCTTTTAGTTTCTATAACTTTGCGGAAATTATACCCTTGCTCTGTGTAGACGACAACTTGTGTTCCTCTAACACCATGCCAGTTTCCAGTAAAATTGAAGCGAACAGATTCACCCTTTGGGATTTTACAACCCCTTATAGGGGGGTCCACTTCAGAATAATCTACGCCAATTAGCATGTCGCTAACAGTCAAATTAACCTCTGATTGAGGGTCGTTTGTCAATGTTATATTAAATTTTTTGAACGAGTACTTCGAGTTAAAATCTTCTGTTATGCTGAGTTTCACGTAAGGCAATTTCACTTCTTTACTTGCTGCCGGAAGATCTGAAGAAAAAACGTGTACAATCATAGTTTTGCCAGCAAAGTCGAAACTTCCGATAAAATCCCCAAGAGTAAAGTTTTCCCCATCCTTTCTAATTTTTATGCAGGTTATATTTCGGGACTCGCCCACCTTGAGAACAATTCCATTTTCAATAGAAGGCTCTGTTTCAATAACGTCATAAAGCTGCGTCCCTCCTTTCAAGCTTATCGCAATTCTTGATATTGTCGCGTCCATGGATGAGTAAGATGGATTTAAGATGCATAGAGCGAATGAGTTAACGTTTTCCTTGTTAATGTAAACGTCAGTTATTGTTATGGTAGGAGATATCTTGACATAGTATGCGATAGTAAATGCGTAGGAAATTATTCCGCCAACTATTGCGGAGATTGCTATGAGGATTATGACTAAAATAGTTGAAACAGCCTTTATGTCGGTTCGCGTGTTCATAATCTCCACGTTCCAAATGTTTCTAGACTCTTAATTCCTTCTAGATAAATAAACATTCCTTTTAAATAGTTCTGAAGGCAAATTTATAAATACATGCCGCAATGTTCTTAAAACTTCAGCGAAGTTGAGGGAAAACCTTGAACGAATATGACGCGGTTATAGTTGGAGCTGGTGTTATTGGTTTATCAACGGCTTATCACATTAAAAGGCAGAGTCCAAATTTGCGGATTTTAGTTGTGGATAAGTTTAATGCGGCGGGACAAGGGAGTACAGCAAAAAGCATATCTGCCTTTCGTTGTTTGTTCTCGTCTCCAATAAACTATGTCCTTTCCGACTCTTCGGTTGATTTTTACAATTATGTGCAGAAGGAGCTTGGCGTTGATTTAAAGTTGTTGTTCACGGGTTATCTCTGGCTTTTAAGCGAGGGCGATTACGCAGAGTTGACCCCAATTTTGAAAGAGTTAGCCTCTAAAAATCTTAAGTTTAAGGAGTATGAGGCGGAGGAGTTGGCTAAAACGCTGGGCTTAAACATTTCCCAAAAAGGTGATGAGGAAGCGGAGCTCATGGGCTTAAATGACGTCTATAAGGGAATTTGTATTCCAAAAGCCGGAATTATTGATGCTGATTGTATTGTAAAATTCTATGAAGAAGAGTTTCTGAGACTTGGCGGAGAAATCCGTTACGGTGTCAAGGTTGAGGAAATAATTGTTGAGGCTTGTAAACCTCTTGGAATAACTGGAGAGCCCTTCTTTTGGCAGAAATCAAGGGTGTCGGGTGTTAGGACAAATGTTGGTGTGATAAAGGCGAAAAAGACCATTGTGGCTGCTGGTGCATGGATTCCACAACTTCTTGATGCTTTGGGGATTGAATGTTTCATTAAACCAAAAAAGAGGCAAGTTTTCGCAGTTGAAGCCAAAAGTCCCCGTTTAAGGCAGTTACTTTACACGCAAGGCTTTAACCCTGCCGGCTGCATTCCTTTCACAATTTTACCAAAGCCAAGAGTTTTGATTAGACCCTTCCCAGTTGAGGGTGTTTTCTGGCTTATGTATGCCGACGATTTTCCAAGAGCCTTTAAGCTCGAAGATGACCCACAGCCGGAGAAAAACTTCTACGAGTACGGAATATATCAAGTCCTTGTGAAGTATTTTCCCCAGTTTAAGGATTGCCGCCCATATTCCGCATTTGCTGGGCTTTACGAGATTAACACTTTGGATGGACATCCGGTGATTTTTGAGGAGAAGGATTTAATTGTTGTGGGCGGCGCCAGTGGAAGCGGCATAATGAAGGCAGATGCCATTGGAAGAATAGCCGCAGCCCTTTACAACGGCGAGGAATACGCGCTTCTGTATGGTGGCAGAAAATTCAGGGTTAAAGATTTAAGCATAAAGGAAAGGCATGTCGAACCGGAGAAGCTTCAAATCTAAAACAATGAATTTTATTAACAATGAGGTATGATATATGATAACAGTATCTATTCGCGTTGAAGATGATGCATTATGTATGGTTGGAATGGCAAATTCTTAAGAGTGAACCTAACCAAACAAAAGGCTGTTGTTAAAAAGTACGACGCTTTAATGGCGAGGAATTTTCTAGGTGGAAGGGGTTTTGCAGCCAAAATCTTGTGGGATGAGCTGAAAACCGGTGTAGATCCTCTTTCACCAGAGAATAGGCTGATATTTGCAGCTGGTCCTTTGACTGGTTTTGCCTTGCCAAGTAGTGGGAAAATGGTTGTTGCAGCCAAGAGTCCGTTGACAGGTGGCTATGGCGATGGCAATATTGGAACATATGCTGCAGTTCAAATGCGTAAGGCTGGCTATGATGCAATAATAATTGAGGGAAAGGCTGAAACGCCAACAGTTCTGCTCATTGAGGATGGCACGATAGAATTTTTGGATGCTAAAGAGCTTTGGGGTTTGAATGCTTTTGAAGCTGAGGATAAGTTGCGGAGCGTTTATGGAGCAACCGCTGGAATCCTCGTGATTGGACAAGGCGGAGAGAACCTTGTGCGATTTGCTAATATTGTCTCTCAGAAAGGGAGGGGTGGTGGAAGACCCGGTATGGGTGCTGTTATGGGCTCCAAAAACTTAAAGGCCGTTGTCATTGTTGGCAGCGGCGAGCTGTTGGCTGCTCATCCAAAGGATTTAAAGGAACTTGGTGCAGAAGCTTATAGAGAGATTTTAACAAAGCCGAATTATGCCTTCTGGAAACGTCAAGGAACAATGATGACCATTGAATGGAGTCAAGAAAACAACGTCTTACCCACGCACAATTTCAGTGAGGGGGTTTTTGAGGATGCTGAAGCCATAGGCGGCTTTTCCATGGAGAAAATTAAGTCTTCCCAAAGGGGCTGCCCTAACTGTAACATGACTTGTGGCAACGCCGTTAAAGATGCTGACCGAAAGGAGTCTGAACTTGACTATGAAAACGTCGCCATGCTAGGCTCAAACATTGGCATTGGCAATTTGAAAAGGGTTGCAGCTCTCAATAGGGTGGCCGATGAATTTGGCCTAGACACGATTTCACTGGGCAATGTTATAGGCTTTGCAATGGAGGCTTCCGAAAAAGGATTAATTAGCGATAAAATTCCATGGGGAAACTATACGGCTGCTAGGGCTTTAATTGAGGATATCACATATAGACGTGGTATCGGCGCAATTCTAGCGGAAGGTGTACATTTTGCGGCTGAAAAAATTGGGAGGAACTCGAGTCGCTGGGCTATGCATGTTAAAGGGTTAGAGATTTCAGCTTATGATTGCCATGCTGCGCCAGCTATGGCTCTTTCCTACGCAACAAGCCCCATAGGAGCCCACCACAAGGATGCGTGGGTGATATCTTGGGAGGTTAAATTTGGAAGAGAGCGGTACAGCGAGGAGAAAGTTGATAAAGTTGTAGAGCTTCAGCGCATTCGGGGAGGCTTTTTTGAATGCGCCACTGCCTGTAGACTTCCATGGGTTGAACTTGGTTTTGAGCTTGAATGGTACCCAAAGTTTTTGTATGCAGTAACGGGTCTTGAGATAAGCTGGGATGAGCTAAATATCATAGCTGACAGAGTTTACACGCTAATTCGGGCATTTTGGGTGCGCGAGTATGGCAAGAATTGGAGTCGGGAAATGGATTTTCCACCCGCAAGATGGTTTGAAGAGCCGCTTACAAAAGGAAATTTGAAGGGCGCAAAACTCGACAAGGCGAAATACGAGGTTATGCTTAATATGTATTACCGAAAGAGGGGCTGGGATGAGAGAGGGATTCCGACAAAAACAACACTTGAGAGGCTTGGCTTAAAAGATGTTGCCAAACAACTTAAGAAACATGTCAAACTATGGGAGTGAAATAGAGACGGCAGACAGTCGCGCAATGTTAATATGATTTTGCAAAGTAAACAACTTCTTTTGCTTCCCTGCCACAATAGATGCAGTTGGAAAATGGCTCCTCTCTTTCAAATGGTATAAGCCTAATGGTTGCGCTTGTTTCTTCCTTTATTTTTTCCTCGCATTCTCGGCTGCCACACCAAGAAGCCTTTATGAATCCACCCTTTTCCTTCAAGACTTGTTTGAATTCCTCATATGTTTTTACCGGAGTTATCATTCCTTCTAGGAATTTTTTGGCCTTATTGAATAGGTTGTTTTGAATTGCTTCGAGGAGCTGCTGCACTGTCTCAACAACTTTTTCTTCCTTTACAACGTACCTTTCGGAGGTATCTCTTCTTGCAATTGTCACCTGTTCTTGCTTCACGTCTCTTGGTCCTATTTCAATTCGCAGCGGCACACCTTTTAGCTCCCAATCGTTAAACTTCCATCCCGGAGTGTACTCCTTTCTATCGTCTAGGACTGTGGATATTCCTGCTTTCTGTAGTTTTTCATAGATTTCCCTTGCTTTTGCAAGTATTGTGCTTGTGTCGGCTTCTTTGTAGGGTATGGGAATTATAACTACTTGTATTGGAGCTATTTTTGGCGGTAATACAAGGCCTTTGTCGTCGCCATGCACCATTACTAGGGCGCCTATCACTCGTGTTGATATGCCCCAAGAAGTTTGCCACACGTAATGTTCCCTTTCATCCTCGCCTATAAATTTGATTCCGAAAACTTTTGAGAAGTTCTGCCCAAGATTATGCGATGTACCCATTTGAAGTGCTCTGCCGTCGGGCATTATAGCCTCTAATGTTGTGGTGTAGAGGGCTCCGGCGAACTTCTCGCTTTCAGTTTTCTTTCCAACAAGTACTGGAATAGCCAAATAATTCTCCATTAAGTCACGGTATTCATTTAGGATTTCCATAACTTCTTGATCGGCTTCCTCTTTTGTTGCGTGGGCTGTGTGACCCTCTTGCCATAGAAACTCTCTTGTTCTGAGGAAAAGTTTGGTTGCCTTTGTCTCCCACCTTACAACGCTGCACCACTGGTTGAGCTTGATTGGCAAGTCTCTCCAACTTCTAATCCACTTGGCATATGTTGCATAAATTATAGTTTCAGATGTTGGTCTTATAGCAAGTTTCTCTTCTAGCGGTGTGTCGCCTCCGATGGTGACCCACGCAACTTCTGGCACAAAACCTGCAAAGTGTTCTGCTTCTTTTTTCAGGAAGCTTTCGGGAATGAATAATGGGAAATACACGTTTTTATGTCCAGTCCTTTTTATCTTCGCGTTAAAGATTTCCTGAATTTTCTCCCATATGGCATATGAGAGTTCTCTGAAAACCATGCACCCTTTTATAGGCGCGTAATCCGCGAGACCAGACTTTAGCACAACTTGAGTGTACCACTCGGAGAAGTTTTCAGACTTTTTGACAGTTATTCCTAAATCTGACATTTCATCATCTCCTCTGCTTTTGGTTCTTTGTCGAATATAATTCTAATGTATAGTTGGTTTTGACGCTGGGCGCTTTCAAGAGAAGTTTAGCAAGGTGGAACTAAATCGCCCATTTTCCAACCACTCGCATTCCTAAAATGCAATCAAATTATTTAAAGTTTCTTCCGTGGAACAGGAAACTAACAATAAGCGTTTTAACCACAACAAACAACTTAAGGACTAAACAATGCTTGAAGGCTGATTAGGGTTGAAGGTTCTCCTAGTAATTGGAGATGGAATGGCTGACAGACCATTAAAGGAGTTGGGCTGGAAAACCCCGCTGGAGGCCGCCCGCAAACCATCAATGAACCACATAGCGAGTGTTGGAGTCTGCGGAATAATGGACCCAATTGCGCCGGGAATCCCGCCCGGGAGCGACACAGCAACGCTTGCGCTTTTGGGCTATGACGTTTTTGAGGTTTATTCGGGTAGGGGTGCCTTTGAAGCGTTAGGGTCTGGAATCGACATCATGGAAGGGGATATCTGCTTTAGGTGCAACTTTGCAACTGTGGATGAGAATTTTGTGGTTTTAGATAGGAGAGCCGGTAGGATAACCAACTCTGATGCTTCTAAACTTGCTAAAAGCCTCCAAAGAGTTAAGCTTTCAGACCCTTCAGTTAAATTCTTGTTCACTAATACCGTTCAGCATCGCGCCGTTCTCGTCTTGCGTGGTTCAAAGCTTTCGTCGGCTGTTGGCGACTCCGATCCTGAAACGGTTGGGGAAAAAGTTTCAAAGATTAAGCCTTTAAACAACAGTTACGAAGCGAAGCATACCGCCAAGATTCTTAACGAGCTTGTTCAGAAATTTCATGAAACCTTGAAAGAGCATCCTGTGAACAAGGAAAGAGTTGCCCGTGGGCTGCCCCCAGCAAATGCTATTCTTGTTAGGGGGGCTGGCACCTTGCCAAAGATTAGATCTCTCAGCGAAATTTATGGTGTAAGCGCCGTGTGTGTGGCTGCAACTTCGCTGATTCGCGGCGTATGTAAGGCCGCTGGTATGCAGCTTTTAACTGTTAAGGGTGCAACTGGGACGCCGCAGACAGACTATATTGCTAAGGCGAAGGCTGCTGTTCAAGCGTTGGAAAATAATGATTTGGCGCTATTGCATGTGAAGGCTCCGGACGTCGCCAGCCATGACGGAAACGTTAGACAGAAGGTGGAGGTTATTGAGAAAATTGACAAAATGCTCTCCTACATACTAAACAAGGTTGATTTGGGCGAAACTTATGTGGCTTTGACGACTGACCACACAACATCGTGTGCGACAAAAAATCACGAGGGCGACCCGGTTCCATTAGCCATAATGGGTCCGTACGTGCGAAGCGATGATGTCGAAGAGTTTGGCGAAAGAACATGCGCCAAGGGAGGTTTGGGAAGGCTTAGAGGAAAAGACCTCATGCCAATTCTAATGAATCTTATTGGCAAGGTTAAAAAGTTCGGGACTTAATTCACTGCACTGGCATGAGGCGCCATTCCCTATAATCTGTGACTACTTTAATGTACCCTTTAAGCATATTGTCCGTTTCCGCGTCTCCCGTGTCAACCCTCAAAATTCCGCCTTCGATGTCGCGGAGCTTACTTTTTGTAGCTGCGACAATTATCCTGCTTTTTCCAACACGTTTTATGATTTCTGGGCTTATCTGCTGGTTTCCTCTGCCCAAAAGGATGCCTTGTCGCCCTATAGGCGATAAAATTATCCACGTGTTTTGCCAGTCTTCCACGTTTTCTAAAATCTTCTTTTCATCGACATCTAAGATAACTTTACCATTTTTGTATATGTCAACGCCCAGCACTGTTTTTTGAACGCCCAGTAGTTCGGCTATACACTTCACGGTTGTTCCTGGTCCAAGGATGTATGTGGCGTTGGGCTGCATCTCCTCAACGATGGATTTGGCTATTGCCATCTGATTCTCTTTCTCGTCAACTGTTTCTGGGCTAACTTGCTTGCTTCCTTGAATCCTCATTGGGAGAAAGGGTGCCTTCAAATAGCCGTAAAGCCTAACAGCAAAAGTGTCGCTTCTGATAGCCGCTTCATCAGCATCCATCACCTCGAATTCTGTTAATTCTGCTTCACCTTTTGCATAGGCTAGGATGACCTCGACGGCGTCCGAGGGATTTACGGCAAAAACGCCACTATACATTTTAACACCAGAAGGAACACCCAAAACTGGCAGTTCAACACCTTTCTTTTTCATGGCATCGAGGATATCCTTCGCCGTGCCATCTCCACCAACAAAAACTATCAAGTCTACTTCTTCATCTGCCAAAAGCTCAACAGCCTTTTTAGTGTCTTCCGCTGTGGTTTCCGCTCCAATTTTCATGGGCAAAACTTCAACTGCAACACCCGCATCCCTTGCTTCATCTTCACCCATAACACCGGGACACGTTATTATCCTAATGAGATTTTCACGAGTGTTTTCTCTAAGCTCTTGGAGAAACTCCACAGCCCTTTTTGGAGATACTGGCTTAGCCCCTCTTGTGATAGCCTCATTTAAAACACCATCTGTTCCCTTAAGCCCAACCCTCCCACCCATGCCAGCAATCGGATTGACAATAAAGCCCATCTTCATAATTATCGATTACAAGTCCTCTCGGCAGCCTATAAACCATTTTCCGCAAATGACTTTAACCAGTAAGTACTATGAAGATTTTAGCTGAGAAGAATGAGGGTTATAGCAGATCTCCACATCCATGGGCGTTATAGCCGCGCCACAAGCCATAAAATGAGCATTGAGGAAATTGCCCGTTTTGCAAAAATTAAGGGCTTAAACCTTGTTGGCACCGGAGACTTTACCCATCCCAAATGGCTCAAGGAACTGCAAGAAAAGCTTGTGGAAGAGCCTGGAACTGGCCTATACCGCCTTGCGGAGAATTCAGACTTTCCCGTTTACTTTATGATAACAACAGAGGTCAGCACAATATTCACTTTTGAAAATGATGTGAAAAAGATCCACCATGTCATACTATCGCCAAGCATAGAAACGGCGGTCCAGATAAACGAGCGCCTAGCCAAGTATGGCGACTTGTCGGTTGATGGGAGGCCAACCCTTGACTTGTCTGCCCCCCAACTTGTTGAAGAGGTCATGGAGGTCTCAGCGGATAACATGATTTTTCCAGCCCATGCCTGGACACCGTGGTTTAGCATATTTGGAGCTTTCAGCGGCTTCGACAGCGTGGAAGACTGCTACCAAGACATGACAAAATACATTTACGCTATTGAAACTGGGCTATCCTCTGACCCGCCTATGAACTGGCGCCTAAGCAAACTCGACAAGTTCACATTAGTTTCCAACAGCGATAGCCACAGCTTCTGGCCTTGGCGAATGGGAAGGGAAGCCAACGTTTTCGAATTGAAAAGCCCAAATTATTGGGAAATAATCGAAGCCATAAAAAACAAAGATAAGGAAAAATTTAGATTCACTGTTGAAACGGATCCCGCTTATGGAAAGTATCATTGGACTGGTCATAGAAACTGTCATGTTTCACTTTCGCCAAAAGATGCCATTAAACTGGGAAACACTTGTCCAGTTTGCCGCAAAAAACTAACCAAAGGTGTCGAGCAGAGGGTTGAAGAACTTGCAGACCGCCCAGCCGGATTTAAGCCAGAAAACGCCGTGGGGTATTTGCATCTGCTTCCTCTTTCTGAAATCATTGCAACAGTTTTAAACAGTGATTCCCCCTCAACCCAACAGGTTTGGAGCATCTACAATAAACTGGTCGAAAAGTTTGGGGATGAATACTCAGTACTTATCGATGCGCCTAGGGATACTTTAGAAGCGGTTGCAGACGCGAGGATTGCAGAAGCCATAATAAGGGTTAGGGAAGATCGAATTAGGGTTGTGCCTGGATATGATGGGGTTTATGGTCGCCCAATAATTTTTGAGGATGAGGCTTCAACTACAAAGAATATTTCAGAAAAAGTTCAACAGTTAAATCTTACAGACTTCATGTGACTGCTTTCCCAACGTTTTTGTTGTGTTTGCGTGTTGTACGTATACACGACAAAGCTTATTAAGTCGCAATACACACGATACCTCGATCACCATGATCACCACTGCAAACCAGCAAACCCGCAAAGAAAACGAGAAAATCTCAAAGATAATTGACCGTGTCATGAGACAAGTTTTCGGAGATGAGGCCACACGCCTAATCTATCGGTATCTAGAAAACAACTATTCTGTTAGGCGGGATGAGATTGCTGATAAGATTGACTTATTTGCCAAGGGTCTTGAAGATTTCCTAAGATCTGGAGCCTATGCCATTGAGCGGAAGATTTTAGAGGACATATACTCCAGTTATGGGCTGCTTCGCAGAATTGAGCTTGAGAGGCTGCGGGAAGGTGACTTCGCAAGCCAAGTGAAACTCCTCATGAGAAAAACATAGAATTTTAACCGCCGCTTTTTGTTCTCGTGGACAACTCTTATTAACGTCATTTTTTGATACATCCCCTAAAAGGCTCTACCCTAGGAAGGAATATATTGAGGGATACTTTAACCAAAGTTGTTAATGCCGCCGTCGATCAGTTTGGCGCTGAGTATGTGGAGGTTCGGGTGCAAAAACTTTTCAAGACCATGCTTACCATTAAAGAGGAGAGGGTTGAGGCGGCAAAAGAAGGCATCGAAAATGGTGCTGCCATAAGGGTTCTTGTTAATGGCGCTTGGGGTTTTGCATCTTCATGCTCGCTTGATACCAAGACTTTGGTGGGCGTTGCTTCTGAAGCTTGCAGAATGGCTAAAGCCGCGGGCCATAAGCTCAAAAACCCTATAAAGCTTGTTAAAAGCAGAGCCTTCGAAGATCGCATTTCGGTGAAGCCTAAAAAAGATCCCTCAAAAATCTCCATAGAAGACAAGATAAAGACAACTTCAACAATCGCTGAGATTGTTTTAGGATTTGACCAGCATATTAAAAGCTGTACAGTGGACTATTTGGATTTAGCTGGAACTAACTACTTCATGAATAATGAAGGCGCATACATTGAGCAAGATAAACTCTATGTATGGTCAAGAGTTCTAGTCACCGCAAAGGAAGCGGAAGTCTTCGCATTTAGCCGTGAAGAAGTCGGTTCAACAAGTGGCTACGAAGTTTTTGATAGAGAAGCTCCGGAGGTTGTTGGGGAAAGAGCTGCAAGAAGGGCTATAGAACAGTTGAAGGCTAAAACTCCGAAAGGCGGAACTTTTCCTGTGGTTTTGGGTCCAAATGTTGTTGGAGTTTTTGTTCACGAAGCTTTTGGCCATTTGGCTGAGGCGGATTTAACTTTGTCGGGCTCTGTTCTCATGGGTAAGCTTGGCAAAAGGGTGGCTTCCGAAGTAGTCACTATATATGACGATGGAACTATCGAGGGTGCTTTCGGCTCTTTCAAGTATGATGATGAGGGTATTCCAGCTCAAAAAACACTTTTGGTTAAGGATGGTGTTGTTGTTGGGCTTATGCATAACCGTGAAACAGCGCAAAAATTTAATGCTAGGCCAACTGGCAATGCAAGAGCAGAAGATTTTCGTGTAGAACCAATAATACGGATGCGTAACACTTTCCTAGAGCCTAAAGATCACTCGTTTGAGGAACTTATCGAGGGCATAAAATTTGGGTATTATTTCGAACGCTTCAGAGGTGGACAAGCAAACTTAGACGGCACCTTCCAAGTTGGGATACAAGAAGGCTATGAAATAGTTAAGGGCGAGGTAGGTGATCCAGTCCGTAACGCCTCAATAAGTGGCAACACCCTTGAAACATTGTACAAGGTGGATGCTGTTGGGAAAGATTTTGAACTTTGGCCTGGAAGATGTGGTAAGGGTCAAACAGCCTTTGTTTGTGATGGCGGTCCTCATATAAGGGTTAAAGGGGTGCTTGTCGGTGGCGGTGCTTAAAGAGGAAGAAACAATTAGTTTGGCTGAAAATGCTGTGAAGTTTGCGCTTAAGCATGGAGCCGATGAGGCTGAAGCCTTCGTTTATCAAGGGTTTACAACCGCAGTCGCTATTGAAAGGGGACAAATTACAAAAAGTTCAAGAATAATTGACCAAGGACTTGGGGTTAGAACGGTTGTCAATAAGGCAGTTGGCTTTTCTTACACAAACATTGTTAGGAACAAAGCAGCAGTAGAGGAAACTGTTCTAAAATCTTTGAAATCTGCGAAGGCGAGTAAGCCGGACAAGGATTGGCAGGGTTTCCCGTACAAAAAACCTTATGCCAACGTGAAGGGCACATTTGATGGCACCATTTATGGTTTGTCTCCGGAGGATTTGGTTAAGCTTTCTTCTTTGATGTTGAGTGCTGCTGAAAAAACAGATGAGCGTGTCTTTCCAATAGAGGGTGGGACTGGGGCTTCTTACCTTTCTAGGGCTGTTGTAAACTCAAATAGTGTGTTGGGCTTCGATTGTGGAACAATTATTGAATGCAGTTTGGCAACGGTAGCCCATGAAAGTGGGGAAGTAACACCCGTCTGTTTTGAGTTTAACGCCGAGAGAACCTACAAAATAGACCCTGAATGGGTGGGCCGAGAGGCTGCTCGTCTTGCTGGTTTGGCGCTGAGGGCTAAACGCGTGGAGACCAGAAATATGAAAGTTATTTTCGCCCATTTTGCCTTGCAACAGCTTCTTTATTACACATTGATGAATGCTGTAAAGGCAGATTATGTGCAGCGAAACCAGTCAGCTCTTAAAGGTAAGATTGGCGAAAAAGTAGCCTCAGAAGTCGTAACGATATATGATGATGGTTTACTTGAAGGTGGGCTTCGCACATGGAAGTTTGACGGCGAAGGGGTTCCACAGCAGAAAACTCTCATAATAGAGCGAGGCGTGCTGCGAAACTTCATTTATGATAACTACACTGCCAAGAAAGAGGGAAGGGAGAGCACTGGAAACGCTTTTAGGGCTGGATATTTGTCAACACCAAATATTGAGACGACAAACTTCCATTTTGCAGTTGGGGAAAAATCACCAGAAGAGCTTATAGGCGAAGTTGACGAGGGACTATTGGTTTATTCATTGCAAGGGGCGCATAGCAGCAATCCCGCCAGCGGGGAATTCTCCGTTGTGGCAACTCCAGCGTGGAAAATTGAGAAGGGCATAATTGTCCACTCAGTTAAGGGCGCCATGCTGGCTGGCAACGTTTTCGAAGTTTTAAAGAATGTTTCAGATCTGGCAAACAATGAAAGAAAGGCTGGCTCGCTTGTTGCGCCCTGGGTTCTCGTAGAAAACGTTAAAGTTATCGGAAACTAAATAACCTAAACCCTCACTATCTCATTGAAAATGGGGCTGAAATGTTGAAGGCGAATATCCGTAAGCGACTCTTCAAATTCAACATGCTTCGAAAAATAATTCAGTTTTTATCCTTCATATTTTTCAGCGCAATGATCTTCAATTTGGGCTCCCTTCCGATGCTGCTTCCAGTGTTATGGACTTGGGGTTATCAGCCAAACACTATTGGAGATGCTTTTACGGCACTGCAGTTAATGTTCAGCGGATGGAGGCAGTCACCGGTTGTTTTCCCGTGGTTTGCGGTGGCGTCATTCCTTATAGTTGGTGTTTTGATTGGCAAATCTTTATGTGGTTGGGTTTGTCCTTTCGGCTTTATTCAAGACCTAATAGGCTTCATTAAAGTGGAAAAAACAGAAGTTTCGCCTAAAACCCATAGGAGCATGACTTTAGTTAAATACTTTGTTTTGGGCATTGTGCTCTTTATCAGCCTAACATTTTCGGCGACCAAGCTTGTGGGAACCTACAGAGACTATGAGAGGGCATTGGGTATATTTGCCTACGCCCCCTTCACGGCTATAAGTCCAGCCGAAACTTTGTTCTCAACGCTGCCAAGAGGCATTCAAAGTTTTTCAGTCGAGGTTATGGAGAAGCCGGTTTCAGACGTTTTATCCGGGATTTTGGATTTGCCCCCACTCTTCTGGGTTCAACTGTTTATCCTTATTGGCGTTATTGTTTTAGCAGCTTATGTTCCACGGGGATGGTGTAGGTATTTGTGCCCTCACGGTGCAATAATGGCTATTCTTAACAAGTTTAGCTTTCTTGGTTTAAAAAGGGATCCGGTGAAATGCGTCAAGGGTGAATGCCGCGAATGTGTCAAAGCTTGTCCCATGATGGTTTCAATTTTGGATCTTCCATGGGAGAAGTTCAGCGACCCAGAATGTATTTACTGCTTAAAATGTTCTGATGCTTGTCCGCATAAGGCAATTAGACTAAAATATCCATAAGCCTTGTGACTATGCTAAGCCCAAAAAGTCTTTGAATACTCGCTTAAAACGATTTCGTAAACCCTTTTTATTTGCTGACTTATTCTTTCCCAGTTATACATTTCGACAACTTTTCGATAGGCATTTTCCCTTAACTTATTTGCCAAATTCTCGTCAAGCAAGACACGAGTTATTCCCCACGCCAATGAATCTGGGTTATTTGGATAAACCTTAATGCCGGTCACTTCATGTTCAACTATTTCCGACAAGCCACCAGTATCGGAAACCACAACTGGGCTTTTGGCTGCCATTGCTTCGAGTGCCACAATTCCAAAAGGCTCGAAGAGAGATGGAACGACTGAAACGTCTGCGCATTTTTGTAGGTTTCGCAGTGTTTTGTCGTCTACGAAGCCTGTAAACATAACTTTGTGGGCTAATCCTATATTTCTAATGTGTTCTAACAGGGATTGTTGCATGTACCCGTTTCCAACAATAACAAATTTTGCGTTAACTTTCTCCAAAACTTTTGGCACCGCGTTAATTAGCACGTGTATGCCCTTCTCGTAAACTAGGCGACCGACAAACAATACAATTTTCTCTTCTGGTAAAGCGAACCGCCGCCTAAACTGGTTTAAGTCTATGTCGCTTTTTTCATATTCTTTTGCGTCCACGCCGTTTGGAATCATAACGAGTTTGTCTTCTGGAAGCCCAAAAACCCATTTCACGTGAGAGACCATGTAGTTGCTGCAGCATATAACCTTCCATGCCTCATAGGTTAGCCAAGCCTCTGTTTCATGAATCATCCTTTCATAGTCAGAGTGAATGCCATTCCGCCTTCCATACTCGGTAGAGTGAACCGTCGCCAGAAGAGGTCTTCTAAAAACATGTTTTAAGCCTATTCCAGCATTTGCCACAAGCCAGTCGTGGGCGTGGAAGATGTCAACTCCGCCCAACTCCCTAACAAGGGAGGCTGCCTCCTTCTGCATGTTCATATTCATTAAGTAAACCCAACTTGCAAAATCAGGGGAAGGGTTCTTGTAGGAATCAACCCTATAAACCTCAACACTGTCCACCGTCTCATGCGCGGGGGCTCCGGGAAAATCGCATGTTACAACATAGACTTTAACACCGTTTTTTGCGAGACTTCTTGACAAATAATAAACATGGGGCGAGATTCCGCCAATAATTCTTGGTGGGAACTCCCATGTAAGCATCATAACCCTTAACTCGTCAGACACTTCTATGAGCCTCCCTAAGGCTTTTGTAAGTTTCCAAAACGGTTCTAAGCCACCGTTCAGACTCGGGCTTTGCAACCTTTACTTTTGCCTCTGGAACCTTGTAAATCCTAACGGCTTCACTTGCCATCCATTCAGATTTCACAAGAATTTTGCCTGCTTCATACATGCCAAGCCACTCAATGCTCTTAATAGCCATGTTAAACGGAGAATTAGCACCATGAGAGCGATGATCCTCCAAACTCTCAATGGAATATACAAAGGGAATGCCGAAAACCTTCTTCAAAGTGACTGCTGCCGGAATAAAATGCCAGTCCTGCACATCTATAACGTCTATGGACCCACCTGCCCTATAATATATGTTTGCAGCGGCACGCTCAACTTCCTGATTTAAGGTCAGAACCCACGTAAGAACACTTATGTGGGTTTTAACGGGATTTGTCACCCTGTAAGTTTTGACGCCGTTTTCTTCAAATTCCCCCGTCATATAATCATGATAAGTAATCACGTGTGTTTCGATTTTGTTTCTGGCAAGATGCACCGCCAACTTTTTCACATAATCTGCAAGCTTGCCAACAACCCTTGGCGGGTACTCCCATGAGAAGATTATTACACGCATTTGCAACCGCCAGTCAAGTGAAAAGGGCGCAGACCTTGATTATTCCCCTTCCAGTGAGGTAATACCACTTTTTCCCTTGTTCGTCGGCGAAACTTTCCACATAGCCCTCACACCCGTACCCGTCCAGAATTCTCTCAACTTCCGCAACGTCCAACTGTAAGACTTGGGCAAGTTCCTCGCTTTTCCTCGCCAGATCAGGGGCTGTTGCACATAAGTTGTGAAGCGTTTGCAGAATTTTTTCGGATACCGGAAGTTCCTCCCTCAATAAACGTTCACCTTAAAGCCTAAAACATGCTAATGCGTTTCCTATTAAGGCTTTTGTGTGCTTAAAAGTATTCCGTTAAAGTCTTCAACTGTTGAACCAGCTCGCCAAACCTTTCACTAGAAGCAGCGATTAGGGCTTTCCTTAAGGCTTGTCCCCTAATTTTTGAAAGTCTGATTTCTTTAAGTTTTTCAGCCAAAACCTTGTCATGAAGCGAATTTTCAACCCATTTTTCAAAGTCACCGCGGCTGTTGTGAAATTCTATAGACTTTAATTCAGCCTTTTGAAGGGCTTTAATAAATCCCTTAAGGCTCCAAGCTATCAAGCCAGTATAATTTTCTTCCCCCACGCCTTTGTAGAAAAGGAATGGTTCGTTGGCTGTTACTGTTGCGAGCCGCAAGCGGTTTTCGAAGTCGAGTATTGCCGCTTGTGCCGTCACATAGGCGTCTGCAGGAGTGCTGAAGGGACTAAAGTAAGAGTGAACTTCGCCTGGAGCTCCGCCGGCTGTGAACATGTAATATAGGTGGTCGCTTGTTTGGAAGTACCGCCATATCCTGAGAAAATCTTCGTCCTCTGCCTCTTTAACAATGGGTTCAAGTCTTCTTACAGATGTGTAGTAAGCCCATTGAAAGGTATTTCCAAGCCAGCAACTTGCATCTCTTTCCAAATCCGCCCAAGATACTGTTCCGCCAAGCTCCGGCACGTCGATTTCTCCAGCAGCCTCATATTTTTCGACAACTTCCGATGGGGTTGCCATGTGGAGGTGCCGCCACTTCAAAATTTCCCTTGGCAAATGTCTCAAAAACTCATGTATGCCCGTTTCTGGCCAGTGGTGTTCGCCGAAGGTTTCGTAGTCTGGGAATATGTTTATGCAGTTTCCTGGCGTTGCTGCTAGCCAGCTTGCGTATTTGTCTGCGGTTAAGGGCCACTCGCTCCACCATCTGGCGGAGAACCTGAAGCCTATATCATCCGTTAGTTTGTAGTTTCTGAGGAGTACTTTGATTTTTTGGCATCCTTTTGGCTTGTACAGGTAGTTGGGCGACTTTTCGTGGAGTATTTTTTCTGTTCCTTCCGTGAATATTCCGGAAAAGCCCAGTTCTTCCGCTATTCTTGCTATGGCGTTGTTGTATAGCAGTTCGGTGTTCTCGAAGACTTGCGTTGTGTAGCCTAACAAGTCTCTTACTGCTTGTTTGTGCATTTTTATTTGCTTAATAAATTCTCCTTTTTCTGGATAGAGGCTTGCCAGAGAATGGTAGTATGTTTGGTTTAGGAATTCTACGCATCCCGTTTCTGCGAGTTGTTTGAAGGATTCCAGCAAGTCTTTGTTGAACATTTCGCATTGTTCGAGAAAGGTTCCAGAAATGCTGAAGGAGACTTTAACCTGTTTTTTCTCTCGCTTATGCTTGTCTATTAGGTCTAGCAGTATCTGGTTTGATGGGAAATAGCACTTTTTGCATGCCCTTTCAAAGATTTCCTTGTCAAGTTCGTGGTTGAAATAGTAGTCGAAGAGTTTCTCCTTTTTTAGGCGTTTGAAAAGTTTGTTCTCCCAGAAATAGTTCTTTCTCAACCTGTGGGGTTGGTGGACTTCGAATACGAAAACTATGTCTGTCAATTTGTTAGCCTCTTTTCCCGTTTGTTATTGTTCTGTTTTTGCCTTATTTCTGGTTTGCTAAGTTTAGATTGGATTCGGATTTTGAATTCATAACTTATTTATTCTTTCCATAGTTTCATTTGATTAAACAAAGGTGAATAGTGTGTCGATTGAAAAAATTAGCATTGAAAGTCGTCAACAATTGGAGCAGATGATAGTTAACGAGATAAACCTTGTGGAGAAGGGTTTAACAGTTATTTGCAGCAATGTTCCAATAAATGACAAAACCACATTGGACATTTTATGTCATGACAGCAATGGGCAGCTTGTCATTCTTCAATTGAACGTTGAGGAAGACGATGCTATGCTTCTTCAGGGGCTCCAAAGCTTCGACTATGTTGACAAGTTCAAGTCTTTCCTTAAGGCTACATACAACAGGCATAAGATTGACGATAAGGAAAAGCCTAGGCTTATACTGATTGCGCCAAGCTTTTCAGATGCTGTTAGGCGAGCTGTTGAGAGCATGAAGGGTATCCGCATAGACCTGTACGAGTGGGAGTATCTAAAGCTCGGAGATCATAAAGGTCTCCGCCTCCAACCCATTTTTACATGGAAACCAGTTGAAAAGCCGAAAGAGGAAAAACCTCTAGAGAAAAAGCGTGAACCAAAACCAGTTAAGAAGAAGGAACAGGAGATGCCGCCATCACCGCAACCACCCGCACCGGAAAAGAAAGAGGAGCCAAAACCTGAACCTAAGCCTGAACCTCCAAAACCAGAGCCTATGAAAGAGACGCCACCACCGCCACCTCCAAAGTTGCCAGAAAAGCCGAAAGAGGAAGAGCCGCCTAAAAGGAAGCTGAAGCTCTTTTAGAACCACCATTATTCTTTGCAGTTTGGAAACTGTAGGTTAAATGCTGTTGGATGGTTTTAGTTGAGGATAGGCTTCTTTGTCTGGGAGTATCCGCCTGCGCTAGTGGGTGGTTTAGGCACATACGCCGAGTACATTACTCGCGAATTTGTAGCCACGGGCAATGACGTGACGGTTTTTACGCTTAATCCTGGAAACCTAAAGACTAGGGAAATTGTAAAAGGCGTTGAGGTTCATAGGCCGCTAATTGCAGACGCAAGTAATGTTTTCCCCATGTTTGTTACGGACGACTTGAAAAAGTGGGGTACAAACATACGCCTATTCAATGACATTTTCATTTACAACGTTTTAAGCGCAACAAAGTTCATTAACAGCATGTTGAAGAAGGAAGGTTGCGTTTACGATGTTGTTTGCGTCCACGACTGGTTGAGCAGCATAGCTGGAATCATAATAAAAAATGAGACGAAAGTTCCTGTTGTCTTTCATGTTCACAGCACGGAGTGGGGAAGAAGCGGTGGGCAAGGCTCAGAGGTTGTCTCCTATCTTGAGTGGGCTATGGCGCAGAGGGCTGACAGAATAATAACCGTAAGCCATGCGATGCAGGAAGATTTGGTCCGCCACGGCTGGCCTAAAGCGAAAATTAGTGTTGTTTGGAACGGTGTTGACCCGGAGCGCTATAATCCTAAAAAGTGTAAGCCTGAAGAGGTTGAAGCGATTCGCAGTCGATACGGCATTAAGCCCGATGAAAAGATGATTCTGTTTCTTGGGAGGCTGACGTGGGTTAAAGGCGTGATAAACCTTGTTCAAGCCATGCCTATGATTTTGGCAGAATATCCAAACACCAAGCTTGTTATTTTGGGCAAGGGAGAACAGCAAAATGACATAATTGAGGCTGCTGTTAGGCTTGGAATAGGCGACAAGCTGATTTGCAGATTTGACTTCGTACCGGAAAAAGAGCGCATACTACATTATGCGGCAGCAGACGTCTGTGTTTTCCCATCCACCTATGAGCCTTTCGGAATAGTGAGCCTAGAAGCCATGGCCATGGAAAAACCCATCGTTGTAGGCGCCCAAGGCGTTGTAGGCTTCAGAGAACAAGTCGTGTCCTTCGGGCCAGATCAGAACGGGATTCATGTTAATGGTGGAAATCCTGCCGACATAGCATGGGGTGTAAAAGAGGTTTTATGCGACCCTGAAAGAGCAAAAAGGTGGGGAGAAAACGGTAGAAAAAGGGTTCTGCAGTACTTCACCTGGAGGAAGGCTGCTGAACAAACTTCGCAGATTTATGAGATGCTTCAGCATAAGCCGGAACACGAAGAAGCCAGAGTTGTAGACTTGTTGGAGAAGATAACTCAAAAATAAAATAGAAGGGGTTAAGGGTTAACGCTAAGGTTTGCGAGCTGCCGCTTTTTCCAAGGCAACCACGCCTGGAAGCTTCTTACCCATCAAGAATTCTATTAGGGCTCCGCCAGCAGTGCTCACGTAAGATATTTTATTGGATAAGCCAAGTTCTTGTAGGGCTGCTATTGTGTGGCCTCCACCGGCTAGGGAGAAGGCCTTCGAGTTTGCGATTTCCTCGAAGATTCTTTTTGTTCCGTAGATGAATTCGCTGTTTTCGAAAACTCCCATGGGTCCGCTTACCACTATCGATTTGGCGTTACGAATTATTTTTGCATAGTTTTCAACGGTTTTTGCTCCAATGTCAAATATCGGATAGTCTGTTGGAAGCTTTTCAATAGGGATTTCTTTGCGTTTTTTCTCCACTTCCACAGCCACGTCTGCTGGAACCTTAATTTTGTCTGGATACTTTCCCATAAGCTCTTTTATTCCCGGAACTAAGCCCATTAGTTTTTTCTCTTCTAGAAATTTCATGTTTGGCTTGCCTAGGTCATATCCTTTTGCCACTAGAAAGACATGTCCCACAACACCGCCTGTTAATACATAATCTGCTATTCCGTTGTCCAGTACATATTTTGAGATTTCAAGGGAGTCGTCTGCCTTGGCGCCGCCCAAAACGTAGACGCATGGTTTTTCTGGGTTTTCCAGCACTCTGCTTAGGGATTTTAGCTCTCGCTCCATTATTCTTCCGGCGACGCTAGGCAGGACAGCTGTGAAGCCAACCATTGAGACGTGGGCTCTGTGGGCTGCTGCGAATGCGTCGTTTACAAATATGTCTGCCAGCGGTGCCAGTGCCTTAACAAGCTCTGTTTTTGCATGCTCTTCTGGTGTCCCTTCCTTTGTTTCTCCGGCGAAGTTTCTGACGTTGTCTAGGACCAGGATTTCGCCGCTTTTCAGCTCCTTAATTGCTTTTTGGGCTTTCTCCCCGAAAACATCGTCCACAAATTTTACTGGTTTGCCAAGAACTTTGCCTAAAATTTCGGCGTGCTGCTTTAATGGTATGAAATCTGGGTCACCTTTTCTCCCTTGATGGGCTATGACCACAACCTTTGCGCCCTTTTGGGCTAGCTCTTTTATTGTGGTTTCGCCATGTGCCCTAATCCTTGTGTCGTCCAGAACCTTCTTTGTTTCCGGATCTACTGGTGAGTTGAAGTCGACCCTTACAAGAACAACTTTATCCTTCACGTCAACATCATCTAGAGTTAAATATTTTGCCATACCCATCCCTTTCCAGTTTTAGAACAGAAAAATAAAGGGGTTGTTTGTTTTTAAAATTTTATATTTGCCTAGGCTAGAAACCAGCCTTCTTTCCTACGAGTTCTATGAGTTCAACCATTCTGCAGGAGAAGCCCCACTCGTTGTCGTACCATGCAAGCACTTTGACAAGGTTTCCTGCAACAACCATTGTGGATAAGCCGTCAACCACAGCGGAGTATGGCGTGTGGTTAACGTCTGTTGAAACTATTGGCTCTTCGGTGTAAGCCATTATACCCTTCAATGGTCCTTCAGCTGCCTTCTTGAAGGCTTCGTTAACCTCCTCTTTAGTTACGTCCTTCTCCAGAACAGCGGTTAAGTCCACTATTGAGACGTTTGGGACTGGTACGCGGAGGGCTATTCCGTCAATTTTCCCCTTCAGTTCTGGGAAGACTAGGGCTGATGCTCTTGCGGCACCTGTCGTTGTTGGTATTATATTTATTGCGCCGGCCCTTGCTCTTCTTAGGTCTCTGTGGACGAGGTCCATTATGCGCTGGTCGTTGGTGTAGGCGTGGGCTGTTGTCATTAATCCGGCTTTAACGCCGAAGTTTTCATGGAGCACCTTTACGCATGGCACGACGCAGTTTGTTGTGCATGAGGCGTTTGAAAGTATGTGGTGGTTGTCGTGGTCGTATTTGTCGTGGTTCACGCCCAAAACAATGGTTATGTCTGGGTTTTCGGCTGGAGCCGATATCAAAACTTTCTTGGCTCCTGCTTGGAGATGTTTTGCCGCGTCCTCACGCTTTGTGAACAAGCCAGTTGACTCCACAGCCAGGTAAACGTCTAAGTCTTTCCATGGCAGCTGCGCTGGATCTTTTACAGTGAGTACTTTCAGTTCTTTTCCGTTCACTATTATGCTGTTTTCTTTGGCTTGAACTTCGCCTGGGAATGGTCCGTGGACTGAATCGTATTTTAGGAGGTGCGCCAGTGTTTTTGCGTCTGCGATGTCGTTTACAGCTACGAAGTCTATGTTTGCTTTCCTTTCTATGGCTGCTCTGTATAGAAGCCTTCCAATTCTTCCAAAACCGTTTATGGCTACTCTTATTGCCATTTAAATCACCATTTTGTGCTAAATTTCGGATAATAATGGAATTGGTTCTCTTAATTAATTTTCCGACGGAAAATAAAAAGAAAAGTATGGGTTTTTAGCGGAGTTTCATCAGAACCATTTCAGCAACCAAAACAAGGGGTTCCCAAGTCTCGTTTAGAGGTGGCGCGTAAGCCGTGTCAGCCTTGGCTAACTCCCGCACGGTCATCTGCTTCTGTATGGCAAATGAAACAGCGTTTATGCGTTGGGTTACTTCTTCCCCACCTATGATTTGGGCTCCGATAATGCGCTGGGATTCTTTCTCTACGATGAGCTTAATTTTTATCGGCAAGGCGCCCGGATAATAGTCTGCCTTTGTCTTTGAGGTTATGGTTCCGGTAACCGTTTCTATTCCAGCCCTTTTTGCTGCTGTCTCGGTCAAGCCTGTTGCTCCTATTTGCATGTCGTACAGTTGGGTTACCGACGAGCCTATTACGCCTGGGAATAGTGCGTAGCCTCCTGCTGCGTTTATTCCTGCAACTTTTCCTTGTCTTACAGCTACTGTTCCGAGCTGTTGGACGACTGGTTTTTGTGTGACTATATGAATGGATTCTGCGCAGTCACCCACAGCGTACACATCTTTAACATTGGTTTCCATTCTCACATTTGTTTTAATGAGTCTGGTTTCGCCAGTGGCTATTCCAGCGTCTACAGCAAGTTGCGTGTTCGCCCTTACACCAAAGGCGCTGACAAAGAGGTCTGCGTTTATTTGTTCGCCTCCAGCCATTATGCCTGTCACTTTATCTGTTCCTAGAAACTCTTCAACAGGCTTGTTTGTCAAAATTTTTATTCCTCTCTTTTCCAGTTCTTCCTGAACTGTTTTGGCTATGTCTGCGTCAAGCATGGCTGGCAGAACTTGGGGCAGCATTTCCACAACCGTTACTTTTAAGCCTCTTTCTTGTAGGGCTACAGCTGTTTCTAAGCCTATGAGTCCAGCACCCATGACGACGGCTGTTTTTGCGCCTTCGCGGATTGCTTGGTCTATCCGCTGCCCATCCTCAATCGTTCTTAAGGGCAGGATGCCCTGTTTTTCCCTTCCCTTTATTGGTGGTGTGAAGGCGCTTGCCCCTGCAGCTATTATTAGACTGTCGTAGGGGATCTCCTCCGTATTTCCGGCCTTATCCACCGTTGCGACAACTTTTTTGCCCGTGTCTATCTTTGTCACTTTTGTTTCTGTTTTTAGGTTCAGTTTCATCATTTGAAAGTAGCTTGGCGGGAAAACTATGAGGTTATCAAAGCTTGGTATTTGTCCGCCTATAACGAAGGGTAAGCCGCAACGGGAATATCCAGCATGCTTCTCGTCTGTTATTAGAGTTATTTCAGCTGTGCGGTCTGTTTTCCTTGCGGCTGAGGCTGCATCTACACCGGCGGCGTGCGCCCCAATAATTACTATGCGTCTGGGCAAGGGCTACTTCCCTTCTTTAATTAGGCTTTTGTGCCACTCAACAGCCGCGTTAAAGTCCATAAGGTTTTTGAGTTCCGCTTGCAGGTTTGAGGGCTTTATAACGAGAAGCCAGCCCTTCCCATAGGGGTCTTCGTTTAGGAGTTCTGGTTTTGATTGAACTTCTGTGTTTACCTCCTCTATTGTTCCGCTGACTGGTGCCACAAGGTCTGAGACGGCTTTTACGGATTCCACTGTGCCGTATGGCTCGTTCTGTTTTGTTGTGGTTCCTGGGCTTGGTAATTCCGCGTAAACGATTTCTCTTAGCTGTTTTTGGGCGTAGTCTGTTATGCCGACGCGAACTTTGTCTCCTTCAATTTTGAGCCATTCAAAATCCTTTGAGTAGTATAGGCCTTCTGGAACTTCGTATCCGTCAACTTTAACCACGTCATTCCACCTCGCATGTAGTTGTTAATCTTCTATTTTTAAGCCTTTAAAATTAACTGTTCCGCCAAGGAGAAGTCATATTGCAGTCTGGAATAAACAACAGATACGGTACCTTGTCCCCTCACCCCGGTTTTCATCGATTTTTGTTGCTGGAAAAGCCAATAGTTGACTACCCCCTCTAGATTTTCATGTTGGAGACTATTCCGCATTCCCATTTTGCATTCTCTTTTAGAAAACGTTTAATTAATTGGTTTGGTGTAAAGCTGTGCAGATGGAAGGATAAAATTTGAGTGAAGAGCTGGCTAAACTCCCCCCACAAGTTCAGGAACGCCTCTTGAGACTTCAGCAGTTGCAGCAAACCTTGCAGTCTGTATTAGTTCAAAAACAGCAGGTAGAGCTGGAACTTACAGAAATTGAGCAGGCCTTAAGCGAGCTGCAGAAGGTGGCTGACGACGCGGTTATTTATAAGGCGATAGGCTCGCTTTTAGTTAAGACCGACAAGGCGAAGGTGACAACTGACCTAAATGAGCGAAAAGAGCTATTAAACATGCGAGCCTCAGTCTTGGGTAAACAGGAGGAGCGCCTCAGAAGCCAGATGAAGGAGTTGCAAGCAAAGCTTCAGCAGGATTTGGCTCCTGTTTCGGGAACACAGCCATAATGCCACAACAAATGACGAAAAGGGCGATAGTGGGGCTTGGTGAAGCTTGGAAGAAATAGGCTTGCCAGAGCTAACCCCGGAGCAGGTGGAAGAGCTTTGTTCAATAGCTGAGGAAGCTGCAAGAGAGTATGTGCTGTCAAAGGTTCCGCCTAAGCGTGTTGAAACATTAAACATAAGCGTTGAAATTGATGGTGAGAAACCCTTAACATTAACGGTTGATGTTGAAATAGTCTTGTCGCCGCTGATGCAAGAGTATGATGTTCAAAGGCTTGCAGATGAGGCTGTGAAGGAAGCGTTTAGGTCGGCTGATAAGTATTTGAGGGAACTTAAGTGTCGTTTGCAGAAATAGCCCAAATAGTGGATGAGGTAAATGCTAAGCGTATAGTCCTATTGTGCCATCATAATGCGGACCCAGACGCCATATGCTCCGCTTATGCGATGGCAAGCCTAATCAAAAAGTGTAAGCCACAAGTCAGCGTCGAGATTGGAGCAGCCCAAGGTATAAGCCGCCTTTCAAAACACATTTTAAAATATTTGCCAATAAATGTGGAAGCTCAGCCCAACGTGGAAGAGGCAGACGTAATAATGCTTTTGGACACGAACACCATTCAGCAGTTGAATAACCTTGCAGACAAGGTGAAAGCCTCAAAGGCGCCCATAATCGTTATTGATCATCACGTGGCTCATCCAGAAACAGAGAAAATGGCAAAGCTCTGCATCACAGACGAAAATGTCTCTTCAACATGTGAAATAGTCTACAACTTTTATAAGCAATTGAATGTGAAAATAGAGGAGAACGAGGCAAAGGCGCTTTTTCTTGGCATAGCCTTTGACACTCGCCACTTTGTTTTGGCTAATTCCTCAACGCTGAAAGCGATAGCTGAGCTAATAGATGTTGGAGTAAATGCCCAAGAGGCGCTGGCGATTTTGTCTTTGCCCATGGATTTTTCAGAAAGGGTTGCAAGGCTTAAAGCGTGTAAAAGGGCTAAGCTCTTTAAGATTGGCGACTGGATAATCGCCCTATCACATGTCAGTGCTTTTCAAGCTTCGGCTGCCAGAGCCATAATAGACCTTGGGGCGCATGTCGCGGTTGTAGCTGGACAGAAAAATGAAAGTTTGGAGATAAGCCTCCGCTGCACAAAGGAGTTTCATGAAAAAACGGGCATTCATCTTGGGAGAGATATAGCCAAACCCTTAGGCGAATACCTCAAAGGGATGGGTGGGGGACACTCAACAGCTGCGGGTGTTAATGGCTTTGGAGAACTTGAAGCTGGACTTAAACGTTGTTTGAAGCTTTTGAAGGAAAAGATAACACAACAAGCAAAAACTCAAACTTAAGTAGTTACTCTTAAATGATTAAGTTTTTGCTTAAGATGTGGTGGAAAAACTAAGCATGGCAATAATCGAAACAAAAAACCTCACATACACATACCCAGGGGCCACAAAACCATCAATTAAAGATGTTTCCATAAAAATTGAAAAGGGCGAATTCACACTAATAACTGGCCCAAGCGGTTGCGGAAAAACAACCCTATGCCGATGCTTCAACGGGTTGATTCCCCACTTTTATCAAGGTGAATTGAAGGGCGAAGTAACCGTTGCGGGTTTAAGAGTTCCGGAACACCCAATATATGAGCTTGCAACCCACGTGGGTTTAGTTTTTCAAAATCCAGAAAACCAGCTTTTCGCACTATCAGTGGAGAAGGATGTAGCTTTCGGGCTTGAAAACCTAGGCGTGCCACGGGAGGAAATCCGCAAGAGGGTGAACTGGGCGCTTAAGCTTACTGGGATTTACGAGCTGAGGGAGCGAACACCAACAGAGCTTTCGGGCGGGCAGCAGCAGCGGGTTGCCATAGCCTCGGTTTTAGCCATGCAACCAGAAGTCATAGTTCTAGACGAGCCAACCTCCTTCCTCGACCCATTAGGCGCCAAAAGAATTTTTGAGGTTATTTATGAGCTAAACCGCAAGCTTGGAATAACCATAGTGCTTGTTGAGCATAGGCTGGATTTGACAGCCAAATACGCAGACCACATCATAATAATGGATGAGGGCAAGGTTGTTTTGGACGGGGAGCCCCGTGAAATCTTAAGCTCTGAAGAAGCCCGCCTAATCGGTGTTGGAATCCCAAAGGCGACACGCCTTTACCAAATGCTGAAAAGCGACGGAATAAGGCTGGGCGGAAAAGTTCCATTGTCTTCTGAGGAGATGGCTGAAAAATTGAGGGAGGCGCTAAAACGCCTATGATTGAAGTTTTGGACGTTTACTTCAAATATCCAAGTGGTGTGGAGGCGCTAAAGGGGGTTTCCCTAACAATTCAAGACGGGGAATTTGTAGCTATAATGGGTGAAAATGGGGCTGGTAAAACAACTCTTGTGAAGCATTTTAATGGGCTGTTAAAGCCCACTAAGGGAAAAGTGCTTGTGGATGGCGTGGAAACAACAAAAGTGAGTGTAGCAACTCTGGCAAGAACTGTTGGCTTTGTTTTTCAGAATCCAGATCACCAGCTTTTCAGCGAAACCGTTGAGGAGGAAATAGCCTTCGCCCTAAAAAACTTCGGCTTCAGCCAAGACGTCATAGAAAAGCGAGTGGAGTGGGCACTCAACCTTCTGGGCTTGACACAGTATAGGAAAACTTCGCCCTTCATGCTCAGCGGAGGCGAGAGAAAACGGGTGGCTTTAGCTTCTGTGCTTGCTTGGGATCCAAAAATACTGATTTTAGACGAGCCCACCATTGGGCAGGATTACCAGCAAAAAGAAAAGCTTCGCCAATTCATTCTGCAGATGAAGGCTCAAGGAAAAACTGTTGTCATTGTGACGCATGACGTGGAGTTTGTGGCTGAATGCAACCCGAGAGTTGTGCTCATGCGTGGCGGAAAAATAGTGGCTGATGGGGAAGCCAGAAAAATCCTCACAGACCCAGAAATACTTGAGCAAGCATCTATAGTGCCGCCTCAAATAGCCCAAATCTTCATAAACCTATCAGACTTGGGCTTTCCAAAAGATGTCATAGACGTTTACGAAGCTAGAGAAATTCTGCTTAAAGCCTTCCAAAGGAGGCATAAGACATGAGCTTCTTTGATGGACTGCGCTTTAGAAGGGTTAGCTCCCCCATCCACAACCTTGACCCGAGGATAAAGTTTGTTTATGCATGTGCAATTTTCGTTGTAGCCGTACTTTTCTGGGAGCTGCTGCCACTCATCGTGCTTTTTCTAATGCAGATACCCTTCGTCATCGTTGCTGGAGTCAAACGCGAGTGGGCTCGCTCCATGAGGGGCGCCGCCTTCCTAGCATCTGTAATATTCTTCGTCAACTTTATTTTTTCCTTCATAAGTGCTGGCTACGTGGTTACACCATCAGCCTTGGAACACGCCTTAGCCATGACGATGCGTTTCATAGTGCTTGTTGAATCCTTCTCCATATTCTTCCTAACAACATCGCCAGACCATCTTGGCTTGGCACTGGAGCAGTCCCACATACCCTACGAGTTCTGCTTCGCCTTCACAACAGCAGTGCGCTTCGTCCCAGTCCTAGCCGAAGAAGCCCAAACAATCATGGACGCCCAGAAGGCAAGAGGCTTAGAGCTTGAGAAGGGCAACTTCCTAAAAAGGGTTAGAAACTACATCCCCATTTTGATTCCGCTGATCGTGAGTGCAATCCGCAGAAGCCTCGAACTGGCTGAAGCCATGGAATCCCGCGCATGGGGAGCCACCAAAAAACGCACAAACCTATACGTCTTAAAGCTTCGCAGAGGCGACTATGTTTTCACGCTTATAACCATTGGCATTTTAGCCGCTGCAATTTTAGTTCGCATATACTTTAGAATTCCGCGTTTAGAAGAAATTTTAATGGGCGTTGTTTAACCGCAAGACTTTTAACATAGACCACCGTGTAAAGGGTTTCTCGGAGCTTGAAAACTTGGAATGGTTAAAGGCTGCGGCGGAAGAAATCATTTCAGGAATTAAGAGCTCCATTGAAGAGCTCAACCCAAACGAGGTTGAACGCTTCATCCAGCTACTGTTAGGGGCAAAAAACAAGAAAATTTTTGTTGTAGGCATGGGAAGAAGCGGCTTCGTGGGAAGAGCCTTCGCCCTCCGCCTAATGAACCTAGGCTTTAACGTCTATTTCCTGGGCGAAACAATAACACCAGCAGCAGAAAAAGGAGACTTGCTAATCGCCATTTCCGGAACCGGAGCCACAAAAATGGTTTTGACAGCAAGCGCGGCAGCAAAAGAGATCGGCGCAACAGTTGTTGCAATAACATCTTTCCCAGAATCTCCTTTAGGGCAAATAGCCGACCTAGTTGTGACAATTAAGGGCAGGACCAAGGCTGGATGGCCAAAAGAGGAGGATTATTTGGCTAGACAGCTTATGGGTGAGAGGGAGCCCCTAACACCACTTGGAAGCATATTTGAGAACAACTGCATGGTCTTCTTGGACGGCCTTATTGTAGAGCTTATGCACCGCATGGGGACAACCGAGGAAGATTTAAGGCGTAGGCATGCCACAATAGAATAGTTACTTTTGTGGAGAGTGCTGGAAATCCGGGCTAAATGGAAAAAGAAGAGGATGAGGCGGCAGAAGAAGAAGCGACAGAAGCGGAGAGCTCGATACAAGTAGTCTTTTTGTCTCGATTTTGTTTTGTTAAGTTTGTTAAGGATTAGGAGTGCATATAGCTTATTAAGACTTGCGATATTATACTAATTCGAAAAAGCCATCACCCTAAACGTAACAAAAGGGAAAACCAAAATGCCAAAAACCCAAAAAGCCAAAGAAGAGCCAGAGTTAGGCATAATAATCGAGGAAAAAGCCAAAAAACCAGCCGTCTTCAGAGAGGTCTACCCAATACAGGAGCCCTACGTTTATGCAGCCATAGTGAAAGACCCCGAAACCCAGAAAACCCGCTACGAAGTGATAGAGCCAACACTACAAAAGGAAGACGAAAATCTCCTAAAAGAGATTAAAAGCCTTCTGATGGAAGAGATAGACGTAAACCTAAAAGAGATAGAAACCAAAGAAAAAGCGGAAAAATACCTAAGGGAAAAAGCCGCCCAAATAATTAAAAAATACCACATCAAGGTTCCACCAGAATCCGTTGACAAACTCCTCTACTACATAATGAGGGACTTTATTGGGTATGGGAAAATAGACCCCCTAATGAAGGACCACCTTATTGAGGATATTTCGGCTGACGGGGTAAACATACCAATTTATGTTTGGCACCGCGTGTACGAGTCAATCCCAACAAACATAATCTTCAAGGATGAGGCGGAGCTAAACTCCTTCATAATCCGCCTTGCATATTTGGCCGGGAAAAACATTTCCATAGCCTCCCCAATTTTGGACGCCTCCCTTCCAGATGGCAGCCGCATACAACTGACCTATGGAAACGAGATAACCCGCAGAGGCTCAACCTTCACAATCCGCCGCTTCCGCGTAGACCCGCTAACCATCTCAGACCTAATAGCCTTCAACACACTTTCATCGGATATGGCTGCCTACCTATGGTACATTATAGAGAATAGGGCCTCAGTGCTAGTTGCCGGGGGTATAGCGGCCGGAAAGACAACTATGCTGAACTGCTTATCCATGTTCATAAAGCCTGAAATGAAAATAGTTAGCGTTGAAGACACACAAGAGCTTAACCTACCCCATGAAAACTGGGTTCCGTCGGTTGTTCGGCTTGGTTTTGGGCATGAGGAAAGGGGAGGCGGAAGCATAACGCTTTTCGACCTTTTGAAGGCTGCAGTACGCCAGAGGCCGGATTACATAATTGTTGGCGAAATCCGTGGAGAAGAAGCCTACACACTTTTCCAAGCCATGGCGACGGGCCACTTGGGAATGTGCACAATACACGCCGAGTCCGTTGAAGCTGTAATAAACCGTTTGGAATCAGAGCCCATGAACATTCCGAGGCCGCTTATAGCCATGATTGACGTGATAATGGTTATGGCTAGAACCGAGATTGAGGGGAAACCAGCTAGGAGAACGCTTACAGCGACGGAGGTTGTTGGTTTAGACGCGAAAACAAAAGAGCTTATGACGGAGGAGGTTTTCAGGTGGAGAGCGAGCGAAGACAAATTCGAGTTTTTGGGGCATAGTTCTCTCCTAGAGGACCATATGAAGAAGTTGGACCTAAGCGAGGAGGATGTTAGGCGGGAGTTGCAGCGTAGAAAAACGGTCTTGGAATGGATGGTTAAGAAAGGCATCCGCAAGCACACGGAAGTTGCCAACGTAATCCGCGAATACTATGCCAATCCATCCCGTGTTTATCAGAGGGCGAGGATGGGACTACGGTGAAAAGCCAAAAAATTGCTGAAGCCTTCAAAAGAGCTTATGAGATTTTTCTCTCAAAGCTAAATGGGTTTACTTCAAAAGTTCATCCCAAAAAAGTCGCAAGTGAAGGTGAAAGCGAGAAATTTAAGGCTGGAAGCCTTCCATCAGTTGCTTATAGGCTGGTTGGTAGCAAAATCACCCGTATCTTGCCTCTTTTTGAAGATCTGAGTTTACATCTGCAGAGGGCTGGGCTTAAAACTGGTTTTAGGGTTTACATAAGCCTAACAGTCTTCTCAACTCTGCTAATTGCCCTCGCCACTTTTGTTGCGGTTCCATGTTTGCTGATCTTCATGTTTGGTGTGCCACTTTTTCCAGCCTTTCTTTTTGGTTTGGGTGGAAGCCTCTTCGCTGTCGCCTTTTCAATTCTAGGTTTTTACATGTACCCGGTTTATCGGGCTGACAAGTTTAAACGGGAGCTCGAAGACGAGTTGGCTTTTGCAACTGGTTATATGTCGATTTTAGCCAGTGCTGGTGTCCCACCGGAAAAGATATTCTATTCGCTTTCAAATCTTCCAGTTCCGTTGGCGGTTTCTGCAGAGGCGAAGAATGTTATTAGGGATGTGAACCTCTTCGGATTGGACATAATTTCAGCTTTGGAGCAAGCTTCCAAGCGGACGCCTTCTGAAAGGTTTCGGGAGATGATTGAAGGCTTCATCTCAACAATTCATTCTGGAAGCAACCTCGCCGCCTATTTGAGGGAGAAGTCAAAGCAGCACATGAAATTGAAGCGTATAAGCCTCCGCAAGTTCTCAGACACCTTGTCCATGCTTTCAGAGTTTTATGTGGCTATACTCGTCACTGGACCCTTGCTTCTTATAATTATGCTTGCTGTTATGGCTATGATGGGTGGTGGCGGTCTCGGGCTTTTAAGTCCAGACCTTTTGCTCAACATTTTAACCTACATTGGGATTCCCGTTGGCTCTGTAATGTTCCTTCTAATATTGGATGCTGTTTCGCCAAAATGGTAGAACGCATATGCCGAAAGTGGGAAAATCAGTTAAGCAAATCGTTTGGGTTTCGTCGGCTATCCTAGCCATATCCATAATGTTTTTCGGGTTTTTCACCGCTTGGGGCAAAACAGTGTTCGACGAGTTTGTGTTTTTCGCTGTTATTGCAGCCTTCACCCCGCCAACAATCATAAACTACATTGATTATAGGTGGAAGAGAGCCATAGACGAACACTTGCCAGATCTCTTCAGGAGCATTGTGCAGGCGCAAGAAACGGGTATAACTCTGCCTAGAGCCTTGGAGGAGGCGGCGAAAAGGGATTTCGGTCCATTAACGGCGGAGTTGCGGAAGATGAATGCCCAAATCTCTTGGGGCATGACCTTAGAGGAAGCCTTAATCGCATTCGCCAGACGCGTAAACACTGTTCTCGTTCAGAGAACCATACCTCTCATAATTGAGGCAAACCGTTCAGGCGGTCACGTGGAAAAAGTCTTTGACCCCATGGGCAAGTTTGTTCAGTCAACACTGATACTTCATAAAGAGCGTCAAAATAGGACAAGACCTTACATTGCCATAATTTATGTGGCTTTCTTCGTCTTCCTATTCACAATAGTGCTGCTTTTCAAATCCTTTTTTGTGGAAATACAAGGCTTGCCCATGCTTGGAACAGCCGTTATGGCGCCAGCGGAGATAAAACGCCTATTCTTACACATGACGGCGATTCAAGGATTTTTCGGTGGTTTGGTGGCTGGAAAGATGGGTGAAGGCACGGTAAGCGCTGGGCTAAAGCATAGCCTAGTGATGATGGTTTGCGGCTACCTAGCCCTAAAACTATTCCTATGAGGTGATGGGCATGGTGGACAAGCGGCGGCTTTTAAGGCTTTTCATGGACAAGCGGGCTATAACCCCAGTGCTAAGCAACCTACTCCTTATGGTTGTGGCTGTGGCTGCCATGTCAATAGCCGCCGCCACCACATACGTCATAACAACGAACCTCCGTGAAACCATGGGGGAACGCCTAATCATAGAAGATGTCTGGTTCAACAACGCGTCCGGCACAAGCCAGATAAGCATTTACCTCCGCAATATTGGAAAAGTGCCAATACGCATATCCACAGTCTACATAAACCACACCCGCTGGCCAGCGCCAACCACAGAGTTGGGACTGGGCGACCACGGCTGGCTTAACATAACCTACAATTGGGCGCCAAACAGTCTATACCATTTAGATGTTGTGACAACGAGGGGGAACCATGCTGGAGGCTATTATAAGGCGCCTTAAAAGGCTAAACTGCAACAAGCGAGGCGTGAGCAACGTCCTAGTCGTAATGCTAAGCCTAATCCTAATAACAGTTATTGTCGCGAATGTGGTCATTTGGAACTATCAAATGAGCCAGCTAGACATTGAAAGAATGCACGAATCAATAAGCATAACAAACGTTACTCGTATAACACGCTCTCAATGGTTTATAGCCAAAAATGAATTCTTTATAACAACTGGAACCAGAATAAGAGGTTCATACACTGCTACAACAAGCATAGACGGCTCTTATGAAACCTTCAGGGAGGAACTTCCAACAGTCCACTATAACCCTACAAACTACGTTTTAGGCGGCTCCACACGGCTTTTTTCTGGTTCAATAGCAAATCTGCGAACAGATGACAGTGTTTACATGCAGTTCCAAAGTTACCCAACAGAATTTTCAGAAGCCACTGAAATCTTTGGGAATAATGCTACTGGGGGGGCATATCGTAACACTGAAAATATTATAGTCGGTTCAGTTTTCACTCCAACAAAGGATGGTGAGGCACAAAGCATTACAATATATGTGCGTATAACCAGTAGTTCCAAGAACATGAAATGCGCCATCTACCTGCACAGCAACCTAAGTTTGGTGGCGCAGACAGAAGAAAAGTTAGTTCCAGTGAGCACTGGTTGGGTAACATTCAATTTTAATGCGCCTAAACCAGTGCTCAGAGCTAACACAGAATATCTGCTTGTTGCCTGGGCACAATCTGGCAACGGCTACGCATACTTGTACTACACTTCTGTGCAACAGAATCAAGGGCACTATGTAAGCTCAAATTATGCTGGAGGTTTTCCAAACCCCCTGCCAAATCCCAACCATGAAAATCGGGCATATTGCATTTATTGCACCTTTAAGCCAGCAGTTGAAGAGAAAGTTGAAATTGAATTCACTGGAACTTCGGATACAAATCTCTGGATGAACCTAGCATGGACTGTTAACACATGCTTTACTGCAGACAATGTGGCGGCAACTTTCCAATTATACAACTACCAAGCTGGCGAGTATCCCACAAGCGGGGATGGACATAACAGCACTATAATCGGAAGAGAAGAAGTCAACATAACCCAGTCAATAACAGCCAATCCCATGGCTTTTAAGGACGCTGAAGGCAACTGGAAGATGAAAATAACTGGAACAAAGGCAACAGCAGTACCGTTCATCTTTAAAGTTGACTTGATAGAGCTTAAGGCAACTTTGTCAAACATTTACCGCCTTGAAATCTCTAACATTTTCACAATAGACTTGTCAAAATACCCGCTGGACTACGTTTACGGCGTTGAAATAATGGTCAGATACAACGTTTCAGAGGTGGCTGAACGCTGGTTCGTAAAGGCATATGATTGGGCTTCCGAGGGCTACAGCGACACGGGCTTTAACAGCACAGAGGGAAACCAGCCAGCACTTAACGAGTGGAACAATTACGCAATAAGCATAGGCGAAGATTGGACGCGATACATACGCAGTGACGGTGTCATCCAAATAATATTCTGCGACGAAGGCACAAGCGAAAACCAAACGCTTTTGCACTTAGATTTTATTGGTGTGCGCGTCATCGTCAATGGCATACGCTTGGACATAAGAAACAGCGGAGCCACAACAGCTCATATAGTCTCCTTATGGATTATTAATGCAACCCACCACATGTATTATGATGCAGACTTGTTCATAAACTCAGGAGAAAGCGCAACCTACATACGTATTGACATAGCCCCGCCAGCAGGCAACTTCACAGTTAAAATTGTCACGGAAAGGGGTAATATAGACACTTTTTAGGCTATTTCTTGACCAGTTTGTCCTTAAGGGCTTTCATAACTTCCTTTGAATCTCTAGCTTCAATGACCTTAATGTTGTAGAGTTCAGCCATTTTTTTCGCGTTTTCATTTAACTTTGGAATAGCTATTAAAAACGCGCTGTCCGGTGCTACATCGTATATTTTTGCGAATAGGGCTATTACTGGCTGTTCTGAAACTATGTCATCTGTTGCTGTTGCCACATCCATAACCGTCACTTTTTTGGTTATTTCCTTTTGGTAGGCGGCTATGTCAAACATGTGGTTTGCGCCTGACTTGCCCTTCAGAAAGGCTGGAGCCTCCACCTCAAACCCGCTTTCAACAAGAAACTCCTTTATGGGCGCGACGAAAATCCATCCGGCTGTTATTTCGCCCTTCACTTCCTCATTTAGCGTATAGGCGTAAATGTCTCGAATTTCCACCTCCTCAAAAGTGAAGTCTGCTTGGCATTCCCGGCAGAAGTGCCTCGTGACAGGTATGTCAAAGCTTTTGCCGCAGTCTTTGCATGTGCACCATATTCCAGCCTTCCTATAGTCCACTTCGGGCTTTTTTAGCTCTTCACGGCATTTGGGACAAACCAGCTTTTCACCCTTTCTAAAATTTTCCTCCACATCCATGTAGCCACATTTAACATGCTCAATCAGCGAGCCCTTCTGTATATTAAAGGATTTACAGTAGGGACAACAGTAATGGGTTGAAACATTCTGCGAGCCGCAACTGGGACAATACAATATTTTGTCGTAAAGCTTCCTTTCAACAACCTTCGCCTCATAAAGCCTTTTCAAGAAACCCTCAACTTTTGCAGAGTCCCCTAAAATTGCCTCAACTTCAGCGTATCTGTAACCAAACTTCGGGTCAAAGGTTGGTTTAAGCTCGCTGATTTCGCCACTTAAAAATTTACTTAAGAAAACTTGGACACTCGGGTCCTTGTATAGCTTTATCCTCTCAAGCTTTCCCGTTTGCAGCATCAATTTCCCGTGCCAGTAACTATCAAACTAGCATTTAGAGGGTCAAACCCTAATTATATAAAATTTGTTGCTGTTAAAACTTTCCATAAGGCGCGTTTTCCCTCGAAAAGTTTTAAAGGCTTGCTGTGCTTGTCGTCTTGAAAGGTGTAACCGAGAATGAAAACACAAGCAAAAAAGCTTGCGCACTGTCCAAAATGCGGGTTCACATTTGACATATCCTATGGTAGAGCCTTTGCATGTTCCGGGTGTCCCTCAACAGTGCAATGCAGCTATGCAAAGTGCCCAAAATGCGGGCATGAATTTCCATTGCAGTAAGATAAAAATTCAAAGCGAAATGATGCTTTAACAGTCATGTTTTTTAACTCGATTTTCTCATATTCCTAGAGCAAAATTTGCGAGAAGCCATGCGTCAGTGGTGATCAATTGTCCAAGCGTCTGATACTTCGGTGGGCAACCATTAAAGGTTTAACGGCGATAATCCTATTCCTTGTAACAGCCGCCCTCATCGAGTACGCCACTGTCCTCTACGCCATTTCCCTTGGAGTTAAAGAAGAAAACCCGTTGAAGGGAAGCTTTCAGTTTCCCGGGACAAACTGGACCATAACAATTGTCGTAAGCCCGCTCTTCCACCTGGTCCCATTATCAGTTATTATCGCCCTCGTTTTCAGCTGGATTTGTATGACAAAATACGCGGCCATACAGCCTCCAAAACCGGCTGAAGGAAAACCTAAAGCCAAGCCGCAAAAGAAGGGTCAAACTTTAAAAACAGAAAAGCTCACGTCCAGAATAGGTGGCGCCATAAGGAAATTTTTTGGTATAATAAAGTCTGGACTTTTGCGGATTAAAGGGGTTTCCTACATCTGGAGTAAGGTTAGCTTTGCAAGGGCAACAATAAAAAGTGCCTTGATAACAATTCTTGTTTTTTCAGCTCTAATCTTATTAGTTTCGGTTATCGCCTATCCTGGACTAATTTACACGGCTTTTTCAAGCATGTATCAAGGAAGCCCCTCCCTTCTCCGATTTGTAAAATCTGTGAACAACGCTTTGAAGGGCTTCGTTTCGGCTCTCGGTCCCATCGAATGGCTTTGCTCATCAATAAATAATGCCATAATATCTGCTGCGCCAGCCTTACGGGACTTTCTTTCGACCCTCGGGGGCTTAACTAAGCCCCTTGTGGATTTGCCACCTGTTGGCAAATACATTGTTTTCCAAAATGTTGCAGCTTGGGTTTCAGGTTTGGCGGTTTTCTCTTATGGGTTTTTAACGCGAAAAGGTTATCGCCTTAGAAGGGCAAAGAGAAGGTAGAGGCTTTGGGGATGGCTGACCGTCCAAGGTTTGGTCCAGCAGGAGTTCCCCCAACTTTTAGGGCTATGAAAGCCGCCTTGACAGATGTTCCAAGACTATTGCGGGAAGAGGGTTTAGACGCCTTTGAATATCAAGCTGTGCGTTGGGGTGCAAAACCCCAAATTAAGAGGGAAGATGCTGAAAAATTGGGATTGAAGGCTAGGGAGAACGATGTACTCTTAAGCCTTCACGGCTCCTACTTCATAAACTTGTGTGGTGGAAAGGAGACAGTTGAAGCCAGCAAAGACCGCCTAATTGCTTGTGCCACAGCATCCCGGTGGATGGGCTCCAAAATCGTCGTCTTTCACCCGGGGTTTTATGGCAGAAAACCTCCAAAAGAAGTTTTCAATGAATGCCTCGAAGCCTTAAAAGATGTTGTTGAAAGGCTGAGGGCTCTGGGAATAAGCGACGTTAAGCTTGGTCCAGAAACCATGGGGAAGCCAACCCAGTTTGGCAGTTTAGAAGAGGTTTTGGCTTTATGCGAACAAGTTGAGCAAACCCAGCCAGTTATAGACTGGGCGCACTTGCACGCGAGGGACCGTGGACGCTTTAAAAACGTTGACGACTTCCGTGTGGTTGTGGAGGAAATTGAGAGGCGTTTGGGAACGGAAGCCGTAAAAAACATGCATTGCCACTTTACAAAGGTTGAGTTCACCGATAAGGGGGAGAAGTGCCACCACACAATGGATGAGGCTGGTTATGGACCCGACTTTGAGATGCTGGCAAAAATTATAGCCGATTTTAGGCTGAACCCGGTTATAATAAGCGAAAGTCCCGTGTTGGATGTTGACGCCATAAAAATGCGGGACATCCTCAGAAAAGAGATGAAGACTTAAACAGCCCAAGCTTGTGCGATACCTTTTTCTATAAAGTTTGTGTGCTGTTTATGGGTGACTTTCGGTTTTGGTTAGGCTAAGGGGCTTCCAGAAACTCGTAACAATTGAGGAAGCGAAAAAACTGTTTTTTAACAGCCTAAAAATTGGTCGGCGAAAAACTGAAATAGTTTCCGTGTGGTGCGCTCTTAATCGTGTTTTGGCAGAGGACATTATCGCAGAGGAAGACTTGCCAAGATTTGACCGTTCAGCGGTTGACGGTTATGCCGTGAGAGCCGAAGACACTTTTGGGGCTTCCCAGTTTAAGCCAAGAACCCTAAAACTGACAAATGCGAGTGAATTGGAAAGTGGTGAAGCCAAGCAAGTTTGGACTGGAAACCCTCTTCCAAAAGGTTCAGACGCCGTTTTAATGCTGGAAAACGTTAAGCCAATTGGCGACAGCCAAATAGAGGTTTGGACTGCTGTCACGCCGGGCGAGAATGTTTCCAAGCGGGGAGAAGACATAGCAAAAGGCGAAGTTGCAGTAAAGGCTGGAACCCGCCTAAAACCCCACCATCTAGCCTTAATATCAGCACTTGGAAAAAGTGAAGTAAAGGTTTTTGAAAAGCCTAAGGTGGCGATTTTGGCTACTGGAAACGAGCTTGTCGAGGTTGGAGAAAAACCAAGGGAAGACCAAATCTACGAGACGAATAGGGTTTTGCTGGCTTCCCTATGCCATGAACTTGGCGCCCAACCCATAGACCTTGGAATAGCCAAAGACAATGTTGAGGAAATTTCAGAAAAGCTAAAGCATGGGCTGGAAAAGGCAGACGCTGTAATAACCACTGGCGGAACAAGTGTCGGAGCATCAGACCTAGTCCCAACAGCCATAAACAGGCTTGGTGAGCCGGGCGTTCTTATCCACGGAGTTGCCATGCGCCCAGCCATGCCCACAGCCCTAGCCATTGTAAATGATAAGCCGATAATAGTGCTTTCAGGCAATCCAGTTGCAGCCTTCTTCGGCTTTGAGGTTTTCACAAGACCCCTAATCCTCAAAATGCTAGGCGTCGAAAATGAGCCTAGACCAGTTGTGACGGCGAGGCTTACGAGGCGAACTTCAACAGCCCTTGGAAGAAAAACCTTCGTCCGTGTCCGTGTCTTTCAGCAGAATGGAGAGTTTTTCGCTGAACCCATAAGCGCTAGGGGTTCCGGCATAATTTCAACATTGACTAGGGCCAATGGATATGTTATTGTGCCGGAAAACCGCGAAGGCTTAGAAGAGGGCGAAACAGTTCAAGTTCACCTCTTTGACTCGTTGGAGGTTTCTGGTGGGAATGTTTAGGAAACTCTTAACCCTTGAAGAGGCAAAACAAGCCATTCAAAGGCATTTTGAGGCAAAACCGTCAGGTGTGGAAGAGGTCCCGCTTTTGGAGGCGTGTAACCGCGTTCTGGCAGAAGATGTAACTGCTCCATTGGATATTCCGCCCTTCAACCGTTCCACTGTGGACGGCTACGCCGTAAAAGCCGAGGATACCTTTGGCGCAGACGAAAACAGACCGGTAAAGCTGAGGCTTTGCGGAACAGTGAACGTTGGCGAAATGCCAAAAATAAGGGTGGAAAAAGGAACAGCAGCAGAAATAATGACTGGCGCCCCAATTCCCGAAGGCGCTGACGCCGTTGTCATGGCTGAAAACACCCAACGAAAAAACAGCGATGTTTACGTTTACTCTGCGGTAGCGAGGGATGAAAATGTCATGAAAGCCGGAGCAGACATTAAAAAGGGTGAAACAGTTGCAAAAAAGGGGCAGCTTTTAGGCTCACGGGAAATAGGCGCCATAGCCGCTGTTGGAATTCCGAAAGTTAAGGTTTACAAGGTTCCACGAGTCGCAGTCTTATCAACTGGTGCAGAAGTAACCGAAGCAGGCAAGCCCCTAGCCCCGGGGAAAATTTATGACATTAACGCTTACAGCCTAAGCGCAGCCGTTTTGGAGAGCGGCGGAAAACCAATTTACATGGGAGTTTTTCCAGACGAACGGAACGAGCTCGAAAAAGCATTAAAAAGGGCTTTAGCATCAGCAGACATAGTCGTGACTTCCGGCGGAGTTTCAGTCGGCCCGAAGGACGTTGTTCCAAAAACGCTAAACCTTCTTGGAAAGCCAGGCGTGATTGTTTGTGGAATAGCCACAAAACCTGGAAAACCAACAACCGTCGCTGTAGTAGACGGCAAGCCCATTTTCGCCCTTCCCGGGCATCCAACCTCAGCACTGCTAATCTTTCATTTATTGGTGCGTCCAATAATAGAGCGTTTGGCTGGAAGAAAAAGCGTGGAGGCAGCCACTGTTAGGGCTTTTACATCAACGCGAATGTTTCCAGCGAGGGGAAGACGCACATTCGTCATGATCAAACTCGAAAGGGATGAGAAAAAGCGGCTAATAGCAGAACCCGTTCCAACAGGGCTTTCTGGGGCTATAACAACCCTCCTAAGGGCTGACGGCTTCGTGGAAATTCCGGAAAATCAGCAGTTTGTCGACGCGGATGAGGAGGTCACAGTTTACCTATTCAAAAGATTGGAAAACATGGCGGTTTAAAATTCAAGTTTCTTTCTCTTGGCAGCCAAATAAATTGTGGCAACCCATGTGAGGACAAGGTACAGGATCATAGCCGCATCGATGAGAATGTCGCCTCCCATGGTGTAGTAGAGCATTGCAAGGGAAAACGCCGTGTTCATAAAGAACAATACAAAGACGCTCCAGAGGGTCCACCCTCTTCGCTTAAACAAGCCATAGGCTGTGGCTAAACTTATTATTCCCATCAAACCTATGTGAACAAGCTCATAATCCACTGTGGCTAAAATGACAAAGCAGACAACACCAGCAACCGCGTAGAAAACCGTGGCTAGAAGCAAACCTAAACTTTCAATTTTAAGCCTTGATTTGAATCCCATCGCAGATGCCTTCCGAAATTAATGCATTTAATTGAAAAACATGGTTAATAAATCATATGCTTTAAACTGGTCGATTTTGGCTCCTAGCTCTTCAAATTCATGAATATTTCCGTTTCGAAACACCCTTTTTATATGGAAAAAGGCAATGCTTTTTGTGGAGAAAGGGGAATGCGAAAAAGAGAAGCAGTCATATTCCTATCCATAACTCTTTTAGTCCTAACGATAAGCCTTGCCCAAATTTTTGCGGTTAACGCATGCTACCGCAAAGACCGAAAACCTCCCAAAATTCATTATGTCTATCATTATCCGACGGAGCCGGAATACGAGGATAGCGTCCTTGTTTTGGCTTACATAACGGATTCAAAAAGTGGAGTAGCTAACGCAACCCTGTGCTACAAGGTTAACAATCAAGAAAACGCGGTGAGGATGAGTAGAAATGGCAGCTTGTTTTTTGCTGAAATCCCGCCGCAACGCTACAACTCCACAGTTACCTATGTAGTTTGCGCCTATGATAGGGCTGGAAATAAGGCATGTTCAGAGGAGCACACATACATGGTTGGCGATTTCCACCCGCCAGTCATAACATACGTTGAGCGGGTTCCGGCCCAACCCAACTACAACGAAACCGCCTTAATAATTGCAAATGCGACGGAGCCACCCCTTGCCAGTGGCGTGAAAGAGCTGTTGCTATCCTACAGTAATGGTGTAGGCTGGGCTGTCGCAAAGATGGATTTTAACGGCACATTGTATGTTGTGGAGATACCAGCGTTCCCATATGGAACAGCAATAAATTACCAAGTGTTGGCGGTTGACAATGCAGGAAACACCGCAACCTTAGACATTTATTCATACTCTGTTGGCGACGGCTTCCCGCCAATAGCCGCAATCTTGACCCCAACCGATGGAAGTTATATCACTGGAAAAATAACTGTCACAGTTCAGATGAAAGACGACAATTTGTTAAATGCTAAACTCACCATTGACGGAGAATTTTTAGCTGAATGGAACATGACCGGGCAATACACATACTCATTGGACACTGCAACGCTGGATGATGGGCTTCACGTTTTGATGCTTGAAGCTTTTGACAAGGCTGGAAACGAGGCTACGTATGAAATCACCGTAACAGTTGATAACACACCGCCAAAGGCTATGATTCAGTCTCCGCCAAATGGAAGTTATCTGCGGGGCATGGTGCTTGTTAGGCTTCACGCTGAAGATGCAAACTTTGA